>Ga0268277_1000063_pt1 | contig 84763 bp, 90 predicted proteins | sample saktaG_5_FD_190132 | JGI IMG/M metagenome (GOLD analysis project Ga0268277, IMG submission 190132) | Saline water microbial communities from Sakinaw Lake, British Columbia, Canada - sak_2010_1_5_50m | ecosystem: Environmental > Aquatic > Non-marine Saline and Alkaline > Saline ... | reverse complement strand
TATCACATCTTTAGAAGAATATATACAACTAGTCCATGAATGGCTGATATTCTATAATACTACTAGGCGTAGAAAAACAAAAAAGTAGACGTTTTTTTTAAGTGTCTACTTTTTGGGGTTCATTTCAGAAATGGGCGGTTTGATTCTTCCTGGTTCCAAAAACGCCATTTAAAACATAGATAAAGTTAATATCGCTTATGTTCTAAATAGAATAATTAAAATGACTTCCTTTTTCATAATCATAAATGCTTATAGAATTATTAGAAACATTTCCTGAATAATGAGTACTAGATTCATAATCAAATCCATCAAATTTTATACCTTCAATTTTGAGCGTTATATATGTGCTGCTGGAATAATCAAATAATGAAAATGAATTACCGTTACTTGTTCCGGAAACATGGTTGTTTGTTTGATAATCATACACACTTACGTTTTGCAAAGAAGCAGTTCCGGAAAAAGAAGAGTATTTTGATTCTGAATAGTCATACACGGTTATAGAATTCTTTCCAGTAATAATTCTTCCTGCAATATACGCTATACAAGCTCGCCTGTTTGCATTCACAAGAAAGTATTCCTCCTTTCAAAAATAATTAGTTTCCGCTTCCTTTTTCTCTGTTGTTTTCCCAGTGAAGAGGCTGAAGGTTTGAAATGTCATTAGATCCACCTTTAGACAGAGGTAAAATATGATCGACATCCCAACCAAACCTACTATTTGTATTTCCATATGCTGCACGAGCAATTATCGAACCAAATTTGTCTTTTCTTTTTACTTGTGGGTTTTCTTCTGGAATTACTCCTCCTTTTTCCCATATTTCATTAATTTGTGCTTTTGAAAAATCTTTTCTTTTTTGTTTAGTTTCCAATTTTGATTCCCCCAATATTTTTAAAATAGAGTTAATAAAAAACATTAATGATATTTTTGAAAATCCGGATCAGTAAATATATCATTGAGTTCCTTTTTTAGGTCTTCTATATATAACTTTGCAACCTCATTGAATAAAGATAGTTTTAAGTCCTCTGTTTCATTATAAACAATATCAAAATTTTCATTCGAAAAATCATTTAAAAGAAATGTAAAAAATTCTTTGATTTCATCAGGGTTGTCAGTAGACAGATTTAATTTTTTATTTTCTGATAAATCAAAAGATATAAAATATTGATTATTTTCAAATACAAGCGTTGCATTGATTTCTTTTTTAAATGACATTATACGTTTCCCCCCTTTCTAAAAATGCATCTCTTCCGCCTTCCAATTCCGTCATACAAGTTTCTTTATACTTTACTGTATCAATTGCATCTTTAATATTTGTCATATTGTCAAGAAATGGATTTCCCAGATATGACAAATAATTTCCGTTCATTGCATCTCTTTTCTTATATATTGAAACATATGGTAGTAATAAAACAGCAAGATTTGCAGAGTGAGTAGCCATGATAACAAATTTATTGGATGAAATAATTTTTTGAATTAAAGGAAATATGTCGTGAATTACAAAATTACTGCTCATGCTTTTTTCTGGTTCATCTAAAACATATACATCAGCGGTTTTGTTCAAGCAGTCCATAAGCATAAACATTTTTGACTCCCCTGAGGAAGGTATATATGTATCTCTTTTATTTAGAGTAAAATCTTTCTTAACCCCAATAAAAGAAGAAACAGATACGTAATTTGGTACCGCTATTGACAGTTCTGCAAGCTCATTTATTTGAGTTGGAAAATCCGTTGAAAAGATTTGCTTTTTAACAGTTTCCATTTTTGATTTAATTTGTATTAACTTTGTTAATGTGCGAGGATATTCTTCCTTTTCGCTTTTTGAGCAGAGAAAACGAAATTGAGTTTTAGTATAAAGTGATTTATCAGACCCTAAATATCCGACTGGAAGAAAATCTTCTTTTGATTTGAGAGACATTGTTTTCTCTATATTAAAAATGGTAAGAAAAATTTTGTATCTAGTTAACCAAAACATGCGTAATCCACAATGTCCTGGCCTTTGGGTAGTCAATGTGCATTGTGAGGTTGCGTTCTTAATGCTTCTAATATAATTATTTACTAGTTTACATGACCAAAAATTGATATATGATATTTTTGATTCTGTAAAAGAAGCTGTCTTAATTTTGCCGATTATGGTAATCATTGTTGTATGTTCTTGTTTAGTTATGTAATTATTAAAGCTATTAATGGAAAAAAAATCATAAAATTCTTTTATTTTAGAGTAAGTATTATATAATTGCACATAGATTGATGAATCAGCTTCTACAAGATCAAGCATAAAATTAGCTCTTATTTTTTGCCGATTTGTATTATCGCTTATGTGTAATAGAAAATTGTAATAACTTGTTATTAGTGTTGGTTGTTGATCTGCAAACCCAGAAAATACAGAAAATGATAAATCATTGATGCCTTCAAATTTATTTATATAGTTTTTTGTGAAATCAACTTTCAAATAATTATTCATGTTTTCATCTGCTTTGTCAGGATTATATTTTTCTACCTTATATCCAGAAGAAATGAAACCATCCCCAATGCCATTAATGTATATTGATTTACCTGTTGCTTTTCCACCGAAAACTATATTTACATCAGAATATACCTTTACAGTATCTATTTCTCCGTTCGGAAGAGCAACAGAAATGGTTTTTGATGTTTTTTTGTTCAACAAAGTGTCAACAACATTACAATCCTTTTTCGATAATAAAATTAGTTGATTGTAATTGTCAATTTCAAGTTTTAGCTGAGGAATTTTCTCTGAGGGATATTTACTCCAGTCTTGGACATCAGAACCAATTATTCCTCTATATCCATGCCCTAAAAGAATACCAAGACTTTTAAAACTTGATGGCTCTTTAAAAAATAAATATGCAGGAATTATATTTGAAATATGGTCAAGTGTTTTTTGGCTAAGCTCTTTGCTTTTCATATAATGAGCAATAATGATCGCTTTGTCTAAATGTTGATATAATTTTAATAGTTGTTCTGTGGATAAAGATACGTAATCTGCAGCAATCCCATTAGTATATATTTGTAATTGACTATTTAAATCGGATTTGTTAGCAGGATCACAAAGAAGTAATACATGTCCATTTTCCCCTTCGTCTCCCTTAATATCTAGTTCCACCCCAGGAATGATATATACTTTATCTCTGCAATATTCTTCAAATTCAATGAATTGAAATATGTCGAATTCATTATGGTTTGTAATTGCAGCTATTTTGACTTCGGCATCTTCTAAAGTGCTTAAAAATGTTGTTTTCGTTACATTTCTTGACATTGGCTCATCAGTTTTTGTAGCTTTTGTATGACAATGAAGATCAATTTTGAACATAGAGGCCTCCTTAAATTGTTATCTGCAATAATTAATACAACTAACATAAAATAAAGGGTGTGCAAAATGTGCACACCCCGGTTGTAAACAAATTTGCTAAAGATAGACCCTGTTTACATAACATCTTTAATAATCATAAATTTAATATACAACATTTATTTTTAAATGTCAATGATGTACTTATCAAAAATAAACTGAATATATGTTATTAACGAATTTTAAAATTTCAGAATTGGATATTTAATGTTTCTTGTCAAAGGAGACGGCAACAAGTGTCAAATCAAAAGGGAATACTCTACTGACCACTGATTTTAAATTACTAGAAAAATATTTTAGGAGTCAGAATAGGAGTCAAATTAAAACTGATAGTTACTTTATGACCATGTTTAGGCAAGTAAAAAGTTGGGATTATCTGCTTGCCATGCAGATAATGGGGGTTCAATTCCCCTCGCTTGCTCCAAAGATTACGAAATGTCGCTTTCGGGTGGCATTTTTTGTTTTTATGGAATGGTTTACTATTCGGACTATTGCGAGTATAATGAAGTATAAAGTTAGGTGACGCTCCTATGAAAAAAAAACATAATTTATTTCTTATTTTTTGCTTGATTGGAATGTTGTCAGCTTGCAGTACGAACCGAGTATATGTTGAAGAAGACCTATATCATACTGCACAAGTTGAGTTCGGTTTTTCCGAAGTTTTCTTTTTTAAGATTGTTGACTCAGAAACTGCCTTGGCTCTGACAGGAACTGCATATCAAAACAGCGGGATAATCGTTGGCAGACAAGGGTTGTCTGACAAAGCAGTATTTGTCCCAAAGAAAGCTGATCAAGATATTTTTATGATTTCTTTTCCATATGTGTTCTCAATGACATCCATAATGGAACAACTTGAGAGTTTGGAGGATGAATCGGGAAATCCGCTTTTCGTTGACCCTTCAGGGGATTATGGTGGTTTGTCAATTGGAGTATCTGCTTATGAATCTTTGACTGGCGAGAATCCTGGACTGGTTTTTGACACGGAAATCATTTTCACTTTCACAACAGATGAGGCTGTATTTTATGTCGCTTCTATCAATAACCAATGCAAAATATTTTCAGTTGATAATCTGTTGCTGAATTAAATTGCTATTTCACAAAATCGAGGTGCCTCCATGCAAGAGAAATATGATATTCACCCAGACTTCAAGATGTTACGTTATCTGCATATGCCAAGAAGCAGGTTGTCCATGTGGACGGCGAATCTATTCATGAAATTACTATATAAATGCAGAAAACTACCGGACGGGGTGAAGATGCATAGACTTAAACTTTCAATGCGGGACGGATACATTCTTAATGTTGATGTTTTTTCTAATCAGGATGTAAAAGCCAAGGTTCCTTGTCTGATATATTTTCCAGGTGGCGGTTTCATGATGCGGGCAACACATATTCACAAACACAACTTGGTAACAATGGTGAAAAACCTCAAAATCACAGGCATTATGGTTCATTATCGACTAGCACCCAAATACCCATTTCCACTAGCACTTTACGACTGTATCGACAGTTTCAATTATATTACTGAAAATTGTGAAGCGATGAATATTGATTCTGACAGAATTGGAATGGGTGGCGATTCTGCCGGAGGAAATCTTGCTTGTGGAGTTGCCCTTTATAACAAAGACAAAATCCATAAGCCCTTAAAGATGCTTCTCATGATTTACCCTGCCCTTGATAAAGGCCAAGAAACGAGATCTAGAAAAACATATAGCAACACACCAATGTTGAATTCAAACATATTCGGTGTTGTGGACAAGAAGTATTATCGCAATGGACTGTTTGGGTTAGACAAATATACTTTTCCACTTACTCACCCTGATGTATCGGGGTTAAAAAATGTATATATCGAAACAGCAGAGTATGATCCGCTCCATGATGACGGAATCAAATTTTACAAGTTACTAATTAAACAAAATGTAACTGCAGAACTTAATGATACATCAGGAACTGTCCATGGTTATGATGTCCTACTTAAAAGCAAAATCGTCCAAGAAAGCATGTCAAAAAGAATTGATTTTATCGAAAGATATTTATAAAAAAAGGATCTGACACGTGTCAGGTCCTTTATGTTATCAAGCGATGTTTTTTTCTGTAGGCAACAGGAGTAGTCGATCTGATTTCTTTGAATACTTCTGTAAAATAACTTTGTGAACAAAATGCCAAAGTATCACTAATCTCTCCAACTGACTGCTTGGAATATTTCAACAAATCTTCAGCTTCCTGGACTTTGAGTATTTTTATATACTTTTGCAATGGAACACCAGTTTTGGTAGCGAACAATTGGGAAAAATAGGCACGGGATAAATTCACATTCTTGGCGACGTTTTCCATAGTAATCGAGTAATGAAGATGGTTTTCAATATAGGAGATGGCTTTCTTTACCGGAACCGGATACTGCTTGCGGTTGTTTTCTTCATATACTCTGGTAGTATATGCTTGAATCATGGTCTTCAGCAAAATCAAATAATCCTCATTTGATTCAACATCTTCCGCATATTTGATAAATGACAAGGCAATAGACAAAGAATCTTCGAAAGGTATGCCGACTTCAGTCACGCATTTGGCAAAAAGCGTGGTTGAAGAGATAAAGCGGATAAAATTGTCAGTTTTTCCTCCTGACATAAAATGACTCAAAAACATTGAATTATCTAAAGCATAGGCGATGTTTTTGATATCGCCAAGTTTGACATTTTCGCAAACCTGCATGATTTCATCATAATCGGGAAACAGATTGACACATCCGATAATCGTCTTGTGATCGGTCGTAAATTTAGATCCAAAAATTGGTTTTGTTTCAACTGATACCCGATTTTGATATATTTCGTCAAATGAACAATATCGATCTGTGACTGTATAAAAAACTAGTTCCATGAACTTAACAAATTTAGCAACAGTCATCAAAGGAATGCTTTTCATGAATTTTCTTACTGTATCAATGTCAAAAAGTTCAGAAAAAGACAGAAGCATGACATTTACTTCCGACATTGGTTTTGCGGTCAATACAGGGCCAAAAACAAAGCTGTATTCATGATCCTTTAAAGCATGTTTGAAAAGTCCATAAACCTCTATACCGTTGAAAATCAATATTTTTGGTTTAGATAATTCAAATTCAACTTTTTGCACATGCTCAAAAATAGAGATGTTATGTATATCCTTCTCTCCATATGTACAATAGATGAGTTCTGAGTTTTCAGAAAATACAAATGCAGGAATCCCCGAAAATTTGATAAATAATTCGATTTTTTGTAATAATGAATGCAGCATCATAATTTATCACCTTAAATGATTATAACACATTAATGTTTTTTGTTCCAGAAAACAAAAAAATATTGACGTTAACTAAATGACCACTAATTAACAATTAAAGGTAATTTTATTATATAAATGTCAATCAAAAAATGATTTTCAGGTAAAAAAATAACTTATTTCTAAAGAAAATATGTTATAATCATTATTGATGAAAGCGTTTGTAAATCGAAAAAAAAGGAGCCTATTGAAAAAATGACAGAGCGTTTGTATTTACCTGACGAATTAAAGATGATGGCAGTTGTTAAAGAGTTTCCCGAGCAAGGTTTTACGTACATGCAAAAAACGATCAAGACCGAATTGAAGCCTGAAGAAGTATTGATAAAAGTTCTTACCGCATCTTTTTGCGGAACTGATTATCATATCTACACTTGGGATAAATGGTCGCAAAACCGTCTCAAATTGCCACTTACAGTTGGACATGAGTTTAGTGGCGAAATCATCAAAATCGGCAAGAACGTCACCAGAGTAAATCTTGGTGATATCGTTAGCGCCGAAACTCATATTATTTGTGGAAAATGCGAGTTTTGCCTTAGAGGTGAAGGCCATATCTGCAAAAACACCAAAATTATCGGTGTAGACACTGATGGATGCTTCGCCAGGTATTTGAAAATTCCCGAAGCAAATTGTTTTGTAAATGATAAATTACATAACCAGATGCATTTATCTGTACAGGAGCCCTTGGGGAATGCTGTGCATACGATGGCGCACTTTCCTGTAAAAGATAAAACAGTCGTCGTCCTTGGGTGCGGCCCGATCGGTTTGATGGGGGTTGACGTTAGCAAGGCACTTGGAGCTAAATTAGTCATTGCAATTGAAGTAAATGATTTTAGAAGAAATCTGGCAAAAAAGATTGGTGCAGACTATACAATCAATCCAATAACTGAAGATGTCATTTCAAAAGTTATGGAAATTACCGATGGAGCTGGAGTGGATGTTATCGGAGAATTTTCTGGCAATAAAACTGCTATAGAGCAAGCTTTTAAGTATTTGAAACCTGGCGGAGGCATATCTATGTTAGGCATCCCATCACAGAATATTGAGCTAGATTTTGCGAACGATATTATTTTTAAAGGCGTTAATATATATGGTGTTGTTGGCAGGAGAATCTATGACACATGGTATCAGGTTAAGGAATTGATTGACAGCAATACATTACATCTTGAACAGATTATCACTCATCAATTCCCTTTGAAAGATATAATAAAAGCAGCAGAGATCATGGGTGAAAGAAATTGCGGGAAAATAATCTTGATTCCAGGAGATGAAATCGATGAGTAAATTGGATTATATCAATGAATTGGTCGAAGGACTAAAGAAAGATGGAGTTTATAGGGAACTTCCTGTAATTTATGGACCATGTTCGAACGTGATTGATTTGAATCATAAGCGAGTGGTTAATCTCTCTTCAAACAATTATCTAGGGCTTGCGAATCATCCGCGTGTCAAACAAAAAGCTATCGAAGCCATAGAAAAATACGGTGTCGGTGCCGGATCTGTAAGAACGATCGTTGGTAACCAAGATCTGCTTGAAAACTTAGAAACTATTTTGGCTGAATTTAAGCATGAGGAAGCAGTAGTCTGTTTTCAATCAGGTCTGAACTGCAATATCGGTGTTATTCAGGCAATCGTTCAAAAAGGTGATCTAATCGTTAGCGATTCGCTGAATCACGCTTCGATTATTGATGGAACAAAACTAGCCAAAGCAGATAAAGCTGTCTTCAAACATTCCGACATGATTGATTTGGAAAAAGTATTACAAGAAAAACGGAGTGCATATAAAAATGTTTTGATCATTACCGATGGCGTTTTTTCAATGGATGGCGATTTAGCAAAACTGCCGGAGATTGTGAAACTTGCCAAAAAATACGACTGTCTTACATATGTCGATGACGCTCATGGAAGCGGAGTCCTGGGTAAATCAGGAAGAGGTACTGTCGATCACTATGGATTGCACGGAGAGATCGACTTCATAGTCGGAACTCTCTCTAAGGCAATCGGAGTCATTGGCGGGTACGTGGCAACCAAAAAAATCGTCAAACAATGGCTTTTGCACAGAGCAAGACCTTTATTGTTTTCTACTGCCCTACCGCCTGCTGCAATCGGCGCTACCATCGAGAGCGTGAAGATGTTGATGGAAAGTGAAGAATATACGAAAAAGCTGTGGGACAATGCCAGATACTTCAAATCTGGCATGAGGAAATTAGGCTTTGATATCGGAAAGAGTGAGACGCCGATAACGCCTGTAATGATTGGTAATGAAGCTTTAACTATGGCATTCTCTAAAGCATTGCTTGCTGAAGGTGTCTTTGTTTCCGGAATCGTTTTTCCGACAGTACCGGTTGGAACCGGGAGATTAAGAGTCATGATCAGTGCCATGCATAAGTTGGAGGATTTGGATTTTGCTTTGGGAAAATTTGCTCTCGTAGGGAAGAAACTAAATATTATCTAATTCGCAATCGCAGAATTTTATATAACCAAATATCTGAAAACTGTATATAAAATATACCAATTGACATTAAATAAAGGAGAAATCCAATCTGATGGGAATCATTCATACTTTCGCCCATGCCTATGACTATTTGTTTCCGCTTAATCAAGAGACTTTGGAGTTTTTAACCTTAAATTTACCATTAGGAAAAATCCTCGATGTCGGCTGTGCGACAGGAACATATCTTTTGGAATTGGAACAATTAGGTTTTCTCACTAAGGGAATCGATTCCAATAAGCAGATGGTAGAAGAAGCAAAACGGAAAGCCAAAATCAAAAAGCAAAAATGTATGTTTCAAACTGAAGATATGCTCTATCTTCGCTACAAGAATGAGTTTGACGGTTTAATTTGTATCGGCAACACGCTTGTGCATGCGGTTAATCTAGATGAAGCCAAACGCATCATCGACAATTTATATCAGGCGCTTTCTCCTTCAGGTCGTTTAGTTTTACAGATTATCAACTACGACCGGATCACAAATAACAAAATCGAAACGCTTCCAATAATCCAGTATCCGAATGTTGAATTCGAACGGATTTACGAGTATTCTGGCGAAAAAATCAGGTTTTTATCAAAAATCAAGGTTTTTGAAAGCCAATTTAACCATTCAGTCTTGTTGATGCCAATCAAATATGATACATTAAAACAGATGTTGGCCGATGTCGGGTTTATGGATATTGTCAGTCATGATGGGTTCACAAACATACCATTTGACATAGAACAGAGTTTACAACTAGTCTTTACTTGCCATAAGTGATGATTAGGTCAATTAAAAAAACAAGAATTTTCTTGTTTTTTTTCAAAACAAAAAATGGAGAAAGAAGTGATTGGCTATGTCCTTGGAAGAACTGAAATCTATGAAACAAAAGTGTGAAAGAATAGCAAAGCTAGGATATTTTGTTATCGTTATTTCTTTCATTCTTTTTATTCCGATGGGTATCTCGTTAGGCATTGGAGGCGCATTTGTAATGGCAGCACTTTTTATGGGTGGTGGTGTAATGACAGTCATCGCGTTCAATAATTTCAAAAAGTTGAGTGTGCATTTCAAGAACGCCTTCTTACCGGAAATTATCGAAAAAATCTATCCAGGGAGCCAATATTATCCTGAAAATGGATTTCAAAAGGAAGATGTATATGCAACCAAACTGTTACGAAAAAGTGATCGATATTATTCTGAGGATTATTTGTCGGGAACATACCAAAGTATTCCGTTTGAATCTGCTGATTGCAAGTTACAAAATGTGCACCACAACGGGAAAACAACCACAGTAGTCACTGTATTTTTAGGGAGAGTATATCGATTCGAATTTCCAAGAAACTTTGCAACCGAGATGATATTGATCCAGCCGGGAATTGCCCAAAAATGGGGATATGGCGAATATAATAAAATCGATACCGAGTCAGTGGAGTTTAATGGCGGATTTTTGGTTTTCGCCAGAGACGAAATCGGAGCTTATAAGATTCTTTTACCGCAATTCATGGAAAAATTGATGACACTTGATGTTAACTATCATGACAAAATAGCACTTTCGTTTATGAAAAGCACACTAAATGTTGCCATTAATAACAATATTGACACAATGGATCTGAAAATGTTCAAGCCAATTGACGAAGAATTTTTCCGTCAATTTGAACATGAACTTAATGATGTTGCTTCGATTATCGATATTTTAGGAGAGGATCATATTTCATGAAATCTATTCTACTTGAAGCGTCCAAATATAGAGGTCATAAAGTGTTTGTTTCATATACCACATCTGAACAGTATTTGATTGTGCCAGATCCTTATAAAAAGGACTATTCATTCATGCTAATAAAACAAAATTTAGCTCAAGCGCTTGAAAAATCTTTTTGGATGGAATTATATCCGGAATATTTTCCTGATGCAATGGCCTACGGATGTTTTAATAATGATGAATTAATCGCTTTGATCGAATTGACTCCAGAACGATGGAACCGGAGAATGCGAATAACCGAATTATGGGTTGATCCTTGCTTCAGGCGGAAGCATATTGCTTCAGATTTACTTCTTTTTGCAATTGACCATGCAAATAAAGATAATTCAAGAATGCTCATTCTTGAAACGCAAAGTTGTAACACTTGCGCTATAGACTTTTACCTTGAAAACGGATTTTCTCTAGTAGGTTTTGACCTCTTTTGTTATTCCAATGAAGACATCGAAAATCATGAGATTCGCTTGGAAATGGGCATGATTTTAGGTGAAATACAGTGAAGACAGGATTGCTTCTTCGACAACTTTTCCGCACCATCTTGATTGTCGGTGGTATTTATGGCATTATTTTAAATATCCTCCATTATGATTCGTTGCTTCAATCTTTATCATTTTACACAATTCAAAGCAATATTTTTATTGTTGTGGTAATGATCATTTATCTGTTTAAAAAAGATATACCATCCAAAAGCATGCTTATAGTTAAAATTTCAGCCACTATCGGAATTTTACTGACATTCTTAGTCTATCATTTAGTCCTCTATCCGGTTATCAATCTGACTGGAGAATACGATGTACCTTTTATAAATGATTTTCTCGTGCATACTTTCACACCTTTGCTGGCAATAACTGACTATTTGCTCTTCGACAAGAAAGGTAGCCTAAAGTATAGAGATGCGTTTTGGTTTCTTTCGTTACCCGTGTTTTATTTTATCTATGCACAAATCTATGCTTTTTCAGGCGGTATTTTTAAATTTGAATCGACAACTTCAAGATATGCATATTTTTTCCTTAACGCAGACAAGATCGGTTGGGGAATGGTTGCAATATATTCTGCAGCATTGCTTGTGATTATCTATTTAATTAGTCTTTTGCAAGTATTTGTTGATAAATTACAATTTAATCGGAAAGAAGGAGTAGAAAATGTTTAAATTTCATGTTCAAATCGGAATTGTGTTTTTGTCAATACTTATCATTGGGAATATTGTCGCGTATTTCTATTTGCCTGAAGACCTGGTCATGCAAATCAATTCTTCTGGAACATCCGGTTTCACACTGCCAAAGCTAATTGGCCAGGGATTGTTGATTTTAATTGGCGGTGCAGTAGGACTGCAAGTGGTTATGAAGAAAAAGGAAGCCGATTTCAAACGATGGTTACTGGCAATGGCAATCATGCTTTTGGTGAATGTGTTGGTGCTCATTTTCAATTTGTAGGAAATTTAAATCAGTGGGAGTGGTTCTGATGGTTTTGGATAAAAAGTTTATCATTAAAATGTGTGTCATTTGCGGAATCTACATAGTATTATCACCGATTGTTTTTCTCATTGTAAATGATTCGCTTCACATTATGTTAGGCTGGAATTTGTTGCTTGCCTTTGTTCCATTCCTGATAGCGATCTTCATTGATGCAAAAAAAAATGCAAAGACCTGGGTATTGGTATTGTTATTTCTTGTCTGGCTCTTGTTTTTTCCAAATACTTTTTATATGATAACTGATTTTATTTACATTGATTATGCAGAGTTCATGAATTCAACTGGCTATCTGACTCTCGAGTATTTGCAAAATCCATCTGCGTATCTGGCATTGATCCACGTATTTTTTGGTGCATTCCTGGGTGTCACACTTGGCTATTTGTGCCTTCATGTGATATTTGAGTCATTGCTGATGCCTAGGTTTGGAAAGAAGACTTGGATCTGGCTATGGGCTATTTGTTTCATGTCTAGCATCGGTATTTTCATTGGTAGATTTTTCCGTTATAATTCCTGGGATCTCATTCGGGTATTTGCCATACTCAAAGATTTTTTTGCAGACTTTGATTGGTTCAGCATATTGTTCATTTTGTTGTTTACTTTGACTCAATTGTTTCTATTTTGGATGATAAGATTACTTAGTAGTCAAATCAAGAAAAACTCATAAAAAAAGATCACCGCGGTGAATAAGTCAAGAGTTAGTAGACACAAAAAAAGGAATTAATGGAAGTCAAGTTCAGTTCGATACTGAATTGGACTTTTGTATTCTAGAGCACAAGCTAATCTTGTTTGATTATAGTATTTTACATAATCATGGATGAGTTTGTGAATATCTTTAGCTTTTGCCATATCAAAATCTAGTCTCAATTCATCCTTGATCCAACCATTAATAGATTCTAAAACCGGATTATCTGTTGGTGTAGCTATTCTCGACATGGAACGTTTTATGGTATAATGTAATCGAGCATTATATGCTCTTGAGGTGTATATCTTTCCTTGGTCTGAGTGCAGAATCGTCGCGAGGTTGTTATACCCTCTTTTTTCTTTTTCAATTTGAAACCGATTTAAAGCCATAAAATGATTTTTTACTCCAGAACAATGCTTGCTAATTCTTAAATCATGAGCGATGATTTCATTGTTAAATAAATCGATATAGATGTTCCAATCATATGTTTTACCTTGATGATGAAAAGAGGTTGTATCTGTACACACCTTTTCAAACGGTCTGGATGCTGCGAAATCTCCATTTAAAAGATTTGGATAAATTTCATGTTCCTCGCCTGCTCTTTTAAACCAATTCTTCCTTGCCTGGGAACGTATTTTTAGTTCTTTACAGCACTTATGACACAGCCAATTCGAAAAGATCCAGCCTGTCGCATTTCTAATGTTTTTAGCTATGTTTCGGTATCCATACACACTATGTAACTCATGAATCGCGACGATTAGAGGTTTTAAATCTTCGCGATTCTTTTCATATTGATTTAATCTCCCAATTCTACCAAACCATTTGTAATAGCCGCTTCTTGATATTTCTAGATACTCACATAAGGATAGGATATTGTAATCAACGGATAATAGCTCAATTATTTCATATTCTTTTTGGATCGTCTTCTTTGTTTTAGGGCCTCCACCTCTTCGGTGGTATAACCTTTTTTTAATCGTTCTACCTCAATCCTTAATTTCATGTTCTCATATTGTAATTGTTCTATAGGTGTCAGTTCTTTTCTGTGTAGGTACTTTGACATTGGATTCCCGGGCTTCCTTGTGTTTTCTAAAGCTTCTATTCCACCTTCTTGATATTTCTTTACCCACGTACAAATCATTCCGTCACTTACATTATTTTGTCTCCCTAACTCAAGTGCGCTTACTTCTCCAGATAAAATCAATTTCACATATTCATATTTTGCTTCCTTGCTCCAGTATCGATTTGTTCCACCCTTCGGTCTACCCATGTTTTATCCCTCCTTTGTGAATAACTATATTAAATCACTCTTTCCTTAAAAAATCCAATACAGACAGGATTGAATGTCTTTAAAGATTAAATCTAAAACAATACATTAAGAAAAAGATGTTAATAAACACTTTTTTTGTGTCTACTAACTCTTGACTTATTCACCGCGGTGATCTTTTGTCTTATTTATGGAGTAATAAAATCAGTTCTCTGAGCGTTTTTGCTGCGACAGCGGTTGAAACGCCAGATGGGTCTAACATTGGTGATAATTCCACGATATCACAACCAACAAGATTAGGAATACTTTCAAAACTATCAAAGGCTTTAAGCAATTCCTTATATGTAATACCGCCTGGTTCGGGAGTTCCTGTCCCAGGAAATATGGAAGGATCCAAAACGTCTAGATCAATCGTAACATAAATAGGGTGTAGGCCAATTGCGCTGATAGCTTCATCTAGACCGCAAAGATCATATCGATGTAGATTCACATGGCCATTATCAGCCCAGGCAAACTCGGATTCATCTCCGCTTCTGATTCCGAACTGGTAAATTCTCCCATCACCCAAAAGGTCGTGACATCTTCTAATTACTGAAGCGTGAGATAATTTCATACCGAAGAATTCATCGCGAAGATCGGTGTGGGCATCAAAATGGATTATGTGTAAATCAGGATATTTTTCTACAAGTGCTTTGATAACAGGAAATGTAACAAGGTGCTCACCGCCAATCATCATCGGCAATTTATTGTCGGAAATGATCGTTTTTGTAGTTTCGTAAATGATATCGAGGGCCTTGACGACATCGCCAATAGGCAAGTCTAAATCACCGATGTCAACAGTTGGAAAATGTTTGAGATTTTTGTTGCGGTACGGACTGTACCATTCGACACCGATCGAATCCACCCTGATTGCGTTCCCGGCGAATCTGGTTCCAGGTCGGAATGAAGTAGTAGTGTCCATCGGGCAGCTAAAAATGACGACTCTGGCATCATCATAACTTGCCATCGAACTTTGAAACGACAAATCAACTTTTTTAAAACTCATCTCCATCACCTTCCCATTTGATCCAATGCTCTTTATCGATTACTTTTACGTAACCATTTTCCAAGTCACTATGGATTATCGAGCCTTTCTTAACATAAAATTTGATATCGTCAATAACTTCTTGGCTTATAATTTCTCCTGGAATTACAAATGGAATTCCTGGTGGATAAATCATTATTGACTCAGCGCTAATTTCGTCATATGCATCCTCAAAAGGAAGTTGAAGTTTTGGAGCATGATATGCATCACGTGGCCTGACGTAAGTTTCCGGAAATTGGTAGGTAAATTTGATTTTAGGCAAACGGTTGCGAATTTTGTAATAGCGTTTTGACAAATCCTTGAAAGCCAGATAAAGGTTGTCGAGGTCATCTTTTGAATTGCCAATCGTCAAGACGGCAAGAACAATATGCGATTCCGCGAGTTCAAGCTGAATGTTGTATTTTTTACGCATATTCTGATAAACTTCAAATCCTGACAAGCCCAAATCAGATACTTTAATCACGATTTTTGTTTGGTCAAAATCAAAGCCACCGCGATCCATTATGTAATCCCTGTCAATAATTTTAATTCCGGGGATCGTTTTCAGGCTTTGCCTGGCTTTTTCAGCGATATCAAGCAATTTATCAATGCGCTTTTTGCCTTCGAAGTACATTGTTTTTCTGGCCACATCAAGGCTCGCGAGCAAAAGTGCACTCGGAGAGGTGCTTTGAAGCATATTGAGAGTGGATCTCAATCGGATATGGTCAATCCTTTTCCCTTGGGTGAGTAAAACGCTACTCTGGGTGAATGATCCGCCAGTCTTATGGACTGAAGTAGCGGATATGTCGGATCCGGCATCCATTGCACTCAAAGGAAGTTTATCGGAAAAGTAGAATTGGGCTCCGTGTGCCTCATCAGCCAAAACGACCATGTCGTTCTCGTGAGCCAAATCGGTAATTCTTTTAATATCTGAAACCACTCCGAAATAAGTGGGATTGATTATAAATAATGCTTTTGCATCAGGATGGTTTTCAATGGCGTTAGCAAAGTTTTCGTATGTGACACCGTTGGCAATTCCAAGCTCGATATCGATGTCTGGTTTGACAAATATTGGCATGGCGCCACTGAGAATCAAAGCGTTGATTACTGATTTATGCACATTTCTGGGCAAGATGATTTTATCGTTTGCCCGGCAAGTGGCCATAATCATTGCCAAAATGCCAGTAGTCGTGCCGTTGGTAAGAAAATAGCTTCTTTCGGCATGACAAGCTTCAGCCATTAATTTTTCAGCTTCTTTGATGACACCGGATGGTTTGCTCAAAGTATCTAGACCAATAGGCGCGTTTGAGTCAAGCAAAAAAGTGTTTTGCCCAATAAAATCCAACAAGTCATTTTTAATCTTGCCGAGTTTGTGTCCGGGCACATCAAAAGGAGTGACGCTTTTCATGCCATATTCTTTAAGTTTAGTAAAAAACGGGGTTTTATGCTGCCGATCTTCTTTCAATTCAAGATAACCCACCTTTCGAGAAAAATAATGTAAATGCAATACGAATAATAACATAAAATAGACAATTACAAAAGATTTTTGTCACCATTTTGAAATTATTTTTTTCTTTCATTTTTTTGAGTTTATGATATAATATCTATTGCAGTATAATTGCGGTTGTGGCGGAATGGCAGACGCGCTATCTTCAGGCGGTAGTGTCTTATGACGTGTGGGTTCAAGTCCCATCAACCGCACCATCTTGATTGGGCTATGGCCAAGTGGTTAAGGCATCGGATTCTGACTCCGAGATCGAGAGTTCGAATCTCTCTAGCCCTGCCAGTTTTTCTAATGTATCTTGCATTTTAACAAAACGCCTGAATATTTTAATTATATAGATTGTTTGATACCCAGTGTTTTGGTGAATCAAACATTTTTTTAGAGTCAGTTTCTTGGTTTTGAGGATAATTCTGTTATAGTAAAATTTTTATATTAAGTAATAATACAATTAATAGGAGGAGAAAATATGTTTGAAAATGATTGGTCAATTGATTCTATTGAGAATTTAGAAAATAAAGTCATCATTGTTACAGGTGGCAAAAGTATTCACAGGTCATCATGCCACTGTAGTGCTCGCATGCAAATCTGTCGAAAGAACTGAAAATGCGAAAAAGAAGATCTTTGAAAACAAACCTATAGCGACAATTGACATTATTCCACTGCAGAAAAACAAGTTGCGGATATAAAAAAACAAAGAAAATAATGTCATATTCTGTTTGACATCAGTTTTCTTTGTTTTTTTAGAAAATATAAAAATTTACGAATGTGACAAAGGATTTTCAAATTGTATCTACAAAAATAAAAATCATGTTATAATGTCTAATGTGATAAAATTGCCTTGTTACGTGATTTTTCGGGGGTTATTACAATTCGGGTATTTAGGATTGTAATGATTGTCTATATTCCTTCAAGATATCATATGCTTTAATGTGCATTGTCTTGTTGAAAACATACTCATCATTGCTGATCTTATCAATTTCTCCATTATACCAACCAATTACCTTGTCCAAAACGATTTTGGTCGTATCAGTATCGTTATGACGGATCGCCTTTTTCAATTCAGTCGTATATCCGACCATAAATGGATTTCGAGTATAGGTGTGAATAGTACCGATGATACCACCAAGTTCAATGATAAATTCTTGTCTTTGCATATCTTTCACCAGTCCCTTCTACATTATTATTGCCGATTAAAATGCTACTAAGTATTCTGGATCTCCAGAGTTGTTGAAGTCCATTAATGTGACTTGATTCGGATTGTTGTCGATACCTTTTTGACTTTGATTAAACTTTCCACCGCTTAAAAGACCCATCAAAACAAACGCCACAAATGCAATCTTAACTAATTTTTTCATATTATTACCTCCTTGATGCCTATATGATAACCGATAATTAATGTTAAAAACAGCGCGGATATGTCGTATTTTTCAACAAAAGTGGGTGATTTTGCTTGAATTCGATGGAAATTAGCAATTATTTGGAGAAAATTAGATATGGAAGAAAAATATCTCAAGAGGAGTTTGTAGATGGGATTGTTTCATTGCGACAATATCAAAGATACAGAAGCGGTGAATGTGAAATTACATACGAAAAAATCGATCAATTCGCTAACAAACTTGGAATTCCATCTAAAAAATTAATGCATGAGTTTGAACACGATAACAATTTGCAATATAAACTAATTAACCAATATTATAATGCAGTTGTCAATAGGGATTTTGTTTTGGCTGAGGAATTAAGACGGGATTTGGAAAAGGAAATCTTTTTTGGAGAAGAAAGAAAAATGTTTTTCCAGCATGCGCTCATCATGAATGACTACTACATTGGAAAAAAGTCAAAAATAGAAACACTAAAATTGTCTTCCACACTAGTGGATTATCCTCTTATCCTGAAACGAAATTACTTTACCGATATTGAAATATGTGTATTAAGTTTCTTGCTCAGCATCATTGAAACAAATGAACAAACAAAACTGTTGAAAAAACTAACTGCGCTTTTCGATAATCAGGATAATATCATGAGTGGGGGATCCGACTCGGCCTATTCGTTAATTCTCATGAGGTTGTCGCAAGTGCACGGGATTCACAAAAATTTTCCGAAAGTTATTCAGTTATGCAGTATAGGAATCCAAAGAAACAATCTCTATAAGCAATACTACTTGATGGAATACTTTTATTACTATACTGCACTTGCCCATTTCAAACTTGAGGAGTACGATTTGTATGAGGAAGCATTGTTCAAGTGTTATAATGTCCTTCATATGGATGGAAACAAGAAAAAAATTGAGAAGTTTACCAATCTCATTGAAGCTGATTTTCAAATAGTATTTAATACTTTTATCATGAAATATTTGCAAAAGAATATTCTGTAATATTTCGAACGGAAAGAGCAAAACAAGCTTTTTTCCGTTTTTTTATGCAAAAAGTACGACATATCCGCGCTGTTTTTAACGATGCATTGATATTATAATAATACTAAGCTATTCGTAATAATATAGAATGGGAAATAAATCGTTAAAATATTTACTATATTTTTTGTCAGAAGAAGGTAAATTTGCATCAAACCAAAAGGTTGGGAAAACAATATCAGAAATGAGTGGTGGATCATGAAAAAAGTGTTTCTCATCGATAGAAAAAGATATATTTTTTACATTGTGGGATTAATTGTCTATCCCAGGTTTTTTGTTTTATTCCAAAACAATATCCATATTGCTATACTGCCATTGCTTCTGATTGTTACTGCAATACTGATTTCATGGGCATGCAGTATGTTTCAAAAACCAGAAAATGCTATAGACAGTAACAATATTTCATTGCCTCAGGAGAGAGAATTGTATGTAATTAAAGGTTCGACAAAACTAAAAGTAACTTTAGAGTGCATTCAAAATCAGTTTAGCTCACTCGTTAAATCTCCATATCAGTTTGCTTTTGGCTATCAATGTTCATATTCCGTTTCCAACGGGATGGAAAAATTAGTTTCTACTCCGGGGTCAGATAAATTTGAAAGTTCACATGGCGGATCTTCTCCAAAACGAGTTCGTAAAGGAGCGAGCGAACTTATATTCAATTTTGATAACAATGGAAACGTAGTGTTTGTCACAGAAGAAGCCGTTTCGATTTATGGAAAAAAAATGGAAGATTTTTATGGAAAAAATATCAAGGCACTTCAAAACATTTTCGGAATTAAAAACGGTGAATGGTTTGAATCGTTGTCGAGTGAATATCATGTGCAAAGCACTGCTGAATACGCCATTAATGGTAAAAAGATCTGGGTATACTGGAATTTTGAAGCGGTGACAGACGTGAACAGCGAAATTGAAATGATAATTGGCACCGGTCATGAGATTACAAATATCATCAATGTTGGCCAGATCCAGGACAGATCATATGATTTCCTTACTGGCTTGATGACCCAAAATGGACTGCAGGATAAAATATCAGGACTTGAGGGTGTCGAAAAGGCAGTTTCATTCTTTGTGGATTTATGGAATTTTTCCAGGATCAATGACTATTACGGATATAACGTCGGTGATCAGATTATTCTGATGATTGCTAATGAATTAAAGTCGATGCAAAGTGACAATTGCTATATTTCCAGATTCTCTGGAGATAAATTTGTTGGTTTCATAATCAATGAAGGCGTTGACAAATTACAAGAATATTTAGCAAGATTAAGAAAATTTGTCACTTCAGTGTATCAAGTACAGGAAAATTTGATTCAAATTGACAAAAAAATCGGATATGCATTGTATCCTGAAGATACTAGAGATTTGTCCAAACTTGTATCGATGTCTTCTTTGGCAATGAAAGAAAGCAAACAAGAAAATCAATTTACTATCGCTCGTTATCAAAGGCATATGGGAGATACTTTGAAACAGAATATCATCACTGCTTCGAAGCTAAAAGGCGCGTTAGAACGAAGGGAAATTGAAGTTCATTTCCAAAAAACTATTGACACAAGAACTAAGTCTTTTGGATATCTTGAAGAATTAGCGAGATGGGTCGATCCTGAACTTGGTTATGTTTCGCCGCTTGTGTTATTCTCAGTGGCAAAAGAGTTCAATTTGCTTGATCAACTGGAGAAGTATTTGATAGAAGAAGCTATAAAAAATTTTATTGGCATCAGGAATAATCCAGATTATATAAACACGAAACTCGCAATCAATTTGGCTCCAAGTTCTTTTATGGATCTGACTTTCTTGACTTTTTTGAATCAAGTTGTTGATAAATGCCATCTGAAGCACAGTGATATTTGTGTTGAAGTGTCAGAAAGCACCTTTGTGAACACTTTAGCAGACTGTGTTTTTCGAATCAACGAATACAGGAAAAACGGATATATTATAGCACTTGATGATTTTGGGAAAGATTATTCATCATTGGCAATTTTAGAGAGCGTAGCCTTCGATATCATCAAGATCGACAAATTGTTTATTGATAAGATATTCGAAAAGAAGAACCAAGAGATTGTCAAAATGATCCAAAAGATCGCTGAATTATCTAACAAGGAAATCATTGCTGAGGGTGTCGAAACCAACAATCAAAGCACCAAACTGATCGAACTTGGATGTTTTATTCAACAAGGTTATTTTTTCCATCGTCCTGAGAAAATGTTTTAATTACAAATTGTCGTAAAAAGACAAGAAAATAGGGTATACATCAAAAAAATATCACATTCCCGGTGTGATATTTTTTCTTGATCATTCACATATATGTTACATGTTTCTATTGAAAGAGCATCCCGTATGGATGCTCTAGATAACAAATAATTATTTGTGCTTTCTTTCCTTATATTTTGTGTGAAGAAGATGATGACTCTTAGTTCCAAGCGGTTTTTCTAGATATTCCTTATACAACGCTTGAATGACAGGATTTTCATGCGATTTTCTGATTGGCATATCCTTGTCAACTTCGTATATTGCTTGAATTCTCTCGCTTCTGGTTTTGGTAATTGTTCCATAGGGTTGTCCACCACCACCGATGCAACCACCTGGGCAACACATTACTTCGATGAAAGCATATGGTGATGTGCCGTTTTTAACTTGCTCAGCAAGGATTCTGGCATTTGACAAAGTATGACATACTGCAACTTTCACATCTTGGCCGCCAAGTGATACTGTGGCTTCCTTGATGCCTTCAAGTCCGCGCAAACCGACAAAATCAAGATTTTCCAGCGGCTTTTTATTGACAACTTCATATACTGTTCTGAGTGCGGCTTCCATGACACCACCGGTGGCTCCGAAGATTGCTGCCGCGCCTGTGGTGATGCCAAAAGGATTGTCGAATTCAGTTGGTTCAATACTTGCGAAATCAATGCCCATCTGTCTAATCATCTTTCCGAGTTCCCTAGTTGTCAAAACCGAGTCGACGTCATATAAATTTGGGTTCGATTGCATCTCTTCCCTCTTGGCCTCGTATTTCTTGGCTGTGCAAGGCATTATCGATACAACATACAGATTTTTAGGGTCAATACCCTTTTTTTCTGCATAGTATGTTTTTGCCAAGGCACCAAACATTTGTTGAGGAGATTTGCATGATGAAATATTCGGAAGAATTTCTGGAAAATGTTGTTCGGCGAAATTAATCCAACCAGGGCAGCAGGAAGTCATCATCGGAAGAACGCCACCATTGGTAATTCTATGAATCAATTCAGTACCTTCCTCCATGATCGTCAAGTCAGCAGTGAAATCAGTATCAAAGACTTCGTTGAAGCCGAGCAATTTCAGAGCGGAAACGATTTTGCCAGTAACGATATTGCCAGCAGGAAGACCGATTTCTTCTCCAAGTGATACTCTGATAGCTGGGGCAACCTGGACGATTACATGCATGTCTGGTTGGTGCAAAGCCTTCCAAACCAAGTCGGTATCATCTTTTTCAGTAATTGCTCCCACAGGGCATACGCTAGCGCATTGTCCGCAGAAAGTACAATAAAGATCATTCAATGGCTTTCCATATGCGGGAGAGATCGTCATATTGTGACTTCTGCCCATCATTTCTAAGACATTTACGCCTTGGATGGTCTTGCAGACATCGATGCATCGACCGCATTTGATGCATCGGTTAGGATTTCTTACTAATGCAGGATTACTGGTGTCGATAGGCTGAGGATAGTATACTGATTCGAAGCGATTGACATCAATACCAAGTTTATTGGCTAGTGATTGCAATTCACAATTAAGGTTTCTCGGACATGCAGTGCAATTTGCATCATGATTGGCAAGAATCAGTTCGGTTATTGTCTTTCTTGCGTTAAGAACTCTGGGAGAACTAGTTTTGACGACAAGTCCTTCTCTGCAAACAGTAGAACAAGAAGTAACAAGCCCCTTTTGACCTTCGATTTCAACGACACATATTCTGCAGTCAGATTTGATTCCTAAGTCTGGGTAGTAGCAAAGTGTCGGAATTTTGATATTGAATTCCTTGGCAGCATTTAAAATGGTAGTGTCGTCGGCAACAGTTACATCAATATTATTTATCTTTAAATTTACCATAGTATTATCCGTCCTCTCATATCTCTAAAGAATCTAACCGGTCGATATAGTCATCCCGGAAATAGCGAAGTGTGGAAATGATTGCAGTTGGTGCAGTTTGACCGAGTCCGCATAGTGAAGTTTGATGCATCACTCTAGCAAGCGATTCAAGAGAAACCAAATCCTTAACTGTGGCGGAGTGTTCCTGGAAGCGTTCCAAAATCTTGAGTAATTGTTGGTTGCCTTCTCGGCAAGGGGTGCATTTTCCGCAGGATTCATGTTCGAAGAAACGGATAACCCGAGTCAAAATATCAAAAATATCAAAGCGGTCATCAATCACAATGATCGCGCCAGCTCCAGTTTTTGATTCAAATTCTTCAAATCTGTCGTAGTCGATCAGCATATCTAGCATATAGTCGGGGATAATCGGGCCACATGCTCCGCCTAGTTGGACCATTTTTAGTTTTCTGTCATTTTCTACTCCACTGCCAATTTTCTCAATGACATCGCGAATAGAAACGCCGAAAGGAACTTCAAAAACACCTTTGTTCTTGATGTTTCCTGATAAACAAATCAGTTTTGTGCCTGTAGAAGATTTGGTACCTATTTTGGCAAATTGGTCGCCGCCGATTGTGATAATCAAAGGAATGTTTGAAAATGTTTCAACATTATTGATAAGCGTTGGCTTGTTAAAAAGACCCTGGGTGGTTGGAAACGGAGGTTTAACCCTGGTTCTTCCAGGCTTGCCTTCAATTGATTCGATCAAGGCAAATTCCTCGCCGCAGACATATGATCCGGCTCCGCTTCTGATCTCGATATCAAAATCAAATCCAGAATTGAGAATGTTTTCACCAAGGTAATTGTGTTTTCTTGCTTCATCGAGGGCCCATTGCATTGTGTTGTGCGAATGATGGTATTCGCCACGAATGTAGATATAACCTTTGGTTGCCCTTGTTTGATAAGCGACAATTAGCATGCCCTCGATAACTTGATGCGGATCATTTTCCATCAGGTAGCGATCTTTAAAGTTTCCCGGTTCGCCTTCATCGGCATTGCAAATGACATATTTTACATCATTGATTTCTTTGGCTAGGGCAACTACTTTGGTCACAACAGGGAATCCTGCGCCACCGCGGCCTCTGAGTTTTGATTTATGGATTTCTTCAATCAACTTGATCGTGTCGGTTTTCAAAGCTTTTTGTAAAGCCTTGTATCCGTCAGCTTTGATATAATCGTCAATCGATAGCGGATTGATTACACCGCACCGTTTTGAAATTAGTCTCATCTCTATCATAATTGTCGCCCCTTGTAATCAGAAATTATCGTCTTAACTTTGTTTTCAGTCAAATTAGTATAGGTTGTTCCATTGATCAACATGGCTGGAGCTTTGTTGCAGCAACCAAGACAACTGGTATATTCCAGTGTAAATAGCTTGTTTTCTGTGGTTTCTCCGACGTGAATTCCAAGAATCGCTTCAAGGCTATTCAATATTGTTGTCTGTGAATTAAGAAAGCAAGGAACGTCTCTACAAACTCTGATAATGTATCGGCCTCTTGGAACTTGGGAAAACAGAGTGTAAAAAGAAATGACACTACAGACTTTGCTTTCAGTGATTGAAAGATGTTGAGCGATGGTTTTAATTTCTTCTTCGCTGATAAAATGCTCGTTTTTTGAGATTTGATATTCGAGTAGAATTTCAATCAGATACGTTTCCGATTGTGGGTATTTTTCTAAAATTGTTTTTAGTGACATGATTTTCTCCTGTTCATATTTTATTGGTGACCAAACAAAAAAAAGAAGGACTGATACTCCTTAACCCTAAATTATGAGATTTCATGTTTCAGGTCGATTCTATAAAGTTGTCCAAGATTATTCTGTTTGCTCGGTAATAATAATTGAAGTAGCGCACCGATGTAAAAAAGGATTTACTGTTATAACGCGTATTTCTGAGCAAATAAAGCCGATAATCCTCCTTTTCATAAAAAAACTTTGATGTAATTATAGCGCTTTATGAGGCATTTTGTCAACCTTTTGCAGCGAATAAATAAATATATATATATATAATCGTTGATAGTTAATTAGAATTCAGTATTTCAACCACAAGTTGCTTTTCATATTTTAAGAAGATGATATACTATAATTGTCTATCAAATAGTAAAGAGAAGGTGCCGCAATGCTTGACATGATGCAAATAGGCAGGAAACTTTCAGAACTGAGAAACAAACACAATCTAACACAGGAAGACATTTCTCAACGACTGTACGTCACCCACCAAGCAGTGTCAAAATGGGAAACCGGAAAAGCTCTTCCCAATATTGACAACCTGTCTGAACTGTCCGCACTTTATAAGGTAAGTCTTGACGAACTGCTCTGTCTGGATGTTGCCTTAGGCAATCAATCTGTCGAGTCATTGTTTAAAACGCATGCTAGAAACTGGGTAATCCACGAAGTAGTTCTTGGCAATGTCTTGCACCTTGGGCTTGAAGACATTATTCATTTGCTTGACAAAGACGAAAGGGAATACGCATTATATTTATTGATTGAATCCTCCATTCCGATTGATGAGAATCTTTGGCCAAGGCTCTCCATAGAGGAAAGATTCAGATTGATCAATCAGTATATTGCCAGAGGCTACCCTTTGAAAATCGAAAAAATCCTTCCGCTCATGTCATATACGGAAAAAAGAAAAATCAAGGAGGAAAAAAATGAAAATTGTTAGAATGTTACCTTTTTTAGATTCAGAAGAAATCGACGAGCTACTTGAACTGTTAATCAACGATGAATTGAAAGAAGAATCTTTATCGATTTCGTCCATTCTTCCCTTTCTTCACAGGGAACAGGTAAAAAAGCTTTTCGATAAGTCGCTTGAAGGAAACATTGCAATTAAACCGGTTTGTATTTTGCCTTTTCTTCAGGATGAGGAATTGGATGAGCTTGTTGACAAGATCATTGATGAAGAAACAGAAGCACTTAAAGTTGATGAACTCTTGCCCTTTTTAAACAAGAAGCAGATCCAAAAACTCTTCAAGGACGCCATCAACAATTCCAAAAAAGAAGTTTAATTTTGAATTTTCATAATAAATATGGTCGTCTTGTCTGAGACTATCATATTTTTTTTGGATTCTTTTTATATGTCATTCACAATTATTGATAATATTGTATAATTGTTTCTATAAAATTTTCGTATTGTCTCTCACATTATTCAGAACTCAAGAAGTTGATCCTTAGTGAAATAAATAATATTTTTGATTCATTTGGGATTTTTAATATAGACTGGATTTTTTGGTGAAAAAGATGTATATTATTACTGGAAATGTTGCAGGTGTAGTTTAATGGTAAAACTGTTGCTTCCCAAGCAACCATTGGGGGTTCGATTCCCCTCGCTTGCTCCAATGTGTTCAGTATCCGCCTGGAGCGGATTTTTATTTCTTATCGGAAAACTAAAAGATTGATAGCATTGACATAGATACGATGATATAATATTATATTATTTATAAACACTGTACGTATATATAGACGATATGGAGCCCTTGGATGAGACATATAAAAATTCTGGTTGTAGTATTGCTTTCTGTCTTCGCGATTTTGGGCTGTGCAGTATCAAATTCGGAAATCACAACCTTCACTTCTTCAACTACAGGTTCAACCAATAATTTGACGACTCAGTCCACTATTGGTTTAACCTCTTCATCAGTGACCACTACAGAAACAATACCGTTAACCACAACAATAATGATTACGACCAAACAAAATTCGTACCCTATCTTCGAAGTCGCCTTCGGATTCGCTTCCTTGAGTATTACTAACAGGAGCATGGAGGAATCAGGATATTATCAAGTCTTGACTGTGAAGTCGAATTTTTGGATGCTTTGATAGCGCCTGATGTTTCGATTATCGAGATCTTGGCTGATTTGGATCTCGGTTCAATATTTGTGGAAAGCAAACTTGCTGATGCCGGTAAAAATCTAGCGGACTACGACGATGTGTACCTGCCTCATAACCATCAACCTCAACTTCACCCCTCGTTGTTGGCGAGTGGGATCGGTCAAATCACTCTGACTGAATTTGACCATCTTATGGTATTTTCAAAATCAGGATGTATTATCAAGCACGTTTCGTTCGCAATCGACGATGCCTCTGACATCGTATTCCGGAATCTTCACCTGGCGGAGCTTTGGGAGACGAAGAGGGATATTTGATTGATCATTCTCTTACTCAAGTTGAAGCATGGTGGGCTACAAATATTCCATCAACCATCACAAGTGATCTGTGGGCATTTGTAACGAATAAACCGATGTTGGATAATTTGAGCACATTATCATAACGAGAATTGGATTGAAATCATCAATTTTAAGACAGGCATTCGTTTACAGACGAATGCCCGTTTTTTTGAAAAATAGGCAAATGATTGTTTTTAAGTATTGTCTTTAAACATCTTTTCGAGTAGAATATACAATACAAGGTGATTGTTCATGAAAGAAAGCAAAGATAATTCTAAAGGATTTAAAATCTGGCTTAATAAAGTCTGGCAGTTAAGAAAAAAACTTGCCTTTTTTTCGACCGCAAAGGGTAAACAGATAATGTCAATTGCATTATCAATCGTGGTTATACTTGTGACTTTTGCAGTTTTGGTCTATTATATCTGTTTTCCATCCAGGGGATATTTCCACTCTGATTCCACTGACACGATCATGTGGGCAGAGGCCATGTTTGACGCTAAAGGACTATATAATCTTGATTTCAACTATGCAGCGTTTTTACCGTTTGGCGGATCGCTATTGATGTTGCCATTCATACCCATTTTTGGCGTGTCTATGGCAACGCAGGTCCTGGGTATGACGTTATTTTATATCTTGTTCCTTTTATCAATCTTGTGGCTTTGCAGATCATTGAAATTCAATTGGCTTTGGTCCGTCATTATTTGCTTTATCCTTGCTTTTGGAGTAGCGGGAAGCGACAAGATCAGGGAGATCTTTTTCGGCCATATCATCTATTATAGTTTAGGGACTTTGTTCTTTAACTTTGGTCTGGGGTTAATTTTCCGATTTGAAACAAAATTTGAAATTTGGGCGACCAATAAAAAACGCATCAACTATTATTTATTTCTAGTTGCCTGCTTTCTGTTTTTCCTGCTTACGACACTTAATGGATTGCATTCGCTGACACTTTTCACTTTGCCAGTTGTCGGAGGCTTTTTTTTGGAAAGGTTTTTCCGAGAAAAAACAAAGTTATTTTCTCGTGAAAATCGGCCATTCTTTATCATTCTTTCAGTTATTGGATCTGGAGTGGTAATTGGCTTGGGATTACATATCCTGCTGGCACTCAAAGTTCCCCAAGGGTATGCGGATGCTTATTCGTCGTATTCTGCACCGAGTGAATGGTGGGGAAACATTACCAGATTCTTTGAGCATTGGTTTACTCTCTACGGTGTCGATGTTGCCTATGGCGATCCGATTAAATCCGTTGATTCAATCTTGAATCTGTTCCGGATCATTTCCGGGTTCATCCTGTTGATAATTCCTATTGTCGCACTGGCAAAATATGCAAAAATCAATGATTATAAAATCCGTGTTCTTTTGATCTCGCATTTCATTCTTACGATACTGCTTATGATTGGCTATATATTTGGATTTCTTGCTTCGGCTTCCTGGCGGTTGTCACCGCTATTGGCGTCTTCGATACTTCTGTCTGTAATCTATCTTAAAACTTTGATTGATGGTGTTGATACTAGGCGATTGGCTTGCGTATTTCTCGCACCAATCATGATTGTGAGTTCGATTACGATGGTTTCAATTATCAGAATGCCAGCGGATTACAATATGGAATACGGGATGAATGACGGATATTTTCTCGCCAGAGAACTGGAAACTTTGGGACTTGAATACGGATATGCCGACTTCTGGCATGCCAATGCCATCACTATCATATCTGATTCCTCAGTCAAGGTGAGAAGCGTCACCGACCAATTGGACATATACCATTATCAGTCACAATTGTCCTGGTACGAAGACCAGGAAGGCATCGATACCTATTTTATATTGTTGACAAATTCCCAGTATAATGTTGCGCGTGCGAAAGACTGGTATGACTTGGAACATACTGAGGTTACAATCACAGGATCGAAAACATATCATATCCTGATATTTTCAGAAAATATATTTTAGGAGAGACAGATGAGACTTGAAAAGAAACTGATTTACGAAATCGGCCGCTATTTGCTTGTCGGTGGACTGGCGACCGTGTTTGATTACTTGGCGTTTGCTTTGTTCAGGTATGTAATCCTTGATCTAACTACAGTTAACTTGCTCATCTCAACGGCGATCGGATTCATGGTCGGGCTTACAATCAATTATGTGCTTTCAATCATATTTGTGTTCAAAAATGTCGCCGATCCCAACAAAGGGAAGAAAGTTTCTTCGTTCATTCTGTTTGCCATCATCGGACTAATCGGACTTGGCATGACTGAACTTGGAATGTGGCTGGGGGATGTTACCAGATTCTTTGTCGGGGAAGGCATCTATAAGATACCGGAAATGGTCATGAAAGTCATTATGACGGGAATCGTTTTGTGCTGGAACTATATCGCAAGAAAACTTTTGATCTTCAATGCACCAAAAACTACTCAGGAGAACGTTAAATGAAAACAGCGATAATCATCGGGGCGGGACCTGCAGGTCTCACCGCTGCCTATAAAATGTTGAAAGAATCTGATATTTTACCTGTGATCTATGAAAAGGCACAAGTGATCGGAGGAATCTCCCAAACCAGGGAATATAAAAACAACCGTATCGATCTTGGCGGTCACAGGTTTTTTACCAAGAATAAAGATGTCATGAATCTTTGGGAGGAGTTAATGCCCTTACAGGGAAAACCTTCCAAAGACGATCTTTTGTTAGATAGAACTAGAGAGTTTCCCGGATCTGCTGATCCCGAAACCGAAGAAGAAGTGTTTTTGGTAAGAAACAGGGTTTCTAGAATCTTTTATCTCAATAAGTTTTTTGATTACCCGATTTCATTGAAACTCAATACATTTGTGAACATGGGTTTCTTTCGCACGCTTAAAGCCGGATTCGGATATCTGAAATCGACGATTATCAAACGCAAAGAGAAAAGTTTAGAGGATTTTTATATCAATCGCTTTGGGAAACCGCTTTATCAGATGTTTTTCGAGGATTACACAGAAAAACTTTGGGGCAGGCATCCCAGTGAGATTTCCGCTGAATGGGGAGCGCAGAGAGTCAAGGGACTATCACTGTTCAAAGCGATAATTTCCGCAATCAAGAAGCCGTTTATCAAAAAAAGCGAAAAAGTGGAAACATCGCTCATCGAAAGCTTTTTCTATCCTAAAAAGGGACCCGGGCAGATGTATGAGAAAATGGCAAAAGAAATCATCGCCATGGGAGGCAAGATTTATCTTGGCGCTGATATCGCTAAAATCTGCCAACATGACTTTAAAATTAATTCGGTTGTATTTGAAATCGATAACATCAAAACCGAAGTGTCGGCTGATTATTATCTATCCTCGATGCCGATAAAGGATTTGATTGGCAGAATGAACGATGTCCCAAAAAACGTCATGACAGTCGCGAAAGGCTTGCCATACCGCGATTTCATCACAGTCGGATTGTTGCTGAAAGACATAAAACTGAATAACAAAACCAAAATCAAAACTTTCAACAACATCGTACCTGATTGTTGGATCTATGTCCAAGAAAGGAATGTAAAACTGGGAAGAATCCAAATTTTTAATAATTGGTCGCCTTACATGGTCGATGATTTTGAACACAATGTCTGGATTGGACTCGAATATTTCGCGAATGAGAATGATGCTTTATGGAATATGGAAGAAAAAGAATTCATCGCTTTTGCCATTGATGAACTGGTTAAAATCGGGATTATTGAAAAAAAGGACGTAATCGACGCCTTCAGGATCAAAATCGAAAAAGCATATCCAGCATACTTTGATACTTATCAAGAATTTTCCGTAGTCAAGGAATATCTGCAAAAATATGAGAATCTCGTTTGCATCGGCAGAAACGGCCAGCATCGGTACAACAACATGGACCACTCGATGCTGACAGCGATGGAAGCGGTAAAAGCTCTTGTCGATCCATCGTTGGATAGACGAGTCATATGGGAAGTAAATGCCGAGAAAGAATACCATGAGTCGCAAAAGAAATAGTAATTTAATCATCTATATCCCGGTCATTAAATGACTGGGATTTTTTCACTTGCTCTTGATAAAAAAATAACAAATAATATGATTTGATTAATATTAATTAACAATGGCTAAAATAAAAAAAATTTGTTATAATAAAAGCAGAGCCCAAATGCTGAATTATACACAAATTTATGAATATTAAAATGCCTATGATTAATAATTAACATATTGCACAAGATAATCATTTTATGAAAAATGTTTTCATTATTCATTTAGGAAGGCGATGTTTCTATGTCAATAAAAAGTGTAAAATTGCCAATCTTTGTCTCCAGACATGAAAACGACAGTTTTGAACGCCTGTTTTTGCCTTTTCTTAAAGCATCGGAACTTATCGAAGTCCGCACTTTTGAGTTGTCGTACAATTGGATATTTGCCGCAAAAGATACTCTTGTCCAATATATCTTACAGGGTGGGAAAATCCGTTTTATCGTTTCTCTAGATCTTGAAGACTCTGATCTGAATGCATTTATTCTCTATCAGGAAGCAGAGATTGAAACGATTATTAAACGCGAGATTTTGGATCCATTAAAAAGAGATATTCCCTATCATGAGCAATGGAGAGTTCAGTATCTTGCCTTTTTAATTTCAGAAGGTATTCTTGATATCAGGATATCCGTACCAAAACCAGGAATGTTTCGGCGTGATCGGTTGTCCATGCTTATGGAAGGCAAAGATATGATTTGTTTTCATGGATCGTTTTTTGCAGCCTCTGAAGCTCCGGACGCAATTGATGTATTTGTTTCTTGGGATCAGAGAGACCATTTGCGAATCCAAGAATACAAACGCAGTTTTGATGAGGAATGGAAGAATAAAGATGAGTCATTGTGGTCACTTCCGCTCCCTGAATCAATCAAAGCTGAATTCAAACAATTGAAAAACAGGTACAATCCCTTTGAATATCTTTTGGAAAATAAAACTAAATATAAAATGAAAACTTACCAACAAGACTTAATCGATAATCTGCAAAGCCATGATTGGCGCGGGATGATTGTTGTTCCTGCTGGATCAGCTCAAGCAATATCGACGCTTTTTGCCTTGGACCAGTATATCATCATGCAGCCAAGAGCAGTCGTATTGATTGTTGCTCCAAATTTGCACGCAATGTCAGAATGGGAAAAACTTATCAGGTTGAAATACCCAAAGAAACAAGTAATCATTTTTGTGAACGAGGAACAGATTAGAGACTCCCAACTTCAGGAAACGATCAGGCTGAAACTAAGAGAAGATTTTATTGTTGTGCTCTCCACGTACAAAATATTCGTCACGCCCACCTTCCAAAATGTTTTCAAGAAAAATAGAAACTATACGTTCTATGTTTTCGATGAATGTCATTTGTTGTGCAAAGAAGACGCAATAATAAATTGTGAATATTTAGAGGAAAGCGCCAGAATAGGACTTTCTTCATCTCCAAAGAGCTGGCTTAATGAAAAACATATAAAATATCTGAAGACTATTTTTGGTGATGAAATCATCGACTATACGCTTAAAAATGCTATTGGTAAATCTTTGAATGAGTACGACTATATTCCAGTATTATGCGAGCTTATCGTTCCGGAATATTCAGAGTTTAGGCAATTGACTTCTCTGGCGATTCGCTCGCTAGATAAAAACAAAGAGAAAGCTGAAAACCTGAAAGAGTCGATAAACTATCTTATTCAAAGAGAACGGGTTCTTAAAAAGGCATATAATAAGTCGGTTGAATTTATTTCCACTTTTGCGACAGCACAAAAGAAACATGTGATTGTTTATGTTGATCACACTCAGATTGAGGAAATGAGTAAAACGATTGAATTCCAATTTCGCAGTTCAACCGAGGCGTTATCTTCTGACGTGCCACTTCAGGATAGAGCAAAGATTTTCAAATCATTTATATCAGGCATCACGGATGTGATTGTCACTTCCGATGCATTTGATGAGGGTATTGAAGCTCTGGATCCTGTTGCCATCTATTTATTGTCTAGTCCTACATCTCCGAGAGTGTTTTTCCAAAGAAGAAACCGAATCCTTTATCCACTGCAGTCAAAAGCCAGAACCAAGATCTACGATTTTGTGACAATCGCTCCCAGACCGACAATGCAAGATGTGATGCAAATCGAAGTCATTAAGCGCGAACTTCCCCGGATTTCCGAGTTAGCCAAAGCAGCATCTGTTTCCATGCTTGGGCAACTTAACGAATATTTAGAATCGTTCCATTTGAATAATGTTTTTCAAAATACCGAGTCATATGATTTAAATCAGGATATATTCGTGAAAGAAGAAAATTATCTAGAATAGCGTTTAAATCAGTTCGGTATGTAGGAGTGGGTTTTTTTATGTATTCAGTTACCGAGAAAGACAGGAAAAAAGTGATTGAAAGCTATTTCGATTCCCTCGATCCATTGCGTCTACGCATTTTTCCTGCTAGAGAAAAGAAAAAATATCTAACTTTATTGTATATCATTGAATGTTTTGAGAAAGAGCGTTATTATACTGAAAAGGAAGTCAATCAGGTTTTGATTCAGGTTTACTTCGATTTTGTCACCATCAGGAGATATTTGGGTGATTACAGATTTCTTTCTCGAGAAAGAGACGGCAGCAAATACTGGGTCACGAGCAAAGCGAATGCAGTAGAAGAGGACTAATCATGGATAAGATCGAAGCCAACAAAATTGCCTGGGACAAACTTGCCAAAGATCATTATGAAAATTTCATAAACAAGCTTGAAAAAACTCCGATGCTGCTTTCCAATGCTATTGTTAAAGAACTTGGAGATATATCCGGAAAAAAACTTATCCATTTGCAGTGCAATGTAGGGCAGGATACATTGTCACTAAACAACCTGGGTGCAAAGGTAACAGGAGTAGATATTGCTCCGGAAAACATCAAGTATGCCAGAAAACTTGCGGAACATTTTCAAATCGATGCTAGGTATATCGAATCCGATATCATGAAACTTGCGGATATTCATAAGGAAAAATATGATATCGTGTTCACATCGGAAGGTGCTATCGGCTGGCTTCCAGATTTTAATGTCTGGGCAAGGACCATCAAGGGTTTATTGAAAAAAGATGGATTCTTCTATGTTAATGATATCCACCCTTTCTTTTTGATGCTTAACGAAGATGAATATGTTAAAAGGAAAACCAAATTAAAATACCCATATTTTGGCAGAATTCCTGATCAAGGGGAGACTATCGGCGGATATGCCGCTACTCCTCGAGAAGCTGTTAGTTATTATTGGATGTATTCGATCAGCGATGTCGTGAACGCTCTGATCGATGCGGGACTGAAAATAGAATATATCCATGAGTTCGACACTTTATGCTATAAACTTGGAGACATGGAAAAAGCGGAAAGCGGATATAGATTTCCTGAACACAAGGGTTTGTTGCCCTTGGAATTCTCAATCAAGGCTACGATAGAAAATTAGTTAGTTCTAAGCAAGGAGGTATCTATGGCTAAAATTAAGGGCAATTTGCTTTATGGTCAGTCCGGAGGACCGACAAGCGTCATCAACGCGTCTGCTTACGGCGTTATCCAAGAAGCAAGAAAAAGCCCATTTATCGAAGATATCATCTTCATGAAACACGGCATCAGAGGCGCCTTGAACGAAGACTTTTTCTTCATATGCAATCAAGACGAGGATACAATCGAACTTTTGAAACATACTCCGGGATCAGCGTTCGGATCAGTGAGATTCAAGCTTAAAGATTTTCGCGAGGATGATTCCAATTACGTCAGATTACATTACATCTTTCAAAAATACAATATCAGGTATTTTCTCTATAACGGTGGCAATGATTCCATGGATACATGTTCTAAAATCAGCGATTACATGGAACATATTGGTTATGACTGCAAGATTATCGGAATTCCGAAAACGATTGATAATGATTTGCCTCATACTGATCATACTCCTGGATTTGGTACTGCAGCTAAATTTATCATCAACACAATGATGGAGATCAGTTACGATATGCTCGCTTATCCGAACGGAAAAGTGACGATTGTTGAAATTATGGGTCGTCACGCTGGCTGGCTTACTGCCTCATCCGCGGTCGCAAAATTATCTGGATTCGGTCCGGATTTGATCTACCTTCCCGAAATCCCTTTTTCGATTGATAAATTCAAAGAAGATGTGAAGAAGGTCTACCACGAGAAAAAACAATGCCTAATTGCAGTGTCAGAGGGCATATCGAACGAGGAAGGCATCTTTATCAGTTCCAGTTCGGGTCTTAAGGACGCTTTCGGTCATTTTCAACTCGGAGGTGTCAGCTCAAAACTTGCCAATTCGGTTTCAGCTGACCTTGGTATTCCATCAAGATCTGTCGAACTCGGGTCAACACAAAGAGCATCTTCACATATCCAAAGCCTCACTGATGTGAAGGAAGCAATCGAAGTTGGCCGTCATGCAGTGAAATATGCTTTGGCAGGCAAGACAAATCAAATGGTTACAATAAACAGAGTTGAACAAAAACCATATCGAGTCGAATATGGGTTACACTTGTTATCTGATTGTGCAAACACTGAAAAAAGAATTCCAATTTCAATGATTAATATCGAAGGCAATGGAGTTACTACTGAATTGATTGATTATGTTTTGCCTCTGATCCAAGGAGAAAATCCTCCAAAATTCAAAGACGGAATCCAACAATTTTCAAAAATCAAATAGTTTATGACAATATCAAGATAATTAATGCTTGAAAAACCCCATCAATGCATTATAATAGATATTGCCTTTGCGGTTGTGGCGGAATGGCAGACGCGCTACTTTGAGGGGGTAGTGTCCAATGGACGTGTGGGTTCAAGTCCCATCAACCGCACCAAAGTTGTCTTTGATTACTCCCCAAAACCAGGGGAAAATAACCATATTTTAATGAAAATCGACCTTATTTCTTATGAAATAGGGTCGTTTTCGTTTATAGGGTCATGTCCAGAACAAATTTGCTTTCTTAAAAGTGACATATACAGATTAGGGGTAATGTGGTTCCGAACTTCATTTTGAGCCTATTTTTAGGGGGTAATGTGGTTACGAACTAACATATATAAAGTTTGAATTCCAATTCACTATGCTTGTATTTATAGATAATTGGAATTCGATAAGTTTGTATAAGGTATTGATCACTAGGAATGTTTGAAACTTCATCTGTTGTAATTGATACGATGAGATTAATCGTAAAACCGGTAAAAATGACTTTTGTGAAGATTTTCTTGATATGATCAATGTTGGGTTCGACTACAAGTTTTCTAGAGTTATAAAGGATTTGTGTAATGAAAGTGTTGACCTGATTGATACGATATAGTCTTGATAAGATGTTAGATATTTTTGAGTAACGATTGATTTGTTCGTTGATGGATTTTGTATTTATATCTAGGTATAGTTCTTCCAGCTGATTTGCTAATGCAAGTGAAGAAGGTGCAATTCTTTTCTCGATATGATTAACAATCTTATCCTTGTTCTTCACCATATGAGATGCAGCTAATGAAATTCCATCTTCAATATCAGCATTCTTGAATGCATATCTTCCCAAGTCACATTTACATAAAAGCATCGGAACCTCATATTTACCTTTATGTCGTTCAACGACATAAGTAAAATGTCTGTTGAAGTCTTGAGAATAGTAGAAATAGGCATAGGGACTTAGTTTGAAGAATTTGCCCTCACTATCAAAAGTAGTTCGTTTCTTTCTCAACCTTAAAACATCATCCCATGTATCCCTTGTGATAATGGGTTCATGGTGATTGTGAACATAATACTGATTAAGATTAAGAGCTGATAGCATCTCTGGTCTAACGATACGAGCATTCATTTTCTTGCGTAACAACATGTCTCCTACATATTTCTCATTCTTAAGAATGTCTTCAAGTGTTCGTTGACTCCATTTTTCATTTCCTGATGGAGATGGAATATTCATACTATAAAGATTTTGAATAATGGTTTTATATGAATAACCAAGAATGTACCATGAGTATATTTTTCTAACGATATCAGCTTCATGATTGATGATGATGTACTCATCTCCTTTGATGGAGTATCCATATAAACTAGATGTAGTGCTCATCCCCCTTTTCATCTTGTTCTCAAATGCCCAAATAGTATTGGATGATATTTGATTTGATTCTTCTTCAGCGTGAGCACTTAAGAGAGTTAGAGTGAAATCCATCGTTGGATCCGTAGAAGATAAGTTTTCCTTTTCAAAATAGATTTCAACGGTTCTTAATCTTAACTGCCTAATGATACTAACCACATCTATAATATTTCTTCCTAAACGAGCAATAGACTTTGTGATAATCAAGTCAACCGCGCCAGCGTTCACAAGTTCCATCATTTGAGCGAAAGCAGGTCGATTGATTGAACGGCCACTTTCCTTATCAGCATACACACAAACAAGATTATAATCCATATTTGATTTTACTGATTTCACTAGTTCTAACACTTGTCTTTCATAAGAAGATTCTTGCTCGACTGATTCAGTTGATACACGTGCGTAAATGACCACACGTTTTTTAATTAGATGTGTCAAATCAACTGGGATCTCGAAGACATTATTCATGATAAACCACCTTATATCCCAAGGTCATCTCACGATTGTAATCAGTGTGAAGGTCACGGATAAATGGTTCAATTCTTCTGACTTCATCAATATGATCAACTAAGTCACCTGTGATTACAGTTTTGGAAATTACACAGATTATCTTATCCACATCAACAATGATGAGTGAGTACAAGTTTTTAATAAGAAACTCTGAATCTTTTGAAATGATATCATCTGTATGATCCCTTAACAAATCTGATAGTGATAGATTTCTAATTGATGCAGAGATTTGTTTTTGAAGAGAAGTGATTTCTTTCTTCAACTGTTTTTCTTGAATAACTAAATCAGCAAGTTCATATTCTTTGGATATATTTTTAATTTGTATCAGGTTGTGCAACATTTCCCTTTTTGACACTAACGCATCGTTAAGTTCATCACTGGATGTGATATTTGATAATTTATCTATAAGTGCATTTAGAATGTCTTCAGACGAAATGATGTCTTTTATCGAATGCATAACCGTATCCATGACAAGGTCATAATCTATCCAGGGAGCATCACATTTAATCGTTTTATCCATACGATTATGCTTACAATCAAGAACAACCTTTTGTGATGGACGGCCATGATTCACTAGATGCCTTCTCAAGTTACCGTGACATTTTGAACAGTACACAAGATTGGTGAGTGGATACTTGGTAACCATATTACGATTTGTTTTAGAACTTTCTTCTAGAATCGTCTTTGCCATCTCGAATGCAGCTTTACTAACAATACCTTCATGATTATTTCTTACAAAATATTTCGTTGCTAGATTATCATTTTTCACTTGTTTATGCGTCAAATAATCCGTTGTAACAGTCTTTTGTAAGATGGCATCCCCACAATACTTCTCATTAGCAACAATGGTTCTTATGCCACTATAGAGCCATTCCTTTTTATTTAGTGTTGGAATCTTACGATTATTTAGTGTCTTCTTGATATCATTGATGTTAAACCCTTGTAAGAAAAGTGAATAGATGAGTCGTATAATCTTTGCTTCCTCTTCGTTGATGACAAGTTCCCCATCATCATTCTTGTCAAATCCATAGATTCGAGAAATGTGAAGTTTTCCAGCTTTGAACCTTTTTTCAACGCTCCATTTCACGTTGGTAGAAATTGACCTAGATTCTTCTTGGGCAATAGATGACAAAATCGTTAATACAAAATCAATTTTTGGATCACTTGAATAGATATTTTCCTTTTCAAAGAAGATGATGCATCCTAAATCCCTAAGTTCTCTTACGAGTGATAACACATCAATTGTGTTTCGTGAAAATCTTGAGATAGACTTCACTAAAATTAAATCAATCTCCTGGCGTCTTGCTAGTTCAATCATCTTCATGAACTCAAGACGCTTTTTCATTTGCGTCCCAGATAAGCCCTGATCAGCAAACATACCAATGAATATCCAATCTTTATTATCCTGGATACGTTTCGTGTATTCATCAATCTGGAAACGGAAAGAATTCAGTTGATCTTCTTCATCTGTTGATACACGTGCGTATGCAGCAACTCGCTTTTTCTTGATTACCTCATTTGTTGCTTCATTGATAAATCTGTTCATTGGTTGAATCACTTCAATTGTCTTCATACTTTAATTGCTCCCTTCGTGCTTGTTTGTGTTATACCTTAAAAAACGCATTATTGGTAATGTTTGTGAAAACTTTTAAATATTCTTCTAAACTTAAAAAACCCTTCAAAAAAAGAAGGGTTATTGCAGACAATATTATACGATTTTTTACGGTTGGACTCATTCCTACATACCTCACCTATAGAGTAGTAGAAACGATCTATACATATTCTTGAACCGTGACTATTGTATCAGCAAAACAAACGATATTAGGTGGTCAAACTGAAGACTAATTATCTTTTGATGAATTTTCCTGGTTGAATGTCTTTATATTCACCAATCAGATGTCCTAAAAAGAAAACATCGGTTCTTTTGCGTACTATTATGTGCGAACTATCGTTAAAGAAGAGCAGAGCTTCAAATGGTTTATTGATTACTTGTGTTGGTAGGATTACCTTCGACATATAACGTTTGGTCTCATATTCGTAGAAGTAGACACCAGATTGATTTGGTGCATCTTGAATCGCTTCGAATATATAAGTCTGAAGTCCATCTTTAACAAAGTAGATGGATGAGTAATCATCACTGATATGAACTTTTGTTTCTTTTATAACATCCTTATATTCTGAATCCAAATGATACTCATTGAAAATGACAGAGTTATTCAATTGTGAAAGATAATTATTTGTCAGAAATTCAAGACTGACATTATAAAAGTCAGCAATCCTTTTCAGCCCAACGATGCTGATTTGGCTTTCGCCTTTTTCATACTTGTGATACTGGATTCTGCTGATACCTAAAACTTCAGTGAGTCTATCGACCCTAACCTTATGTTTTTCTCTTAAAAACTTCAAACGATATCCGATATTATCGAGCAAAATCTTCGAGTATCCATCATAAACTGCCAAAAGAATCACCTCCGATGTGTTTCATTAAAGTTAACACTTCAATTAAAGTATAGCACGATAAAAAAGAAATAGTTAAGAAAAATGAAAAAAATGTTAATCTAGATGTTACACGACATAATAAATGAAAAACATAACTAAATCAAAATGTGAATCCATTTACAATATACACAAACACAGGAGGTGTGTTAAAAGTGGATGCACATAATAAAGATCAACCCAATCAAAGAGAAACACTATGCAGGAACTATTTGATTAATCTCAAGTATATGGCAGGACTTACAACCGATATCTTGGCAAGTCGATTATTTCTTGATAAGAAAAACTATTACCAGTTGGAAGCAGGAACACGTGGACATCGGATGAGTGCAATCCTCTATCTCAAACTAGCGAAAGAACTCAAAATTAGCGTGGAAGAACTGGTTCGAAGAGAGGCTGCATATCAGAAAATACGAATCAAAAAAGGATTAACTAGGGAACCTTGGTATTTATCAATAGATGAGGAACTTGATGATGAACACTAGGGAAGAGATAGAAACTTATATCTCTTATATCGATTTAAAGAAAATCACGAAAGACAGTTATCGAAACATTTTGCGGATCTGGGCAACTTACCTTGAAGATAGAGACATTCTTGAACCAACTAGAAACGATCTATTAAATTTCAAGGAAGAAATGCTTGCTCTCACTGAAAGTGCTACTGTGCAAAAATACTTGGTTGTCCTGCGTGGATTCTTTAGATATCTAAAATTCAAAGGGCTATATGAAGATATATCGTATCAGATTAGGGGATGTAAGGTAGAAACGACATACAAAAGAATGCCCTTGTCGATTAAAGACTCAATAAAACTCATTAAAAAAGCGAAGAAAAAAGCGAACGCAGAACCTGGTAAACGAAATTATGCGTTGGTTGTCCTTTTCTTAACGACTGGTATCAGGAGCATTGAAGCAAATCGAGCAGATGTTGAAGATATCGACATAATCGATGGTGAGTATGTACTCCACATTCAAGGTAAAGGAAAAGACTCAAAAACTGAGTATGTGAAACTCTCTTCAGAAACATTTGATTCCATTAATGACTATCTAAATAGTATAAACCCAAAATTTGTGCTAAAAAACCACGGAAAAACACCGATGTTTCTCACCCAAGAAAAAGGTGGGAAACAAAATCGATTATCGACCAAACAAATACGTAATATCATCAAAGAATTACTCATATCCATTGGATATAATTCTAGGGCATATTCTGTCCATAGTTTACGTCATACATTCGCAACGACAGCACTGATGAAGGGTGCTTCATTATTGCAAACTCAAGAGGCACTCCACCACAAAAACATTTCAACGACACAGATTTACAGTCACATGGTTGAAGGCATGAAATCTAACACAAACAAAATTGTCAGTGATGCACTATTTAAGAACAAGGAGAAAACGAATGAATAGCAAGGAAGCCTACACTCTCTATTTAAAAGACTTTCACAATGTTTTTGTTGCACACCATGAAAATGAGTTCTATATTAATCTTCATGATGCACTCAAAGGCTTTGGTTTGGATAAGGATAGTGAAGAAGTAAAAGAAGATACTGTTTCCATTACCAGATTTGATATTAGCAAACTACATATAACGAAAAAACAAGCTGATTTCATTGACTACAAATCTTTTGAAAGACTATTTAAAATATCCGAATCAATGGGAGCTTTAAATTTTTTCAATGAAGTGAGCAAACATAAGTATGAAAAAGAAAAGAATTTTGATGGACTTACTATAAATGACTTTCATCATCCGGAAATCATCGAGAAATTTATCCAGGAACGCAATCAATTGCTCACAAAGGTCATTTCACTCGAAACGAAAGAACGCAAACTGGATCCTTACATTAAGGTCGTTAAAAACATCTATGGAACTAAGATTGCTCCAGTGAACTTTGTCAATATCAGTTCTGCACTGAAGTATTCTAAACAAATCCCATCATCAATGATTGCAGAAAACCTAAGACAAGCTGGAGTCTTTGATGATCATAATCAACCCAAGAAAACGTTCATTGATAAGAACTATTTTAGAGTTATCACACTTTCGTCATCAAAACTCGATAAATATATGAGCGAAACGAGTGTCCTGGTTTTACAAAATGGCATCAAACTTATCGAAGAGATTATCGATAACAGATTAGGTGGGCTAAAGCGATGATTGAAACCTATACATTATCAGAAGTTGCAGAAGCATTAAAAGTTTCTAGAAGAACGGTATTAAGATATGTCAAAGAAAGAAAAATCAAAGCATTTAAGTTCGGAAATAACTATCGAATCACCCAAGAAAATATTGATAAGTTCATGGCCGAGAATAGTCTTGAAAACGAAGAAAACCATAAACAAAAACCATAGTACATAACAGTAGTGAACGGCAACACGAACACACTTTTTGAATGACAAAGGCTACCTTGTATATACCTTTTGTAGGACAAAACGACTAAGTATGTTTTTGATTGGCGTTCACATGTTTTTAGGAGAAAAAATCATGTTAAAAATTATAGAGTTTTTTGCAGGAATTGGTGCATATCACCAAGCCTTAAAAGAGTTAGACATAGAACACGAAGTAGTAGGCATTTCCGAAATAGATGAAAACGCAATTAAAGCATATCAAATACTCCACGGGAAAACTAATGTACTAGGGGATATTAAAAGAATTAGAAGAACTCCTGATGCTGAAATGTGGTGCTATTCATTTCCATGTACCGATATCTCTATTGCTGGTAAAATGAAAGGTATGGATCGTGAATCAAAAACACAATCAAGTTTATTATGGGAAATAGAACGACTACTCATAATTGCAGAATATAAACCAAAGTATATGATTATGGAAAATGTTCCAACTCTAGTTGGTAAAAGATATCTAGATTACTTCAAGATTTGGTTAAGTACTTTAGAAGAAATTGGATATAAAAATTACTATGCAGTCATGAATGCCAAAGACTATGGAGTCGCTCAAAATAGAAAGCGACTTTTCCTCGTGTCAATGTTAAGTGATGAACCCTATGTGTTTCCAAAGAAAATTCCACTAACTAAAAAATTGAGTGAATATCTTGATGATCAAGTAAATGAGAAGTATTTCGTATCGCCGAAGATGTTTAAGTATTACACTGATACGAAAGATAGAAATGGATTCGTAAGAGCAACTAGATTCAAACCACACGATAAAGATAGCAAGTATGCCTGGACTATAACTACAAGAACTGGTTCAACTCCAACGGATAACTTTGTTATCGTTCCAGAAGCAACAAAAAAGGGCTGTACGACTGCCCAAGTAGGTGATGGCATCTACATCAACCGTCCACATCAAAAACGTGGTGTCGTGCAAAAAGGAGCGATTCCTACACTCAAAACATCCGTGAGTGATCTAGGAGTTGTCGTAAACAAAAACGAGTTAATCTCCATAAGAAAGATTACACCTAAAGAAAGCTGGAGATTAATGGGATGGAGTGACTATGACTTCATGAGAGTTGATGGGAAGATAAGCGAAACCGCACTATACAAACTAGCAGGTAATTCAGTAGTGGTTACAGTTCTAAAAGAGATATTTAGAGAACTCTTCAAAAGTGAAATCTATGAGCAAGATTGATATATCTGATAATCACTATATTGTAGAGTTTTACTGGATGTCGAAAATGGGTTTAAAGGGAAGTGAATTAAGGTTATATGCCTTGATTTTTTCCTATTCACAAGATAACAAAGGTGGATTCTATGGATCCATCGAATACCTAACGAGAAGATTGGATGTCTCAAGGAGACAGATTTTTAGGTTATTAGATGGACTCCTAGAAAAATCATTAATTAAGAAAACTGAGCATTATCAAAATAATGTGAAGTTTGTTTCATTTGAAATTATCGTTAATGAGCATACCAGTGTCAAAATGTCACCACCCATGACAAAATGTCACCTTGATAGTGACAAAATGTCACCAACACCAGTGTCAGAATGTCACAAACCCAGTGACAAAATGTCACCTAATAATAAAGAAGATATTAAAGACTTAGATATTAAAGTGATAGAAAGAGATGTATTAGATAAAGTAGATATATTAGAGAAATTAGATAAAAGTAGCAAGCTAGAAGATGAAATTACATTTTCTAAGAATCATGTCTTAACAAGATACTTGATCAATGCAAGATATCTTTCGAGAATAGATGAACTGGAGTTCTTTAGATATGATAATTTCTTTAATAAATTCATTGGTAAGAATGGATATGAATTTGAAGATTACAAACTCTATGTTCAATATTTTATCTTCAGAAATAAAGAACGCATAAAAAACCAAGAATTAAAGGATGAACCGATAAAAAATAAGTATGGATACTTTATTACCGCTATGGATAGTGCAAGAAGAGGATTTGCAGAGAAAAAAATAGAAAAAAACAAATATATATTAAATTAAAGGCTGTTAATAATCTTTAATATTTGGTACAATTCTTATAACGAGGTGATTCTATTGAATAAAATTAATGACTTTATTTCTTTTAACCCACAAAGACACACTCACAGCAAAGCTAGTGAAAGTTATGTAGAAGTTACATTCAAGTATGAAAGTGGTAAAACATTTGAAGGGTGGATTCCAGTTGAATATAGAAGAACTGGGCTAGATTTGAAAACAGAACAAGAAATATCTGATTATTTAATTTCCATATATCCATTTTTAAATCCAGATAAAAGAAAAGAGTGGCTTGCTGAACAAGAAAAATTTTGGTCTTCAGAAAAACCGAATGCAGGAGAAACTAAAAAAGTGTTTGATGCTATTTCAAATGGAAATTGGACTTGTGTAAATTGTTCAATATCCAACCCTAATTGGGCAAGAAGATTTCAAGACATAAAAGAATTTGGCTATACTTTTGCTACAAACACTCCTGTAAAATGCCCAGCATGTGGAAAGAGATCAACATTTCTTCAAGCAATTAGTATACCAAGACACCACAGCGTTGATGGAAACGGCTATGAAACTTGGAGTCCATTATTAAGGAAACGCATTATTTCTACTTTAAATAATTATGATTCGTATGAAGGGAAAGTTGGTAGTAATCTTTTGCCAGATCATAAGTTTTCTGAAATCAGATGGGATCTTAATACAAAAGAAACAAATAAAGACAATATGTCACAAACAGAGATTAAAGCTAAGTTTCAACTGATGACTAATCAAAGAAATCAACAAAAAAGAGAAGTTTGTAGAAATTGTTTTCAAAGCGGAAAACGAGGAAATGTTTTTGGGATTCCGTTTTATTACCAAGGTAATGAAAATTGGGCTGAAACTATTTCGAAAACCGGTAAAGATGCTGAAAAGGGTTGTGTAGGTTGTCCATGGTACGATCTTGAAAAGTGGCGAAAAGAGCTTATCAAGAAGATTAACGGATAATAAAAAAATGGCTTTATTTGCCATTTTTTTCATAGTCTTGAATTGCTTTCATTACTGCTAGCCCGACATTCTTTGCCAGTAATACTGGAACTGCATTTCCTACTTGGATAAACGCTTGTTTATGTGTGCCTTGGAAAATGAATTCATCAGGAAATGTTTGTAATCTAGCCATTTCTCTAGCTGATATACATCGGTTCAAGGAGTAATGAAGATGAGTTCCACCATGGTTTTCTTTTATAGTCATAGATGGATGACCAACACGTTGTCGCTTGTAAGCATCAGCAAAAGTTTCATACAATGATTCGCCAGGTCCAACTTGGGCGATTCTTTCTTCAAATTTCTTGCTATGTTTAGTCCATACATGGTTTATGCTCGAATCCATTTGCTTATCTTCTAAATCTGAAATTGACTCATCAATTGATTTGTAATGTTCTGGGTTCAATTGTTTTTTTGGATAAGGATTTCGCAAACCAAATCTATTGCCAATAAATATTGCTCTGGTACGAAGTTGTGGAACACCATAGTCTGCAACTTCAAGAATTCTAACAGAAACCTCATAACCGAGTTCTTTAAATCCTTCGACAATTTCCTTATAAAAATTACTATTATCCAAAGTTAATATGCCTGGTACATTTTCAAGAATAAAGAAATATGGATTGAGTTCCTCAACCACACGTTGATACTCACGAAATAATTGATTTCTAATATCTTTTGGATTCCTTTTTCCTGCTACTGAGAAACCTTGACATGGTGGGCCACCTACTACTAAATGGACATCATTTCCATTAGTGTATTCTTTTGGATTAAAGTCTTTTATGTCACCAAAATAATGGTGCGACTCTGGAAAGTTATACTTAAGTGTATCCATAGCATGATCAAGTATTTCAACATCAACCAACTTGTTAAACCCTGCCTGTTTTATACCTAATGATAATCCTCCACAACCAGCAAAAAGGTCAACATAATTATATTTTGTGTTACTAAATGAAAGATTAGAAGTATCGACTTCATAAATATTGTCATAACTTGTTTCTATTTCTTTCATAAGATTCGAATATCTACTCTTTCGATGTTTCAAATCCTTTATAGGTGTTTCTATTTCGCAATTGCAATCTTCGAAAAGAGTTGGTTGCACAATTTTCTTCTTCATTAATCCTCTACCTCCACTAAAATTCATTTAGATTATAACACTATTAAGACTTAAAAAAAATGATTTTACAAGTCATTTGAATTAATTTCTTTGTAAAGAAGGTTTATATCAACTATTCAATGAAATATTGGATAAAAATCTTTAAATTACATAATAAAAACAAGCGACTATATATTATTGATCGTTTTTGTAGACCAAATTGAATTCATAGTCACTTGCACGATACTCTTATATTATAATATAACTATTGTATTTTTAAAAGTATAAAATTAAAAGGAGCAAAAATGAAAGTGGAAAAACAGTTTTCCTGCAAAAGGAATCAAAAGATTTAGAGATTAAAGAAACTGGTGAATTCACCAATCTCCTTTAAAATTGGCCAAAAAATATGAATTGATGCTTCCAAACTGGCTAAACTATATAAGTATATTATCACTGTCATGGAATGTGCAAGAACAGAGTTCAGAGAGAAAAAAAGGGCTGGTTTATCATTTAATAAAATGATATAATTATAATAATCGAAATGATATTTTTCAGTGTAAAAAAATTGCAACAATTACAATTTTTCTTTTCTTTATGCACAAAAACACTCAAAATGATGAAAGGATGCAGAGTAATGGATAAAAACATAACGTTAGAAATTTTCAACAAATTGATGAGTAAACTACCAAAATACTGGTTAGGAGAACAATCAATTAAATTCATGAAGTATAATGGATGCAACCATTGGAGACAAATGGAATGGGCAGGTTTTTACTTTCAGTTCATGTGTGAAAAGATTCTTGGTGAAGACAATTTCTTTGAAATTCCTGGAAAAAAATATGGAAATGTTGAATTTGATGGTTTTAAAGTCATTAACTACGATTTTAAAGCACATTCTGAATTCCCTGGGTCTACTTCGAAAGTTCCAACAAATGGGTATGTCGAGGTTACTCAGGCAATTAGTGAATATGGAACTGTTGGTTTTATAGTAGCAAATGGAACAGTTGTGTTTGATTCACCTCTACAATCATTTAAACATTGGCATGATGGGTTTAAGGGAAATACAAGCGAGTATGAAATCGAGAGAATAAAACGTGGTGCGCCATCTAGGAGAAGAAAGGTTTCTTTTGATTTGCATGAAATAGTTTTTCTTTTTGTAGATGAAACTACTTTAGAATTGACAGGAAAGTTTCAAGGTGGAATGAGAAACTCAAATGGAACTCCACGAAATCCTAAAGTTATGATTGATTTAAATGATCCTAGATTTGAAAAACACACATATAAAGTGGTGAAATGATGAATCATTATATAGTAAAATTAGAAGATTTTTTAAAAAATGATGTTAATGACATAATCATTAAATTGAGTATATTAAATCCATCTGCTGAGAAGTCACAAATACATTCTTGGATTACATTAATTAATGACATCAAGCAATCTAATGTTAGTTTATTACCCAAAGATGTAGTTGTTGGCATAGAGGTAAACTTGCCTATAGATGGCATGGGTGTTGACCTTGTGATTATGGGTAAGGATAAAGATGATTCAAAACATTCTTTTTTAATAGAGGCTAAACAATGGGTCGATTCTAATGTATACACATATGATTTTGGCGAATCAAGAAGTGAGACACAAACCCTACATCCCCAAATTCAGTTAGCAAGACACGTAATGGGATTTAAGGATTACACGAACATTGGTGCTGAATTTATAACTCATGCGTTCGTGTTTACAAGAAATCTATCTAATCAAGCGATAAATCATTTAATTAACATTAATCCAATTAAAGAATTTAAAAGCATTCCAATAATTATATCAATGAATGATATCATAAGTGAAATCTCAAAGATTCTTGTCGGTGGAAGTGATGACATATTTGATTTGTTCACTAATATGTCTTATAAACCTTCGAAATCTATTATTGCAGCTATGGAATCGATGGTTTCTAAATATGAACCATTTATTCTTACAACCGAACAAGAGAATGTGGTAAAGCAAATCTTTGATGCATTCAATAGTGGAAAGAAGATTATTAGGATTACGGGTGTAGCAGGTTCTGGTAAAACAGCAATCCTTCTTCACACATATATTAAATTGGTAAATAAGCAAAGTGATGATATTAGACCCATTTTTATTTCTGGTGCTCAGAATACCAAGTTATATCAAAGTCTATTCAGAGAAGTTGAACGTTCTTTCTCATTCTCTTTTTCCTTAGATAAAATGGTTGGGAAAACAATAGGTCACAAGTACTATCTGTGCATGGATGAAGCACAACACAACGAGAGTGGAATCATCAGTAACATGATAAACAGAAATGCTCAACTTATATTATGTTACGATGAGGGACAAACCATTAATGCAAATAATGCTCTTGTAGAATTAAAACAATTAGAAACAAGAAGTGATTTTGTTTCAATTAATTTGCAAAATAGTGTGAGATATTCAGGTTCACAGGTATTTGAAAAAAATGTCAAAAAAGTACTTAATGGAAACATGGAAATTGAACCAGATTCTTTATACGACTTTAAGATATTTGATACGATTGAAGAATTGGAAAACCATACAATAGACTTGATCAAAAAAAATCCTAAATCGACTATTGCAATTACTGGTTTACTTTCAAATGATGCATCTACTATTTCAAATAGACCTAATTCGAAAATATTCATTGATTGGGGTTACCAGGGCGAATGCAGATGGATTCCATATGTAGAGAGTAAGGACTACTTGCAGAAAAATAATGGTAAACTTTGGGTTGGCACTTGGTGGTTACCTGGGCTAGATGTAGACTATGTATCAGTAATAGTTGGTGGTGATGCCAAAATGACAATCAATGGGATAGAAGCAGTTCCACATGGTGCAAAGCATTATAAAATGATGATTAGTATTGCTGAAAAACTGAATTACCCAAAACACTTATTTGTCAGCAAGCAATCATTTGGGAAAACAGTTCAAGATACAGTTAAATCAAGTAATAACATAATTAATTTCGCATTTTCAGATGCAAATTTAAAGAGGATATTTATCCAAGAATTTAGTGAATTGTTAAAAAATAACTATTATATACTTCTAACTAGAGGAAGAAAAGGTTGCTATGTTTGTTTTTCAAACAAATAGTATCATTTCTGATTGATTTTGAAGTTGTTGTGGTATTGTTTGTTTGGAGGTAGAAAAAATGACTAAAAGTCCGAAATTTAAGTTTATAGATTTATTCGCTGGCATTGGCGGATTTCATGTTGCAATGTCAAATTTGGGTGGTGAATGCGTACTTGCTTCAGAAATCGATAAGTTCGCAATTGAATCATATCTAGAAAATTATGGTGTCAATTCAGATAATGATGTAACAAAAATTAATTCCAAGGAAATTGAACCATATAATGTGTTATGTGCAGGATTTCCTTGTCAACCATTTTCAAAAGCAGGTTCTCAATTAGGCTTTACTGATGAAATAAAAGGAACTCTATTCTTTGAAATAGTGAGATTACTGCAAGAAACAAAGCCGGAGTATTTGATTCTTGAAAATGTTAGAAATTTGTATGGGCATGATAAAGGAAACACCTATCGTGTCATCATGAAAACTCTAGATGAAATCGGATATGTTGTTAATCAAACACCTATAATTATGAGTCCTCATCAGTTAGGCATTCCTCAACTTAGGGAAAGAGTATACATACTGGGTATAAGAAAAGACTTAGGTGTAAAGAATATTGAAGTTGATTTGCCCAATGGAAAGAAACAAGATTTATCCATATATACATCAAACATACTTGAAAATGGCAACGTAGATAAAAAATATCTAATAAGTGACTATGAAGTAATGGTATTAAACGCTTGGGATGAGTTTTACACTGGAATTAAAGAAAAAATTATAGGATTTCCAATCTGGAGTTATGAATTTAAAGAAACATATGATATAAGTGAATTCCCAAAATGGAAACAAGACTTCTGCAGAAAAAACCGTGAGTTATATAGTAACAATAAAGAATTCATTGATTCTTGGTTGAGTAAATATAAGAATTTAGAAGATTTTACTCCTACAGATCGTAAATTTGAATGGCAAGCAGGAACAACAATTGACACGATTTGGGATGGATTAATTCAATTCAGGCCTTCTGGAATAAGAGTAAAAAGACCGGATTCCTTTCCAGCCTTAGTAGCAATGGTGCAAATTCCAATTATAGGTAAATTAAGAAGAAGATTGACACCTAGAGAAGCAGCAAGATTGCAAAGTTTCCCTGACACTTTCAAACCAAATAGCAATGATAAACAAGCATACAAACAATTTGGTAATGCGGTGAATGTCATTTGTGTTGAATACCTAGGTAAACAGTTGTTTGACTTGGATAGCCAAAAGAAGAACGATATCAAACCAGTAACACATCAAACAACATTATTTGACTACCAGAAGGAAGAGGAAATTGATAATGAAGATTGTAAATGCTAATGTCCCTGCAAAAGAAATTATTGAGTTTAGAGATAAAAGAAACTGGAGTATTCATCATACTCCATCAAATTTGGCCAAATCAATCTCAATTGAAGCAGCTGAACTGTTAGAACTCTATCAATGGAGCGATGTTGCTTCCAACTTTGATAGGGTAAAAGAAGAGTTGGCAGATGTTTTAATATATTCAATTACTCTTGCCGAAAGACTTGAACTTAATATAAATGAAATCATTTTAGAAAAAATCAAAAAGAATGGTGAAAAGTATCCAAATAAAGAAAAGTCAAATTTGAAATGAGATGAATGAATGGGGACAGTTCTCATAATTGGAAACGGATATGATTTGAAATGTGGATTGAATACTAAGTATTCTGATTTTTTCAATTGGTGCAAGGCTAACACACCTGGATTCAAACAATTAGCAAATCTTAATCCGAGTTCTATTATGGTGCAAGGAACCATACAAGATGCTTTCACCCATCCGGAAATAACTTTGTGGGATTTATATTTCACGTTTAAATCTTCGACATTCAGTAAAGATAAATGGTGCAATGTCGAAGAAGAAATTAACCAATCTTTCAAGTCTTCATTTTGGTATGATGTGCTAAATCAGATCAATTATTTCCAAGAGAACAGCGACTGGGGAACTATGGATGATGATTGGTTCTTTTCTTGGGCAATCAATGAAAGATATTTCAGCAATAATAACTGGATGTGGCAAGGCAAATTACCTCAACAAATAATCAAAGTTAGAGTTGTTACAGATAAAGAGTTTTTTGATGTCCTATTCAAAGAACTGAACCAATTAGAACAACGTTTTGCTACATACCTAAAAAGTGAGTTAGAAGCGAAGAAATCGATATTTGAATCCAAACAGTTGGAATTGCTTCGTATAATTTTGAATCAGACTTCTTTTGAAAAGCCAATTAAAGTCGTTTCATTCAATTACACCAATGTAATAACAAAGATAGATGCACTTGATATTCAGTCTATAAACATACATGGTGTTGTAGATGGACGTCCAATCTTTGGAATTAGTGCAATCAACAATAGAAACCAATCCACCGAGCAATTCACAAAAGCAAGTAGAAGATTAGCAGATGATTTACCTCCATTGAGTGATTTCATAGATACTGATGATAATACAGTTGTTTTCTATGGAACATCACTTAATGATTTAGATTACGATTATTATTATCATCTCATTCGTCTTTTCAACAAGACAAAGAAGATATATTTTTGTTATTCAAATTATGATGCAATTGATAGAAAAACTGAACAAATAGATTTATCAAAAAAACTAATTGATAAAATCTATAGTGAAACTTTCTATCAACTCCGCGAAAGTGGTCGAGTGAAAATACTAAAAGTAAATTGAGGGGATTCGCAGTGAAGAAAATGATAGAAAAAAATTCAATATTCAAATACGCTTCCTTAAGAACTGCTAAACTTATTTTGGAGAATAACGAGGTTCTATTAAACAAGCCATTAGAATTCAATGACCCTTATGATAGTAGAATACTATTCGAAGAGATCGATTTAAAAATAGCTCGCAATATAGTCTTGAACTATAGTGCTGACATCGCAATTAAGAAAGTGCTTAAAGAACATATTCATGAATTACCATTCAGACAAAAACTCATTGCTTATCCTGCTACACTTACTTTACGACTTAGTGATTATAGCAACAAACGTTTTAAAGAATATAAACCAACGATGAATTTTACTCGTTGGATATCTTTGTTCTCCAAATTGGGGCTAAAAAATGGCATAGAGGGAAGCACTTCTCAAAAAGCATTAGAAGAATTTATTCAGCTTAAAGAGTCTAAAAAGATTGAAGAAGGAATCAAATATGCTGTTACTGAGGCATCAAATCAACTTCTAGTTTCATGTTTTTCAAAAGTAGATGATTCTGTTTTAATGTGGTCTCATTATGCCGATAGCAATAGGGGAGTTTGTCTTGAGTTTGAAAATGAGGATTTTCTCGATGTTTCTTATTCAAATGAAAGAGCAGCAATTAGAATGCGAAATCTAATGTATAAGATACTCTGGAACTTTCACAATAAAGAAAAAATTGAAATTACGAAAAATAATTTGCCAATGATGCTGATTGCAATAGCGCCTTTGCTTACTAAATCAAATGATTGGGCATACGAAAAAGAAGTCAGATGTATTCTTAGCAAGAGTAATTCTAAAGCAATCTTAAAAGATGATAAGTACTTTTATATGATGAAAAACATAAAATCCATCACATTAGGGTGTAGAGTATCACTTGACGACAAAAACAAACTAATTGAAATTGCAGAAGAAAACAGTATTCCGATTTTTGAAATGGTGTTATCAAAGGATACATATACTCTCACAAAAAAACCTATTCTTTTACTCGAAGTTATATCTTCTTAATATTGATAAATTAGTTTATGTCCGATAATAGGTGTGAACGGCTACACCAACATACTCTTGATAGGACAACGATAGCGGTCAATAGGCTGTTTATAGGACAAAATGAGTTATTGCCGAGAATATGTGAAAAACCACTGTGAACGGCAATGAAAAATACTTGATAAATGGTGAATAGATGAAAGAAAAAGTAGCGAGATTTGGTGTCGATTATGCATCAAGAAAACTAGGACTATCCGAAATTGAAGTTGCTTTTAGACCGCAATCGTTCTTTAGAAATAAAGATATAAACGCAACATTTCTATCAGAAGGATACTACATTGTGTTCAGTAGTGACTGGATTAAAGATGCGAATGAACTTGAAATACTCAAATGCAGTTTTCATGAGTCCAGACATGCATATCAAAGAATTTGTATCGACTTTCCACAAAACATTAATCATGATCCACATGAAGTGAATGACTGGGAAATGGAATTCGATGAATATAAATATCCAGGTAGTTCACAGTATTTGGAACAAAAGATTGAAATGGATGCAATTAAGTTTAGCGAAAAAATGATTGATGATATTTTAAAGAGTTGTATACTTTAAAAACAAGTCTTCAGTTTGACCCCTAAATAATAAAATTTAATAAGTTACAATAAGCCACGAAAGGAAACTGTCGTGGTTTTTTCTTTATGGATACTGGTTACAAAACCTAGGGATTCAATCCTTGCGAAAATTCGTAGTGTTCAACTTCCAATAAGGAGGCTAACACCAGTCATATGAAAAATATCTATCATGAATGGAAGGATAAAAATGAACTTAAGAGTAAATTCGATTTAATCAAAAAATTAGCCAGTAATGGTGCGAATGAAGATATGATTGCGATTGCTCTTGGCATCAGCAAAAGAACATTTCAATCCTTAAAGAATAAGCACTCGGATATCAAAGATGCCTATGAAGAAGGTAAAGAACGTTTCAAAGGAATGTTGATGGATGCAATCGTTAAACGAGCTGTGGGGTTCAAGTCAACAGATGAAGACCAATACATTGAAGAAACAGCACGTGGAACAAAAAAAAGAATCATCAAACATATCAAAGATGTTCCACCAGATGTGAGTGCAGCTAAGTATCTACTTACTATTCACTTCGGTAGAGAATATAGCGACAAGAAACTCGAATTAGAATTAGCAGAAAAGAAAATGGAGAAATTAAGTGAGGAATGGATCAATGGAGATCATATACAAGAAATTAAGTGAGTTGCACGAGTATGAAAACAATCCCAGAAATAATGAGGATGCAGTTGAAGCAGTTGCCAATTCGATATCTGAGTTTGGATTTAAAGTGCCAATTATTATCGATAGCAATAATATTATCATCGCCGGTCATACACGATATAAAGCAAGCCACCGAATAGGTTTAACAGAAGTACCTTGTATTATAGCTGATGATTTAACCGAAGAACAAATCAAGGCATTTCGTTTAGTTGACAATAAAACTTCAGAACTTGCAACATGGGATATTGAAAAATTAAATGAAGAACTAGCTGAACTTGATTTGGATATGTCACTATTTGGTTTTGAACATCAAATCGCTGATGACAAAGAACAAACTCATGAAGATGAATTCGATGTGGATGAAGAGTTGACAGAAGAGTCATTTAGCCAAATGGGTGATTTGTATTTACTGGGTTCACATCGACTTCTTTGTGGTGATTCAACAAAAGAAAGTGATTTTAAAACGTTAATAGAAAACGAAACAATAGACCTGGTTTTAACTGACCCACCTTATAATGTTGATGTTGGCTCAAAAGGCGATGTTATTGAGGCTTTTGATAATAGACGCATCCTTAATGATCATATGGAAAGTAACGATTTCATCAACTTTTTAACATGTGCATTTACGAACATGGAGAAGTATTTAAAAAAAGGTGGAGCAGTCTATGTTTTCCACTCTTCATCATCTCTAGTTGAATTTGAAGTTGCTTTAAGAGTAGTGAACTTAAAACCAAGACAACAACTGATTTGGAATAAGAATACATTTGTTTTAGGTAGACAAGATTATCAATGGAAACATGAAGCCATCTATTACGCATTTAAAGAAGGTCAAGCACACTTCTTTGTTGATGATAGAACACAAACCACTGTTATTGATGCTCCAATGCTTGATTTTAAATCCATGAAAAAGGAAGAATTGATTGCACTTCTTGAAGATATGTATGCATCCGCAAAGTTTAGTGTAATCAATGAAAACAAACCAGCACGATGTGATTTGCATCCAACAATGAAACCAATCAATCTTATAGGAAAATTAATCAAAAACTCAAGTCGAAAAGGTGAACTTGTCATGGATCCATTTGGTGGCAGTGGCTCAACACTGATCGCATCCAATCAACTTGGAAGAAAATGCTATTTGATGGAACTTTCAAGACTCTATGCAGATGTAATTGTCAAAAGATTTCTATCTGATGGTGGAAATATTGAAGATTGCTATCTCGTAAGAGATGGAGTCAAACATTCCTTGAGTGAGTTTGAAATTTTTAATGAAGTGTACGAATCAAATGAAGTTGCTTAATACAATAAAGAAAAAATGGAGATAATTTTATGAATGTCAAAACAAGTGAAGCTGTATTTCGTGCTCATCCTGATAAAATATGCGATCAAGTGTCAGATGGAGTCCTGGATGCAATTCTTTCAAAAGACAAAGAATCCAGAGTTGCGATTGAATGTTTGATTAAAGATGATTTGCTTGTAGTTGCCGGAGAAGTGACTACATCACATCAAATTGATTATGTTGAAGTGGCAAAAGATACCCTCAATCATATTGGTCTTGATGCAAATGAATTTCAAATCCTGGTTAAAGTATCTGAACAGTCAAAAGACATTAGCAAAGGTGTAGATCAACTTGGTGCTGGTGACCAAGGTATCATGTATGGGTATGCAACAAATGAAACAAAAGAATTCTTACCTCTATCCTATGTTGTCGCAAGAAACATTGCACGAAGCATGGATATCGTGAATCGTGAGAACCCAGAAATATTTGGTCTTGATGGTAAATGTCAAGTGAGTATTGTCTATGAAGATGAACAACCAAAACACATCTCAACTATTGTAGTTAGTGCTCAAACAAAACCAGGAGTTGAAAGGAAAACATACGAGCAATTCATTCACGATGTAATCGAAGAAGTAGTTCCTTGTGATTTAACCGACATCAACACACTGATACTTATCAATCCAACTGGTGAATTTGTCAAAGGTGGTTCATTTGCAGATAGTGGAGTCACGGGTAGAAAACTTCAAGTTGATACATATGGTACAATCGTACCTCATGGAGGTGGAGCTTTCTCTGGTAAAGATTACACCAAGGTAGATAGAAGTGGTGCGTACTACTGCCGATATGTTGCAAAGGCAATTGTAAAAGCAGGTTTAGCCACTGCTTGCGAAGTTTCTGTAGCATATGCAATTGGAGTACCCTTTCCAGTTTCAATCGATGTTAAAGGACATGGAACATCTTTTACAAACGATCAATTGAGAATTATCATCAACAGGTTGTTTGATTTCTCTCCATCAAACATAATCAAAGAACTAAAATTAAAAAAACAATCTTATCAATCATTAGCTGAGTATGGACATTTTGGGTATCTATATTATCCATGGGAAACTATTAATGATGTTTTAATCAAAGCAATTAAGCAAGAAGCATATGGCACGGAAATCCATTAAGCCATTTTATGATTCTAAGGAATGGAAATCGGTAAGACAACAAAAATTATTATCAGTTGATTATAGATGTGAAAACTGTAGTCAACCAGCTGAAGAAGTTCACCACATCATTGAAATTAATGAAATAAATGTTTTGGATTCAAATATTACATTAAATCAAGAAAATCTGATTGCCTTATGTAGAAAGTGTCATAATGAAGAGCATGGAAGATTCAAAAAAACAAAAATAAATTTTGATGAGAATGGGAATTTAAAGTCTTTTTAGATAAATAATATGATAAAATAATGGTGTGAATTCTAGCATCATTTTTTTATTGAATAGATTGTACTAACTTGTACTGAATTTGAATAGACATGTTAAACTAGATTTAAAAAGAAGAGTTTGTTTAAATATGTCTAATGGCCAACGATTTACAAATGGATTAAGGAGTCAACCACTACTGGATTATTTAAGACCAACGATAACCTAACAGATGAGCAAAGAGAACTTGTTATGTAAGCGGATAATGTATCTGAAAGCAACGAATCATGAATAGTTGGAGGTTTGAAAATGACAAATAATAATTTAAAAGGATGGAATTTCATAGTTTATACATTGATTAAAAACAATTTCAAAAGTAACTCTTTTAATTTAAGTGAGCTCTATAAATATGAGCAATACTTTAGTCTTGTTTATCCTGCGAATTTTCACATCCAAGAAAAACTGAGACAGACTCTTCAGAATCTACGAAATAAAGGACTGCTAGTTTTTCATGCTAAAGGACAATATCAATTAATTCAATCCGAAGTCTTTGAATCAGTAATCGAAGATAACCAACAAGAACTTGTTTATTTGCTATCAAATGAATCAATTCCAGGATGGGTCAAGATAGGAAGAACAAACGCTATAGAAAGACGTTTAAAAGAGTTATATAATACATCAGTACCACTACCTTTTAGGATAGAAGAAACCATAACAACACATACACTAGAAGAATCAAGAGTGTTAGAAAAAAGCATCCATAGTATTATTGATACCTTAAATCCAAGTTTAAGAAAACATACTGAAGCAAGCAAAAGAGAATTTTTTCGAATGTCTCCTGATGAAGGCAAATCTATATTTAAACTGGTTACCCAAATTATTGGTATAACACCTACTCAAGATTATCGAATGACTGCGTAAAAAGGTGAAATCATAGAAAAACTCAAATCAGAAAGAAACATTGGCAACAAGGGATTTCAGTTGTAATAAAAACTAACATGGAGGTTAACTATGCCTAAAGGTGATAAGTATAGCCGATTAACTGAATACTTAAATCGACAAACTTTAAATGAGATTACATTAACATTCGAACAACTAGAAAAAGTCATGAATGTTACAATACCGAAATCAATTTTTAAATATAAAACATTCGGATCTAATTTTAATCACTCATTTAGTTATGGATGGTCATTAGCTGACTATAACGCTAAAGCAGATTTTAATTCAAACTGTGTAACCTTCACGAAAAACGGATTATAAAACAAAATAATTTTTAAAGTCACATAACATATGTGAACGGCAATAAATTGTGTTATTAAGATGTACCATTCTTAAGATGCATAGGAGGAATCAATTGTGTTAATTTCAGAGTATTTTCATTTAAACAAAAGTCAATTGGAATTGGATTTCGTAAATGTTGATATTGATGGGGATTTACCTTTGTTTTTAGACCCCCATTATATATCAATGCAAAAAAGTCCGTTAGCTCAAGCAGCTTCATTTAGTATTCAAACATTTTTCGACAAACTATTATTGCTTATTAGAAACAGCAAAATGGAAAGTGCTAAGCAGCATTTAACATATATTGGTGAAATAAACGAAATTCATCTTGGTTTTTCTAAAGGTAAATCAAGAGGGAGAGGTATTGGTTCTTTAAATTCTGAAAACTTAATAACTAGCATGTTGAGTAGTAATGCCATAGAGTCTGGTTTAATTGAGAAACTAGAAGATAGTAGGATATTTGTTGATGGCATTGGCGCAGACAAAATCTCAGATTTATGTGCCAATGTTATACGTAAATCCTTGATTGAATACACAAAAGATCAATGCAAGTTATGGAATATCCCACTAACTACTGCATCTTCAGGATATTACTGGGATTCTGTTTCACGAGATTGGATTGCTGATTCACAAACAGAACGTTTGTATATTAATGGAAATCCCTATTTATTGGTTCCAAAAGAGATTGTATCGTTTAAATCTGAATTTACCCCAGAAAAATACCTACAGCACTTTGTTCTTAATTTTCTTCAAAATGAACACTTGAGATTAAATAGTAATCTTGTTAAAGTTCGAAGAGATAAAAATGGTGATATTGTTGATAGATATGTGACCAAAGTAAGCATTGTTGAAAATTTAAATAATCAAGGAATTATTCCAAATAAAGAATGGTTGTTTACTTTTACTTTAGAAAATAGAGAAGTACTTGAAAGATTTAAAAGGGAGGCATTTATCCAAGGAGACTTATTTAATGGCGAAGCTGTGACACCTAATAATATCGATGTCTTGATTGAAGCATTAAAATATAACCTCACCAGTATACCTGAAGGAAATGAAGCTTTTAGTGATTATGAAAACGCAATAAAAGGTATAACTGAACTTTTATTTTATCCTGATTTGAACAACCCTCAAGTACAAGTAAAAATTAATGAAGGCAGAAAAAGAATAGATTTAGCATTTACAAATATTGCCAGAAAGAGAATTTTTAATATCATTAGAGATGTATATGACATTCCGTCTAATTATATCCTTATGGAATGTAAAAACCACTCAAAAGATATTGCTAATCCTGAACTGGATCAGATGATTGGTAGATTTAGCAACAGCAGAGGTAGAGTTGGAATAATTTTCTGTCGTCATTTAAATAATTCGGAATTATTCTTGAAAAGATGTAAAGATACTTTTAATGACAGTAACAACATAATTTTACATATCACTGATGAAGTCCTAATTAAATTACTTGATGAATATAAACAAAGATATGAAGGCTCATATGATAGAGTTATTTCTAGAATGGTTGATGATGTAAGATTGTCATAACAATTAACACCGAGGATTGATATAAGTTTATCCCCCCCAGCTCAGTTTTGATAGGCGAATCGCCACGACCGCAAGCCCCACATCCAAAATACGTGACCCTAAATTTTGAAAATCTCAGATTTGATTCTGAGATTTTTTTACGTTTTGGAACCCAACACTTTCACCCCCTACACGCGCGTAGAACATTTTTAACACAAGTCTTCAGTTTGACCCCCAAATATTTGTCAATGTCTTGATAGAATCAAAAGCAGATAGATATCTATCCAAAGTCGAAACGGAAACGACACTCATTGATTTTGACCCCTTAAACAAGGTGATCTTGATATGAGAATACGTTACAGGTTACGCTTCTCCTCCATCTCGAAAGACTACAAATCACTTGATGGAGGTTCGCTTATGCCGGTCGAATACTTCCTTATTCACTGGACATTTAAAATCTTTGTGGTATTTGTTGTTTTAGATACAAAGTATCTATAAGAGAAAGTAGGAGAATGAAACTATGAAGAAGTGTTCAATCTGTAAGAAAACATTTGATGGGTATGGAAATAATCCAGCACCATTCAGTGGAGAAAGATGTTGTGATGAGTGCAACCAAAACTATGTGGTACCACTTAGGATATATCAAATCACTAAGGAACCCAAGAATGCAGTCCTATTCAAAGAAGATGGGACTGTAGCAACGATTACACCAAAGAACGAGTACTTCACACTGAAAGAACTTCAAAGCCTTGTAGAAGGATATATTGAACTCTATCCAGCAAGATATCATTCTCATTTAATCATTTGTGATGAAGAGGGAATGCTCAAACGAAGAAAACGAAATGAATCATTCCGTTCTTTAACTGGAATCGGATTACTTGGGAATGTTCTACTATGCCCAGAAAGAATATTCGAGGTACCAAATTATGAGTAAACTAAATTGTGTCTATGAAGAGTACATAAGGCTTTCAAGCCTTTTTGCTTTGGATAGTTTAGATTCAGGAAAACGAACCTTAGTTGAAGAGTTGCTTCAGCAAGCAGCATTCATGAAGATGGAACTAGAAATATTGAAAGAACAGATCCACATATATGGTGCAGTGCAAGTTTCAACAAGTGGTAGACAAAGACAAAGTGAACCAGCAAAGTATTATACGAAACTGATGTCCTCTTTCTCATCAACATTAAAAACAATTAGTTCAATCATGGGTAAAAACAGTGGTGATGAAGATGATGAACTCGATAAGTTCTTAAAGAGTCTATGAACTATCTCCTAGAGTATTATGATGAAATTCAAAAAGGAAACATTCTTGTTGGCAAAGAACTGAAGGCAGTCCTGAACCAACTTGTTTTGGATTTAGATAATCCGAAGTTTATCTTTGATAACAAACCAGGAGATACTCGAATTAGGTTTATAGAAACATTTTGCAAACATACGAAATCACCATTTAATGGTCATCCATTTTTACTTGAGTTATGGGAAAAAGCATTACTTCAAACTGCTTATGGTTTTAAATATATAAATACAGGATTCAGAAGATTTAACGAAGTGTTGCTCCTGATTGCACGAAAGAACGGAAAGACAACATTTGTTGCTGGAATTGACTTGGCTGAGTTTTTCTTATCTCGTGGTGGAGTTGATATTGTTTGTGCTAGTAATACATCAGATCAAGCAAGTATCCTTTTCGAAGAAATCAACAATATGCGTGAAGGTTCAAAAGCATTGTCTAGTGAAAAGAGAAGTAAGAAGAATATCTTTTATATCTATTCACATAAGACAAAAAACAAGATTAAGAAGCTATCCGCACAATCAAGAAATAAAGATGGTTATAACATTGAAGTAGGATGCATCGATGAAGTCCACGAGATGACAGATTCAAAGGTGTATGATGCCATCAAACAAAGCCAATCAACCAAAAAAGAGCCCTTAATATTCATCATCACCACAGAAGGCACAGTAACTGAAGGATTCTTAGATAAGAAACTTCAATACTGTAGAAAAATGATTAAAGGCGAGATTGAAGATGATAAGTTGTTAGCCTGGTTATATACCCAGGATTCACAAGATGAAATCTATACTGATAAAAAAACATGGCAAAAATCAAATCCTTCTTTAGGAAGTATCAAACTTGAAAGTTATCTTGATGATATTATGAATAAATCCAAAAATGATTTATCAACTCGGGTCACAATGCTTTGTAAGGATTTTAATATCAAACAAACTGAGTCAGGTTCCTGGTTGACATTCTCTGATTTAAATAATGAAAGAAAGCACACGATATCATTAAAAAACACTTACGCTATTGGTGCTGTAGATTTATCTAATACAACAGACTTAACCTGTGCATTATTGCTCATTCAAAAAGATAACATTAAATATGTCCTTCCGCATTTCTTTATGCCTAAAGATGTCATGATGAAAAGAATTGAAGAAGATTCTGTTCCGTATGACTTATGGCAACAACAGGGCCTGTTAACTTTAACTGATGGTAATCAAAATGACTTCTCACTTGTTACTAAATGGTTCATGGAAAGAGTCCAAAAAGATGGAATCAGACCGCTTTGGGTTGGATATGATCCTTGGAATGCACTTTACTGGGTCAAAGAAATGGAAGAAATGGGATTTACAATGGAGAAAGTAAGACAAGGTGTGTACACCTTATCAGAACCTATGAAGCAACTAGAAGCTGATTTAAAGAACAAGATAGTGAACTATAACAATAACTCAATCTTGAAATGGAACTTAGCTAACACACAAGCAAAAATTGATATCAATGGTAATATTCAACCAAGTAAACTAAGTAGTAAGTTTCGTAGAATTGATGGTACAGTTGCCCTGATTATTGCTTATGCAGTATTGAATAGATACAGAATTGAATTTGAACAGATGGTGAAATAATGGGAGTTTTTAATCGTAAAAAAACAAAAGATATATCGCAGTCAATCTTATCAGTCAATGTGGCTGAGATTTTTAGTGATTTCGGTTCAAACATTCTAAATTCAGATACTGTGAAGATATGTATTGATTGCATAGCCAGTCATGCATCCAAGTTAAAACCTCGTCATATCAAAGAATCAAAAACCCTTGTTGAAGAGCAAAAGGGTTCGTTATCTTATCTACTGAAACATCAACCAAATGAACTAATGAGTCCGAGTGACTTTATCTACAAGATAGTTTCGTTATTATATTTAAACAATAACGTGTTTATCTATCCCCAATTCAATGAACGCAATGAACTGGTAGCATTATACCCAATCAAACCTCATACTGTTGAAGTAAAAAAAGATGCACTGGGTTCAACATTTTTGGAGATGCATTTTGATGATGGGAAGAGTTATCTCATTTCATATGATTCACTTATTCACTTGAGAAGATATTTCTACAGCAATGACATATTTGGTGGTAATGGTGCAATTGCAGATCATAAAGCTGTACTCAAAACTATTGCAATTAATGATTCAATTCTTCAAGGTATTGACAATGCTATTAAATCCTCATTTCAAATCAAGGGATTGCTCAAAATGAATGCCATGCTATCACAAGAAGATAAAAACAAACAAAAAGAAATCTTTGATAATGCATTAAGAACTAGTATCAAAGATAATAACTCTGCAATTATACCAGTTGATTTGAAAGCTGATTATGTACCATTATCGAGTGATCCAAAACTTGTTGATGCTGCAACACTTGATTTCTTAAACAAGAAAATCCTTTCGTATTTCAGAGTGTCTGAACCAATCTACAATAATAACTACACAGAAGAACAATTTAACTCATTTTATGAAGGTACTATTGAACAGTTATCCATCAAACTTTCAGAAGAGTTTTCTAGAATACTACTCTCAAAAAAACAAAAAGAAGATGGAGAACAAATCATCTTTTATAGCGAACGACTACAATATGCATCCTGGAATACCAAGGTCAATGCAATAGAAAAACTCATGGGATTAGGTCTCATGAGTTTGAATGAATCAAGAGCTTTGCTGGGTCTTGAACCAGTTGAAGATGGTAATAAGCGTCTTCAAAGTTTAAATTATGTTGATTCTACTAAGGCAAATGATTATCAAATAGGAAATCAATCGAAAAAGTAACCTAGATTTTCACATATGTGCAAAGATTTGTAACTTTTAAGTGACTTGCAGTTCCCTGTGATGGTGAAGTGCTAGTGTTTTTAACACAACCATACATCCCTTTTCGGACACCATTTGCGAATGATTGTCCCCAACCTTTCATCATATTAGCTGTAACTGTTAATCCATTGATTGTACACCAATCAAAATTCACTATCACTTCAGAACCTGAAGGCAATGAATTCACAATACTGATAAAATCATTAAAACTGCTCATATTTTATTTACCTCTATCCCTATATTTTATATAATATCAACAAGTCTTCAGTTTGACCCCCAAATATTTGAAACTCTTTCGATACAATTGATATATCGAAGGAGTTTTTATAATGAATAAAGAGATTAGATTATCAGAATTAAGACTTAATAACGAAAATGAAGAGATGGTTTTAGAAGGTTATGCCATTGTTTTTAACAAAGAAACACTTATTGGTGATGAGAAACGTGGATTTGTTGAAGTGATCGACAAAAATGCTCTTTTGGTTACCAATATGAAAGATGTACCTCTTAAATACAATCACCAAGATAACTTTCTTGTTATTGCGAGAACACGTAATGAATCACTTACACTAGAAGTGGATGAAGTTGGTCTTAAAGTAAGAGCGAAACTACTTGATACCGCATCAAACCAGGATATCTTTAAAATGGTTCAAAATGGACTACTTGATAAGATGTCATTTGCTTTTAGTGTTAAAGAACAATCATGGGATAGAAGTGGTGAAATCCCCAAAAGAACGATCAAATCAATCGAAAGACTTTATGACGTCTCGATTGTTGATACCCCAGCTTATGAAGATACATCGATACACGCTCGTAGTCTAGATGCCATGGATTTGGAACTGGATAACTTGGATAAGGAAGAGAAGAATCGAAAAACAAATCTTGTAAGAAAAAGACTAAACATAAAATTGAAAGGAAACCAATCATTATGAATGCAAATGTACGTATGAAAGAAATTGATGGGCGAATCGCAGAAATCAGAAAAACATCTGATACTGCATCGCTTGAAGAATTAGAAACACTTGAAAAAGAAGTGGATAAACTGAACGAAGAACGAAATGTCTTATCCAAAAAGATTGAAATGGCAAAGAAATTTGACCCAACTCCAGTGATTGAAACGAAGTCAGGTGGATTGCCAAAAGAAGCACTTGAAAAGCGTGGACTTGATTTACGTGAAAAACGTACCATCCAAGTATCACAAGATGAAATACTTTTACCAGAACACACCGATGGCAAGTTAGCAGCATATCCATTTAGTGAAGTTTCAACCTTGGTTGATAACATTAACTTGGTTAACCTAGTCGGTGGAGAAACCTACAAGAAGACTTTTGTAAAAGGTTCAGGAACTGCAGGTTACACTGCTGAAGGTGCTGATTATAATGAATCAGAACCAGCATTTGGTTATCTGACCATCACAAAATGTAAGTTAACTGCTTACACAGAGATTACTGAAGAACTTGAAAAGTTACCAGCAATCAATTATCAAAACGAAGTTATCAAAAACATCAAAACAAGTCTTAAGAAAAAGTTGTCACTTGAAATCCTCAAGGGTGCAGGTGGATCTAATCAATTCACTGGTATCTTTAGTCAAAATGCAACTGCTTTGGCAGATACAACTGATGTTGAAGTATCTGAAATCAATGAAGATACACTTGATGACATTATCTATGCGTATGGTGGACCTGAAGAAGTTGAAGGTAGTGCTATCCTCATTTTAAGTAAAGCAGACCTACGTGCTTTTGCAAGGCTAAGAACTGCTGAAGGACGTAAGGTTCATACGATTGACTATGTGAATCACACACTTGATGGCATTTTCTACATCATTAACTCCAATTGTGATTCTGTTAGCAACTCAGCAACAACAACTGGATCCTATTGCATCGCTTATGGTTCACTTAAGAACTATGAAACCGCCATTTTCTCACCAATTGAAATCAGCAAATCAACTGATTACAAATTCAAACAAGGGATTATCTGCTACAAAGCATCAGTTTTTGCTGGTGGTAACGTAGTTGGGTATAAAGGTTTTGTTCGTGTGAAAAAAGGTGCAGTAACACCAGCTGGAGAATAATGCTATGAGCGTTTCATCAAGTTTACTTAATCTTGTAAAAGCTTCATTGATGATCAGTGAATCCGAAACATTTGCGGACACTGAAATAAACGCTCTAATCGAAAGTGCACTCACCCTGGTTAAATCGACTGGGGTGAGTGACACTCATCTTTTAGACCACGATGTTCAAAGCTTAATTCTCATTTATGTGAAAACTTTTTTCGGTTTCAAGGGCGATGGTTCTGTGAAAGAATTACCACAAGCATTCTATTTCCTATTAAAACAAGTTTCCATAGCTAAGGGTAGTTAAAATGCCTTTTCCAAATAGTCCGAATGCAAGAATCAACCTCATATCAGTGCAACAAGTCAAAGAAAAATATAACGTCTTGACCAGTAGAGAAGTCCTTGGTATCATTCGATCACTGACAAGAGAAGAGTGGAAAGTAGCAGTTGAAACTAAGGTTAAAATCGAAATCAAAGTTCAACTGAATGCATTTTCTTACAAAGAAGAAAAGATCGTTCGGATGAATGAAACATATTACAGAGTTGAAAGAACTTTTTTAGGTGGACAGTATGTCGAACTTTACTTATCAAAAACCGGATTAAATGATGGTGATTTCTTATGGCAACAATCGACATAACTGAACTTGCAGGGAAAATATCAGAGCTGATAAATGATTACTCAAATGAGACTATAGAAACTATTCTAGATCGTGTAAACCAATGTGCTGATCAAATACTCATCTACATTAAAGAAAATGCGCCTAGAAGTAATCAAATGGGAAAACATCTTGCAGATTCTTTTATAAAGACTGAAATAGGTCAAGGTACGAACAAGATTATCTATATATCTAGTAAAACGAAGTCTCAACTTGTTCACTTGATTGAACTTGGGTTTAGACATACATCAGGTAAGCATATTCCAGGAAGACCATTTCTAAGACCATCATATGATTACTTCACACCAAAAATGCTAGAAGAGATTAAGAGGATTATTATCAATGGCACTTCATAACGATATTATCTATAACATACTTAACCTGATTACGGATAAAGTGTATTACCTTTCAAATCGCAATGACAATACCGAATCATCAAATCAATTGCCCTATATTGTTTATCAAATCATATCCAAAAGACCAATTAGTGCAGATAATCAAGCCATTATCTATTCAGTTGAGTATCAAGTAACACTTGTGACAAGGGCTAGAAATGAAGCATTGGTTCATCTTTTTGAAGAAGCATTTAATCAAAAAGAAATTATCCCTGTATTAGTCAGTACATATCAAAATGATGATTATTCTATTAATCGTGTTTATCAAATCAATATATTATCCGAAGGAGGATATTAATCATGCCACAAAATAAAGTTACATTCGGATTAAAGAATGTACATTATTCAAAAGCCACTCAATCTGAAGATGGTTCATGGACTTATTCATCACCGATTGCCTTACTGGGTGCTCAAGAGTTTTCAAGCGAAATCATTGGTGGAAGTCAATCTATCTATGCTGATGATTCTGTGATTGCAACTCTTGTTCAAAATGCAGGGAGAAACATCACATTAAAACTATCAGAGTTATCGGATACCTTTAAAGTCGATATTCTAGGCTATAAACAACTTGTAAATGGTAACCTAGTTGAAGTCACGAATTCAGGTGTTGAGACATTTGCACTAGGCTTTGAGTTTCAAGGAGATGCTAAAGCTAGACGTGTTTGGTTTTATTTATGTTCAGTGACACCTGTAAATGAAGCGACAAAAACAAAAGGTGAATCAGTTGAAGCAAACTCCATAACATTGAGCATTGTTGCTAGACCTATTGAAGTGGGAAACTATCTAGTGACTCATGTGATTGCAAACCTTGGTGATACCAATTATCAAACATTCCTAGAGTCTTCACCAGTATTACCAACCTTTGGTAGTTAGGAGTTATTAAATGGAAAAAACACTGCATATTCAAGATAAAGATTACAAACTCAAATCCAGTCTATTTACTATCATCTCCTATAAAAACACTTTTGGTACGGAACTTTTTTCAGATATATCTGTACTAGATCAATTATCACAAAACAATAACATATCTTCTTTATCGACTGTGATAGATGTCATTTTTAAAATCACGTATGTCTTGCATAAACCCTACACTAAATCAAGTTATGATGAGTTTCTTCAAGAATTTGATTTCAGTGTTTTAAGCAATACAGAAGAACTTGAAAGTATCGCAAACACGATTGCTGAACTACTGGGTACAGTCAAAGAAGGTAACACAACAAAAAAGTAGGCAACATTCCCATCACTGCATCCATCATATATAATCTAGCAAAATTAGGTATCCAAATCAGTGAGAGTCAATTCTTTGATATCAATACATATGGAGAAATTGTGGATATCGAACTTGAAGCAAATGGTGGGATGGGAAACAGAAATGCTACCCAAACAGATATTGATAAATTCTTAATTTAGAAAGAGGGGAACATCGTGGCAGAGACCATTAAAGGTTTAAACATCAAGCTTGGTCTTGACACGACCGAACTTGATAAAAATCTAAAAGGAATAACAGCTGAACTCAAAGAAGAGCAAAAAGACTTAAAGGCGATTAATAATGCTTTGAAGTTTGATAGTTCCAATGTTTCGTTATGGAAAGATAAGCAAGATAAACTGAATCAAACCTTAGAAACTTCAAAAAAGAAACTAGAAGCACAAAATGCAAAACTTGAAGAAGCAAAGAAAGCACTTAAGATAGGTGCTATATCTGAACAAGAATTCAATGCCTTAAAACGTTCTGTTCAATACACTGAAGCAGATATCAATAAGCTCAATAGCGAACTTGAAATGACAGCAAAAAAGATTAAGTCACTTGGTGCCATCAATGTAGAAAAACTTTCAAAAGTGGGTTCATCCATGACTAAGTATGTGACTGCACCGATTCTTGGTGCTGTTTCTGCTTTAAGTGCTTTAACGATAAAATCGATGCAAACTGCAGATGCTATTGCTGATAATGCAGCCAAAGTATATCTATCTGTAGAAGCCTATCAAAAATGGAGTCATGCATTTAAAATTCTAGCAGTAGATGAAGCAACCATGCAAAAAGCCTTTATTAAGCTCAATGGTGTCCTTGGTGATATTGTCACTGGTAATGGTTCAAAGTATGAAGATTACTTGAGTCAAATCGGATTAACTACAAATGATTTAATAGGTCTAAACAGTGACCAGGCATTTGATCTCATCAGGGATAGTTTGTCTAAACTAGAAGATGAAACATTAAGAGTTGCGATTGCAAATGAAATCTTTGGTGATAAGGTTGGAGCAGAACTTGCTCAAGTTCTTGGAGTCACCTCTGATGAAGTCAATCGATTAAGAAATGAAGCAGTAGAACTAGGCATCGTAACAGAATCAGAAGCTGAAACTGCAGGGAAATTTACGGATTCATTAGATAATCTAAAACAATCATTCACAAGTTTGAGTGTAACGATTGGTGTTGCTTTTTTACCTGTTGTACAAAAAGTAGTCGATACCATTCAAGAAAAACTGGTTCCAGCAATAAGAACAGTTTTGAATTGGTGGAATAGTCTTTCTACATCCACTAAAAAAATTATTGGTGTATTGGTTGTATTACTAGCGAGTATTGGACCAATATTAGTGATTGTTGCAAAAGCAATTCCTTTGTTTGGACAACTAAAGAGTGTGATGAGTATCTTTAAAGGTGCAGAACTTTTCAAGGGTTTAGCGATTGGAAAACTTGCCATTATTGGTTTGGTTGCTGCTCTTGTGGTTTTGCTACTCAAGAATGAGAAGTTTCAAGAACTCTTAAAAAAAATATTTGAAGCAATTCAACGACTCTTAGTGCCAATTACGGAACTTATCACAAAACTGAGTTCTAAGTTGGCTCCTGTTTTTGAAGTCTTGATGAGCATTGTCGAAACATTGATTGACAACTTTGTTGAACTCCTTGAAGGTGTTATGGATCCACTAGTTAATATCCTAGATGTCGTGATAGTCATCGTTGGTGAGCTTGCTAATGCATTCATGGGATTACTTGAAGAACTCTTACCACCATTCATTTCCATTCTAAGAATGCTCTCTGGTGTGATTATTTCACTTATTCCGTTTATCCAAATCGTTGTAGAACTCTTAGGCAATATCTTAGCAAAAGTGCTTGTTGTATTGCTTCAATTACTAGAACCAGTTAAAGCGATTATTGAAGTGATTATTGGTGTCCTTGGCATTATTATGGTTGCAATTGCAAACCTGGTTACTTCATTTATCGAACCCCTCAATCGTGTACTAGAAGTTCTTGGTTCACTCTTTAAAGTCGTTGCTGACGTTGTCTTAATCCTGGTTGACATATTAGTTCAAATTTTAAATCCAATTCTTGATGTTTTAATTGCTATTTTGGAACCCATTCTAGAGTTGATTACAATCATCATAGAAGCAATAGCTGGAGTGATGGTTCTATTAATGCCATTAATTGATTTACTTTTAGCACCATTAATTACGCAACTTGATTTCATTAAGTTTTTGCTTGAAGCATTTAGCCCTCTTCTAAGGCTGATAGGAGAAGTCATTGGTGTATTACTAGCTCCAGCACTAAGACTACTTTTAGCAGTATTAGAACCAGTCCTTTGGTTGCTAACAAAAATTATTGATGCAGTGAAGTGGATTATAGATAATATCGCAAAAGCATTTGATGGGGTTGGTAAAGTGTTTGGTAAAGTTGGAAATTTCTTTGGTGACTTATTTTCAGGGAAAATCTTTCAATCAAACTCAAATACTTCTAGTAGCAGTTATACAACCAACAATCTAACTGTAAATACATCTGCCTCAACCATAGACATCGATGCCTTGAACCGATCACTTGGAGGTGCATATCTATGAGAAAATTTATCCTAGAAAACAAATATGGGGTCAAGTTTCAGTTCACGTATTATAACAAAATATTATTGACTAACCTATCAGGGTTAGGGTTTTCCAAAAACTATGCATATCTTAAATACGATAATCATTTCAGGACATTAAAAAACAACTTCGAAATAACTGAAATCCGTGGTCTACTTACCTTCCTAGATGGATATCAAGGGTATGAAAGATTTTTATCCTTTTTAGAAAAAGGTCAGCATGACATGAAACTTCATTATGAGAGTCATGATTCTAAATATTGTTATGTCGATATCGTTTCAGTAACAAAATCAGAACTCAAAGCTGGTGGGTTACAGTCTGAGATTGTACTTAATAAAAAATCATACTGGATAAAAGAAAGAACATTACTCATCACTTCGAATGTGGATACTGGTGGAAAGATTTATCCATATACATATGCTTTCACCTATGCCAATGCATCCATGGGAATAAGCAGTTTAGAGATTGGTGGACACATAAAAGCCAACGCTATCATTGAAATGATTGGATCCATAGATGAACCTGAACTCTTGGTGAAAAGAGATGGAAAAATTACAGAAGAACTAAGGTTACTTATGAATCGAGTAGATACGCATATTGTGATTTCTAGCGTGATTCATAGTTTGACAATGTATGAAATCATTAACGATGAAAAACATGATATTTATCCATTTCAAGATTTTGAAAAGCAAAACTTTTTGTGGATAGAACCTGGTGCAATCCAGTTTGAATTCAAACCTGGTGTTTCAGAACAAACCATTTGTAAAATCAAAATATTTGAGTATTACTTGGGGTAAACTATGGAACTCATCATACTTGATAAAAAGACTTTTCAAATCAAAGATCATGTGATCATATCAGATGTTTTTGAAATCAAACTCGATTTAGTCATTTCTCAAAAATCAACATTTAAGTTACCAACTACATCCATAAATGCTAATACCAAAGATATTGTCTATATCCATACTCAAGCATTTAACTACATAGGCATCATTGAAAGTATAGATGATGAGGATGATGGGCTTATTATTGGTACAGTTGAGTTTAAGGAAATGTTAAAAAAAAGTGTTAAGGTAGTCTCTTATTCAGGAATCCTTGCAGACTATATTGAATCTTTAGTTAGACAAGAATTCGTATCCAATGCAGATGTTAAGGAAAACATAACATACCTTAGTATCAGTAAAGAAACAACCAAACTTGGAGATTTAACGTTTGATGATGATAAAATAATGACCATTCATGAAGTTATGGAACTTATATCAAAGAGTTATGGTGTCAACATCAAAGAAGAAATAGTTATCCAAAATGGTGTACTTGTGGGTATATTACTCCGTATCATCAACATTGGCCAAGGTGTCAAGTTAAAAGCAGACCAATTGGCACTTGCTGATCTAGTAATTAATGACACTACTGAAACATCTATTAATAAAGTCATCTATTATCCAAAAACTGAAAATGTGATGTATACGGATATAAAAATTTACTATTTGCTAAGTAATGGATCCATTACACAAGACCCATCTAACCCTTTAAGGTTTAATGATGTTCAATCAGTTGTAAAAACTTACGGGGATACTGATTTTGATACTTTAGAAAACAAGGCTCAAAGTGAACTAAGTATAACTAGAACTAATCATCAAATTACATTTACAGTTAATCTAGACCACAAAATCATTAGAGTCTTCGATAACGTTAATCTAGGTGACTTTATAGAATTTCGTTTCAAAGGTAAACTATATGATTCAATCGTTACAGGAATCAGATTTCAAAACCAAATGAATTCATGTCATGTAACACTGGGCGAATACAGAATCAAGCTCACTGAAAAAATGCAAATATTGAGCAAAAGTGTGAACTCACAAATTGGACATATATCAATTAACAAAAGTAGTACTACAGATTTAGATGGAGGTGAATTCTAAATGGGGTTACAAAAAATTACATTTGAAGGTGGAAATGTCTCAGCTAAAAAAGATGCTGACTTGTATTATTTTTTACTTTCCAATCGTATAGGTATTCTAAAAGGGATTAAGAGTGGAGTTCCATACACACTTGCTAATAACACAATTACCTTTCAAGATGGTTATATTGCAGTGTATGGCAGATTGATTTATGTTGAGAATAACACTTCAATACAAATCAGTCCGGATTCAACTAAAAACGGTTATGTGATTCTTGGTGTTGATACGAATGATAATGAAGTCAGTATATATCTTAAAGAACAGACAAGTGGTTTTCCAACACTTATCTTAAATCAATTGATTCAAACTGATGGTCTATATGAGTTTCCTCTGGCATCTTATTCAAAAACATCAACTTCGGTTTCATTAACACCAAACTTTGAACGACCAATGATTCTATCTTACTCAGAACTTATTTCCAACATAGAAGTTAAGATGCGTTCTGAATTTGAACCACGTGTAAAAACACCAGTTTTAATATCACCAGGTGTATACCGTATTTTTGATACATCCTCTTATGAGCTCAGTCGAGCTATCTTGGTGGTTACTATTGGAAACACTAATATTATTACAGTTCCGGGAGCCTGCTTGTTTTATCAAGTCGGTTCATCAAACAGTGTGACTTATAGCATCTATGGAACAACCTATTCTCTATATTTACATTATGAAAATTATGTCTTAACAATGACATGTGGTAGCACAACACATGTCATTAACAAAGTTATTATTTATAAATTCTAAGAAGGGAATCACAAATTATGGCAATCATACAAATTAAACGAAGAACATCAGCAGGCACAGGTCCATTGATTGGATCAGCAGGAGCAATTAAAGCTGGTGAACCACTTGTTGACTTAAATGGTGGTAATCTATATGTCTCTAAACAAGATAAAACTGGTACTGCAGGAAATCCTTTAGCTGTAGCAGACTACATCGAATACTTAAACAAAGCAAATGCTGAAACAAGTATGGATACAAAAATCACTGCACTTGCTTTAGGGACTGCATCCAAGAAGAACACTGGAACTACCAATGGAACAATCCCACTCATTGGCTCGGATGGAAAACTCCCATCATCTATTATCCCAGATGTGAGTCCTGTGACCTCGGTAAACAGCAAAACTGGAGCTGTAACGATTACATTATCCGAACTTGGAGGTGTATCGACAACAACTTATAACGCTCATGTATCTAGTAATCTGCATCTAACTGATGATCAAAGAACGATTATTGCAAATGCAAAAAACGTATCTGTGTCATCTAGTTCAGCGATGTTCTTTACAGATAGCATGGAAAACTTTTACTCCAAAACAATCAGTTCAGGTTTAGTGTTGTTTAAAGAAGTAATGACTATATATAATCCCAATAAAGAAATTTATTATATTGGTCTTGATAAGGATGTTGTACTCACACATACATCAACGATTGATGGTGGAAGTTATTAATGGCAATTATTCGTGTTAAAAGAGGCAATGCGAATCCAACGACTTCGAACCTTCTCTATGTTGGCGAAATGGGGTTTAATACAACCACCAATGAACTCTTCATCAGAGGCAATTCTTCAGTTGTGAAAGTAGGAGGTGGAATCGAGGAACTCGTATATGCCTATCAAGGATACAGTAACTTTTTAACAATATTGCATGATTTTGACAGTAATTATATTTATGAGATTTATGTTTTTGCATCCACTGTCGGTGCAATGAGTGATACTTCATCTACATACTTTAATTATCTATCATCTGCAGGTACATATTTCCTTGGGAGTTACATGTGTTTTCGATATGATGATGATTATAATACTGGACTTTCTAGAATGAATGGAAGAGCCACAAGCTCATTTTATATTAACGATCAATTTTCAGGAAGTCAAACACCATCTTATGCAATAACTAAAACCATATCGTTTGAAATAACTCCAATGTTTCAGTCAAATCTTACCACTGCTTACTCATGGGTAGCTAAAGGTCAATCTGTTACAACTTTATCTGATGAATCAAGTCCGACTGTTGCTATAGCAGAATTTGTTCATGTGATTGATGGAGCAATTGGAAGACTATACATAAATCCTGGTTTGAACCTTGGGTCACCAGACACACTTCAAATATCAATTTATAGAAAGAAGAGGACATAATCATGGCTATCATCAAAAGCTTAGAATCAAGAGTTGGAATTAATGTGAATTATCATCGTATCATTGGAATGAATTTTAATTTTCGAGATAAGAAAATTGTCATTTGTTTGGCATCTTATTTAGACAAAATAAAAAGAACCAATGGATTTAATCCGTTGGAAGTGGTAGATATTGAAGTACCAGAAAAAGATTTTAATTTATTTACAGATGAAAACGCAATTGCATTAGCATATCTTTGGCTTAAAGAAAATGTCGTTGGATTTGATGAATCTATTGATGATCTAGAAAAAGTGGAGGCGATTATTCATGAGTCAGAGCAAACCAGTATATGATAATAATCGATTAAAAACAATTGTTGTCAATATGTTTCCTGAGCATGAAGTCATGTTTATCTATTATTGTGGATCTATTGCTTACCAAACGACATCAGATAACTCTGACATAGATATCACCGTTGTGTTACACGGCTTTAGAGGTTTGATTCACACATCTCTTGAGGGCATTGACATTTTTGGATACGGTTATGAAGATTTTTGTAAAAGACAAAGTATGAACACCGATGTTCCACTATACAACAGACTTCACGCTGATGATATTATCAATGCAAAAGACCATCTTGTATATTTAAATCCATTGTTTGAAAATGAGTTTAATGAACTCGTAGATAGTGACTTTGCTAATTATCTTGACAAGTATTTAGATACAGTCATTGAATATTATGATCAAATCATAAATAAGGATAATATGCTAGTAAAAAGAGCTTATCATATCCTTAGAATCAGAGCGATTCTTGATAACTTTTTGAACACTGGTGAATACTCATTAACATTACCAGTTGAATGGATTCAACGAATTGATGAGTTGAAAATGAACTGGGATAAAGAAAACGATGCAATTTATTTATCAACTCTAAGAAAGTATCTTGATGAGATTAAAGAAATAAGAAATAAGGTATTGCAGCATGAGTGAGTTAGAAGTCACATTAATGATAATTAGTGTATCAGGGACTCTGTCAAGCATTCTATTTGCTTATCTAGCCTTTCGTAGAGCGGATAGAAAAGAAGATAAAGTAGCTGGAAAAAACGAAGGTATTTTAATATCCGATTTAGGTTATATCAAGTCAAGTACAGAACGTATTGAGAAAAGGCTTGATAAGTTGGATAATGGATTCACTGATTTGAACACTCGAGTTTCTATACTTGAAAATGATGTTAAGAACTTATCAAAGCGAAACACTACAATAAAGGAGACTAGAAGTCTATGAATGAAATCGTCATATCTATAATAAGTATTGTCGTAACTACTGTTGTCTTGCCACTGGTTACACTTGGTGGAGCAAAACTTATTCAGCATCTAAATAGTAAAATTAAAGATGACCATGCAAGAAGAATACTAATTTCAATAACATCGAGCGTAGAACGTGCTGTAAGAGTTGTATTTCAAACTTATGTCGAATCCTTGAAGAAGAGTGGAACATTTGACAAAGAATCCCAAAAAAAAGCTCTTATCTTCGCTAAACAAGAAGTCATGAGAAATCTAAATATTGAAACAAAGGAATTTATTGCGAATAATTATGGAGATATCAATGACTATATTAGTAATCAAATTGAAGCAACGATAAATCTTTTCAAAAAGATATAATCATAATTGTGGACTTAACACATTCCGTGGAAGAGTCCTTTTTTTATTTATGTGAAAATGAATATATTGCTTGATATAACTTGAGTTTTATTAAATATAAAAATTATGTTCTCATTATTAAAATCAGATGGTATAATAAACTTAATTTAAAAAAAGATTAGCAAAATATACAAGCATTTTTTGTTGTTAGATTTCGATAAATAGAATTGAGGAATAAAATGAAGAAAGTTCAACCAATTAATATAAAAAGAATGTTTACTTTACCCATAATGGTACTTTTATTTATTACTGTAAGTACTGGATTGTTGACATATTTTTTTACTGTCAACAAATTTAAATCTGAAATGATTACTTCGGGTTCAATTTTGGCCGAAACACTTTCTGTTAGTTTATCTAATAATCTTGAACATAGAGATGATCACATTGAATCAATTAACTCTCTATTAGTCTCAGTTGGAAACCATATCCTTAATAACAGAGACTTAATTACAAATGAATATTTGCATGAAATAACTGAAACATTTATTTTGACTGATATCTATTGGTACAATCAGGATGGATTATTACTTAATGATGCAAATGATGAATTTGTAGGATGGACTCCAACTGAAGGAGACCCGATTTACAACTTTATCCATAATGAACCTGATGTTTATATTGAAGAGATAAGAAGAGGAACAGAAGACGATAGACACTATAAGTTTGTCTATGTTAGAGCTGAGGACGATGGCTTTTTTATACAAGTTGGTTGCACAGCGGATGTAATTTTTGATTTGACTCAAAAATACGAGTATCAGTATGTATTGAGCCAATTTGTTAGAAATAATTCAGAATTGTTATATGCATTAGTTGTAGACACGAATTTTATAGCAATTGCTGATACAGATATAGTAGCAATTGGAACAGATTACTCGGGAGATTTAGGTTTTGAGCAAGTTTTATTGGGGAAGACAATTTCACAAAATTGGTATTATGAAAAAATTGGAGAGGATGTTTTAGAAATATCCACACCAATCTATTACAACGGTGAAATTATTGGAATATTGGGTATCGGTTATAGTTATAGTAGTTTCAATCAGATGAAATTCTTTATGATTATTATTTTTATTTCTTTAGACATTTTTATCATATCAGCATATATTATCGGACAATATGTAAAGGTCATCAAACCATTAAAAAAATTTAGCAACTCAGTAAATAACATTAATTTAGAAAACATTACATTTAGAACCACACCTAGTGACTATGGTGATTTATCGGGGGTAAGTCAGCTATTTACGAGTCTTGTAAATAAAGTGTATGATAAAAACCAAGAGAGTTCCAAAATGATTGATCAATTGACTAGTATAGCATTTACTGATCCATTGACTAAATTGCCAAATAGATTTGCAACGGAAAAATTGTTAGACACTATCTGTATTGAGGGTAATCAAGTTGCGATTATCTATTTAGATATTGATGACTTTAAGTCAATAAATGATACCAAAGGACATCACTTCGGAGATTTGTTAATTCAAAGTATAGCAGATATATTGGTAACATTGAAAAATGAAAATATTTATGTTTCTAGACATCAAGGTGATGAATTTTTAGTAATTTATAAATATAGGGAAATTGAAGAAGTATCTATTTTGATTGAAAATATAAAATCGCTATTTAACCAGAAAATAACAGTGGACAATTCATTTGTTAGTGTTGAGTTTAGTATGGGAGTTAGTCTTTACCCTGTTCATGGTATAGTATCAGAAGATTTACTAAGAAAAGCTGATATCGCAATGTATGAAGCAAAAAAGGTTGATAAAATGTCTTATAGATATTACGACTCAAACATTGATAAAAGCATTCAAAGAAAGAAAGAAGTTTTAGATGCATTAAATAATGCAATTCAAAATGATGGATTTTTAATTTTATATCAACCACAAGTCAATATTGATACAAATGAGATTATTAGTTTGGAAGCTCTCCTTAGAATCACAGATTCAGGTATCTCACCTTATGAGTTTATCCCGATTGCTGAACAAAATAGATTAATAAGCAAAATAGGACGCATTGTAATAAAAAAAGTAATTGAACAACAAGCAAAGTGGAAGAAACAAGGAATTAAAATTGTCCCTGTATATGTTAACTATTCTGCTAACCAACTAGAGGATCAAACATTAAATAAGTTTATAATAGATATTCTAAAGAGTAACAATATTCAACCTGAGATGCTTGGCATTGAACTTACTGAATCAACAATTATAGATAATAGAGAGTTAACTGTAAAAACTCTCTCTGAGATGAAATCTCTAGGAATTAAAACTGCGATTGATGATTTTGGATCAGGTCAAGCTGGAATCAACTATTTAAGTAAGTTTAAGGTTGATATAGTTAAGTTTGACAAAGCATTTTCTGATCAGTTTCTAGTAAATGAATATATTGACATTTATTATACTATTCTTGAATTGACTGAGAAGTTTGGGTTTATCGCATTAGCTGAAGGGATTGAAAGAAAAGAACAAATTGATTTATTGAAAAATACAAGTTGTAGATTAGTACAAGGGTATTATTATTACAAGCCGTCAAAGCCCGAAATCATTTCTGATATTCTATCTAAAAGTTCAGCTTAAGAGTATCAAGAAATATCCAAGTATCTCTTTACTATTTTCATAATCATTTCTAAATCCTCATCTCGCTGAAAATAGTCCAAACTAGATAGAAGCCATTGTTAATGACTATATTCCCTTCAGCAATAAGACGGAAAGTAAAGCAACTTTATCAGAAGCAGAAAAACTCTTACAAAAACAAATTTCAAAGTAAAACAAAGCGCCATTTCTAGGACACAACCTGGATTTGGCGCTTTTTTTGTTAATTTTTTTCAAATAGTGATATAAGGAATTGCATTGTTTATAAAAACTTATTGTGCTAAAATATTAATAATGAATAACACGATATTGTATGTGGGGGATTTATGAATAAAAAGAAGAAAGCTATTGACTCAGTCGAGTTGGCTTCAAGAATTCTAGGGTTAAGCGAGATCCTAGTAAAATTCAAACCGGAAAGAGTTTTTTATATTCTGAAATCAACGCAGTTTTTGATGATAAATACTATATTATTTACTTTAATGAAGAATGGCTAGGCAAAGCATCAGTGGATGAAATAATGGTAACAGCCCACATGAAACAAGACATGCATATCAAAGAGCAAATGTTGATTTTCCGGAGTATTTTGTTGGAAGAGAATCAAAAGAAACAATAAGACAATGGAAGAAGGATTTTGAGAATTATAAACCTTCAAAAAATATTGAAGTGGACATTGAGTATTTAACACAATTTATTGAGATAGATGCGATTGCATTTGCACATAGCAAGATGAATGAGTTTTTCCAAGTGAAAACAATGATTCCAGGCTTGTTTAAAGAGAAAGTGCATAGCATTATGAAAAATTTTAAGTATTGAATGATTAGAGGTAATAACATGTACAATAGAATAGAATATGAATTCAAAAAAAGATCTTGGTACAAGCGTGATGCTATATTTATCGTTTTGTTTTATATTTGCTATATTGTTATTACTATTTTATTTATGGTTCTTTTGGAGAGTATTTGGTATGGTTATGCATTGATCCCTCTTTTGTTTTTTGCTCAGTACTATTACTTTTTTGCTACTCTGTGCAAAGAAGATAGAAGCAGGACAATTTCGTTTTGGAAAATCAAGCAAAATTTCGCTTGCTATATAAAAACTAGAGAACAAAATGATATTCATTTGTTAGTTGAAGTTTGCAAGGAAAACAAGATAAATACTCGTCCAAAAGTACTAGAGGCTTTAAGGCATTATCAAATTCTAGTACCTCGAAACATAATTGGGACTGGAGTGTTCTTAAGTTTGGTAGCCCTTATAATTTCAATCATCGCTTTTTCATTGAATGAAAATGATGTGCTTTCTACTCAGAGATTCCAATTGATGTTTTCTGTTTTTTTATTAGTAGCTGTTCTTTATCTTTTATTTAAGTGTACTACAAATCAATTGATGGCAGTATTTGGAAGCAAGGCATTTTACAAACGAATGGAAAATTTGTTATCAACAATCTATTTTCAATCATTAATCAAATGACAGAGGAATGATATTTATCAAGTGATATAAATTAATTCAATTTATTCAATTATTAGATTTTTATAGTTTTATATATTAATTTCATTTAATAGTGTTGTTAATCTAGTTTAACATGTCTATTCTAATTCTGTCCTACTTAATATATCCTATCCAAGGAGGGAAATTAAATGAGTAATGAAATGAAACACAGATTAAAAATCTTTTTAAGTAAACATAGTAAAACTAACAAGTTAGCTATTTCCGATTTAATTAAGTATGACTCTGATGAGATATTTTATCCAAAAGAACTAACACTCGAAGATGAAGAGAAAACTGTGCTATATTACAAACAAAGAGATCCGAAATCTCCAGGATGGTACACAAATTATCTTGGTATGAATGATGAATTAATTCAGGTTGCATACGGAGAAGCGATGTTCTTTAGAACTATTGTTTTTGGGGATGAAGAATATTTATTTGCAGTGACATTCAATGGATCGGATAGTTTTCTTGCAAAAGAGAAGTTTGAACAAAGATTTGGAATGAAATTAGCACTTAATATAGCTAAGAATATTTATGCTGTTTCAAAAAGTAATATTAGTAGCACTCAGTCAAAGGTCAGAGAGAATGCAACTCGGGGACAGGAATTTTCTGAATTTACATTTGACATTGAACGAGATTTGCTTAATGGTGTAGTAGTCTACCCACAAGAAGATACAGGATTTACAGTTGGAAAAATTTGTGGAAAGGATTGCGTCTCTTTCACAACCACGTATGGTTTTGATGAACTTAATGAATTGCTCGAAAAATGTGTAGAAGTCTATAAAAAAGATACATATAGAAATGATTATGCTTTTATTGATAATATTTTAGAAGTGCCAGTTCAAGACCCTATTACTTCAATCGTTTATGATGAAATTTATAAGGCATACATTGAAAACGATTTTAGTAAAATCTGGTTTGCTCCTGCTGAATTTATAGATTGGGAAGAAGTAAATGACTATGGGTTCTACAGAAGTAGAATAACAGATAAAACTATACTTCATATTGAAAGTGAACTGGATACCGATACAGTAAGAAATTTTATTAAATCTGAAAATATTATAATAGAAAATATAGAACAATTGAAAAAGTATCACGTTATTGTCAGAGATGACAATGAAAACGAACTAGATGTTTGGAAATTATTCAATTGTGTATATGCTTCAGTAGAAGTTAATGGTATTCAATATGTTTTAAATAATGGGGGGTTGTATAAGATTGATATAGAATTCTTCAATGAATACGAAAAAAAATATAGAAAACTCTATACTTTAGAACCTCTCAAAACTAGCAAAAAAAATCAAAAGGAGTCTGAATACAATGAATATGTGTGTGCAGAAAACCCTGAAAGATTTACTTTGCTAGACCAAAAAAATGTAAATTATAAAAACAGAAAATTTGAAGTATGTGATGTATTTGATAATGAACAGATGACATTCATCCATGTTAAAAAGTATGGCCAATCTTCTGTTTTGAGTCACTTATTTGCTCAGGCAAATATATCAGCAACACTATTGAAAGATCAAGAATTTAGGACGAAAATTATTGAGAAAATGAAACAGCAAAAAAACCTTGCAATATATAACGATTTATCATATTTAAATTGTTCAATTGCGATTGCAATAATTTCAAATAAAGAGATACCAGGAGATGGATTTATCGAGATACCTTTCTTCAGCAAAGTAAATGCCGTCAAGACTATTAACATGATCACAAGCAACCTAGGTTATAAGAATGTTAAACTGATGTTTATACCAACTGAAAACTAATTTTTCATCTAATCATAACAACCAATAAAGTTTATTAAACAGCTTTACATTCAAGCAGTGAACTTATGGTAGTCAAGTACTAATTCGTTAAATTTAGGATGGAATATGTTACTTCGGAACAATTTACCATGCAAAAGTCTCGTGTGTGTAAACATAAATAGGGCTAAAAATATGTTACTTCGGAGAAGTCGAGGCACTTTTTTATAGCACTTGGCACCACTCGACACATCTTGTCGTTGGAAACATATGACTAGATAAAGTGAATTAATTCTATTTGAATGTTTATAATAAAAATATCAATTCGACATTTAAAGTTGTAGGTGTCTTTAAATGCATTGTAAGTTCCATTATCCTATGGTGTCCTACAAAGGGTATGTTGGTGGACAAAAGAACACTTTTCTTTCATTGTCCTACACTTTCCTCTGTCGTCCTCTAAAAGGTATGTTGATGGACAAATGAACACTTTTAAGTGTTTTCGCTAAAAAGTGCGAGTTTATTTGTTCTCTTATGGCACCATGATGATTATACCAAGCTTATAACTTTTATAAAAACGGCTCAATAGAGCCGTTTTTGTTTGTTTTTAGTAGTAAATAAACACTAAATAGCAAGGTGCTAGGAGGTGATGAGATTTGAAATCACTACATAAAGCACTAAAATACTTCATTATTGAGCAAGTTTATAGATAAAAATAGAGTTAGTCGTGATGGGGTTTGAACTTTCAAGAAATGCTTGTTTTCCGTTCGGTTGATGAGATTTGAACTTTTCAAAATAGTCATGGAGCATAAAGAATAGAAACAGAAGTTAATGACTGGTTTATTTTTAAATTTAATAATGCTATAATTATATTGGTAAAAACGCGATAAACTTAGTAATGACTAGACAAGGTTGATCCTCATTTTCAAAATTCGCCGTCTAATAAAGCGATACTATTCATATAGAATTGATGAACAAATAGTGTTCGATTATAATATGGTTAGTTAAAAGTTATAAGCTTTTAAGTTCACAAACAGTAAATTTGGTATAACTGGAGAGTAAAACTCGCTATTTATTGAGAACTTAAAGAGAAAAACCTTGTATTGACAAGACATTTGAGGTTATTGTAGTAATCCATATTCTACGTATATAACTTCTGTATTTTGTTTGAAAATGTAAATAAAAAAATGCAATTATAATGCTCCCCATTGACAAGATGAATATATTGCAATATAATTTCATTATTAAAAATTATGATAGCAACCGGTAACGATGTCAAGAGATAAATAAATAAAAAAACATAAAAAAAAGACCAAAAGGTCTAAAACAAAGCAAACTAAAAAAAGAAAACGAAAAAACAAGACTAAGTGATTTAATTACTTATA
>Ga0268277_1000060_pt1 | contig 88833 bp, 84 predicted proteins | sample saktaG_5_FD_190132 | JGI IMG/M metagenome (GOLD analysis project Ga0268277, IMG submission 190132) | Saline water microbial communities from Sakinaw Lake, British Columbia, Canada - sak_2010_1_5_50m | ecosystem: Environmental > Aquatic > Non-marine Saline and Alkaline > Saline ... | reverse complement strand
GAAAACCATGGATAAAAAAATGAAAGAGATCTTCTCCATAAACTACAAACCCTGGTAACATCTTTTATGAGGCAACGTTACCTTCTATCTCTTATCCTTCGGTAACATTTTATTATGAGTCAACTGGCCGGTGGGACGAGGTTTTTAGTTGCAGCGCAAGCAACTTCAGCTCCGCTCAAGCTCATCTCCTCGTGCGTACCGGTTAGCGGGGTTATAAACATGCTGCAAGAGAAAAGGGCGTTTTCCCTTCATTTGTAGGACTATTGCTAAATAACGGAAAGAACGTCCTTCTTTATTGCACAATCATAAGCCAGATATTTAAATATAACCCTGCTGCAAGTGAAGAAATCATAATCACGGAAGCAATCGTTTCTACATGGAAATCGTATCGTTCGCTCAGTATAATCATGGAGAGCGCCAAAGGCATGCTGTACATGAGCACCAGAACCGCCCTTTCAATATCATGAAGCCCAAAAAGCCTTGTAGTTATGAGCCCGATAACCGGTAACACTATTATCCGCAGCAGGCTTAGCTTGAAAGCCTCGCCGATCTTTGTGTATGTCCTCCCGTAAAGGAAGACACCAAGCATAAAGATCGCCACGGTTGCCGTCGTTTTTCCTAACATGTGTAAAAAGGTCGAAAAAGCATGAGGCACCTCAAGATGGAAAAGTGAGAAGAGAAACCCAAAAAAAATTGAAATGATCAAGGGATTTTTCGAAAGCCTCTTTGCAACCTGCTTGATTCCTTCCCATATTTTGACGCTCCCTAACTTATAAAACTCGAGAACTGTGAGGGAAAATGATACCCCGACGATAGAGATGGAAGAAGCGGAGAGTATCGCAAGCTGTTCACCCTGAATTGTAGGAAAGGCAAAGACGATAAAGGGAATTCCGAAGAAGGCGTGGCTTCCAAAAACGGTACATGTAATCAGAAGATAAAGCCTGTCACGCGAGAAACCTATTATCCAGTAAAGCAGTATGTAAATTGCAACCACTACGAAAACAGGAACAAAGGCAGCAACGGCAAATATGTAGGTTGCTTGAGTAAATCGCAACTCAGACATATTAATAAAGAAAAGAGCTGGAAGGGCAAAATAATAGACAAAGGCATTGAGTACCCGTTCGTCCCCCGCCTTTAAGACATTTATCCTCCGGGACAGATAACCCGTTCCTATCAAAAGCAATATAGGAAGGATTGTTCGGACAGCAATAGTATTCATTATCTACTCATTATTGATCCGTTCAGGCAGATCGTTTGAAAGGGGATAACGGAACTATCGTCTCTTCTTTTGTAGCAATTACGCTGTGGCGGATAGAGAGCACCCAGGGATTAATCCTTGGGTATTGGCGCACTGGTCAGGAGGTATTTGAGATCTTCATCTTCGAACCGTATCGCAATTCCGACGAAGGGTGATTCATTCCCCTCGTCACTGATAAAGTCATCCCACCCTGCCGAGAGATACAGGTGCTTGAATAGCCTGTATTCGGCAAATGCCTTGAGATGTCCACGTCTGTCTGGATCAAAATCGAACGCCTCAAAGGTGAACATAAGATTGTCATCAAAGGCAAAATAATCTATTCCTAAACCACCGGTAGATTCCAGAAGACCACCCCTTAGAACGACATCTTTCCATCTCTTGGCGATCTCTACATTGAAGAGGAGTCCATTTTTTTCCCACTCCTCTGTACGGGTAGTTGCCCCGTTAGTTGTAGAATCTTTTACCGTTCTTCTCCCCCTCGGATCAGTTACAAGGCCGAGAATGTAAAACTTATCCTCCTTGGGCTGGATCTTCAGCTCGAGATAGCTTTTTGCATTACTTTTATCCAAGAGGTATTCGCCCCGGTAGCTTAAGAATGTCCTGAACTGTTCCGCCTTGGTCACATATCTGTTGATGCCTGACAGGGTTTCATTAAGATTATCAACCGTTTCATCATCATGTATCAGTTTGCCGATCGTTCCCTTGCCCTGATTGATCTTATCGGAGATCTCCTGAAGGGAAGCGAGGGTTTTATTGAGTTTGTCGATAGTAGAATCGTCTTTGACAAGACGTCCAATCGTCCCCTTCCCCTTATTTATCCCCTCCGTTATTTCACTGAGAGAGGCAAACGTTTTCTCCATCTGTATGGAAGCCTCCCTCAGGCTTGTGATCATCTGGGAGAATTTTTCGTCATTTTGTTTCACGACCTTGTTGAGGTTCTCAGTGAGATCTCTCGTGTTTCTGACAATACTTTTGAGCGACTCTTCACCTTCTTCTCCTCCCAGAACCCTGCTCAAGGATGTGGTTATCACCTTTACGTCATCGGCTATCGAACCGACCTGTGTCAACAGTCTGTCGATATCGGCCTGACGCTGCACATTTGTGATCTCTCCCCCCTCCGCAATGAAAGCCTCGCCTTTTGTTCCCGGCACAATTTCTATGTACTTCTCTCCCAGGATGCCGTGAGTTTTAATAGATGCCACCGCATCTTGTTCCAGCTTAACCTCCGGAAGTACCCGCATGGTTACAAGGGCCTTTCCATCTTTGAGTCTTATCGTTTCTACTCTTCCCACCTCTACACCGGCGATCTGGACCGAGGCATCCTTCTCCAGCCCTGCCGCATTGTCAAATACAACATCTACAAGATATCCTTTTTTAAAACCGAAGCCGTACTCTCCCACCCTGAATGACATGTATCCCAGTATGATTAAGCCCACCAGGACGAACAAACCCACCTTTGCTTCTGAACTAATTGACGACATCTTGCGCCTCCGCTTTAGGAGTTAAGAGGTAAAGAGGTAGAATGAAACGTTGTTGTTCATTCGAACCCCGTGATTTATATCACCTTGATCGGACCTTCAGTGTTTCCTGAAAGAAATTGCTCCAGTACCGGATTTTTTGATTTTCTAATTTCTTCGGGTGTCCCGTATTCCACTATCTTTCCTTCATGTAACATTGCTATTTTGTGACCGATTTTGAAGATGGATGCAACATCGTGGCTGATGACGATGCTTGTCAGGTTGAAATTTTTCTGGGTATCGATGATCAGGTTGTTTATCGCTTCGGTCATAATTGGATCAAGGCCCGTTGTGGGCTCATCAAAGAGAACCATCTGGGGGTGCATAGCGATCGCCCTCGCCAGTCCCACCCTCTTTCTCATACCGCCGCTCAGTTCGGAGGGCATCTTGTCCTCGATGCCGGTGAGTCCGACCGCCCTGAGCCTGTCGGCAACGATTTTTTTTATCTCATCATCCTTCATCTTTGTCTGTTCTCTCAAAGGAAATGCCACATTCTCTCCCACATTCATCGAGTCGAAAAGAGCACTCTCCTGGAAGAGCATCCCGAACTTCTTTCTAATTTCGTTAAGATCCCTGTCATTGAGGGTTGTAATATCGGTGCCATCTATTAAGACTTGACCGCTGTCCGGTTTGAGGAGCCTTATGATATGCTTCAGGAGAACGCTCTTCCCCCCTCCGCTTCTCCCGATGATTACCGTTGTTTTCCCCTCTTCGATCTCGAGATTAACCCCGTCCAGGACTTTTTGTTCTCTGAACGATTTATGAAGATCAATAATTTCAATTATATTTGCCATATCAGAACATAATAGCGGTGAGGAAATAATCGCTTACCAGTATGGTTATCGAAGCCAGTACCACCGCCTCCGTTGTCGCTTTCCCGACGCCTTCCGCGCCCCCGCTGGTATTGAACCCCTTGTAACAGCCGACCAGAGACAGGATCAGGCCGAAGACCGTCGCTTTAATCAATCCGTTATAAATATCGTCCAGCTCAACATACCTGGTGATATTTTTGACAAAGATGCCTGAATTGATGTTCAGGAGGACAACACCTACAAAGTAGCCGCCCAGTATTCCCATGAAATCCGACACTATGGTTAAAACAGGGACCATAATAACCCCTGCAATGACTCTCGGAACGATGAGATGTTTGACGGGATTTGCCGCCATGACGGAGAGGGCATCGATCTGTTCAGTAACGCGCATGGTTCCCAGCTCCGCAGCCATGGCGGAACCAGCTCTGGCCGTTACCATAAGAGACGTGAGGACTGGACCGAGTTCTCTGGTCATGCCGAGGGCTACCGTAGAGCCGACCAGGCTCTCTGCGCTGAACATTCTGAAACCATGATATCCCTGGAGAGCCAGAACCATGCCTGTAAAGGTGCCGGTCAGGACAACGACAAAGATTGATTTGACACCGACAAATTCCATCTGCTTGAAGATGCTCCGGAGCTTTAAGGGGGGCCTGATCATCCAGCTTAAGACCGAAATGAAGAGGAGGAGAAGATTGCCCATCTCCTCGACATTGTGCAGGACGGACCTTCCCAGATTATCGATGGTGGTAGAAACTTTATTCATCAAACACCAATTAAGGACTAAGGGTCAAAGCTTAAGAATTTTTAATTCTTCACTTTTTTATTATTCTTTGTGCCTTTGTGCCTCACACTTATAAAGGTCCTCTCTTATTTGCATGGGCTTCCAGAGATAATTGAATGACCCGGTCGATGAATCCCGATTGGTCTATTCCGGAAGCGGCTGCCTGGTGAAAGAGTACAGTCGAAGGAGTCATCCCCGGGAGCGTATTCGGCTCGAGGACCGCCACTCTTCCATTCTTTCTCACAAACATGTCTATTCTTGCATATACCTTCAGCCCGAGGGCGCGATATGTGTCCACAGCTATCTTCTGTATCTCTTTCAATGTTTCTTCGGGAAGTCTGGCCGGGGTCTTGTTTTCACCCTGGCCGTAGAGAAATTTATCTTCGAGGGAAAGGATGTCTTCCGTGGGAACGGTTTCTGAAGGTATCAGGGGGATAGGCTCATCATTTCCTATAACCCCGCATGTAACTTCAGTTCCGTCGATAAATTCTTCAACCAGCACAGTGTTGTCCCATTCAAAGGCAGAGGCGAGGGCATCAGGGATTCCTTCCGCTGAGAGTACCTTTTTGACGGAGGTGCTGCACCCTTCCCTCGTGGGTTTCACCACACAGGGGAACCCTATCTCTTCCTCAATTCTTTTAAGAAACACCTCTCTGTCCTCGTTATCCCATCTTCTTCTGGTCACCGGCACGGTTTTCGGTACATCTATCCCGTTCATTGCGAGTACGTTTCTGGAAGTATATTTGTCTATACCCAGGGCAGAACTAAGCACGCCGCATCCGGTGTAAGGAATTTTCAAAAGTTCCAGCAGACCTTGCAAACATCCGTCCTCTCCATATTTCCCATGAAGACCCACATATACGAAGTCTACACGCTCTTTCAGCTCTTCATAAGGAATAGAGATGGCCTCCTCCGCCAGATCTACTTCAATATCATTGGTACTATTTCGCATCAGCAACTTAACGGGTATCTCCCAGAAGCCACCCCGGCTGTCCATAAAAACAGGGATTGGAGCGTACTTTTCACGACTGATTTTGCTGAAAATATTCCTGCCGCTTTCCAGGGAAACCTCTTTTTCCGAAGACATTCCCCCCATAATGATTCCGACTCTCAATTTATTAGCGTCTTTGATGTCCATTTTCTTTCCAATGCGTTAGTTGTGCAGGACTATAATGTTATTTGGTTGTTTTGTAAAGTATGAACTTTTATCCCTGCAATGCCCCTTTCTTTTCTCTATGAATTTTGAGAGAAAGTTCAATAAGCCTTGATATTATTATGGAGGGGAGCATGCCGGCACAGACTGCCTGTTCGAAAAAAAATGAAGAAGGTGCCATGCCGGACGATGAATTCGGGTCTGTGATAAGCACCCGACCGTCTTTTAGAACGAATCCGTCAATCCTGCCATAGGACTTGAATCCTAATGCCTTGAAAGCCTGTACGGCTTCCTCTTTGATCTGTTCCGCAACGTCGGCTGGAATGTTTTTCGGAGGGGTGAACTTTCTGCATCTCCCAGGCATGTACTTGTCATCGTATGTGTAGAACTCGCTTTGGGGATAAATCTCTGTCAGCGCCAAAGGAAGAGGAGTGTCATTCTCTTCCAGGATGATGCAGGAAAATTCTATACCATCAAGATACTCCTCCACAAGAACAACGTTATCCCATTTGAGAGCTTCAGTGATTCCCCTCTCAAGGGAACTCGAACTATTTACTATTGTTACCCCGATACTCGATCCTTCCCTTGTGGGTTTTGTGACTAAAGGAAGGCCAAATCTGTTTATCAGTTTTTTTTCAACACTAACTCTGTCTTCTTTCCACTCTTTCTCCTGTATTACCATACTTTCAGGCACACCAATACCGTAAAACTTGAGGATTTTCTGTTGTAGATGCTTGTCCATTCCGAGAGCCGATGCTAATACTCCCGGCCCCGTATAGGGGATAGACAGCAGTTCAAGGAGACCTTGGATACACCCGTCATCTCCGTATTTTCCATGCAGAGAAATGAAAGCAAAATCGATTTCATCTCTGAGTCCCTCATAGGATATCCTTCGTGCCTTCCTGTCAAGCTGTTCCGAGATGTCAGTGGTGGTGTTTTGAGAGATAAGCTGCCAGGGGAGTATCCATAATCTTGCGGTATCATCCATGAATATTGGTATTCCCTCATATTTTTCCCTGTCAATGTTGTCGTATACATTCCTGCCGCTATTTAAGGAGACCTCTTTCTCCGAGGACATACCACCAAAGATAATACCGACTCTTATTTTTCCCATTAATAATAGCCTTTCTTTCAGTTTAACTTAAACCCTGAAAAATTAAACCTTAGGTCTTACCCTTGAAACGTATTATAGATCCCAGAAAAAAGTTACTCCGCTGTTCGGGAATATCCATTCATCATCGCTTATCTTCAAATGTGTCGATTTTCCCTCCTCTTTAGCCACCTCCGGATAGGGATGCTTTCCGGCGAAGAAACTAACCTCTCTTACGTTCTTCAATTGTGCACCGGCGTAGTTAAAGGAGATTTCAAGCCCTCTTGTAGGGTACACGAGATAGACAGAGAAAATATTATTGCCTTTAAACTTCTTGGTTATAATTTCAATCTCCACCTTAACCGGTTTGTTCAATTTCTTTTTCAGCGTGTTACCCCCGCACCAGACCTCGTATCCCCTATCTGTTTCTTCTGTTCTGATGATTGTGACATCTTCGCTGTCGACACGCACACGATTTACATTGAAGTCGCTCTCCCTGAACAGGCCTTCTCCCGGATTGAGAAGCCATCTGTACTCACATCTTTCATCCTCGAAAAGGACGGAGAGTTGTTTGTTATTTAAAGCACACCCGATGAGGAAGGTGTTATTCCTAAGGGTTTTGGTATATTCTATATGGGTTGTTACGGTGAAATAGTTTTTTGTACGATCGTCATCGATGACGTTTATATCGTATTTAAAGTCGGTTCTTAATTCAAGCTGCCGATCTTTTTTTCCGAAGAGTGTTTCAAACATCTCATAGTAGATTGCGTTGCCCAATTCCGTATCCCGTGCTCTTGTCTGGAAGCAGTTTCGGATTATACTGTCTATCCGTGATATGGATTTTTCCTCATCGGGGATGTATATTCTCCTTAATCGTGGTTCTACGGTATCGGTTTTCCCCTTATGTACAAATACCCGGGGAGCCCTCTTGCCCAGTGCGCATAGTATTTCATAACTTATTGTCTTTGCTTTTTGGGCAATTTCATTGGCGGAGATGTATTCGCTTTCCTGTTTTCCCATCAAGACGACCTCGTCTCCTACCTGGCAATCCGGGATATCCGTTACATCTATGGTGCACATATCCATGGAGACACGCCCCACAACAGGAACTCTTATCCCCCGTATCAGGGCCTCTCCCTGATTTGAGAGTATCCAACCGTAACCGTCTCCGTATCCGACGGGAATGGTTGCTATCCTGGTCGGTTTTTCCGTAACGTAAGTTCTCCCATAACCAATGCTATAACCCTTGGGAAAATCTTTCAGAAGAACCACACTTGTCTTGAAGCTCATAACCGAAGCGAGGTCTGCTTTTGATTCTGTGTCCGGGGATGGGTAAATACCATAAGATATAAGACCGGGTCGTACCATATCAAGATTGAATTGTGGAAAGTTGAGGAGTCCACCGCTGTTGGACATATGTTTTTGGGGAATATGTATATTGTTTTCCTCCAGCATTTCGATAAGTTCCTTGAACAGTTTCCACTGCATCTGGTTATAGTCTTCACCCTCAACTTCACTTGATGAGAAGTGCGAAAAGATGCCCTCTAATATGATGTTGGGAAAGCCAAGGATTTCTCTAATGACATTAAAGGCTTCTTGATGAGTAGTTCCACCCCTTCCCATTCCTGTATCCACTTCTATGTGGATTGGGGCTTTGACGCCTGCCTTCCGGTAGCTTTTTTGTAACTCCCTGGCAAAACCGAGGTCGGAAATCGATGGGATCAAATTATATTTGATTATCTCATTTATTTCGGAAACAGTGGCCGGACTCATTATCAGTATCGGTGAGGTTATCCCGCTTACCCGCAGTTGTACTCCTTCATCTGCATTGGCAACTCCGAGAAAGGAGGCACCGTTTTTCAGAGCAACATTGGAAATTTCAATTGCTCCGTGACCATAGGCGTCTGCCTTGACTACCTGTAGAACCTTGACATCGGGGCCAACAATCTTCTTGATTTCGTCCAGGTTGTGGCTGAAGTTTTCGAGGTCAACCTCGACCCAGCTTCTGTATTTTAGAGCATCTCTTAATGACATTTTGAATATAATCCCCTGAGAGCGGCAAAGCCGCAATCCCAAAAATGCCTAAAGTTTGAAGTGCCTAAAGTGAGCTAAAGTTAATTTACACGCCTTTGGAGCAGTCAAATTTGAAACAGGCCGCGCTGAAAACTCATTTTTTAACTTTAGGTACTTTAGTTCACTCCACACTTTAAACTTTATTTTTTCGTCATGATATAAACCCCGTCCCATTTCCCGTCAGGCGGATTTTTTTTAAGCTCTCGACACCTTCTGATGTACAGTTCTGAGGGAGGATCGCCCTGATGGACAGACAACACCTCCTCGAAAAAAGTAACAGCCTCATCCCACTTGCCCTGTCTATATTTTACCAATCCCTCTTCAAACAGTTCAACAAATTCTTTCCGGTTTTCAACATCTCCCCTTTCCCCTAAAAGCTCAAATATCCTCACAGGGAGCTCCTTCCCTTTAACCCTAACAAAATCAAGTTCCCGGCACAAAAATTTATCCTTTACCTCGTTGTATGTGTATTCACTTATAATGATATTTGTACCGTATTCTTTGTTGATTCCTTCCAACCTCGAGCCGAGGTTCACATTATCACCCATAACCGTATAATCAAACCTCATGTCGGACCCCATATTGCCTACTACCATTTCACCGCTGTTCATACCGATTCCGATATCAAGAACAGGTCTGCTTTCATCTGCCCATTTCTTCTGAAGTTTCCTCAGTTCATCCATCATACCAAGGGCGGACCTGCAGGCGCTGACCGGGTGATCATCCTGGGGTAGCGGGGCGCCAAAGACCGCCATAATGGCATCTCCCATATATTTGTCGAGGAGACCATCGTATTTGAATACGACTCCGGTCATGGCGGTCAGGTATTCATTGAGGAGATGGACAAGTTCCTCCGGTGACAGTTTCTCGGAAACGGAGGTAAAACCCCGGATATCAGAGAAGAGGACTGTAAGATTCATCTTTTCCCCCCCGAGTTTCAGCTTTGAAGGGTCTTTCAAAATTTCGTTGATGACTGAAGGGGTAAGGTAATACTGAAAAGCGCCGCGTATCTTTTTCTTCTCCCTCTCTTCGGTTATGTACTTGTAGACCGTTATGCCGAGGTAGACGGTAAGTATTGTAATGACGGGGTAGATGAGATTGAGCCAGATGTTGTAATGGGAGAAGATGAACCGGTTGATCATGATATACGTTACAAGTAACAGAAGGCTGAAGAAAACACCGTAAGCACCCCTAAACTTGGGAAGACCAATGCCGAGGATGAGGCCGAAAAAAAGAATGGCGGTAATGTCAAATATCCCGATCCAGCCGGGACGCTTGAGAAAGGCTTGACGGAGTATGTTGTCTATCACCGTGGCGTGAATTTCGATTCCCGGATACGTCGTACCGAAGGGAGTTACCCTCATATCGTAAATGCCTGTAGCTGTAGCCCCCACCAGAACGAGTTTGTCTTTAAAAAGTGCCGGTTTCAGGCGGCCGCTTATGATGTCGGCAATCGAATAATGGGGAAAGGTCTTCGCCGGCCCAAGATAATTTATCAACATTCTCCCTGATTCGTCAGTAGGGATATCAAGATCACCTATCCGTATGAACTCAACGCCAAAGTCCGCTATCTTCAGGGTAAGCATCGGCCAGTCCATGTACTGAAGCAGCACAGAAATGGAAAGAGGGGGATAAAAGTCGCCTCCGAATTTTATAACGAGAGGGGACCACCGTATCGTTCCGTCACTGTCGGGAAAACAATTAAAGTACCCGCTATTTTCTGCCGCATCGGACAGCGGTCCCACGTTTGCTGCAGCCGCACATGCTTGTGGCAGAATGGATTCATCCGGTTTGCCTATGAACTGTACTATCTGATATTTGGAGTAAGCAATATTGTTGGCACATTTTTGGGCGTCTTCTTTGTTCAGGTGTGCTATTTCCTTCTCTGAGGTGTGGAAAAAGTAGCCGAGGGTGACATTGCCCGCATTCTTGATCGATTCAGCGAGTATTGGATCGGTGTCCGCAGGTTCGGCAAAGACGATGTCCATTCCCACGGTTTTTGCTCCATATTCCTTCAGGGTGTCAACGAGTTTTGCAATTGTTGCTCTCGGCCATGGCCATCGCCCCAGTTCACTTAAACTCTTCTCATCAATGGCCGCGATTACTATATTTCCTCCTGGACATCTCTCGCCCCGGGAAAGCGTCCTCAGATCCAGGGTTTTTAGCTCCATAAATCTAAGGAAAGGAACATTCATTAAATAGAAGATGATTGCTATGAAGACAATAACAAGGCTTATTTTCAGGGGGGATATTGACAGCAGTCTCTTGAATAGGTTGTTCATGGGGACTCCTTGTTCGAGGATTTAACAAATAATATCAAACCCTTTTTGAAAGTCAAGATATAAGGAGTGAGAGATTGCATATATAGCATATGGAGTATGTTTGAAATAACAAATGTCTTGACAAAGGATATGGCTTTATGATAGCCAAAACAGTCTTAGTGAAACGATAAAAAATGAGGTTATGTTTGCCGATGTAGCTCAGTTGGTAGAGCAACTGATTCGTAATCAGTAGGTCAGCGGTTCAACTCCGCTCATCGGCTCCAGAGAGTATGAAAGTGGTCCGCCATATTTAATCGGACCCGTCAGTTGCTAGCTTATGTTTCTCCGATCCGCGTCTTCTAAAGGATCTGTCTATGAAGAGCGGACAGTGGGTATAACCGGAAACAGTTGTGCCTCCCGTGTTTGGAAAGGAGAGTAAATAAGAGGGTGTTTTCCTAACTAAACTGTGAGAAAGGAGTGCATTGTTATGAAAGTTACCAGAAGAGGTTTCTTGAAGATCTCCGGTGTGGTATTTATGGCAAGTGGTATCGGAATCAGTCTGAAGCCGGTATTAGCTCACGCCGAACCACTGAAGATCAAGTATGCTAAAGAAACCACCACAATTTGTCCTTACTGTGCTGTCGGATGCGGCATCATTGTCGCCACTCGAAAGGGTAAGGTCATCAATACGGAAGGTGATCCTGATCATCCCATCAACCGAGGCTCTTTGTGCACCAAGGGTGGGTCTATTTACCAGCTGTCGGTTAATAAAAACCGGCTTGACAAACCACTTTACCGGGCACCTTATTCCGATAAGTGGGAGGAAAAATCCTGGAAATGGACGATCGACAGAATTGCCAAAAATGTAAAGAAGAGTCGTGATAAGAGTTTCGAAGAAAGAAACGCCAAGGGTCAGGTGGTCAACCGAACAAACGGAATAGCTTCGGTTGGCAGCGCTGCCATGGACAATGAAGAGTGTTTCGTCTATCAAAAATTCTTAAGGGGGTTGGGCCTGACTTATATTGAACACCAGGCCCGTATCTGACACAGCGCGACTGTTGCGGCTCTGGCAGAGTCGTTCGGACGCGGTGCGATGACCAATCACTGGATCGATATTGGAAACAGTGATTGTATCTTGATTATGGGGAGTAACGCTGCTTCAAACCATCCCATTTCCTTCAAGTATGTTACCAAGGCTATGGAAAATGGTGCCAAGCTGATCAGTGTTGATCCCAGATTTACTCAGACTTCCTCCAAGGCTAATATATATGCTCCGTTGAGATCCGGCACGGATATAGCCTTCCTTGGAGGCATGATCAAGTACCTTACAGACAATAATCTAATTCAGAACGAGTATGTCGTAAATTACACGAATGCCTCCTTCCTGGTAAATCCGAAATTCAAACTTCCCGGAGATAACAACGGCGTCTTCTCCGGTCTCACCGATGCCAAGTATGATAAGTCTACATGGTCATTCCAGAAGGATGCCGACGGAGTCGTTAAAAAGGATAAGAGCCTGAAAGACCCGAACTGTGTGTACCAGCTCTTGAAGAAACATTATTCAAGATATAACCCTGATCTTGTATCCAAGATCACCGGTACGCCGCAGGAAAAACTTCTTGAGGTTTACAAGGAATATACCAAAACAGGCGAGGTAGGAAAAGCAGGAACCATAATGTATGCCATGGGATGGACGCAGCATACCGTGGGAACCCAGAATATCAGAACAATGGCCATGATCCAGCTCCTCCTTGGAAACATGGGAGTTGCCGGCGGTGGTGTCAATGCCCTTAGAGGAGAATCCAATGTTCAGGGTTCCACTGACCATTGCTTGCTTTTCCACATCATCCCCGGGTATCTCAAGACACCAAAGGCGTCTCTTCCTACATTGAAAGCGTACAATGATAAATATACGCCTACAACAAAAGAGCCGAATAGCCTGAACTGGTGGAAAAACTACCCCAAATACACGGCGAGTCTGCTGCGGGCATTCTACGGAAAGGATGTCAGCCTGGAACAGGCGTACTGGTACCTTCCCAAACTGGATGACGGTAAAAATTACTCCTGGTTGAGTCTTTTTGATGCGATGTATAAAGGAGAATTCACCGGATTCTTCGCATGGGGACAGAATCCTGCCTGCAGTGGCGCCAGTTCTAACAAGACAAGACAGGCCATGACCAAAGTGGACTGGATGGTTAATGTCAATCTCTTTGACAATGAAACCGGTTCCTTCTGGAAGGGTCCCGGTATGGATCCGAAGAAGATAAAGACAGAAGTATTTATGCTCCCCTGTGCCGGCCCAATAGAAAAAGAAGGCAGTATTACCAACAGCGGCCGCTGGATGCAGTGGAGATACAAAGCGGTTAATGCACCTGGAGTTGCCTTGCCGGATAGCGATATTGTTACCGAGCTTTTCTATAAGATCCAAGAGCTGTATGAAAAAGAAGGTGGGCCTCTCAAAGAAGCTATCATAAAAATGACCTGGGATTATGGTCCTAAGGGAGCAAACGGAAAGATTAAGCATGTGGATACCCATATGGTTGCTAAGGAAATCAATGGCTACTTCTTGGAAGACAAAACGATTAAAGGAACGCTCTATAAGAAAGGTACGCTGGTTCCAAGTTTCGCCTTTCTCCAGGATGACGGCTCGACCTCTTCCGGAAACTGGCTGTACTGCAATTCCTACACGGAAAAGGGGAATATGGCAGCCAGGAGGGGCCCGAAGGATGCTTCCGGCATAGGCCTCTATTCCGATTGGTCCTGGACCTGGCCTGTTAATCGCAGGATCATCTACAATGGCGCTTCAGTTGATATGAAGGGAAACCCCTGGGATAAAGAGCACCCTGTCATAAAGTGGAATGGCACAAAATGGGAGGGGGATGTACCTGATGGTGTTCCCGCACCAGGTTCGGGAAGACCTCCCTTCATCATGAAAACCCATGGTGTCGGCAGTGTTTTTGGACCGGGACTTGCTGATGGACCATTTCCGGAACATTATGAGCCGTTAGAGTGTCCTGTTGAGAAGAATTTCATGTCTCCTCAAATGAATAATCCCACTATCAAGAGATGGGATAAAGAGGGAACAGGGACAAATGTGGATGCAAGGGCAACCTGCGATCCGAGATTCCCCTTTGTCTGTAGCACTTACAGGGTCAGTGAGCACTGGCAGACCGGTGTTATGACGAGATGGTGTCCCTGGCTTGCAGAAATGCAGCCCGAAATGTTTGTCGAAATGAGTAAGGAACTTGGCAAGCTGAAGGGTATCAAGAATGGCGAACGTGCCATTGTAAAATCGATAAGAGGCGAGGTTGAAGCAGTTGCCATTGTTACAGAGAGATTCAAACCCTTTAAAATAAATGGCAACGTTGTGCATCAGGTCGGTATTCCCTGGCACTTTGGCTGGGTAACGACCGCCATGAGAAAGTATGTCAAAGGTGATAAGAAACCTGAGGTCTTTACCTCTGGCGATGCTGCTAATCTGCTTACGCCATTCATCGGAGATGCTAATACCATGATACCGGAGTCCAAGGCCTTCATGGTAAGTGTTGAAAAGAAGGGGGTGAAATAAATGTCTAAAGCTAAGCTCATTGATCTTTCAAAATGTACCGGATGCAGGGGCTGTCAATTAGCCTGCAAGCAGTGGAATGGAAATCCTGCAAAGCAGACTAAAAATACCGGAACATATCAGAATCCACCCGACCTTCAGACAAATACCTGGACTCTTATCAGGTTCCAGGAGGTATCCGATGGTAACGGTGGTGTTAAATGGTTGTTCAGAAAAGATGGATGTATGCATTGCACCGATGCCGCGTGTGTAGAGGTATGCCCGGCAGACGCACTATACCATACCAAATTTGGGACGGTAGGTGTTCGCCGTGAAAATTGCATAGGCTGTGGAGCATGCGTCGATGCATGTCCGTTCGGGATTCCAAAGCTGGACGCAAAACTCGAGAAGGCCTTTAAGTGTGACATGTGCATGACCAGGCTGGAGAACAATTTATTGCCTGCCTGTGTCAAGGCGTGTCCCACCGGTGCCCTTCAGTTCGGCGACCAGGCAGACATGCTGAAAAAGGCTTACAAGCGGGCTAAGGAACTAGGGGGAGATGCATCGGTCTACGGGGATAAATTTGTAGATGGAACCCACGTCATCTACGTCCTTACAGAAAAAGTGGACGTATATGATGAACTTCCGGTAAAACCGGTAAAGAGTGCCTCCTGGAAGGATCTGTTCAAACCGTTTGGCCTGCTTGCGGCAGGTGGTTTGATTGGACCATCCTTCTTACGTTACATCACTCGAGAGCCTGAATCACCTGAGGAAAGTACGGCGATAAGTAAGACGGAAGGTTAATAACAAGGATAAACTTATAAAGGAAAAGGCCTGCTTGATATGAGCAGGCCTTTTTTGTGAGGTGAGCCTTCTTATTTCACGATCTTTATGGTTTCCCTGAATTTTTCGTGTTCTGCGGTTTTCAGCAATTCAAACAGCATTATTTCTGTGCTTGTCAGACTTGCGCCACTATCTTTCATCTTCTCCAGTCCGATATCCCTATTTCTCACTGTTCTTGAAGAAACGGTATCCGCAACAATATGAACTTCATAACCCATATTGAGCAAACCCATGGCCGTCTGATAGACACAGATATGCGTTTCGATTCCTGAGAGCACAATCTGCTTTCTGTTTAGTGATTCAAGTTCATGCAGAAAACGTTTATTATCACAACAGTTGAAGGTGGCCTTGCTTATATATTTAATGTCAGGCAGAAAATGATCGATTTCAGGTATCGTTGGGCCAAGTTTTTCGGGAATCTGTTCTGTTACAATGATGGGAATTTCAAAGACACGTGCCCCTTGAATCAGCTTCTGCGCATTTTCGAAGAGTTGATGCTTTTCATACATTGAATGGGCCAGATTGCCCTGAAAGTCGACAACGATTAAGGCCATGTTTTCTGAAGCAAGCATAAATTATAACTCCTTTCTACAATAGCGGCTTCCCCTTTTCTGTTTAAGATTACATCTCACCGACTATGATATCATCCAAAGATCGTTTCGGTACATGGTGTTTTCCTTCACTATCACGCCAGTATTTTATGTTTCCATCGGGTCCGACTGTTTCTATTTCTACCGTTTCCTTTGGTTTTCCGAGGGCCAGGACAAGAATTATTTCGAGGTGCGGCGGTAAATTGAGGATTTCGCGAAGTTTTGTCCGCCTGATTGAAGCGATCATACAGCCCCCTAAACCCTTCTCCGTTGCACCAAGAAGGATATTCTGGGCAGCAATGCCGTGATCACAGCCGGTGGATCGGCTTATCTGTGTGTCTGCGAGTATAATGATATATGCGGATGGCCTTTCCCCTTCTTGTGGACCGGACCAGTCTTTCAGATAACCGGCCCACTCAAGGTGTGGAAATATCAGGCCATTCTTGTGAATTTCACAGGAAAGGATATATTTCAGCGGTTGCATATTGGCTGCTGAAGCAGAGAGTCTCGCAAGATCAACAAGTTCTCTCAGTGTATCAAGTTCGATGACAAAATCCTGATAAAATCTTCTGTAGCTTCTGGTTTTCTGTATCAAAGCTCTTATCATTTTGCCCTCCTCATTGAACTGAACAGCGAGCGCATTCCCCGTTGCTTGCAGCGGGGTTAGCGAGCGAATAAAATCAACAAATTTCCTTAACAGTCGGAGATTCCCCGTAGCTTGCTGCGGGGAGCTTCAAAAGAAAATTTATAAGTCAAAACTGACATCAATCTTGAAATTCCGTTTGGCAGACATGTTGAGTATATCATTAATGCCAGTTTTTTCACTGATTTCCGCCAGCGATTTTTTTATCTCTTCTTCGGTAGAAGCCATGAAAGTAAACCAGACATTGTATTCGTGGTTTCTTCTGTAATTATGGGTTACCCCCGGATAAGAATTGACGATTTCGACAAATTCTTTCAGCTTCTCCTCTGAGACCCGAGCGGCACAAAGAGTGCTTGCAAAACCAAGTTTTCGGGTGTCAAACACTGCTCCCATTCTGCGAATGATCCCTGTCTCCTTCAGCTTTTTGACACGTTGCAGGACTTCATCCTCATCAATGCTGATTCTCTTGGCCAGTACATTGAAGGGCTCTGCATTAACCGGGAAATCGGTTTGGATAATGTTCAATATCTTTTTGTCTGTTTCGTCCATATCTGAGGCTTAAGGCTAAAGGCTACGGGTCATGAACCCAATTATAAACTTAGGATTACTCCATAAACGCTTAACACTGACCACTGATCACTGCCCCTTATTCCTTGGTTCATAAATACAAAATGGTTCCTCAGCTAGGTAGTCTCCCGTGACTTCATAGGCGCGGGCACGGCAACCGCCGCACACCTTTACAAACTCGCAGCGGCCGCATTTCCCTTTGTACTTACTCAAATCCCTCAGATCAGTAAAAACAGGGGAATTATTCCAAACATCTTCCAAGCTCTTTTCTTTGAGCTGACCACAGTCAATCTCAAGAAAACCACAAGGCTGCACCTGCCCCGTATGGGAAAGAAAACAGAACGAAACGCCCCCCATACAACCTCTGGTCATGGTGTTCAATGAATCCCTTTCTTCCCTTGATTCCGCCGGTCGTTCCTTTCTTCGCTGATGGAAAATGCGAAAGTAGTGAGGAGCGCAGGTAGCTTTGAGCTGAATCGGGCAAGTGAAACTCTGTTCATAAAACCAGTTCAACGTTTCTTCATAATCTTGCGGTGGTATTTCCTGATCAGCCATTTCTCTTCCCCTCCCTGTGGGTACAAGGAGAAAGATGTGGTGAGCGGCGGCACCCAGCCCGATGGCCAGATTCAGGATCCCCTGAATTTGATATAGATTGACCCGGGTTATAGTGGTATTGATCTGAAATTCCAATCCGGCTTTTTTCATGGCCGCAATCCCGGCCATCACCTTCTCAAAGGCGCCGGATACCCCACGAAAGGCATCATGACTTTCCGCATCCAGACCATCGATGCTGATACTGACCCTTTTGATTCCCGATTCAAGCATTTTTACGGCAATATCGTTAGTTACCAGTGTACCGTTAGTGGCCAGTACCACGCGCAGACCCTTCTTATCCACATAAGAGGCGATATCGAAGATATCCTCCCGCATCAGCGGTTCACCACCGGTCAGGATAATCACCGGTTTGCTAAAGGATGCTATGTCGTCAACGAGTTTAAAACATTGATCGGTGGTGAGTTCCCCTTCATAGGGGCCGTATTCTGATGAAGCCCGGCAGTGTATACAGGAGAGGTTACAGCTCCTCGTTACCTCCCAGGCAATCATGCGAAGTGTATGGGGTAAGATTAAAGCTTGTTTATTTGAAACCATTACTGATAACCCTATCAGGCAGGGATAAAACCCGCCCCTCTATCTTCAAACTTTAAACTCGAAACTTGAAACTTTAAACTTTAAACTATTAGATTGGCCGCGTCCCGGGCAAAATAGGTTATTATAATATCCGCCCCTGCCCTCTTTATTGATGTAAGGGCTTCCATCATCGCCTTTTCCTCATCCAGCCAGCCAAGATTGGCAGCAGCCTTGATCATGGCAAACTCCCCGCTGACATTGTAGGCCGCTATGGGTAAATCGAATTCCTCTTTAGCCCTGTAGATAATATCGAGATAAGGAAGTGCAGGTTTTACCATAATAATATCCGCACCCTCTTCAACATCGAGGGTTATCTCCCGGATAGCCTCATCGGAATTGGCCGGATCCATCTGGTATGATTTCCTGTCCCCAAATTGCGGGGCACCTTCGGCGGCTTCGCGAAAGGGTCCGTAAAAGCAGGAGGCATACTTTGCCGAATAGGCCATAATGGGAAGGGCATCATATCCTTCCTCATCGAGGGCCTCCCTGATTATCCCGACACCGCCGTCCATCATACCGGAAGGGGCTACCATATCCGCTCCGGCCTTCGCCTGAGACAGGGCTGTTTCTGCGAGAATTTCCAGGGTGGCATCATTGTCCACATCGTTGTCTTTAATAGTGCCGCAATGACCATGGCTGGTATATTCACAGAGACATACGTCACAAATTACCATGATATCAGGCACCTTCTCCTTGATTTCCCTTGTCGCGCGCTGGATAATCCCATCGTCGGCAAATGCGCCTGAACCGACTTCATCTTTCTTGTCGGGAATGCCGAAAAGGAGTACCGCGGGAATACCGAGATCCTTCGTTTTTTGCACTTCTTTCACCAGATGATCAACAGACATCTGAAAATTGCCCGGCATGGAGTTGATCGGTTTCTTGACATTACGGCCAGAGGTTACAAAGAGGGGATAAACAAGGTCATCAACAGACAATTTTGTCTCCCGTATCATTCTCCTGAAACTCGCGTTTTTCCTCAATCTCCTTGGCCTGTAAGCTGGATAATACATGATCTCACTCCTGAGTTTAAAGTTTAAACATCAAACTTAAATTTCTTCATCCGTCAGATAACAGGCCGGGTCAGATGACCAGATGTCACCTGATACCGCCTCAGCCCTCGCGCGAAAATTGCCCCCGCAGATATCGAGCCAGCGGCAGGTTGCGCATCTCCCCTTCACGTGAGGTCTTTTGTCTTTCAATTTTACCATCAATTCATTTGATGTATCCAGCCATATCTCACTGAAGGGACGTTTCCTGACATTACCGAAGGACAGATTTCTCCAGAACTGGTCTGCGTGGACCTCACCATCCCAGCTCACACACCCGATGCCGTTTCCGGAACTGTTTCCCTCATTCATCTTGAGAAGCTCAAATACTTCGGCGGCTCTTTTCGGGTCTTCCTTCAGTAAACGTAAATATACATACGGGCCATCGGCATGGTTGTCCACGGTGAGTATCTCTTTTTCCATTCCACGATCAAAAAGATCTCTTGTCCTGTCCATGATAATATCTACCACTTTTCTCGTTTCATCGTGGGACAGATCTTCATCAATCAACGCGGAGCCGCGTCCCGCATAGACGAGGTGATAAAAACATGCCCGGGGGATTTCTCTTTCCTCAATGAAGTCAAAAATGGAAGGGATTTCGGAGGAATTTTGCCTGCTTATGGTAAAGCGAACTCCCACCTTTATACCCTCATCCTGGCAGAGCCTGATTCCTTTCAGGGCGGCATCAAAAGCTCCACTAACCCCCCTGAACCTGTCATGTTTTTCCTTCATTCCATCGAGGCTCACGCCAACATAAGAAAGGCCGATTTCCCCAAAGATCTTTGCCAGGTTTTTTGTCATCAGTGTGCCGTTTGTTGAAATCACTGCCCGCATACCCTTATCCACAGCGAACCGGATAAGCTCGGAAAGGTCCTTTCTCATCAACGGTTCACCGCCGGAAAAGAGAACAACCGGGGAACCGAAAGAGGCGAGGTCCGATATCAATTTTTTGCCCTCGTCAATGTTGAGTTCATCACTGTATTGTATATTTTGTGAACTCGAGTAGCAGTGAATACATTTAAGGTTGCATCTTCTGGTTACATTCCAGACGACCACAGGCTTTTTATCTCTGGAAAACTGGAGGAGATGCGAAGGAAGTTCCCCGGAGTCCCTCCCGTAACGAAGGACATCTGATGGCTCCACAGCCCCGCAATATAGCTTTGAAATTCCAATCATTGTCTAAAATCCTCTATCAGCGCATCTACAAGGCCGGAAATGGTATATGTCTCCGGCATGATGTCGGTCTTGAAACCGAGTTTTTCCGCGGCAGCGGCCGTCACAGGTCCTATGCACGCTGTCTTTATATTTTCGTTAAGATGGAAGTCTTCTCCCATAATATTCAGGAAGTTAATCATGGTGGAAGGACTTGTGAAGGTAATGACGTCAACCTTATTTTGCCCTATTAAGTCATAAAGCTCTGACTTGTCTCTTCCCGAACTAACTGTCCGGTAAGCTACCGCGACGTCTACGTTTCCACCGAGCTTTGAAAGGCCCTCCGGAATCACGTCACTGGCAATTTCCGCCCTCGGCAGAAGAAAGTTCTTGTCCCTGATTTTCTGTTCTTTAAATTTTTCCAGAACAGCTTCAGACGTATAATCATCGGGGATGATATCGATGCGGATCCCGTAATTTTCCACAGCAGCAGAGGTAGCGGGTCCGATGGCACATATTCTGATTCCCTTGAGGCCTCTTATGTCCTTATTCAAATCATCAAGGCGCTTGAAGAAAAACTTAACCCCGTTTACACTGGTAAATACAATCCAGTGGTATTTTTCTATATTTCCTATCGCCCGGTCCAGATCATCGAAATTCTCGGGCGGAACAATCTTTATCGTGGGGAAACAGATAACCCGTGCCCCCGCTCTATGCAAAATATCTGCAAATTCTCCTGCCTGTTCAAAGGGTCTCGTAATAACGATTCCTTTACCGAAGAGGGGTTTCTTTTCAAACCAGTTCAGGGACTCTCTCAATTTTACCACTTCTCCCACGACAAATATCGCCGGTGGTGAAAAAATTTTTTCTTCCGCTATCTCTACTATATTTCGAAGAGTTCCTGTCAGGGTTTCCTGATCCGCCGTTGTTCCCCACCTTATCAGGGCAGCCGGTGTTTCTGAATCCCTCCCGTTGCCGACCAGGTTTTCCACGATATGCCTCAAGTTCTTGACACCCATCAGGAAGACAACGGTTCCGATGGCGGAGATTCTCTCCCAGGCTATATCGCTTTTACCCTTTGTAGGATCTTCATGACCGGTTACAAAGGCAACTGTGGATGTATAATCACGGTGTGTCAGAGGTATCCCGGCATAGGTTGGAACAGCCACGGCGGAAGTGACACCGGGAACCACCTCAAAAGGGATTCCTTCCTTTGAGAGCATCTCTGCTTCTTCTCCGCCCCTTCCGAAGATAAAGGGATCTCCCCCTTTAAGTCTGGCAACGACATTCCCGCTCTTCGCCTCCTTTACAAGGAGTTCATTCAGTTTATCCTGGGGTATGGTATGGTTTCCACCCTTTTTACCCACGTAGATCAACCGGGCATTTTCCGCCGTATGGTTGAGAAGTTCAATGCTGACAAGATAATCATAGAGAACTACATTGGCCTCCTGCAGACATTGTAATCCTCTGACCGTCATAAGCCCGGGATCTCCCGGTCCGGCACCGATGATATATACTTTGCCCATCTTATTCACGGATTGAAATCTCCTTCTGTTGGCGATTAACAGTCAGCCGTCAGTTTTTAGTAAAAACAAAGAATCAGGCAGAAGATAGCTTTCTTTATCTTACTGATTGCTGACCGCTTATCTATCGTATATCTCCTCCAGTATCTCCCGACCACCTCTCGACCAGATATTCTCGGCCAGCTTCTTTCCTAATTCTTCCCAATCTTCGCTGTTTCCTGTTATCTCATCCACTATAATGATCTCTCCATCAAGACTTCCCACAAGGCCTCTTAAAATTAATTCATCGTCCTGTTTTTTACCGAAAGCCGCTATCGGTACCTGACATCCTCCCCCCAATTGTGTTAAAAAAGCCCTTTCGGCCATAACTTCAATCGACGATGAGCTGTGATTGAGAAAGGAGACAATGTCTCTTATTTCTTCATCATCCTTTCGTAGTTCTATACCAAGCGCACCCTGTCCGGGGGAGGGGACCATTACTTCGATGGGGATGAATTGGGAGACACTCTCTTCCCATCCCATACGTTTCATCCCGGCCGCTGCAACCACCACGCCATCAAGATTATCTGTTTTCAGCTTTTTTATTCTCGTGTCCAGATTGCCCCGGATAGAAACGATTTTGACATCCGGCATCAGATTACGCAGTTGTAATGCCCTTCTGAGGGAACCTGTACCTATCCGGGCTCCGGTTGGCAGATCCTCTATTTTCACGTTTTCCCGTGATATCAGAACATCTCTGGGATCCTCTCTTTCGGTCACGACTCCTATTTCCAACTCTTCCGGAAGTTCTGTGGGAACATCCTTCATACTGTGCACAGCAATCGCAAGGTCGCCTTTAAGGAGTGCTTCTTCAATCTCCTTGACAAAAACACCCTTTCCCCCGATACCGGCCAAAGAAATATTTTGCATCCTGTCTCCCTTTGTTTTGATTACGGAAATCTCCGTAATCATGTCGGGGTATTTCTTTTTCAGCCTGTCGGCCACCCAGTGTGCCTGTTTCAGCGCCAGATTACTTCCGCGTGTTCCTATTCTTATGATTTCCTTAATGTGCCACCTCCGTTTGATGCTAAAATTGAAGGCTCCTTTCCTCCTTAAATGTTAGGACAAGGAAAGATCAGTCATCATCTAATCTGAATAATCTTCTGATAGCCGCTATGTAAGGAGCGGCACCGTCATTTTGACTTTCCTCCTTAAGACCTGTTATCGGATCATGGAGCATTTTATTTGTCACGGAAGAAATCAGGATTTTTATGTTTTCCTTTTCCTCTTCACCTAAATTCCTCATCCAGGAAGCCGATTTTTGCAGTTCACTCTCAGTAATCTCATCCACTTTTTCTCTGAGAGAAACGATGGTTGGAACTGCTTCGAGCGTCTTGAACCATCCGGAAAATTTAAGAACCTCCTCATCTATAATTGTCTCGGCTTTTTCGGCCTCTCTCATCCTGATGCTTATGTTTTCATCAACAATTTCCTGGAGGTTATCGATATTATAAAGATAAACATTGTCTATTGTGTTCACCTCGGGATCGATGTCCCTCGGTACTGCTATGTCAATCAAGAACATTAATCTGTTATTGCGTCTGCGCAATGCGGAGGCGATTATCTCTTTTCCGATAATATAACCGGGCGCGCCTGTAGAACTGATTACTATATCCACTTCTTTGAGTTTTTCTTCAAGAAGGTCAAAATTTATTGGTGTTCCGTGAAAATCATCCGCCAGCTTCACAGCCTGCCCATAGGTTCTATTGGCCACAATAATTTTGGAAACCCCACTACTCATCAAATGTTTTGCTGCCAGTTCTGACATCTCACCGGCACCAACAAGAAGAATGGTTTTCCCCCTGAGATCGCCAAGTATCTTTTTTGCCAGCTTTACTGCTGTGAAACTTACCGAAACGGCATTACTGGAAATACCGGTTTCCGTCCTTACCCTCTTTGCCACCCGGAAGGCATGGTGAAGCAGCTTATTCAGAATAACTCCTGACGAGTTATGTTCTACACAGCGGCGATAAGCATCTTTGACCTGTCCCAGTATCTGCGGTTCTCCCATGACCATGGAATCAATACTCGAAGCCACCCGGAACAAATGTCTTACCGCATCATCGCTGTGATAAATATAAAGGCATTTTTCCAGCTCTTTTGAAGATAAATTACCGAGAGAAAAAATGACAGATTTTAAGTTTTCTACGGCAGAATGTATATCCGACACACCTGCAAGCACCTCCACACGGTTGCAGGTGGAAAGAAACAAACTCTCACGTATCTGCGGGACACTCATTATTTCTACCAGAGGCCGGTCGTTGTCCTCGCAGTTAATGGAAAGCTTCTCCCTTATTTCTACAGGAGCTGTCCTGTGATTTATCCCAATCAATATTATGTTCATTAGCACAAAAATAGAATCCAGAATTCAGGAGCCAGAACAAAAAGATTATATTGATGATATATCCGATTTCCTTCTGAATTTTGGCTCCTGAAATTTATTCTTACATAAACCTGTGTGATGTTATAAAAAACGTGTTCGCTCCGACAAAAGAAAAAAGCAAAATCAAGAAAGCAACAATGGAAAAAAGGGCAACTTTTTTACCCTTCCATCCTATGGCAAGTCTTTGGTGTAATAAAAGGGCATAGAATATCCAGGCAAACATGGTCCATATCTGTTTTGGGTCCCACTGCCAGTGACTACCCCAGGCAGTCCGTGCCCAGATTGATCCGGCAATAATTCCCATTGTTAACATAGGGAAACCCCACAGGAGACAGATGTGATTTATCCTGTCCAGATCCCGCAGCGAAGGGAGGAGCCTGCTATACCCGCCACCCTTTTTATTTTTTATAAAATTTTCCTGAATCAGATACATAACACTGGCACAACACGCAAGGGTGAAAAGAGCTTCACCTGAGACAGACAATATTACGTGAACAATTACCAGGCGTCCCTGTAAGATGGACGATATGGAAACCTCCCCGCCTAATTGGACGGATGCCACCACCATGAGCAAGAAGGCAAGAGGTGACACAAAAGCGCCGAGAACCCTCGTTTTTGTCTTAACCTGGAAGGCAAGATAAGTGCCGGTTATTGTCCATGCAAAAAAAGAAAGGGAATCGTACAGATTGATAAATGGACTGTGACCGGTTTCCATGCACCGGAAAAGAAAAGAAAAACCGTGTATAATAAAAGCCAGGACAAGAATCCATGTAGAAACCCTGGCCACAAATACCCTCTTAAAGAGAAGAGATGTAATATATCCCAGAGTACTTACAAAATAAGCACAAAGAGCAATTTTAAATAATAAAACATCCATTTTTGTTTCTCTTTATAGTGGAGCTGAGAGGTATTTTCCTTATTTCCGGAGGTTATATTTTTCCATTTTAAGATGGAGTCCTCTTCTGCTGAGACCGAGCCACATAGCCGCCTTTGTTATATTACCGCCACACGTCTCCAGAACCTTGATGATCATCTGCTTTTCTATTTCCGCCGTCTTGCTTTTAATAATGTTTTTAAAAGATTTTTTGTGATCTTCAGGCCGGAGAATTGCTGCCGTATCGTCCTGAGATTTCAACTCTGCGGGGATGTCTTCGAGGACGATACTATCCCCTTTGGCCATCAATACAAGTCTTTCAATAAGATTTTCCAGTTCCCTGATGTTTCCGGGCCAGCTGTAATTGAGCAACAGTTCTCTTACCCGTGGATCGATGTGTTTAATCTTTCGATTAAGTTTTGTGTTGAATTTTTCTGTAAAATAATCGGTTAAGAGTTTGATATCTTCTGGTCTTTCTCTCAGAGGCGAGAGGTGAACAGGCAAGACATTAAGCCTGTAATAGAGATCAGCCCTGAAATTTCCTTCCTTTACGTCCTGGAGGAGGTTTCTGTTTGTGGCTGTAATCAACCTTACATCGACCTTTATTGTCTGGAGTCCCCCCACCCGTTCAAACTCGTGATCCTGTATTACTCTGAGGAGTTTTACCTGCATCTCTTTTGGAATGTCGCCTACCTCGTCGAGAAAGAGGGTTCCCTTGTGGGCGAGTTCAAATCTCCCCGGCTTCCTTGAAATTGCACCTGTAAAGGCTCCTCTCTCATAACCGAAAAGTTCGCTCTCTATCAGATTTTCTGAGATGGCAGAACAGTTGATTTTAATGAACGGATCGTTTTTACGGGGGCTGTTTCTGTGGATTGCGTTGGCAACGAGCTCCTTTCCCGTTCCTGTTTCTCCTGTAATGAGAATTGTAGTCGTCGTGGGGGCCACTTTTTTAATCGTATCAAATGTTTCCGTGATGCTTTTACTGGAACCTATAATTTCATACCTGTCTATTTCATCGGGACTCAAAACCAATTCATCTTCATTCAATAATCTGGTTTTAAATGCCTTGTTAATAACGTTCTTGAAGTCATCCTGTTCAAAGGGTTTGGTAATGTAATCAAATGCCCCTTTTTTCAGGGCGTCCACCGCTGTGTCTATCGTGCCGTGAGCGGTAATGATAATAACCGGTATGGAGGGGTAGTCACGGACCACCTTCTCCAGAAGACCCATGCCGTCAAGCCCGGGCATTTTTAGGTCGGTTACAACGACTGCAACTTCGCTGGTCGCGAGGATATCGAGGGCTTTAAGACCATTGAAGGCAGTAGCAACCTCATAGTTTTCTTTTTCAAGCATGGCTTTCAAGACCAGCCGCATATTCAATTCGTCATCAACAACTAAAATTCTTTGCATAACTTATTAACCTATTATGGCACTGTATCGCTGTCAAGGTTATTTTATCTGGCCGGCAATCGGAAATCGGCAAAAAAGTGTGACAGGATATTCTGTTGTCTCCTTTTGCTATTCTTTGATTCAAAGCTGACCGGTGTCATGATTTAATTCTTATATAAAATGTTGTTCCTTTACCTGGATTTGATTTTACCTCAATATGACCACCATGTTTTGTGATAATTCTCTGGCAAATCGGGAGGCCGAGCCCAGTCCCTTTTTCTTTGGTTGTGAAAAAGGGTTTGAATACATTTTCCATGTCTTCCTTATTTATGCCTCTGCCGGTGTCCTTGACAGCGATCTCTATGATGGTGGCATCTTCTTTCTCGATCTGTGATGTAGTGAAACTCAGAGTCCCTTCTTCAGGCATTGCCTCAATTCCATTAAATGCAATGTTAAGAAAAACCTGCATCAGTTGCTCACCGTCCACATTTACTTCCGGCAGATCCGGGGACAGGTTTTCTCTAATGACTATCTTTTCTGACAGGTTATCTGCCTTGATCAGGGCGATGGTTTTTTCTATAATGTGGTTGATATTTTGCTTTTTTGCATTGACCGTATAGGGCTTGGCATAATTGAGAAATTGTGAAACGACATTACTCAGCCGATCCACCTCTTCCGTGATGATATCAAGAAGATTTCGGTTCTCAGCGGTATCAACTTCTGATCTCAGGTACTGTGCGGCTCCCTTGATGGAACCGAGAGGATTTCTTATTTCATGGGCAAGGCCGGTTGCCATCTCTTCCAGAAGCACTGATTTTTCATTCTCCAGTTTTTCGTCGATGGCATAAAGGGATGTGAATACATCCCTGCCGTCAAAGAAAAGAAAGCTGGCAATTTTTTTTAGTATCAGTTTGACGGGATCAATAAAGATAACGATTATGAAAGACGTCATAAAGATAATGTTAATGGGGGGCAGTGCCGAACCCTCTCCAAAGAGGCCGATGACGAGGTAACATACGATGGCTGCGAACAATGTAAGGATGAAAATTATAAGAGCCCTGGCCATAATTTCATAGAATTCCGGAAGATGGGGATAAGTAATAATAATCAGAGTAAAATATATCAGGGCAGCTATTGCAATGTTTGAGAAGGAAGGAATTGCATACCCATAGAGGTGGAATATATCAGAAATACTTACCACTACTGCCATGGCGCAGGCGATGGCTAAATAAATCATCCGTTTTTTTTCTATATCCGATGACCTTTTTTTAATGGAAGCAAGAAAAGCTGCATAGCAGTAAACCACGGCGAGGCCAACGTAGACGTACGGGATGATAGCCACATGAGGCCATCTGTGGAAAGTTGTAAACAGTGCACCTCCTATCAAGAAACTGCCGAATGTGGTTAATGCTATGACTCTCTTTGGAAAGATTTGCCGAGTGATGAAGAACCGGCTGAAAGCGAGCAGCAGCGGAGGGATTGAAAGAAAACCCAGATAGTAGATAGCTTTCCAGAAAGCAATATTGAAGATTCCGTAGAAAAAAACCCCTGTCTTTTGTAAAAAGAGCGCAAAGCATAAAAGGGCAAAGGACAGGTAGACGGGATTCCGTTTTTTTTTGATTAAAAGGGAAATCGAAATTGTAAGGCTGATCGCCGCTAAGGCAAAAGTTTCCATAGAAATTTTGTGTCCGAAGGCCAGGTCTGATCTGCCAGTGTTTCAGCCTGGGATAAGATACTTGCAATCAAACCGGCAGATTAGATTTTTTGAACGTTATGATATCTGTAAATAAATGGTAAGTCAAGCTTAGGGGAACAGATTTGAAATCTGTTCCCATGGATGAACTGAACAGCGAGCGAATAAAAAATAAACATTTTCCTTACCCCGATAAACGGGATAAGTTCCACTAAAGGGGATAAATGCGTTAACGAAAATATTTTCTAACTTACTAAACAGTCGGAGATTATTCTTCGAATTACTTCGTTCCCCGCAACAAGTTGCGGGGAGATTCAATACAGCGGTGCCTCGCCTGCCATTGAAAGGAATGGCAAAGAGGTCAGGGGAAAAAGGAACGAGGACAGTTTTCTGCCTTCGAAAACGCAAAAGCCCCTCTAATATAACTATTAGAGGGGCTTTTACCGATAGTATAAACTAAAGCTACTTTTGGTGTATCGTTTGTGCCGATACGATGTCTTTACTCTATGGTCATCAAGAGCTGATCAACATCCACAGCATCTTTCTCTTTTACGTTGATTTCTTTTACTACACCGTCTATTGGAGAGAAGATGGGGTTTTCCATTTTCATCGCCTCGAGTACCAGAAGTTCATCATCTTCCTTTACTTCCTGACCAGGTTTCACAAGAATCTGCCAAATGTTTCCCGGCATTGGAGCGAGTATTTCTTCACTCATTTGCATTCCTCCTTTTAAGTTTTTTATCGAATTACCCCATATACTTAAACACGAACGGGGATTAATTCCTGTTACTTTAATAACGTCAGAAATAGTCCTGCTGCTGATACTGTACCAATCACGCCGGCCACATTGGGTCCCATCGCGTGCATAAGAATAAAATTACGCTTGTCATTTTTTGACGCCACAACCTGCGAGACACGCGCAGCCATGGGAACCGCCGACACACCGGCCGAGCCGATCAGAGGATTTATCTTCTCTTTCAGGAAAAGGTTGAAAATTTTGGCCAGCGCAAGACCTCCGACTGTGCTGAAAGCGAAGGCGACCAGTCCAAGGCAGAATATGAAAAGCGATTGCGGTCTCAAAAAGAGCGAAGCCGGCATAGCGGCGCCAACACAGAGACCTAAGAATATCGTTACAATATTTATCAGCTCATTTGATGCCGTTTTGGAGAGACGTTCCACCACACCGCATTCTTTGAACAGATTTCCCAGCATCAGCATTGCCATCAGCGGTGCCGATTCGGGGATAAGTAAGCAGATGACTCCTGTCGCCACCAACGGGAAGCAAATCCTTTCAAGCTTACCGACCGGCCGAGACTGTTTCATCTTGATTTTGCGCTCCGCCTGGGTCGTCATAAGATTCATTATCGGCGGCTGGATAATCGGTACCATCGCCATGTATGAATAGGCTGCCAATGCTGTCGCGCCTAAGAGATGTGGAGCAAGCTGCGCCGTTAAGAATATCGTTGTAGGACCGTCGGCCCCTCCGATGATTCCTATTGAGGCGGCTTCCTGGAGATTAAATCCTAACATGAGAGCAATAAAGAAAGCGATATAAACACCGAATTGTGCCGCCGCGCCGAGGAGAAGGGTCTTCGGATTGGCTAAAACCGGCCCGAAATCGGTCAAGGCTCCGATACCCATAAAGATAATCGGCGGCAACAAATCCCATTTATCGATAGTGAAATGATAAAAAACCCAGAGAAGGCCTACACCTTCTTCCATAACATTTACCAGGGGAAGGTTTACAACGAATATTCCAAAACCTATGGGTACCAGAAGCAAAGGTTCGTAATTCTTAGTTATAGCAAGATAGATAAAAGTAAAAGCTATTATCCACATTATAACGTTTCCGAAGGTTATGCTCATAAACCCTGTGCTTTGAAAAACCTTTAGAAATAAACTGAAATCCATATCTATTATTTTACCTCCTTATTACCTTACGGAAGATGGAATGTCTTTGGTTAACTTTCCTTCTTCTCTTTTTTCGTAAACGTAGCAGCGATTTTCCCAAAGAGCATAACTGATAACATTAATATTATAAGGCAGAGAAAAACACCGCTAAATCCCACAGCAAAAACCTTTAACGCTTCTCCAAACATTTCCAACCTCCTGATAACGTGACTTTTTTATACCGATACAACCCGGAAATCCCCTTGCCTGACCGGAAAGGGATTCCCATTATAACTTCACTAAAAAATAAAAATAACGATAAAGCGCTTTCTAAAAACTTGTACCCAATTATCAGCATTAAACTGAGCTCCGCTAATAACAAGAAATTCGAGCAATGTCAAGATTATTTTGTAAATGTGTCTGATTTAACAGACCATGCTTTTAATGCTTGAATTTTATTTTAGAATTAAGGTGTTATGAAATCTGTCCAGGATGAATTTTGAGGCCGTTGCAGGTTTAATAAACAGCCCAACATAGTGCTGGTATTTCTTAACGATTGATCCTGCTTTCCATCAAGATGAGGTGATAAATATACGATTAGAAAGCTTTTCAAAAAGGGATTTTTCGTGTAATAATCTTTTTGGGAGAGAGAGTAAAAAGAAATGATACCGATAGGTGAAATATCAAACCGTTTTTATGAATATCTTTCCGGAAGAGGGGGAGATCTTCTGGTAAAGGAGGTCAGAGTCGGTCTCAGCTATCTGGGTGTGAAACTGGAAGAAAACCGGATGGGTCTGGCTGCGGTGCTGAATCACGAATTAACCCCGGGCTGTTCGGTTATTGATGAGGCAGGCAAACTTGTTGGTTCAAAGGCTTCTGATTTTTTGAGGCGTCTCGTCGATGGCAGGAACCCCCTTGAAAAAGCACTGGGACTGGCTACGGCGAATGCCATAATTCATCCGGAGCCGACTGAAGAGGATAAGAACACACTCGAATTGATCAATCTCGGAGCAGAAGACAGGGTCGCCATGGTAGGCCTTTTTCGTCCTCTGGTGCAACGGATAAAGGAAACCGGGGCATCACTTTCCATTATTGAGAGGAATCCGGTTCTAATGGAGGTTTTCGGCCAGAAGGAAAGAGCAAGAATACTCGAAGAGTGTACAGTTGCGATTATTACCGCTACCGCACTATTGAATGATACCATGGAGGAGGTGTTGAACAGCCTGGGGAGTCCCCGGCATGTTGCGGTGCTGGGTCCTTCCACGCCAATGTGTGGTGAAATTTTTGAAGGGACGCAGGTAAACCATTTAGGAGGCTCTGCAATGCTCAACACAGAAAAGATTATGCAGATTATTTCTGAAGGTGGAGGAACAGCTGCTTTGCGGCCTTATCTGAGGTTTGTCAATATCCTGCTGGACAAAGTTTGACAGTCTCGTAAAAAGTCTTTTTTTGTCACCCTGAATTTATTTCAGGGTCTCTAACTTACTGAAATAATTAGATGCTGAAACAAGTTCAGCATGACAAATGGTGCAGTTTATGACTTTTTACGAATGCATCAAGATTAGATGTGTTAGGTTTTAAGGCAACAATATGGAGGAAAATATGATTCCCGTCGTGTCAATTGTGGGCAAATCGGATTCCGGCAAGACCACACTGATAGAAAAAGTGATCCCGGAATTAAACAGGAGGGGTTATCGGGTGGCTACCATCAAGCATAATATCCACGGGTTTGACATAGACCACGAGGGGAAAGACAGCTGGCGCCATAAAAGAGCAGGTGCACGTACTACGGTAATAGCATCACCACGGAGAGTGGCTCTTATTGAAGATGTAGAGAAAGATTATAGTATTGCCGAGCTTAAAAATAGATACATTAAAGATGTGGATGTTATTTTGGTTGAGGGTTATAAGGGAAATCCATATCCCAAGATTGAAGTCAACCGTACGGAGATGAAGCAGGGACTGTTATGTACAAATGATGATAACCTCATCGCCGTAGTCAGCAATCAAAGATTAGATATCGGTGTTCCATGCCTCGACATTAATGATATATCAGGAGTGGTTGATATTATAGAGGAGAGATTTTTGCAATTATGACGGATGGAATTGATATTTGGCGGATCATGAAATGGGTTTTAATTGTACTGATAGCCGGTTTCATCGGACAGTTCGGGAAAACATTCGCCAAACATATGATGGAAAGGTTAAAGGCGGGGGAAAAGGGAGTCCCCTCCAGGGCTGAAGGACCGGGAGAGAAGATAGAGATCACCGGCGAGAAAGATCTCCCGAAAATTACGGAAGAGATGTTTCCTGAGCAGGCCGAACAACAGGCGAAGCAGGATAAAAAAGCATTGAAGGCGCTGGCAAAGCAGAAAAAGAAAGAGACAAAGTTAACAAAAAATTAAACCAAACAGTCATAGAAAATCCGGAATTAAAGGCTTGATAGTTTACTCCTATCAAGAAGCTAAAATTAAAATTAATGGCTTCGTAAAAAGTTTTTTGTAAGCCATTCTAACTATTTCAGGAAAAAGATAGCGTATGTTCATGTGCTGAAGCCCATAGATAGTTCCACTGAGTTAGTACGCCGTTCACCCTGCAATTGAGGTAAAGCAATAAAAAGAAAATTTGCTTGACACTGTTTTAGTGGTCTCGTAATATCTTTGTATAATTAATGTGTTGAAACAAGACAACTTTTTTGGAAGGAGGTGGTAAGGGGAATTATTTCGTTTGTTCATTCGTAGAGGTTAAAAACCATTTAACCCAAAAGAAGTCGGGAAAGGAGGGATTTTAGATGTTTTCCAAAAAAGGAAGGGTGTTTTTAGCATTGACAGTCGTGGGGGTTTTTGTGTTTATGATGACCTTCACCGGGGTAGAGGCACAAGCCGCGAAAAAGAAACTAACCTCCTTGATCATCGCTACGGCTACTACCGGGGGGACCTACTACCCTATTGGCGTTGGTATGGCCTCCCTGTGGTCTATCAGGTTGGCTGACAAACATGGTATTCAAGTTCAGGCAATTACATCCGCTGGGTCAGGCGAGAATATCAACATGCTCAAGGGCAAGGAGGTGGAGCTTGTTATACTGCAGGGGCTCTTTGGCAAAATGGCATGGAACGGCATCGGGATGTACAAGGGGAAACCCGACAAGGAGTTACGCACCATCACCATGCTCTGGCCCAATGTGGAACATTTTGTAATCGTGAAGAATAAGGTAAAGGAGGGTACCGCATCCGACATCAAAGGGCTCAGGTTCTCCATAGGCAGAGCCGGAAGCGGCACAGAGAGGTCCGGACTGACCATTATGGAAGGACTCGGGATGAAGAGGACGGATATCGAAGCCGAGTATCTGGGATATTTTGAGTCAGCCAAGGCTATGAAAGACAGGAGAATTAGTGGGGCCAACCTATGTGCCGGCCCTCCGGTGGCCGCCGTCACCGATGTCTCCGCCACGCCAGGGATGGAGGTCGTGGTCTTGGAGTTTACCGACAAGCAGCTGAATAGTATCAATGCAAAGACCGCTTATCCCGGTTACCGCTACATAATTCCGGCTAATACCTATCCGGGACAGACCAAGGAAGTGCGCACCATTGCTCAGCCTAATTTCCTCGGGGTAAGAGCTGACGTAGATACGGAGGTGATCTATCTCCTCACCAAAACTCTTTTTGAAAACCCCGATTATATGAAGGCCGTCCACAAAATGGGGGGATTCATAACATTAGAAAATGCTCTCAGTGGACTCCCCGCTCCGCTGCATCCAGGAGCCTACAAATACTATAAAGAGAAGGGGGTAAAGATCCCCGGGAACCTGATCCCACCTGAGGCACGTTAGGAGGTTAAAGTGGGTTATGGCCATCGGCTATGACCCACTTTTTTCCTATTACCCGAGGAGGTCCTGTTGACTGGAAAAAGGAAGAAAGAGGAGATCGAGGGGCTGGAGGATAGGGGTGAGGTTACCACCTCCTTCCGGGAGCTTTCCGGAAGGTGGCAATCGGTTGTTTATATTATAGGGATTGCTGCTTCTCTCTTTCATATCTGGGTGAACACCATCGGGGTGATGCCGGCGATATATCGCAACGCGGTTCACCTCGGATTCATCATGGTTTTGGCCTTCTTTTTCTATCCCATGTTCAAAAAGAAACCTCAGAAGGGTTTCGGCATTGATCTTTTCTTCATTTTGCTGGCAACGGCTGTGGTCTTATATATCCTTTTCTTTGAAGAGGAGCTCCACCTGGATAGGGCCTCTATCCCCATCATGCGAGACTACATCTTTGCAGCTATCGCCATTATAATTCTCCTAATTGGTACCCAGAGAGCTGCTGGATGGATTATTCCCGTCCTCTCTATTGTCTTCTTCGCTTATGCGCTCTTTCTCGGTAAATTGATTCCCGGCGCCTTTCACTATCGCGGGGTAGCTCTGGGAAGGCTGCTTTATCGCATGTACCTGACCGATGAGGGAATGTTCGGTATAGTCTGTACCGTCTCCTCTACCTATGTATACCTGTTTATCCTCTTCGGCGCATTTTTGTTGAAGTCCGGGGCTGGAGATTTCATCATCAAGTTGGCCCAGGCTCTGACCGGCCGTATGGTTGGTGGTCCCGCCAAGATCGCTGTGATCGCCAGCGGCTTTATGGGATCGATTTCGGGGAGTGCGGTAGCCAATACCGTGGCCACCGGCTCGTTTACCATCCCCCTGATGAAGAGGACAGGATACCGGCCTCATTTTGCTGCAGGTGTGGAGGCGGCAGCATCCACCGGGGGACAGTTAATGCCACCCATTATGGGGGCCGGCGCCTTCATTATGTCACAGTGGACCGGAATCCCCTATCTGCATATCATCGCCGTGGCCACCATTCCGGCGATTATGTATTTTCTCTCCGTGGGGTTTTTTGTCCATATTGAGGCCCTTAAACTGGGAATGAAACCCATGAGCAAAGAGGAGATACCCGACCTGAAAAAGGTTTTGAGAGAAGGCTCCATTTTCCTTATTCCGGTTGTATTGTTGCTCCTGCTACTGGTCAGGGGGTTTACTCCCACATATGCCGCTTGTATAGGGATCTTTGCTATCGTGGTAGTGAGCTGGTTTCGTAAGGAGACCCGCATGACGTTGAGGGATATCCTGGATGCCCTCTATTTAGGGGCGAGAAACAGCGTTTCCACTGCAGCCATCCTTATCTGCGCAGGGACCATCATTGGAATCGTGGGGATCACCGGTGTAGGGGTTACCTTCTCAGGAATGATCATCGATCTTTCCGGAGGCCACCTATTCTTGGCCATCATACTGGTGATGCTGGCCTCACTCGTCCTTGGAATGGGACTGCCGGTAACTGCTTCCTATATCTTTCTGGCCGTGCTGGCCGGTCCGGCATTACAACAGATGGGGATCTCTTTACTGGCCGCCCATATGATCATCTTCTGGTATAGCCAGGATGCTAACGTCACCCCCCCGGTTTGCCTGGCAGCCTATTCCGCTGCGGGGATTGCAGGATCAAATCCCATGCAGACCGGCTTAGCCGCCTGGAAGCTGGCCAAGGGACTTTACATCATTCCTTTCCTTTTCGCCTACACCCCTATCCTTTTTGAAGGACCCGTCTACGAGGTGCTCATAACCGCGGTTAGTGCCACCCTGGGGCTCTTAGCCTTCACGGTTGCCATGGAAGGGTACTGTCTACGCGGGTTGTTCTTCTGGGAAAGGAGTTTGGTAGGTCTTGCCTCACTGGGGTTGCTATGGCCAAATACAACTTTCAGGATTGTGGGATTTCTGATCTTTGGCAGCATCTATCTGAGCCAGAAACTGGCTGGCAGACGACAATCCCCAAAGCCGTCGGGATAGATCAGAGTTGAACTGAACAGCGAGCGCATTCCCCGCTGCTTGCGGCGGGGTTAGCGAGCGAATAAAAACAACTATTTTCCTTACCCCGATAAACGGGATAAGTCCCACTAAAGGGGATAAATGCGTTAACGAAATTATTTTCTGGCAGAAAATAATTTCTATCTTACTAAACAGTCGGAGATTCCCCGCAACTTGTTGCGGGGAGCTTCAATGTTTTAGATAACCATGCTTATTTTACGAAGAGTTGGTAATCAGACAGAGAATCGATAGTAAATGGCTTGCACGATAGCAAAGAGCAGGACGATAATGGTCAGTAAAATAAAACCGCTTGCCACGATTCGATGAAAAAAGTTTTCGCTTTTTCTCTCATTGTATCCTAAGATCAGACCGATCAGCATACCCGCGACAAGTCCTCCTCCATGAGCCCAGTTATTGATTCCCGGAACCATAAGGCCGAAGAGTACCAGACCTATTACCCATCCCATGGCCTGTCTATAGATCGTCTCTCCGTAAAGTCCTCCACGGCTTTTACCGTAATATAGGATAGCACCGATCAGTCCGCAGATGCTGGCGGATGCTCCTATGGTGAGGAGGACGCCGGCCAGGTAGGACATGTAAAACCCGAGAATCCCGCTGAGCAGGTAGATAATTGCAAAGCGGTTGAACCCGTATTCCTGGAGTACGAAAGGTCCCAGCTGCCACAAAGCGAACATATTAAAGAAGATGTGAAGTATGCCGCCATGGATAAAAGAAGCCGATAGAAGTGTCCACCAGCGGCCGAACCTTTCGATTGGAATGGTGCCCGTAGCGCCTAAAAGGAGCAGGCTGTTGTTGGAAGGGGATAAAAACGTCAGTGGATTTGCCGGAGAACCGAGGTTGAGGGGAGTTAATATAAGGGAAAAAATGAAGATGGCAATATTACAGTAAATAATAACCTTGATAACATCCTTCGGTTTCTTGAAGGAGATTCTTTTCAGCAGGGAACCAGGTCTGTTTATTCCGCAGTAGGGACAGGAAGCTTCATCCGAGCTGATAAGTTTCCTGCAATTGGGGCAGAGAATCGATTTTTTTCCGGTGTCTGACATAGCAAAATCTGGAATTAACAGTTTACAAAAAAGTGTGACCTACTTTTAAAACACTATTCCAGCAGGATTCAAATGTCTTTCGCTTATCACAGAAAAATTGAGCAATGTCAAGGATTACAGAGCAGCAAAAAAATATTGACACGGGTATAAAACGCTGGTATAAAACTCCTGAATTTAACTTTTGAGGACGTCAGATTATGAGAAGAAGTCTGTTATTGGGAAATAACTGGTGGTGGTATACAAAGACAGAGGTTCGTCCACCGCTTCAAGTGTAAAATAAATACTGACAAAGAAAGTTAGCCGTGGAAGAGCTCTTCAGCACACTCCACGGCTTTTTTGTTTTAAGGAAAGGGGCCGTAATTATTAACGGCCCTTTTTTTGTTCGACAGACCCATACTTTGACCGGGAGCGCACCCGCAAGCCCCGCCTTGTAGGGGGGTAAGGGGCGCAATATAAAACAAACATATTCCTTACCGGGAAGCCCCGCCCTGTGGGCGGGGAGCTTCACGTTCGAAGAGGATTTTTCAATTATGTACTATCCACAATTTGAAGGATTCAAAAAACTGACAAATGAGGGAAATCTGATCCCCGTTTACAGGGAAATCATGGCTGACATGGAGACCCCTGTGTCGGCGCTGTTGAAATTAAGTTCAAAGACATATGCCTTCCTTCTGGAGAGTGTGGAAGGGGGTGAAAAATGGGGGAGATACACATTCCTGGGGTCGGATCCGGATGTTATTTTTAGTGTCAGGAAAGAAGATGTTGTTATCCGGGAAAATGGAGAGAACCGTTTTCACAAGCATGAGGGAAGACCCCTCAAGTTTCTAAAGGATTTGATGGGAAGATACCGTCCCGTTCATGTTGATGGTCTTCCACGGTTTTACGGCGGGGCCGTGGGTTTTCTCGGCTATGAGATGGTGCGCTATTTTGAAAAACTGCCGGCAGAGGCCGTAGATGATCTAAGAACGGACGAAGCCATCTTTCTCATTACCGACACACTGATTATCTTTGACAATGTCAAACATACTATAAAGGTTGTGGCATGTGCCTTCACCGAAGGCAGAGATGATCTGAAGGATGTTTACAAAGAGGCTATCCGAAAAATAGATACCTTGATAGAGATGCTGAATGCCCCAATGGAAGGGAGAGAAACATTTCACAAAGGGGGTGAAACCTTTCATCTTCAATCCAACATGACGCCGGAAGCTTATAAAACGGTCGTCAGGAGGGCCAAGGAGTATATTGTTTCAGGCGATGCGATTCAGATTGTTCTCTCACAGCGATTTCAAATGGAAAATCGTATTGCCCCCATCGATTTATACCGGGCACTTCGTTACGTTAATCCTTCGCCATATCTCTTTTTTCTGAAACTTGAAGACCTCATCCTCATAGGTTCTTCTCCTGAAGTGATGGTTCGTCTTGAAGAGAAGTCAGCGGAATTGAGGCCCATCGCCGGAACGAGGAGAAGAGGCAGTAGCGAAAAGGAGGACAGAAAACTTGCAGACGAACTTCTGAACGATCCCAAGGAGAGAGCGGAGCATATCATGCTGGTCGATCTGGGAAGAAACGATCTGGGAAGAATTGCCCAAATAGGGAGCGTTCAGGTCAATCAGCTTATGGTAGTAGAGAGGTATTCCCATGTTATGCATCTTGTCTCCAATATCCAGGCCCAATTATCCGAAGATAAAGACTGCTTTGATGTTCTGGAGGCAACCTTTCCTGCGGGTACACTCACCGGTGCGCCGAAGATCAGGGCAATGGAGATTATTGATGAACTGGAGCCTTCCGTAAGGGGTCCGTACGGCGGGGCTGTCGGTTATTTCAGCTATACGGGGAACATGGATTTTTGCATTACCATAAGGACTATCATGGTTCACGACGGAAAGACTTTTGTCCAGGTGGGTGCGGGAATTGTAGCGGATTCCGTTCCGGAAGCCGAGTATCAGGAAACTATTAATAAGGCAGAAGGAATGATTAAGGCTATAAGAATCGCAGCCTCGGGATTTGAAATAATGGATGATATTGATTAGGCATGGTGTTCCGAAAATAAGGAAGCTTTCATAAGGGAGGAAAAGATGATTTTGGTGATCGATAATTACGATTCATTTACCTACAACCTAGTGCAGTATGTAGGTCAGATGGGTGAGGATGTCGTGGTCTACCGGAATGATGCGATATCAATCGAAGAAATAAAGGGATTAGGTATGAACGCCATAATACTGTCGCCGGGTCCCTGTACTCCCAGGGAGGCAGGGATCTCGGTCGATGTAATCAGGCACTTTTACAAAACAATTCCTGTTTTGGGGGTTTGTTTGGGGCATCAGGCAATAGGATTTGCCTTTGGCGCCGATGTGGTAAGGGCCGACAGGATAATGCACGGAAAGACATCTGATATAATCAACGACGGACGAACGGTCTTTGATGGACTCCCAAATCCCTTTGTTGCGGGCCGTTATCATTCTCTAATACTGAAAAGGGATTCACTTCCGTCCTGTCTGGAAATAAGCGCCCGGACGGAAGAAGGGGAGATCATGGGTGTAAGGCATCGTGAATATCCGGTAGAAGGGATACAGTTTCATCCTGAGTCGGTACTTACACCAAACGGGAAACGAATAATTAAGAATTTTTTAGGATTGATAAATTAAGGGCGCTGTCCCTGTTAAGGAAAAGGAGTTAAGTGATGGTTAAGAAAGCGATTGGAAAGATTGTCGGCGGTATTGATCTGAGCGAGTCCGAGATGATGGAAGTTATGAATATTATTATGGAAGGGGAAGCTACCCCCGCCCAGATTGGAGCTTTCATAACGGCACTGAGAGTCAAGGGGGAGACTGTTGATGAGGTAACCGGTGCAGCCCGTATCATGAGGCGCAAGGCCACAAGAATCAATGCCCTTTCGTCGGTCATAGTTGACACCTGTGGTACCGGTGGCGATGGCATGAACACATTCAATATTTCTACAACTGCGGCCTTTGTTGTAGCAGCGGCCGGTTTGACGGTGGCCAAACATGGGAACCGTGCCGTGTCAAGCAGTTGTGGAAGCGCCGATGTCCTGGAGGCCGTCGGTGTAAACATTGATGCCGGGCAGGAGATAGTGGAAGAATGCATTCAGCAGATAGGAATTGGCTTTCTCTTTGCCCCCAGGCTTCATGGTGCCATGAAATATGCCATAGGCCCGAGGAGGGAAATCGGCATCAGGACGATATTCAACATGTTAGGACCACTTACGAATCCCGCGGGAGCAACCTCTCAGCTTATAGGAGTTTACGACCCAAGATTGACGGAGATGTTTGCCGGTGTCCTGAAAAATCTGGGCGCAAAAAGAGCTTTTATAGTTCACGGATCAGACGGTCTTGATGAGGCCACCGTCGTCGGAGAGACGAGGGTTTCAGAATTAAATGACGGACTGATTACAACCTACAATATCAATCCGACAGATTTTTTTGGTGAAATATCCGATGGACAGGAGCTTATAGGAGGGGATGCATTGGTCAATGCAGAGATTACGAAAGGTGTTCTGACGGGGAAAGAAGGGGTCTGCCGAAGGATCGTTCTTCTTAACGCAGCGCTCGCAATCATGGCAGGAGGAAAGGCGGAAAATATCAGGGAAGGGATTGATATTGCCGCAGATTGTATAGATAGTGGAGCTGCCGTAAAGAAGCTGCAGGCCCTGGTTGAGTTAAGTAATAGTTAGTTGGTTGGTTTAGTTGTAGGTTGGGTTGAGGTACGAAACCCAACAAAAGTGTAAAGTGAGCTAAAGTGAACTAAAGTGCCTAAAGTTAAAAAATGCGCTTTCAGCGCAGCCTGTTTCTAATTTAACCGCGCCGAAGACGTGTACATTAACTTTAGCTCACTTTAGGCACTTCAAACTTTAGGCACTTTTGGGGTTAGGGTACGTAATATGATTTTAGATAAGATCGTTGCTGCTAAAAAGGAAGAAGTAGCTCATCTGAAATATTCAGAGCCGGTTTCCGAGTTACAAAAGATCGTCTGTAATATTCCACCTGCAAGGGATTTCAGGAAGGCTTTAAGCCTTAACGAATGTTCCATAATTGCCGAGGTCAAGAGAAGCTCACCATCCAGGGGGAGGTTGAGAGAGGATTTCGATCCCCTTAAAATTGCATTGATCTATGAAGAAAACAAAGCGGCTGCCATATCGGTTCTTACAGACAGGAAGTTTTTCGAGGGTGATAAGGCGTATCTTTCGGCCATCAAGAAAATCGTTGACGTTCCCCTCCTAAGAAAGGATTTTATAATTGATTCCTATCAAATTTGGGAAACAAGAGTCCTGGGCGGTGATGCTATCCTTCTCATTGTGAGACTGCTGAGAGATGAACAGTTGACGGAATATATCCGGATTGCAGCACAACTCGGCCTTGATTCCCTTGTTGAAGTACATACCAGGGAAGAGCTGGAAAGAGCCATTGCCGTCGGGGCCGATATCATAGGCATTAACAATAGAAACCTGGAGACATTTTCAACTGATTTGATGACCAGCCTGAACCTGGCATCCAGTATCCCGGAAGAGAGGATTATCGTCAGTGAAAGCGGTATCAACACAAGGGAAGACATCGATATTTTAATGAAGGCGGGTATTCATTCTTTCCTGGTTGGTGAGACCCTTATGAGGGCGGATGATATCGGCCGGAAGCTGAAGGAACTTTTGGGAGCTAAACAGTGACTGAGATAAAGATCTGCGGGATGACAAACGCAGCCGATGCAATGAATGCGGCGCAGTGCGGTGCGGATGCCCTCGGGTTTATTTTTTACCAGAAAAGTCCGAGATATATCCTGCCGGAGGCGGCAAGAAAAATTATAGACAAACTGCCTCGTGATGTATGCAAGGTGGGGGTATTCGTCAATCATGAGGCTAAAGTGATAAAGGAAATAATGGAATTTTGCGGTCTTGACTTTATCCAGCTTCATGGAGATGAATCACCGCAGTACTGCCGGGAATTCCCTAAATCGAGATTGATAAAGGCGATATCAAAGCAAGCATCACATTTTTCCGACTATCCGGTGAGCGCCATCCTGATCGATACCAGCCATCCGGAACTTTACGGGGGTACGGGTAAAAAATCAGACTGGGATCTTGCCGTGGCGGTCAAAGAGCACTGTCCTCTCATTCTCTCCGGCGGGCTGAATCTGGGCAATATTGAGGACGCGCTAAGAGTAGTCTCGCCTGATGCCGTGGATATAAATAGCGGAGTTGAACTGTCACCGGGGAAGAAAGATCCTGAAAAGGTGAGAAAAATCATTGAGATTGTGAAAAAAACGGGGAGTATGACGAAGCATACTGTCTTTAAAAAGTAGTCAGGAGTCAAAAATGACAAGTTCGTAAAAAGTTTTTTCGGAGCGAATTCAAGCATTTTGGGAAAAAGATGTTGGTGGTGACCGGCGTTAAGAAAATCTAACTGTTTGAAGTGCGCAAGCGCGAGTTTTAGATTTTTAGCCGGGCAATAACAGCATCCACAAAATGGTTCTGAGCGAAGAAAATGGACTTTTTACGAATACATCAAAAATGAAAATGGAAGGTGACAACATGCAACAAAATTTACCCGATAAAAACGGACATTTTGGAATCTTCGGCGGGCGATATGCCGCCGAGACACTAATGCCTGCCCTTATTGAGCTGGAAAATGTCTACAATGAGACGAAATACGATCAAACATTCAGGGATGAGTTATCATTCTATTTGCGTGAATATTCGGGGAGGGAAACCCCTTTGTACTATGCCAGGCATTTTACCGAGAAGCTGGGGGGTGCAAAGATATATCTGAAGCGGGAAGATCTCAATCATACCGGTTCCCACAAGATTAACAATACCCTTGGACAGGCACTTCTTGCCAGAAGGATGGGTAAAAAAAGAGTTATAGCGGAGACAGGTGCCGGCCAGCATGGTGTGGCAACAGCCACGGTTGCAGCGCTGTTTGGAATGGAATGCCAGGTGTTCATGGGTGAAGAGGATATACGGAGACAATCCCAGAATGTCTTTCGGATGAAGATATTGGGGGCGGAGGTGGTACCTGTGACCTCAGGCACCGGAACACTGAAGGATGCCATGAATGAAGCAATGCGTCACTGGGTTTCACGGGTAAGGGATACATTTTATGTTATCGGATCCACGGCGGGCCCCCACCCGTATCCTGTAATGGTAAGGGATTTCCAATGCGTCATCGGAGAAGAGACCAAAAAACAAATAATGGAAAAAGAGGGAAGACTGCCCAATGTCCTTATCGCCTGTGTGGGGGGTGGGAGCAATTCCATGGGTCTTTTCTATCCCTTTAGGGATGATGCTGATGTGGCGATGATCGGAGTGGAGGCCGCAGGACAGGGGATAAAGACAGGGATGCATGCAGCGAGTATCTCGGCTGGAAGTATCGGTGTGCTTCACGGAAACAAAACGTATATACTCCAGGATGAAGGCGGGCAGGTCAAGGATGCCTTTTCCGTCGCTGCCGGCCTTGACTATCCCGGCGTGGGTCCCGAACACGGCTATTTTCACGAGACGGGAAGAGCTCAATATGTGGCGATAGACGATGATGAGGCATTTAATGCCGTCGTTTTCCTGACAAAATGCGAGGGGATCATTCCTGCCATGGAAAGTGCTCATGCTATAGCGTATGCTATAAAGATGGCTCCAACCCTTGCAAAGGATAAGATCATCGTGGTCAACCTCTCCGGGAGGGGCGATAAAGATACGGGAATCATTTCCGAGAGAATGACGGATTTGTAAAAAATCCACCCCTGTTTTCACAGGGGTAGGCCTCAGAATTTGTGTGCCTTGTACCTGGAGATTTTTGCGAACTTATCGAAGAAGAGGAGAAGGACAATAATGGGACGTATAGAAAAAAGGTTTGATGATTTGAAGGGAAGAGGTGAAAAGGCTCTGATCATTTACCTGACTGCGGGGGATCCAAGTCTGGGAAAAACGTATGAAATGATTCTCGGTCTCGATAAAGCCGGAGTAGATGTAGTAGAGATTGGAGTCCCCTTTTCAGATCCGACAGCAGATGGGCCGATTATTCAGGCCGCTTCCCAGAGGGCATTGAAAGGGGGGACAACGCTTTCTGATATCCTCGATATGATCGAAGAGGTGCGAAGAGTCTCTGAGATTCCCGTCGTCCTGTTCGGCTATTACAATCCCATTTTTATTTACGGAAATGAAAAATTTGCCATCAGGGCGAAAGAGGCCGGGGTGGATGGAATCCTGGTGGTTGATCTTCCCCCGGAAGAGTCAGACGAATTGAGGAAATATACTGATAAATCCGGAATTGATTTTATCTCTTTGATAACGCCAACAACCGATGATTATCGAATCAAGAAAATATCGGAAAGAGCGACCGGGTTTATCTATTATGTTTCAATTATGGGTGTGACGGGAACGAAAAAACCGGAAATTAGCGATGTCAGAAAGGATATAGAAAGGATAAGAAAGGTAACAAACCTTCCGGTCAGTGTCGGTTTTGGCATATCCACACCGGAACAGTGCGGAGAAGTTGCCGAATATGCCGATGGGATAGTTGTGGGAAGTGCTGTTGTCAGGCTTATTGAAGAGAACAGCGAAAGAGAAGATCTGGTGGAAAAGGTCTCTTCTTTTGTTGGGGAATTCAAAAAAAATCCAGTTTAAAGAGTTGACAATCAGGATTCGTTTTTCTATAATTAACCACACAGGAAATGAAACAACATTTTTCATAAAGCACAAAACGATCTTTAAACTTACCTGCGTTATTTTCTGAAGAATTCGGTTTATGGAGAGAGCAAATCAACCGATTTTTATCCAAATTTCCCCAAAAAACTTTTTGTACATATTGGATGTTTTTAATAAAGAGCCATAACTGTGCAAGGGAGAAAATAATCATATGAATACATTGTCCAGAGATGAGTTAAAGACACTTATGCGAGAACAGAAAAAGCTCTGTGTCTCGATGTTTATGCCCACTCACCGGGCGGGGGTTGAAACCCAGCAAAATCCAATCAGGCTTAGGAATCTGCTTCGCAAGGCCGAGGATCGTCTGATTACAAGCGGTTTACGTGCCCAGGAAGCGGAAGAATTGCTGGCACCGGTTCAGGCAATTTCAGGGAATGGGTTTTTCTGGCGGCGTCAGAGCGAAGGGCTTGCCATATTTCTCTCTTCCGAAGTATTTCGCCTCTATCGACTTCCTCTTGATTTTAAGGAATTGCTGGTCGTCACCGACCGTTTTCACATCAAGCCTCTTCTCCCTATACTTTGTGGTGACGGGCAGTTTTATGTCCTTGCCCTCAGCCAGAACGAGGTCAGGCTTCTTCAGGGCACTCGACAGAGTATCAACGAGGTTGATTTAGAGGGTATTCCGAAAAACCTTGCAGAAGCACTCCAGCTTGATGTTTTGGGAAAACAGCTTCGGTCTCATACCGGCACGTCGCTGGGAAGCGGTGATCGTTCAGCTATGTTTCATGGTCAAGGGGCGGGGAGCGAGGTCCCTAAAAAGGATAATATCTTACGATACTTTCATCTCCTCGATAAAGGGTTACGCGAAATGTTCAGGGACAAACAAGAACCTTTAGTGCTGGCCGGAGTTGATTATCTCTTTCCGATTTACAGAGAAGCAAATTCTTACCCCAATCTATTGGACGAAGGGGTTACGGGAAATCCCGAAGGATTGAGTGCGGAAGCGCTACATAGCCAGGCGTGGGCAATTGTACAGCCATACTTCCAGAAAGCGCAGGAAGACGCAGTTGCCCTGTACCGGCAGTCTGTCGGCACAGGATTAACTTCCGGCAACGTCAAAGAGATCATTCAGTCAGCATATCACGGTCGGGTCGGGACGTTATTTGTTGCGGTTGGCCTTCAGCAGTGGGGTATTTTCGATCCTGATAGTAACGAAGCATACCTACACGAGGAGTCGGAGCCCGGTGACGAAGATTTACTCGATTTTGCTGCCATTCAGACCTTCTTAAATGGCGGGACCGTCTATGCGATAGCTCCGGAGAAGGTTCCTGATAACGCACCGATGGCCGCCATGTTCCGTTACTAAAGGGGAAAATATGTCTGATTTCAAAAATCGGATTATTCGTGCCGCTAAGTTAGATCCTTTGCTGTATGAAGAGGTTGAAGCTGATGAAGGTGCAATGTGGCAGGCGATGGGGATCGTTGTCCTTTCCAGTGTTGCCGCCGGGGTAGGAAGCATTGCAAGTGGAAGGATTGCAGTGGTTTTGCTGGGAACGATATCCGCTCTTGCCGGGTGGTATATATGGGCATATCTGACATACTTTATTGGTACGAAACTCCTGCCGGAACCACAGACTAAATCGAACCCCGGTGAATTGTTGCGAACTATCGGTTTTTCCAGTTCACCCGGCTTGATTCGAATATTTGGCGTTATTCCGGGGCTGACGGGGTTGATTTTTTGGGTTGCTGCTATCTGGATGCTGGTCGCAATGGTGATTGCTGTCAGACAGGCACTTGATTATCAGAGCACATTGCGTGCCGTAAGTGTTTGTGCGATCGGCTGGATAATTCAGGTAGCTGTTCTTATGCTTTTTCTGTCTATTTTTGGTGGTTATGTAGAAACGGCACACGGCTTTTGATGGGTTCTGTACGCAAATTCTATTTTATACTATCGGTCGGGACAAATTCGATTACTTCATCTATTTTTCGCCCAATTGCCAGGAAAAACAATGAATAATAGCGAAGACAGGAGACAATCTAAACGCGTTCTGTTTGACTTTATCCTGGAAGTGACTGCTAACGATATTGATGGGAATCAATATATTGATAATGCAGTGTTAAGTGATGTCTCCGCAGGAGGCGCCAAGTTTATAACCCGCCAATCTCACAAATATTTTTTAGGGCAGCCGTTAGAAATAATTATTTATTTACCTAGAACAGATGATGTACGTGCTTATCTGGCAGGAACAGCGACTGTTGTACGGACATATTTACAGAAATCACCAGATGCTGGTGAAGAAAGTGAAGGAATGGGCGTGGCAATCAGATTTGATGATCCGTTGAAAATGCATAATGGGTGAAATCTCTGCAGTTTACTGCGGAATTGGCAGGCGAACACATTAAGACTGTAAGGGGAAATTAATATTATCAATGGCAGAGCCGGAATATAATAATTATGACAGCTTTGTTGGCAAGACAAAGGTCGTTTTAATCCTGTTGGGGATTTTCCCTTTTCTGATGGTTATCTATCTGTTTGTCTATGAAAGAATACATTTGACGGATATGATGGTCCTTTTTGCCGCTCTGACTTGCTTTCTTCTTCTGGCTGGTTTTTCTCTCCTGCGAAAATCGGCCGACCAGCTTGTTGACCTTTCCAGAAAAACAGACAGTATTTTACTGGACAAAAATAAAACCTTCATCCAGATTACTGCAGATCGGGAGCTGAATGATATAGCTGGTAATTTTAACTCCATTATCCAAGAACTGAATGAGCTTAAACGTGACATCAGTGAACAATCTGTGCAACTTATGACTTATAGTAGAAACCTCACTTTGTCCTATAAGAGGATCCAGGAGGAAGAAGATTTGAGGAGAATGCTGACCCGATATGTGGGAGATAATTTAGTAGAAAGGTTGATTAAGTCAAAAGATGAAGTGTTTCTTGAACATGAAAGAACGGAGGCCACCATACTCTTTGCCGACATACGGGCTTTTTCCACCTTTTCCGAGAGGATGGAGGCTGAAGAAGTTGTTACAATGCTCAACCGGTTTTTCAGCACCATGTCGGGCATCATTTTTAAATATAATGGTGTATTAGATAAATTTGTAGGTGACCAGATTATGGCCGTATTTGGACTGATTCCTTCTGAAAACAAAGGTTCCTGTGACGCCATTCGTGCAGCCATAGAGATGCAGGATACTATAGAAAAAATGATGAAAGATGAAAACAAAGAGTATAAGGAAAGCTTTGATATAGGAATCGGAATCAACACGGGTATTGTCATTGTCGGAAGTGTAGGTTCTGAGAGCAGAAAAGACCACACGGTTATAGGTGACAGTGTAAATATTGCCGCAAGATTGGAGAAGATGGCGGGAGGTGGCGAAATAATTGTTGGTAAGGAAACACATAGCCAAACCAAGGGTCTTTTCCGTATACAAGAAGAGGGCAAAATATACGTCAAAAATAAAATTGAACCGGTTTTATGTTATAAGGTTTTAAGATAAAAGAGCCCTTGGTGATACTCTTCCGTCTTTAGGGCTTGCGGCAGGCCCTTATCTTTTCATAATCAGCCTCTGCTCGCCTTCGGGAACATACCACTTGATGAAATTGTATCCTATACCGATGGGGGCGGGTTTTATTCCACGGAATCGGTAGCTGATTATGGGGAGCGCATCAGGAACATATAAAAATGTGTAAGGCTGTTCTTCCGCCAGGATCTCCTGTATTCTGTCGTAGCATCTTTTTCTTACTTTTCTGTCGAAGGTGCTTCTTCCATTTTCCAGCAGCTGGTCTACCTCGTCATTCTTGTACGATATGAAATTTAGTTCTTCTGCCCCCGTTTTACTGGAATGCCATACATCATAAAGATCCGGATCAAGGGGGATGGTCCAGCCGAGTATGGTTGCGTCAAACCTGCGCTTATTGATAAACTCTTTTATGAAAGCAGCCCATTCGATAATCCTGATCTTTACTGTCATTCCTATATCGGCAAGACGTCTCTGGATGATCTCGGCACACTTTGCGCGGATTTCATTTCCCTGATTCGTAATAATTTCGAAGACGAAGGGTTTTCCGTTTTTATCCAGGATACCGTCACCGTCGGTATCTTTCCAGCCTGCTTCCGCGAGGAGTTTCCTCGCTTTTTGAGGGTCATAGCTATCTCTTTTCACTCCGGAATTATATGCCCAGGTACCCGGCTTGAAAGGACCTGTTGCTACTTTTCCCAGTCCAAGAATAACACCCTGGATAATTTCTTCTTTGTTAATTGCGTGACTTATAGCCTGGCGTACACGTTTGTCCTTGAAGAACGGATTTTTGAGGTTGTATCCAAAATAGGTATAAGAAAAGGAAAGGTAGCGATATTTATTGAAATTATTACGGAAAAACCTGTTTTCTGTCTGCCTGGTATACTGAAGAGGAGTGAGGTTCATCCGGTCGATTCCTTTCGCACGCAGCTCTAAAAACATTGTTGCCATGTCCGGTATTATGCGCATGATATAACCATCTATGTACGGTCTTCCTTCAAAATAGTCGGGGTTTGAAATCAGGACTATCTTCTGACCGGTTTTCCATTCTTTGAACATATATGGCCCGGTTCCTATTGGGCTGCGTGAGAGTTTAGTTCTGGTTATATCTTTTCCGTTAAGAAGATGCTTGGGGAGTATGGAGGAGCTCCAGCTTGCGAGTGCCGGGGCAAATGGTATATCGTAAATTACCCTGAATGTATAAGGATCGATAGCTTGAGCCTTCTTGACCTTGAGAAAATCACCGGAGTAGGCGGTAGGTGTTTTGGGGTCTATGGTAACCTGGTAAGTGAACAGAACATCTTCGGCGGTAAAGGGATAGCCGTCATGCCATTTCACACCTTTTCTCAAATGGAAGGTAATCGTCATCCCATCTTTGGAAATATTCCATGATTCGGCCAGGTCTCCCACTATGTTCAGGTCTTTATCATATTTTACGAGACCGTTGTAGATCATTGAGGCGACACCGTGGGAGGTGCTGTCCGAGGAAAGGATCGGTATCAAATTGCTTGCGTCCCCGATGGAACCTTCCACCATGATGTCACCATATGCGGGGCCCGTATCGGACGCCCCCTCCTTTTTAGCAGGAGCCCCCTGTTTTGTGTCGTTGCCACAGCTGCAAATGGCCAGAAGAAAAAGTGCTATCAGAATTGGGATTATATGACTAAGGTGTCTCATGATTGAAAGACAATCTATCTTACCCGCACCGCCATTGCAATAAGATTGTGAAAACCAAACACCCCTGCGCTCTTAAAATCTGTTGACAATATAACAATTTTAAATTACATCTGTTCACGTCAAAAATTCGCATATAAACACACAGGAGAGTGAAAGTGAAGGAGATTTCAGCCGTCACAGCAGTAGATCTTGGTGGGCATTTTCATGGTAGCCTTTTGAGCATGGTTCTGGATTCGGGGCCGATGGTGCAGTTTGTACTTCTATTATTACTTTGCTTTTCCGTAGTATCATGGGCAATTATCCTCATAAAATACAGGACCATAAAGAAAACAAAAACAGAAAACAATATGTTCCTGGAAACATATATGAAGAGCACTAAACTGTCAGAAGTTTTCCCGGAATCAAAGAAGTTCAAATATTCCACAGTTGCCGAGGTTTTTAGGGCGGGATATATTGAGCTTGGAAAGATAGGCAGGAGTAAAAAAGATTCATCGACTGATGAAGCAGATACGCCTTTTGAAGTGAAGGGTATAGATAATATTGAACGAGCGCTCAACAAGTCATGTAGTTTTGAAACCACAAAACTGGAGAGCGCCCTCGGGTTTCTTGCTACAACAGGCAGCGCATCTCCCTTTATAGGACTTTTCGGTACGGTATGGGGTATAATGAATGCGTTCAGAGGCATTGGCGCCAAGGGTTCGGCAACGTTGGCTGTTGTTGCCCCCGGAATTTCGGAGGCGCTTATCGCTACGGCCGCAGGTCTGGCAGCAGCCATACCCGCCGTTATTTTCTATAATTATTACATAAGAGAAATAAGAACAATCACATTGGAAATGGATAATTTTACCTCTGAGTTCCTCAATATTATCGAAAGATTTTATGTAAAATGAGATACGCAAGAAATCGCGGCCATTCCGACAATGGCAATAAACCTTTATCTGACATCAACGTAACCCCGCTTGTTGACGTTTTCATGGTCCTTTTGATAATTTTTATGGTTACTGCTCCAATGCTACAGATGGGAATAGACGTCAATCTTCCCCGGGTGAAGGCAAGGGGTATGGATGTGAGTGAGGAAAAACTTATACTTTCCATAAATGATAAAAAGGAGATTTTTATCAACAATTACAAAACCGCTATTCCCGATCTCAGATTGAAATTAGAGGGCATCTTTGAAAACAGAATAGACAGAGAGATTTTTATGCGTGCCGATAAGAATGTTCCTTACGGTTTTGTTGTTCAGGTTATGTCTGAGGTAAGAAAAGCGGGTGTTGACAGGTTAGGAATGATTACTGAACCACCAAAGGAGTCAAAATGACGCCTCTCATCAGGATAAAGAGGGGAAGTGACGATGGTATCAGTCTGAACAGTATGATTCTTCTTTCTTTTTTGCTTCACGCCCTTCTCCTTTCCATTATATTTTTATCGCCTTCAATGCCTTCCCCGAGATGGACTTTTGGCCCGGTCTATTCTGTTAATCTGGTAAGTCTCCCATCATATATTGTGGGGGGAAAGCCCGTTACCTCAATTTCAGATGAAGTTGTCGAGATAGATTCCAGGGGATCGATTGTACTGAGAAAAGATGTCAAAAAAGACTCACCCCTCCCGATTGAGAGGATTACTACACGGAAAAAAAGCATGATGAAAGTTGACCGTGCAATAGAGAATTTAAGGAAAAAGGTTCAGGCTTCATCGGCTATGTCCAGTGGAACCGTTGAAGTGAGCATGAAAATGAGGGTATATTACTCTATTATCTGGTCCAAGATAAAAGGGAAATGGGCACTTCCCGAGGGTATATTGCCTGGTGAGAATATTGAATCCGTTATTGGCGCAAAGATTTTAAAAGGTGGTGCGGTTACCAATCTTAGTTTTGAAAAGCGATCCGGAAATAGGTATTTTGATGAATCCGCCATGAGGGCAATTAAAAAGGCGAGTCCTTTCCCTCCATTGCCGGAATGGATAAAGGAAGAAAGCATCGAGATTGGAATAAGGTTTCACTCATCAGAACTGCGATAGACTTCAGGTAAAATTTCCCCAAACCCCCTTTAGGAAAGGGGGAAAAAAGAAGGAGAGGGAGTTTTCCCTTTTATAAAAGGGGGACTGAGGAGGATTTTAAGGGAGATAGAGTGCGTCGAATAAAGCTGTATGCAATCACATTATCAGGTATAATTTTACTGATCTTCGGGGTGAATCATGTCGCCTTAGGCAAGGTATATATAGACATAGATTCTCCTGCCTTTCAAAAATTTCCCATAGCAATTCAGGATTTCAAAAAATTGAGTGGTAACGGGGATAAAGAAAATCTTTCTGTCTGGTTTTCAGAAGCCCTTACAGAGAAATTGAAACTCACGGGATTCTTCCGTGTAATTAGCAAAAAAACTTTTCTTGAAGATCCGGATCAGGCAGGAATTACAGCCGAGAGCATACGGTTTCCCGATTGGACAAATATTGGTGCCGAGACCCTGGTAAAGGGAGGGTATCAATACGATGGTGAAGAACTCTCCGCGGAATTTCGCCTCTTTGATGTTATTCACGGCAAACTGATAGTTGGAAGGAAATACTGGGGGAAAATCGAGGATAGAGAGTTAATGGTTGTCAAATTTGCCAGTGAAATTCTCCTTGCTCTTACAGGCGAGAGAGGAATATTTGACACAAAAATAGCCTTTGTCTTGAAGAGGGGTAAAACATCAGATATTTATACAGTAAATTTTGACGGATCGGAGTTGGTTAGAATTACCGACTACCGATCTATTACACTTTCACCTTACTGGTCTCCTGATGGCAAGGCGATTTCCTTTACTTCATACGGAAGGGGGAATCCTGATCTCTATATTATGGATATGGCCAAAAGAACTGCGAAAAGAATCTCCAGTTTTGCAGGACTCAATCTCTCTGCCCCTTGGTCGCCGGATGGCAGTAAGATTTTACTTACCCTGAGTAAGAATGGTAATGAAGAGATATATGTACTGGACATTGAGAATAATAAACTCGAGCGCCTCACTCGTAATCCTGCCATAGACATATCCCCCGCCTGGTCACCTGATGGCCAAAAGATAGCCTTTGTGTCGAACCGCTCCGGTTCTCCACAGATATACCTGATGGATGCTAATGGGAATAATATTAGAAGGCTCACTTATGAAGGCCGCTATAACACCTCTCCTTCCTGGTCACCGAGAGGCAACCGAATAGCATATGAAGGTGTGACAAACGGTTCCTTCCAGATATTTTCCATTGATAGGGAAGGAAACAATGTCCTACAAGTTACCTCCGATGGATGGAACGAATCTCCATCCTGGTCTCCCGATGGAAGATATCTGGCATTCAGTTCGAAGAAGAACGGAAAATTCGGAATATGCATTATAAATTCTAACGGTTCAAATATGAGAATATTGCATGAGGGTGTGCATATTCACAGTTGTCCATCTTGGTCTCCCCGCCTAAATTTATATTGACCAAAGCCATGGTATTATGCTTTAAATAGATTCCGTGTGGAAACGGATGTTTTCCCATCGGCGGATTCGCTCAGATAAGGAAATTCCATTTCCAGATCAGATAGTGTAGATTGACATAAAATGTTAGCAGGCGTATCAATGCGTCAATTATTGGAAGGAGGGAATGGTCGCTATGAAAAGAACATTGACAATTATGGGAATAATCTTTGTGTTGATTTTAGGTCTTTCAGTAATCTTTGTTACTGGCTGTGCGAAGAAAGAGGTTGTAAAAGGAGAGATGGTCGCAACTGAAAAAGGACCAGCGGCGATACAACCTTCGGAAGCTGAACTGCAGAAGGAGAGAGAAGCAGCTTTGAAACAAAAGGCGCTTGCAGAAAGAGAGGCTTCCCGGTTTGAAGATGTGAATTTTGACTTAGATCAATTTAATCTCAAACCTCGAGCAAGAGAAATACTCCGGCAGCATGCTGACTGGCTTCTTGAATACCCGGATTTTAGTGTTGTCATCGAGGGGCATTGTGATGAAAGAGGAACCAACGAATATAATCTGGCCTTAGGGGAAAGACGGGCAGCGAGTGCCATGGAGTATTTGGTTAACCTTGGTGTAAACAAGAACAGACTGACCACTATAAGTTACGGTGAGGAACTTCCTTTAGATCCGAGGCATAATGAGGAAGGCTGGGCGAGGAACAGGCGAGCCCATTTTGTTGTTACTCCGAAAAGGTAACATAATGGCTTAGCTGACAGAACCCGAAAATTAAAGATCCTGGCGCGAATCGTAAGCCTTGAAAATACATAAAATAGCTCACTTCCTTTAGCATTTGTCTTTACTGAAATAAATTGCAGTAAAGGATTCATTTTTGGGGAAGCGGGCCATGGAGTGGCAGAAACCGAGACTTATATTTAATTTATTTCGGTAAAATATTCTGACTGTCGAAAAACCATATTTTCAAAGTTCTTGCTTAGAACTTAGCGACTAAAAGGTTAGATTAAAACAGGGAAGGTTGTTCCTATTGAAAAAACATATATTCCTTCTTCTTGCATTCTTTATTGTATCCATTGGCTGTGCTACGAATCAGGATTTGAAGAAGGTTCAACACAATCTTAGAGGGGAAATACTTGATCTGCAAAAGGAAGTGAAAGAGAGTGTTGAGTCAAACAAACCTTTACGGAAAGAGCAGGCGGATATATCTGCCGACATGACTGGTCTGAGAGACGAAGTTCAAAAGTTCAGGGGAATTGTCGAAGAATTGAATAGAGATGTCCAGACTATCCGTAAAGGTAACGATTCTGGTGTGGCAACGAGGAAACAGTTGAGTGAAATCTCCTTCAGAATAGATTACATAGAAAATTTCCTCGGAATAGGAGAAAAAAATAAGCTTCTTCAAGATGGTGAAAAGAAGGAAAAGGAGAGTGTTGCCCCAAAGGATACAACGAAGGAAAATGTAGATAAAGAGGCGACATACTCGGCGGCTTACAAAACTTTTAAAGAGGGAAAATACGACGGGGCAAGGGTTCAGTTTCAAAGATTCCTGAAACTGTTTCCAGACACGGAATATTCAGATAATGCCCAATTCTGGATCGGGGAATGTTACTTCTTTAAAAAGGAATATGAAAAGGCAATCCTCGAATATGAAAAGGTCATCAAAAACTACCCCGGTGGGAATAAGGTGTCTTATTCATTGTTAAAGCAGGGGCAGTCCTTTTTGAAACTTGGTGATAAATCAAGCGCTAAACTTCTCTTGCAACAGGTTATAAAAGATTATCCCAATACGAACCAGGCAAAAATAGCAAGAGCAAAGTTGACTAATATCAAGTAAAGAAACAGATCAATCGATAAATATCGGTTCTATGCCGGGCGGGATGTCAAGATCGAAGATGGCAGGGTTCACATTCTGTGTGAGCCGAGTATCTGAATACCGTATGCGGGCATTTAATTTACGAGGTTTTCCAGTTATAATTATTACTTTTCCCGGAATGGACGCTCCACAGATCTTATGGTGATCTTCAAGCCTTGCCGTGTACGAAATCTTGCCTTCATTATCTAAAACCTCGATTCTGACCAGATTACCATCCGGGTTTACCCAAAGTGACTGGATCTTTTTGCCTTGAGTCATAACATCTATCCGGTAAAGTTCCCCTTCTACCTGTCCCCGTAAAGTGGTGTTTTGTTCTTGTATATGCGGGGGTGTGCCGACAAGTATTGATATAATATCTTCTGCCTTCAGGTTTATTGGGAAAAACATGGCAAGGTTTTTTCTGGTAGCATGACCGACGTAAAACTTTCCTTCTTTCGGAAGAAATACCTTCAAAGAATTTTCATTGATGGACAGAAAAAGGTCGGAAGGACCGATTATAGGCATCGCTTCTACCCTGAGAAATGAAGGTCTTTTGACAATCAGGGCTACCTTCATTGAATGCTTTCCCTTGGGAGTATCCACAGCGATATGGGCAATGGCTTTTAGCGTGTCTCTTAAATTATTTGTTCTGGAGATATTCTTCAGGACATCTTCAGGAGGCAAAACATGTCCCCTGAATGGCACCGCAACCTTCGCGGGGGTACATCCGCAAAAGATAAGAACGAGGAATAAAAATAAAATGGTCAGGATATATTTTTTCATCTAAAGTTCCTGAAATGCGATAAAGTTAAAAAAGAGTGGAGCGTAAAGTGAACTAAAGTGCCTAAAGTTAAGGATTTTGGTCATTTCAACTTTAGCTCCCTTTAGGCACTTCAAACTTTAGGCACTTCTTCATAATCTCATCTATCTTTTTTTGCAGTCTTTTATCGTCGGGTTTTAGCTTCAGCGCTCGTCTGTACGTCTTGAGGGCATCCTTGAACCGACCAGCCTTCGCATAGGCATCTCCGAGGTGCTCAGCGATTGTTGGATCGTTGGGCAGGGAGTCCGATGCCTTTTTCAGATATTTTATGGCTAACTTCAAATTGTTTTTCTTGAAATATACCCAGCCGAGGCTGTCTGTAATATATCCATCACCTGTCTTCAGCTTGAGGGCCTTTTGTATCATCTTTTCGGCTTTATTGAGATTTATGCCTCTGTCGGCATAACTGTAACCTATGAAATTGAGCGCCTCTGCACTCTCCGGGTCAATTTTAAGGATCTTCTCCATCTCGGCAATGCTGTCATTGGTTCTATTCATTTGCTCGAAAAGGACACCAAGCCTGTAATGAAGGTCAATACTCTGGGGAGAGCCCCGGAGTCCCTCTTCTAACGTTTTTGCTGCATCCTGGAGATTTTTATTTTCCTGATAAAGATATGCAAGAAAACCATACAGGATGCCGTCTTTTCTTTTTTCATCAATTGCTTTCTTGATTAGTTCTATGGCTTCGGCGGTTTTCCCCTCTTTTTTCAAAATCGTCCCGACATGAATTCGGGCACTTCCATAGAGATCCGACCCTGCCGGGATTTCTTTGAATTCTTTGATGGCAGTACTATACCGCTTCTTTTCTTCATAGGCCGATGCCAGAAGATATCTTACACGATGGTCGAGCGGGGATTTCTTGAGGAGAGCTAAAAACTCCTTAATGGCTCTGTCATATTTTTTCCACTCAAAATAAACAAGCCCCAGCGACAATCTCACTTCTCTGTTTGAACTATCTAACTTCAAAGTATTTTCAAGCTCTTTTACGGCTTTATCATATTTTCCTTCTCTTAAGAAAAGTTTTCCCAGCCTGACCCTCACATTAATTCTATTCGGGTAGAAGTTGATTAAAGTGCTATAGATTTCTATTGCACAGCTGTTCTTTTTTTGAATTTCATAAACGTATCCCAGTTCCATCAATGCCGATTCAAAATCAGGTTTTATAGTGAGGGTTTTTTTGAACCATTTTTCAGCCTTCCCATACAATTTCATTTCGGCATATGTCTTTGCAAGGTAATAGTTGCCCATAAGATTGGAGGGATTGATCTTAAGCATCCCCTTTAATATCTCGATTGCCTTTTCGTATTCTTTATTTTCCGAATAGATGGCCCCGAGATAGAGATAGGGGTCAAGACGTTTCTTATCTAAAGCTATTACTTTTTTAAATTCTCTTTCTGCGTTTTCGTATTCCTTCAGGTTTAGGTATAACCCGCCCAGCAGAAGATGGATATCTAAGTAACCGGGATTATAAATAAGGGATTTTTCGCATATTTCTATAGCTTTATTCACCTTACCCATTTTGGTGTACAGGGTGGCAAGTTCTACCGCCAGGTAGGGAGAGGTGGGGTCAAAACTGAGGGTTTTCCTGTATTCTTTTGTGGCTTCATCTAAATGGCCCTCGAGGGCAAGCTGTACTCCAATGGAGTAGTGATAGAGGGCGTTAAATGAAGATTTTTCCATTTGAGGAAGGGTTGCCTGGTCTTCACGATGGTCGGCAGTAACGGCGCATGCAATCAGCGGTAATAGAAGGACTATACAAAAGAGTTTTTTCATAGAATCTGAGTACATATAAAAAATTAATTGCTTGTTAAATCTGATACCGGGACTATATTAATCCCCTCTGCTTTAATCTTAGGGACAGCATCTTTAAGTGCCGAAATTGTACTTGGATAGGGATGACAGATAATTAATAGAGTCTTCCATCGGTTACGTTTCTTTAAAGGACTTATAAACTTTTGAAGAATAATAGTAAAGTCCTGATTGTTATCAATAAATATATCTCTCGACGCAAATCTGAGCCCCATTCCCTTAGCAAGTTTCTTGCCCTTTGAATGTTTGGTGGTTAGGCTGTCCACAAAGAAAAGGCCCTCTTCATTGAGCTGGTTCAAAACAATGCTCAGTTTGTCTTCGTTTTCCATAAACCGTGAACCCATATGATTATTAACTCCGGATATATATGGTACGGCTTCGATATCTTTTTTGATCTGAGTTTTTATCTCTTCTTCGTTCATCCATAAAAAAAGTGCCCCGATACCGGGGTCTTTGTCGGGATAACCATAAGGCTCCATGGGAAGGTGGAGGAGAATTTCTTTACCTGCGCGATGTAGTTTTTCTGCCGCATCAATAGAATAAGGACTATAGGGGAGGATGGAGAAAGTAATCGGGGCATTAATTTTAAGAAGTTCATTCAACGGTGACAAATCATATCCGATATCGTCTATGATGAAGGCTATTTTCTGCCTTTTAGAAGATGGAACAACTTGCTTGCTGCCGTTAATTTTAGAGTGATATTTTCGTACGTTTTCTTTTTTGATAGTCTTTTTGACTGTTTTAATGTTCGATATACAAACAATTGAAACTGTTGCAACAAACAATATGAATATGCCGAATCCGATTAAAATCCGCCTGAATGTTGAATTCCCCCTTTTACTTTTCTTTTTCACCCCGCCTACCGGAACTTAACCCTTATTTCTATCTTCAAATATCTCCCAGCTTTTTAAAAGATCAATGGCACTTTTCAGCTGATTATCCATCTTTAAGTCGTCGTGAGCTTTTTTTATTGAAACCTCTTTAGCTTCTTTTGATGTTTCATTTGTTCCTTTTATGTGTCCCTTGAGGTCCTTTTCTCTCATTCCCATAGATGTATCAATAGATTCCTTCTCATCAGGAGGATTTATATATTTCACTACTATATCGGGGGTAATACCTTCAGCCTGAATGGATTTTCCCTTTGGTGTGTAGTATTTTGCAGTGGTCAATTTCAGTGCCGCACCGTTCTCGAGTGGAATAACCGTCTGTACGGAACCCTTTCCAAATGTCTGGGTGCCGAGTATTATGGCTTTACCATTGTCCTGAAGTGCGCCCGATACAATCTCGGCTGCGCTGGCTGTACCTTCATTAACCAGGGCAATCATCGGAACAACCGGCTCATTTCCATCATTTTTAGCAGTATACGTTTCATCGACACTTTTTATCCTCCCTTTTGTGGAGACGATAACCCCCGATTTGATGAATATGTCGGAGATTTTTACTGCTTGATCGAGAAGACCTCCCGGATTGTTTCTCAGATCCAGTACCAGTCCCTTCAGCGGAACTGTTTTTTTATTGATTTCCTCGATGGCGTTTTTGAGATCATCTGCCGTTTTTCCCTGAAATGCCAGTATCCTGATATAACCGATGTCGCCATATATCTTGTACTTGACGCTCTTTATCTCTATGATCGCGCGGGTGATTGTGAAATCCTTCGGTTGTTTCATATCTTCCCGCATGACAGTGATAGTTACCTTTGTGTTTTTAGGCCCCCGTAGTTTTTTGACTGCTTCCATAATGGTAATACCCTTGGTAGATTTGTCATTGATCTTGATAATCTGGTCGCCGGCCTTGATACCTGCAAGAAAGGCAGGGGTATCCTCAATAGGGGATACCACCGTGAGAACATCATTCTTTATTGTTATCACAATGCCAAGTCCACCAAAACTTCCCTTCGTTTCTACCTGCAACTCTTTGTACATATCGGCACTCATGAAAGTGCTGTGAGGATCGAGGGTTTTTACCATTCCCTTTATGGCTCCCTGAATAAGGGTCTTTTGTTCAACCTCCTCTACGTAGTTCTTCTCGATCATATCGAGAACCTGATTGAACACCTTCAAATTCTCGTAAGTATCTTTGTCTATTGCAGAAACCTGGTTGTTGCCAAAGTACCCCGGCAGAAAGAGCAGGACTAAAAAACTTGCCAGGAATATTAAAAAAGGGAGACTTTTCCTAAAATGTTTTTTCATGTAAACACCCATACATTAACGAGAAAATTATTGTTAGAGGTTCAGAACTGTGAAACGTAAGTAACACATCTGTCCATTGAGTAATAATGCTAACATTATTTCAGTATAAAATTCCACAAAAAAGAGCTATGTTCAATGACATAGCTCTTTCGCTTTCATGGTGGGTCAGGGCAGAATTGAACTGCCGACACCCGGATTTTCAGTCCGGTGCTCTACCGACTGAGCTACCGACCCATAAACCTATTTATGAATCATCTGGCTTCTATCCAATCTCCCTGCATTTGTCAAGGCGTTTTTGACAGGGTTTATTTTGATGACGCAGGTTCCTGCAATCTTGTCATGCCATCCCTGTTTTCTTCTGTCAAAGGCTATCCAGATAAAACCGAGGTACAATATCAGGGCGGAGATAAGGTATCCCACCCATCTCAAAAAGGCTATTCCCATAGTCATCGGTTCCCCTGTTTTTTGTACTACCTTGAGACCGAAGATTTTTTTCCCAAGTGTCTGGCCGGTTGTACCGTGAAAACATGTAAAGTATATAGCATTTAATAATAGAGTCATTGTGCAATAGGAAATTATGAAATTGGAGGTTAGTTTTGTAAATGTCTCGATTGAAAGCATGTCGCCGCCAGACTGAAAGCCCAAACTCATGGCCAGAATTCCTATAAAGAAGAGTATCAGGGATATAAAAAAGAGGATCGTTTTGTCTATGAGAAATGCGACTCCTCTCTGCCAGAAACCACCGTAGTTGCTTTCAATCATACGGGTTATTCCTTTTTATAGGTGATTCCGAAGAGGCCCTTTTCATATTGAAGGATGGAAAGAATAACAAGGGCGGCTGTTTCGACCTTCAAGACCAATCTGCCCAGGCTTGCCGGTAGAAAACCAACCCTGGAGGCCATTTCGATTTCCTCATTTGAAAATCCTCCCTCAGGTCCGACTACAATGAAGAAATCGGTTACACCTTCGTATTTTTTACTTTGCAGGATCTCTTTTATTCCCGTGTTGGTTTCCCCTTCCCAGAAGATTATTTTCAGAATGTCCTCTTTTGGCCATTGCAAAGCCTTTTCATAGGTAATTATATCTGTAATCTCCGGGATATTTTCCCTGCCGCACTTTCTGGATGCCTCGACGGCTATCTTCTGCCATCTGGGTATCTTGAGATGTATTTTATTTCCGGCTAATTTCGGTATCGATCTTGAGGATTTAAAAGGGATTATCCTGGTAACCCCGAGCTCGGAAGCCTTCTGGATGATAAAGTCCATTTTATTCCCTTTCGGGAGTGCCTGAGCCAGAGTGATTTTTGTTGAGTTGTCAACCTGAAACGGGTTTTTTCTGATGATTTCTACCGTTGCGCTTTTGACGGTAATATTTCTTATCGTAGATTCATACTCAAAACCCATTCCATCAAAGAGGATCAAAGGGTTTTCCCTTTTTAGACGAAGGACATTCTTTATATAATGTAGATTTTCATACCTTAATTCTACCGTACTTCCCTCCTCCATTTTTTGAGGAAGATAAATTCTTGGTATAGTCAATTCCCTTTCCCCTCCTTTTTAAGGAGGTAGCAAACCCATTCTTTTTCCGTGATGATACTGTGCAGGGAAACATCGTCGGTTAAAAAGAATTCCTCTACAACTTTTCTGTCCTGGTCAATTATTCCTGAAAGGACAAGATATCCGCCGGTTTCAGTCATAGATATGAGGTGGTCTCGGAGCTTTATCAGCGTTTTTGCCGTAAGGTTTGCCACAATCAAATTAAAAATATCATTATACATCAAGACATCGTCGTTGAATATGTTTATCCTGTCCTCCACTCCGTTTATGGCAATGTTTTTATATGCAATTTCGACAGCTTTTGGATCAATATCCAGACAGACAACCTTTTGTGCCCCTAACTTTGCGCAGGATATACCGAGTATGCCGGTGCCGGTGCCGACATCAAGCACCCGCCATTTTTCAAAAGACCTATCCTTCAGGAGGATATCTTCGATTGCTTGCACGCACATCCTTGTGGAAGGATGTTGGCCCGTCCCGAATGCCATCCCCGGATCTATTTCAATGATGATATCGCGCCCGGTTGGTGTATATCTTTCCCATGTCGGTTTGACTACGATATTTTTGCTGATTCGAAGCGGTTTGAAATACTTCTTCCACTGTTCTTCCCAGTTCGGGTTGGTAATCGTTTCAATTGAAAGGTCAGGTTTGTCTAATTCAGGAAATATTTCAGAAAGGCTGTCTATGTAAACTTTCAGGGAGGCGAGTCTCTTTTTCGCTGAGGTATCGGAGGGGAAATATGCCATCAATTCTTCCCGTTCAGTTGATTTGGCAAAATCGTTAAGAATGTCCGGTTCCGACTCCTCTTGAAAGACTCCCTGGGTGCCTATTTCTGTTAAAAAATTTGATAGAGGGTCAACCAGCTCAGGCGGTGCGGATAATGTAATTTTTATCCACTCATCTTTTTTACTTTTTCCCGGCATTTTTATCTCCTCTAATGATGTAGTCAAAAAAGAGAAAAGTTTTATTTCAGGATGATTGCCAATAAACTTCGGCACAAGGAATATATAATCTTTTTTATTATATTTCAAGTTAGAGTCTTGCTTGAATTTTGATAGTCTTCATGATAACACACATTGCATGAAATACTATCCGATATGTCTTAATATTTTTAAAAAAAAATGTGTCGTTGTTGGCGGTGGGGATGTTGCTGAAAGAAAGGTGACGAGGCTCCTTGAAGCCGGTGCCGATGTCGAAGTAGTGGGAAAGATTCTTACACAAGAGCTGGAGACGATGAAGAGTGAAGGAAAAATAAGACATGTTGCCGCCGATTATCGGGAAGACTTTATCAATGAAGCTTTTTTAGTGATAGGAGCAACGGACAGGGATGATGTTAACGAAAGAATATATTTAGACGCGAAGAAAAAGGGAATAATAGTAAATATTGTTGACAGTCCTGATCGATGTGATTTTACCCTTCCTTCTATCGTTCAGCAGGGTGATCTCCAGATAGCTATATCAACCGGCGGAAAGAGCCCGGCCCTTGCAAAGAAATTGAGAAAGGAGATGCAGGGAAGTTATGGCTCCGAGTATCGAATCCTCCTCGATATAATGGGTCAAGTGAGAGAGAAGGTCGTCATTAGAGGGCACCCCTATGAAGAGAACAAGAGATTGTTTGAAGCTTTGCTAAACTCAAAGATCATTCAATATATCAGAGAAAAAAACTGGGGTGAGGTAAAAAAGATAATCGGTGATATCGCTGGCGAAGATATTGATCTTGAATAAAGGAAAAAGAGATGGCAAGCAGGATAGAGATCGGATTTAAAAAAGGAATAAGGGATGCCCTCGGCGAAAAGATTAAAAAAAGAATCATCGAGCATCTTCACCTTACTGTTGATGAGGTTAAGACTGTTGAGGTTTACACCATAGATGGTGATCTCGGTAAGGGCAAACTTCAACAGATTGCAAGAGGCCCTCTTTCTGATCCGGTGATTCAGGACTACACTATTAACAGGGGACTGGCCGACGGCTTTGACTGGATGATAGAGGTAGGATTCAGACCGGGTGTCACCGACAATGTGGGGAAGACTGCCAGGGAGTCCGTCGAACTTTTGCTCGGAGAAAAGGTAAACGGGGTTTATACCTCAAGGCAGTACATAATTAATGGTAATATTAGCAGGCGTAACACGGAAAGAATAGCGTCGGATCTCCTTGCCAATGAGCTTATCGAGAGATTTGAAATAGTAGACGGCAATGAGTGGAACCAGGAAAAAGGAATGGCTCCCTATGTCCCGAAGGTAGTTGGGGAGGAGAGTCTGAGGACGGAAGAGATCGACCTGAATGTCAGCGACCGGAAACTGTTAGAGATAAGCAGCAAGATGATTCTTGCCTTGAATCTCAGTGAGATGAAGATAATACAGGATTATCTGGCCGATGAGCGTGTATTGAAAGAAAGAGAAAAAACAGGTCTCGGTAAAAGGATCACAGATGCCGAGATTGAGTGCCTCGCCCAGACCTGGTCTGAACACTGTAAACACAAGATATTCAACAGCCTTATAAATTATGAAGATGAACATGGCACAATCACAGTTATCGATTCCCTCTTCAACAGTTACATCAAGGCCTCTACAAGGGAAATCAGGGATGAAAGGGGAGAAGACGACTTTTGTCTTTCCGTCTTCGTTGATAATGCCGGTATTATAAAATTCAATGATGAATACAACCTTGTCTTCAAGGTTGAAACACACAATTCCCCGTCAGCCCTCGATCCCTACGGCGGCGCACTCACAGGAATTGTCGGGGTGAACAGGGATCCTTTCGGAACCGGGAAGGGGTCAAAACTCATTTTCAATACCGATGTTTTCTGTTTCGCCTCACCATTTTATCCAGGGTCGCTCCCGAAGAGAATCCTCCATCCGAGACGCATTTACGAAGGTGTAAGAGAAGGAGTTGAGCATGGTGGAAACAAAAGCGGGATACCGACTGTAAACGGATGCATCGTCTTTGACGACAGATACCTGGGGAAACCTCTGGTTTACTGTGGGACGGGCGGGATTATGCCTTCTAAAATTGAGGGAAATCCAACCCATGCGAAGGAGATTTTGCCCGGTGATCTCGTTGTCATGACAGGTGGAAGAATAGGGAAAGACGGAATACATGGAGCCACATTTTCATCAGAAGAACTGCATGAAGGGTCTCCTGTTACGGCGGTTCAGATCGGTGATCCCATAACCCAGAAGAAAATGACCGATTTTCTCCTGATTGCAAGGGACAAAAACCTGTACAGATGCATAACAGACAACGGCGCCGGTGGTCTTTCCTCCTCGGTGGGAGAAACTGCCGCTCTTTCCGGCGGCTGTGAAATCAATCTCAAGAAGGCGCCTTTAAAATATGCAGGACTTCAGCCCTGGGAAATTCTTATCTCGGAATCCCAGGAAAGGATGACACTGGCCGTAGACCCGGAAAAGATTGATGAATTTTTGAAACTTGCAGGGAAGATGGATGTGGAGGCAACCGTCGTCGGTACCTATACAAATTCCGGAAAGTTCCATGTTCTCTATGGAGATGACACCGTTGCCTATCTGGATATGGACTTCCTCCATGAAGGACTTCCCCAGATGCGGTTGAACGCGAAATGGACACTGCCACAACATGAAGAGCCTGATTTTCCGGAACCGGAAGATATGGGCCGTCTCCTTAAAGAGATGCTTTCGAGATTAAATATATGCAGCAAGGAATCTGTCATCAGGCAGTATGATCATGAGGTACAGGGGGGAAGCGTCGTCAAGCCGCTGGTGGGTGTAGCTAATGATGGTCCAAGTGATGCTGCGATAATCAGACCGATACTCGATTCATTTGAAGGTGTTGTCGTGGCCAGCGGTATATGCCCCCGTTATAGTGATATCGATACCTACCACATGGCCGCATGTGCCATAGACGAAGCAATCAGAAACACTATAGCCGTGGGCGGAGCACTCGGCAGCATCGCCGGACTGGATAATTTCTGCTGGTGTGATCCGGTGCAGTCTGAAAAGACACCGGATGGTGAGTACAAGCTGGCACAGCTGGTCCGTGCAAACAGGGCTCTTTACGACTACACAAGGGCCTATGGGGTTCCATGCATATCCGGCAAAGACAGCATGAAGAACGACTATCAGATAGGGAACACCAAAATATCCATTCCACCGACCCTTCTGTTTTCCACCATTGGGAAAATAGAAGATGTGAGAACGGCCGTCACCATGGATGTAAAACAGCCGGGGCATCTGGTCTATGTCCTGGGCGAAACATATAATGAACTTGGCGGTTCTGAATGGTTTGCCATGCATGGATACACGGGAAACAATGTCCCTAAAGTAAACACACACAAGGCAAAGAGATTGTATAAAGCACTGAGCATGGCAATCAAGAAAGGGCTTGTAGCCTCCTGTCATGATTGTTCCGACGGAGGACTGGGTGTTGCCCTTGCGGAAACCGCCTTCGCAGGCGGTCTGGGTATGTTTGTAAAACTTGACCTTGTTCCGTCTGATGGAATTGACAGGAATGACTATATACTCTTTTCCGAATCCCAAAGCAGATTTGTGGTAACAATTTCCCCTTCAGCAAAAAATGAATTTGAAAAGCTTATGATGGGCAGCACCGTAAGCAATGTCGGGGAGGTACTTTCCGATGGAATATTTAAGGTAGGCGGAATCGAGGGAAACATAATAATAGAAGAAGACATCAGTGAGTTGAAAGAAGAATGGCAAAAGCCGCTTAACTTCTAAGGAAATAAATATTCCTTACCTACAGCTCCCCTCCCCTCGTGGGAGGGGTTGGGGGGAGGGGAACTTTAGGATGACCCAAAACGTAAAATCAATTGTTATTACCGGTAACGGTACGAACTGTGAAATGGAGACGGCACATGCCTGCAGGCTCGCCGGTTCCGATGAAGTAGATGTCGTCCATATCAGCGAACTGCTCCATGGTGAGAAGAGGCTCGATGATTATCATTTCCTTAATCTCGCCGGGGGGTTCCTTGATGGAGATGATCTGGGATCGGCAAAAGCGGGGGCAAACCGGATTTTGAACGCCAAAATAGAGGACGGAAGCGAAAAGCTTTATGACCAGTTCGTCAAGTTTATCAATGACGGAAAGCTGATCCTGGGTGTCTGCAACGGGTTCCAGCTCATGGTAAAATTGGGTTTACTCCCCGGTTTTAAGGGAGACTATCTGCATCAGACGACCACCCTTACATTTAACGATTCAGGACGATTCGAAGACAGGTGGGTGTACCTTAAGATTAACGAAAAGTCTCCTTGCGTGTTCACAGAAGGAATTGACTGGATATACCTTCCGGTGAGACATGGTGAAGGAAAATTCGTGACGAAAAACGACGACATACTCGACAGATTGCATAAGAACGATCTCATTGTTGCACAGTACAGCAATGAAGAGTATAAGGATGTGGCGATAAATTATCCATGGAATCCCAATGGCTCAGTTGACGGTATCGCCGGCATATGCAATGAGACGGGGAGGCTTTTCGGTCTTATGCCCCACCCGGAGGCCTATCTTCACTACACCAATCATCCCCGCTGGACCAGAGAGAAACTTCCCGAAGAAGGTAGGGGGCTTTTGATCTTCAAAAATGCGATAGACTTTATCAGGGGGAGCGATTTATAAGGAACAGGATGCATCAAATTCTCTTGATAAGGATTAAATCCTTGAGAACTAAGATACAAAATATGCGTGGTGGAGCTAAGTTCGCATGTGCGGACAAACTTCTATAAACGTTAAGCGCGAGGCATAAATTGTATTTTAGATATAAATCGTTTCGTCACTTTTAGTTTTATCATTCAAATATTTATCGGTAAAAAGGGGGTGTGCTATGTCAAAAAGAAAACAAGTTTTTTTAGTAATCTTATCTTTAGGAATGATGTTTTTATTTGGCTGTAGTTTTATAGAATTTAACAAAGCCGGTGTTATGCTGACTCAGGAGAAATACGAAGAGGCCATACCGATTTATAAAGATTTTATCACCAAAAATCCCGACTTCGTCGATGCAAGGAGCAGGCTGGGATTCGCCTACTTAAAGACCGGCCGACTGGATGAAGCCATCACCGAACTTGAAACGGCGCTTAAAATGGCACCTGGTGATCCGTATTCCGTCCTGTATTTGGGACTGGCCTATTGGAATAAGGAAGAATTCGGCAAGGCCATAAAAGTCTGGCAGGGATACAGAAACAGTGAACGGCCGCTGGTTGAAAATGAAATCAAACGTCAGCTGACCTTACTGCAAATTGCCGAGAACCAGCGTGCTGTCAAGAATGTCTTGATGGAAGAAAAGAAACTTGGGACCGTTAAACCGGACACAAATACAATCGCGGTCTGTTATTACAAGGACTTATCGCCGGATAAAAGTCTGCGTGCCTTTCAGAAAGGTCTGGCAGCTATGGTAATTACGGATTTGTCAAAGATTAAGTCTTTTAAAGTCGTTGAACGTTTACGCCTGCAGGCCCTTTTGGAAGAAATGAAGCTCGGCCAGACCGGCATCGTGGACGAGCGGACCGCACCCAGGGTGGGAAGATTACTGGGAACCGAGAATCTCACTGTCGGGAACCTGACACTGGGCATTCAAGCAACCACTTCTCTTACGTCCACAAGCCGGGAAAGAGTAAAGGGGACGGCCATATGTGTTGCGAAAAAAGATAAATTCTTTGAATTACCTTGTTGTATAATAAATAATATGACGAAGATCCTGGGTATTAAACTGACCCCTGAAGAAATGAAAGCCGTCTGCGGTGTGCCGCACACAAAAAGTTATGAGGCTTTCATTTACTTCGGTGAAGCCCTGGATGCCATGGATGCCGGTCACTGGCAGAAGGCCAAGGATCTGTTTGCAAAAGCTTTGAAAATAGATCCCAAATTTGACCTGGCCGGGGAGGGTGCTGATTCTTGTCCCGGTGCCTCGTCACCCGGCATAGGCCAGCTTGGCGCCATGAGTACATCTCAAATTTCCAACCAGGCTGAAATTGCTGTTAACGCAGCCCAGGAAGCACAGGATGCAGCCGATGAAGACGCAGCTGCCGCAGCCGGCGGCGGTGGCGGGTGATAGGGAAGTAGGGGAGTCAGGTAGACTCCATAAAAAAACATTTGTTGTTTCCGTATAGGTAAGTCATTATCATGAAAAGTTTTAAATTCTTTGTTGTTTGGTTCGCGCTGACAAGTTTTTTGCTGACTATAGGTTGTGCCGGGGTCGAAAGAATTAAAGTAAAACCGAGGGCCGCTCCACTGGATCAGGTTCTGAAAACTCTTGCCATTTTACCCTTTGAAAATAATTCCGTGACCGACCCGGAGCACTATGCTCCCTTGACCAAGGGACTGTCAGCTATGCTTATAACGGATCTTGATAAAGGTGGATCCACGCTCAAGCTTGTCGAGCGCGGTAAGATACAATCTCTTTTAAAAGAGATTGCCCTTGGCCAGAGCGGAACCGTGGATGAGGTTACAGCTGTCAGGGCTGGCAATATGCTCGGTGCCCAGACCATAGCATTCGGCTCATTCATCGTGTTGGGTAAAAAGGTGCGTATTGATACCCGTATCATAAGGGTGGAGACGAGCGAGTTGATTATGGCCGAATCGATTGAAGGTAATAGCGATGATTTTATGAATCTGGAGCGTGAGCTGGCCAAAAAGATCGCCGATTCTCTGAAAGTGGTCTTTCAGCCGGAGTCCGCCACATCCGAAAGCGATATTAATGCGGCTCTCTATTTTTCCAGGGGTCTGGATGCCCTGGACCGGGGTGATAAGGAAGAGGCCAAACGATTATTTAAGAAAAGCATAGAGCTTGATCCTGCCTACAAGAAGCAGGTCGATAATGTGCGAGGTCTAAATTGATGGATAAGCGCATTTTGTTAATAGCAGTGTTGATAGTATCCCTTGCCTTTGCCACGGGTGCAGTTGCGGCGAACAAGGTTGTGGAAGTGGAGGGCAGTAGTGTTTTCTCCAGGGAGGATGCTGTACGGCAGGCGCAGCGATCGGCGGTGGAACAGGCGGTTGGCGTATTGATTCACTCCAAAACCGAGACCGAGAACTTCGTACTCAAGAAAGATAAGATCATGGCCCGGACACAGGGCTACATTACACGACTTGATGTTCTGAAAGAAAGGAAAACAGGAGACCTGTACATGGTCACGATCAAAGCGGTAGTATCCCTGGACAAGATCAAAAACGATCTTTTCGCCATGAAGATTCTCCTGGACAGCATGGAGCGGCCAAATGTCATGATCCTGATCGAAGAAGAATATATCGGTATGGACAATATGGGTGCCCGTTTTGCCGAAACGGAGATTTATTCCCTCCTTGCGGCCAAGGGATTTGATCTTGTGGACAAGGCCCAACTGGAAAAGATCAGGGTTCTCGCCCAGACAAGACAGGCTTTGGCCGGGAACATAGAAGCAGCCAAGAGTCTGGGACTGCACTCGGGGGTCCAGTATTTGATATTGGGTAAAGCCGTAGTTCAGGATATCGGCGAGGCTTATCCTGGTTCCGGCATGAAATCTCTTCAGGCCAGCCTGCAGGTCAGAGTCATCCAGACCCAGACCGGGCTCGTGTTGGGATCTGTGGTAAAAAACGGGGTTGTCCCTCATATTAGCCCGCTGATGGGGGCTACCCGGGCTCTTCGAATATCGGCCAGAAAGGCCGTGAACGAATACCTGGTAGACACCATCACCACATCCTTTCAAGAATATCTCAATAATGGCGCTCCTGTTAAACTGCACATCACTGGCGTGAAAACTTTCCAGCAATACCAGCTGACTACCTCAACCATTGAAACTCTGGACAGGGTGGTTACCAGCAAGAAGGAAGGGTGGAGTAAAACTGGCGGCCTGCTTGAGCTGGATCTGCGCTTTAAGGGTACGAGCGAGGAATTAGCCACACTTCTCGACGGCCTGAGTTTGGGCAGTAATCACCTGACAGTAGTTCATCTCACACCGGACAGGGTTGATTGTAACCTCCAGTAATAACGACAAAAACATCGTTTTGGGAATACCATGTCTGGTTCTATATCTCCGTAGACAGAATCATGGTTTCTGAACCAACATACAAATAGGGAGAGAACTTGTGCAGAGAGAAAGATGGGTCAGTAGACGGTATCTTATATTTGCGGCGATTGGATCTGCCATCGGCTTGGGTAATCTTTGGAGATTTCCCTACCTGAGTTATAAATACGGGGGCGGGGCATTTCTGATACCCTGGATGATTGGTCTTATTGTTATCGGTATTCCCTGGCTCATGTTAGAGTTCGGCATGGGCAGGTACTTTCAGCGGTCTGTCCCCGGTGTATTTGAAGGAGTGGGAAAGAAATGGGAATGGGTTGGATGGTGGGCGGTTTTCTGTGCTTTCTTGATAGACACCTACTATACCGTCGTAATGGCCTGGTCTTTATATTATGCAGGTGTTTCTCTCGGTCTGCCTTGGGGTGTAGGAAAAGCTGGAGCCGCAGGGGCCAAGCAGTACTTTTATGGAACAGTTTTAGGGCTTTCTTCGGGACCGGATGTGCTGGGCGGTGTGCAGTGGCCTCTGGTCGGACTCCTTGCACTTACCTGGATAGCCATATTTCTTATCGTGTTTAAAGGAGCTAAGGTAATTGGGAAGGTAGCACAGTGGGCGGTTATCATTCCCTGGATTTTACTCGTTGTCATACTTGTGAGAGGCCTCACCCTCCCTGGAGCCGTTGGAGGTCTCAACTATTACCTTACTCCGGACTTTGCCGCCCTGGGAAATTTGGATGTATGGTTTGCCGCAGTCAGTCAGATTGCGTTTACCCTTTCCCTCGGTATGGCCGGAATGTATGCCTATGGGAGTTTTACAGCGAAGAAAGCGGATGTGACTAATAATGTCTTTATAACTTCGTTTTCCAATTGTGCCACCAGCTTCTTTGCCGGTTTTGCCGTGTTTAGCATTGTAGGATTTATAATGCAGTCTTTGGCAATTCCCGTTGATAAGGTTAGTACTTCAAGTATTGGACTGGCCTTCATAACGTTCCCTGTAGCGATATCCATGCTGCCGGCAACACAGGGGATTTTTGGTGTCCTCTTTTTCCTCTGTCTTTTCCTTCTCGGTTTGACATCGGCGTTCTTTCTCGCCTATGGCGGTGTAATCAGCCCTCTTATGGACAAATTTGGCATAAGCAGGATAAAGGCCACCGCGATCGTTACCGGTACCGCTTTTCTACTCGGACTTTTATTTACCTCAAACGGAGGCCTTTACTGGCTGGATATAGTTGACAGGGCAGTTTCCTTCTACGGACTGCTTCTAACAGGAGTTATCTCTACTATTGTCGTTGGCTGGATATTTGGCGCTGAAAAGCTTAGACAACATTTGAATGAAACATCGGACATCAAGGTTGGCAAGTGGTTCAACGTAGTGATAAAGGTTGTTGTTCCTGCCGGCTTGCTCTTTGTTGTAATTTATGGAGGTCTTGTGCCCGACATGTCTAAATCGTATGGAGGATACCCCCTCTGGGCTTCTTCTATGATATGGGTAATACTTGCAGTAACACTGGGGCTCAGCTTTATATTTCAGCGAATCAGGACAAGGGATCCCAAGGAGGTGAACGAGAAATGACAACAGGCGCAATAGTTACAACAGTTGTTATGTGGCTGATATTCATAGGTGCATTATCGTGGTGTTTTTCCCGTATGAAAGAAGGTAAAGGTCAGTGGGAAGATTGACGCGGAACGTACCCCGGAAGTCGATTTTCTTGATCTCCTTGTCACCAACTATATTCTCCCGATAGGTGGTCTGCTGGTCGCTGTCTTCTGCGGATGGTTTCTATCACGAAAAGGATTTTTTTGATTAGTGTACTGAAAAGGAAAGCAGTTATGGACACACAAGAATGGAATCCAGGTCAACTACTTGAAATATCCGGAAATTACTGGAAATCCTGCACCCTTCATGCCGGTGTTAAGCTCGATCTGTTTACGGCAATAGGCGGCAATCAGCTCACAAGCGAGGAGGTTGCACAAAAACTGAATGTAGACAAAAGAGGAGTAACAATGCTCCTCAATGCCTTTTCTGCGATGAACCTCCTTGTAAAGAAAGATGATAAATATTCTAATACCCCGTCCAGCACGTCTCTTCTTTCAAAAGACTCCCCGCAATACATCGGTTATATGATTATGCACCATCACCAGATGGTGGAGTCATGGTCCAAGCTGGATCGGGCAGTCAAGACAGGCACTCCCGTCAGAACAAGAGCTTCTCACAGCAGTGAAGAGTGGCGGGAAAGTTTTCTTATGGGCATGTTTAATATGGCCATGGTTCTCGCTCCGTTGCTGATAGCTAAAATAGACCTTTCCAACCGCTTTCACCTGCTTGACCTGGGCGGCGGCCCCGGGACATATGCTGTTCATTTTTGCCTTAAAAATCCACATCTTAAAGCGACGGTTTTCGATCTTCCAACTACCGGGTCTTTTGCCAGGAAGACCATTGAAAAATTCGGTCTCTCTGACCGTATAGATTTTATAGAAGGCAACTACCTGAAAGAAGATATTGAAGGGACCTATGACGTGGCCTGGCTTTCTCATATTTTCCACGGAGAAGGTCCCGAAGAGTGTAAAAAAATTATACTGAAGACTGTCTCAGCCCTGGAGCCCGGAGGTATGATTATAGTCCATGATTTCATTTTGAACAATAGAATGGATGGCCCCCTTTTTCCCGCGCTTTTTTCCCTTAATATGCTTCTGGGTACGGCTCATGGTCAGGCTTACTCTGAAGAACAGATTAAGGACATGCTCGCCGGCGCCGGCGTAAAGGAAATCCGGCGTATTCCTTTTAAGTCTCCAAACGATTCAGGAATTATTGCAGGAATAGTTTAATTACCGTCAATTACAGTGAGGATTCTTATGAAACATTCTTTGAAAGTTGGATTTAGCTTTGGTCTTACCTCTGCAATAATCACAACGCTTGGATTGATTGTAGGACTGCATTCCGGAACGCACTCGAGGCTTGTGGTTATCGGAGGGATATTGACAATAGCAATAGCCGACGCGTTTTCAGATGCACTGGGTATCCACATCTCCGAAGAATCTGAAAATACACACTCTACGAAAGAAATATGGGAATCCACAATCGCTACCTTTTTATCAAAATTTGTCTTCGCGACAACTTTTATTGTTCCTGTTCTGGTATTTTCGCTCACAACAGCGATTATCGTGAATATAGTCTGGGGATTGTCTCTACTGGGAATTTTCAGTTTCTATATGGCTAAAGAACAAAAAGTGAAACCCTGGGGAGTAATCTCGGAACATTTATTCATTGCATTGGTCGTCATCGTTATAACGCACTTTGTCGGTGCGCTGGTCAGTTCAATATGCGGATAGGCACAAACGCGGTCACAATCAGCTTCTTGTTTTCCGTAAACGATACTTTGCCAAAAAATCCTGATACAATCCCGCAGCTTCTCGCTCGACACGACTCCTGCCAGGTTTTGCCTGAAGCCTGAAAACTTTTTCCTCAAGTTTTGCTTCCCGTTTCTCAGTGTCACGCAAAAACTCTTTTTCAAAGCAATCCATCAAGGGACCTTTCGCGCCACGGCGATGGGCCATGAGGAAAGCCAGGCTTTCTTCGTCCCGAACAAATCGATGGAAATCATCCTTTGGATGGATTGCTTGTCTGAACAGACTGTAAAGGGACTTTTTGTCCTCTTCCAGCATGGATGCTTCAAAACCCATGCTGAAAGGGTCGCGGCCTAGGGCCATGAAGTAGATAAAAGGCTGCGCGCACCGATAACAATCGTGACACCAACGGGAATATTCACTCAACTCCATATTACAGGTGACACGATACTTGCCGTAAGCCGGAAACTCTTCATGCAGAATTCGATGTATGGAGAAATTATCCAGTATGCCAATCAGGTTGACTGCCGTAATCTGCCCGCCGGAAAACTGTTCGGCCACACGTCCCAGCCTTTGAGAGATCATATGACCTTGCATTATTTTATGAGGGGAGAGATGACCGCCACGATGCACGGTATTGAGAGTGTTCTCGTATTCATTGCTCAGCACGATGGTGGGGGCACGGTAATATGTGCAAAAAGGGATCATGGCGAACAAGTAGATAAAAAAAATGTGTACTTGATGCAATCGTGTCACAGGTTGCTCGAGAACCTGCCAATCCGAGAGCAATTGAATCTCATTTTCTACTAAACTGCAAGTGAGGCCGTATTCTTCTGCGAGCTGTTTCTTTAAGCTGACCCGCATGGCCTTGAATCGAGGTAAGACCCGCTCATCTATATTGACCGGTATGACTTCATATCCAAGGTTACGCAGGGTAGCCAGGCTAAGGAGACTGTCTTTCCCAAAAGTAAACGGCAGAATTACCCGCCGGGGATTCCAGGAATCTAAGCGCTTCATCTCCTTCCTTGTGGACTCACCGGGAAAGTGGCGTAATATGGAGCGGAAGCGTTCAAGAATATCCCCGGATTCTTCGGCAGGAATCAGTTCCACCATATTGGGGATGGCCAGTTCGAAACACTCCTCATAAAAATTCAGAAACCGGGGCTTGGGTGTAGAGTACCACACCGTGGGATGTTTAAGAATCAAAGGTGGGACGAGGGTTGTTATGTAGGCCAGTTCGTTCCGCATGGTTTCTTTTGCCGGGAAGCTAGCCCACACTTCTTCAGGGAATCGAATTTCACAAGGTTCGGCGTTCCAGGCCGGCCCGGTGATGCTCAGAGAATAACCGCGGGAAGTATACTCGATCTGAATTTCCACAGTCTATTCCTCCCCGCGGTTGTGTAAAGCATCAATGAACCGAAAAAGTCAGCCTTTAGGCCATAGGGCCGGGCCCCAGCCGTATCGTGATAATTTTTTGTGAAGGCATCGGTATCACTTTGCCGGCTTGATTCACCTGGATTTTATTACCGTTCTGATCCACCATGAATCTTTTACCGTCCTTGGTCAAAAGATACATCCTACCCTGCTGATCCACCAGCACCTTCTGGCCGTCTGCCGTGACAGCACGCTGGCTCTTCGCCCTGGCCTTTTTCACAGATGGGCTCCACTTTTTAACATCGGCGTGGGTCTGAGACTGGGCCAAGAGGGTAGCCGGAATCAGCGCAAAGACCAAAGAAACTATGGCAGAAATTATTTTCTTCAGCATAATATTATCCTTTCTCTTAGTAAGCTTAGTGGGATAGCTGCACCTTATGCTCCCACGGATCAAAAAATCGAATCTTTCCCTTCTCGGAATATCCTATATTATTTTTATATTGATTTCAACCTGGTTTTGAAATAGTTTTTGTCTTGATGAGTATCAGTACGTAAGACTATTCCTTGCGAGTTCGCTTTCTTTTCTGATATTAGAGTAAAGGTAAGCATTTGATAATTCGCTGAAATGTCAAGAAGCTCAGGAGATGAAAAAATGAACAGTTTATTGCAAAAGGTCGAGACGGAAAAGGCGCCACAGGCTATCGGGCCTTATTCTCAGGCAGTTGCCGCCGGGGAGTATTTATTTGTTTCCGGTCAGATTCCGATTAATCCTGCAACAGGAAAACTTGTTGAGGGAGGGGTTGAAAAACAGGCTGGTCAGGTCCTGGATAACATAGAAGCAATTCTTAAGGCCTTCGGCATCGGTTTTGACAGGGTTGTGAAGAGTGAGGTTTACTTAAAAGACATAGGTGATTTTGGGGCTGTAAACGAGGTATATGCTTCAAGGTTTTCACACGAAATAAAACCTGCGAGACAGGCCATGCAGGTTGCTAAATTGCCGATGGATGCCATGGTGGAAATTTCCTGTATTGCATATACGGGAAAATGATATCTTCGTTTTAGCACCTGCCGGGGGGATAAGAAGATTGGATAAGAGTCCCAAGACTATAAAGGGTATGTTTGACCGGATTGCCCCGACCTATGACGTGCTCAACCATCTCCTTTCCCTTTTTATCGATATTAAATGGAGACGTAAAACACTGGACCGGCTCGGAATCAAACAGGGGGATTCGATTCTCGATGTCGCAACCGGCACGGGTGATCTTGCTATGCTTGCATTGGGAGGAAATCAGGGCTGCCGCGTGGTGGGAATTGACCTGTCTGGTGAGATGCTCCGTCTTGCGGTAAAAAAGAAAGCCAGAAAGGGATACGATGGGCGGTATTTTCCCGTTGAGGGAGATGCCTGCAATATGCCGATTAAGGAAGGTACCTTCGATCATGCCATGGTAGCATTCGGAATCAGAAACATGTCTGATGTCGAAGGTTTTTTCAGGGAGACCGGAAGGGTACTCAAAAAAAGCGGGAGGCTTGCAATCCTTGAGCTTTCAGTCCCGGAGATACGCTTTGTCCGAAAGATATATTTTATGCATCTGAAGAAGTTAATCCCCCTCATCGGAGGAGGCATTTCCGGGAAAACCGGTACGTACAACTATTTGAGGGATTCGGTTATATCCTTTCATACACCGGGGGAACTGGAGAGGATGCTGCGGGCACATGATTTCAGGATTATTGAATCCTTGCCGCTCTTGTTTGGTATCTGCCATCTTTTCATTGCAGAAAGTGAACGGAGTTTTACATGAAGAATCCCTGGATATAAGTAACATGAAAGGAGACGGGAGGAAGGATTGAAAGATTTTTTGGGATATCACTCTGAGTGGAATCTGGGCAGCCCCGGCGGATGGGATTATCAGCGCATTACCCAGATTATCGGCAAGGAAATCTGGAAGAGGATTAATGAAATATGTCCGGTTGGCCTGAATCTGGATTTTGATCATCCGCTGTTATTTCCGGTGTATGGTTTCATGGAGATGCTGGTTCAGGCACATCGGGATCGAGAGGGAAGTAATCCGGGGACGATTGCGGTAGTAGCCGAAGAGGAAACCCTGGAGAGTGTGGCGGAAAACAGGAACCTGGCTGAATTTCTCAGCACCGTCGATGGAATTTCCGGGACGTTGATGTCACCTCAGGAACTGGAACTGAAAAGTGGGCGGGTATGCTGGCACAACCGGCCCGTTTCAGTGATTTTCATGGATTTTAATACTGACGTACTTCTGGCCCTACACCGCAAACACGATTTAACCCCTCTTTTGCAGGCTGTTCGGGAAAAGCGGGTTATCAATCCCCGGGGTACCGAACCCATTAATGTAAAGAGCATGTTTGAAGTCATCACCGGTTCCCGGAGGGATCTGTTTCATGCCGATATTGTGCGGCGAACTCCGTGGACACGTCAATTCCACCAGCGCCGGACCGAAGGGCCAAAAGGCGAAGAAATTGATGATCTGATCGAGTGGACACGCTCGCACTGGGACAATCTGGTACTGAAACCTGAGAGAGGTTATTCCGGGAGAGGAGTGCTGGTCGGGAAGATCAATAACGATGCTGACGAGGCGGTGGGGATAGCCCTGAAGGAGGGAAATTATATTGTCCAGGAGAAGATTCCCCTCGAGTTGTGGTCCGAGGATATACCCGCATTGGATCTGGAGAAAGAACGCATTTTTTTGGAATACTGCCAGACAGATTTCCGTTGCTTGATGGGGGATAAAGGCTTGTTCGGATTTTTGAGCCGGTTTGGTGGTGTGCCGACTAACGTAGGAAGCGGCGGTGGAGTTCAGCCGTTGGCCGTACTTCGGTCGGATATAAGTATTCGCGAGGCGGTGGATCGTATGAATGAAGCCATTTTAGGTATGGAATACGGAGATCTCTTTGAGGTCGTGGAAATGCAGAAAAAGATGGCCGTAGAACACCAGTTGACCTATTTGCTCGGTCCGATCAAGATTGCCTCAAGACCGAGGTTGATTACCATACACCAGCTTGAATCCCTTAAAAGTTATTGTGCTGACCTGTGGCTGGACTGCCTGACACTGGAAAAGATGTGGCTGTCCGGTGAACTGGACAACATTGTAAATATTGAAGAAGAAGAGCTTGACATCGCACGCTTGCAGCCCTGGGGGGGTGCGCCGGCGGTTATTGCCTCGGACGGACTGTTCAGTTTTAGTGACAGTTAGGAGCTATCATGAGGATCAAGGTAGACGCTGACTGGTGGAAAACCATGTTTGATGAGGTTTATCTCCTTACCGATGCCCGTTCGGTCTGTGATGAAGACATCACATGCCGTGAAGTCGACCTCATTTGTGAGCTGCTACCGATCCAGCCTGAACACAGGATTCTGGATCTCTGCGGCGGCCACGGACGCCACAGCCTGGAATTATGTGCGCGGGGTTTTACCGGATGTACCCTGCTGGACTATTCCGCTTATCTTGTTGATCACGCCAGGGAGCATGCCGTAAAGTATAATTACACTATGGATTTCATACAGGGCGATGCGAGGAGTACCGGACTCCCCGACGAGAGCTTTGACCACGTGATCATTATGGGTAATTCCCTCGGTTATATCCCTGAACCTGCCGCCGACAGACAAATTCTGGACGAGGCATACCGTATCCTCTCCCCTGATGGCTGGCTGCTGATTGATGTAACTGATGGGAACGTCGTTAAGGAATCCTTCAATCCTAAAGCGTGGCATGAGATTGTTGAGGATATTGTGGTCTGCCGACAGCGCAAAATGGAGGGCAACACTGTATATGCCCGTGAGATCGTTCTGAGCAAACAGGAGGGTTTGATCCGTGACCGCACTTACTCGATACGTCTTTATAAATCCCAGGATCTTATGGCATTGCTGAAACAGGTCGGGTTCGAAAGCGCCAGTATTCATACCGACTTTTCCCCCCACCGGTATAAAGGTGACTATGGTTTCATGAATCATCGCATGCTTGCCGTGAGTCGAAAGACCTCACTGCCGGGCAAAACTTTCTGACAGGGAGCGTCCCCGCAAGCCCCGCCCTGCAGAGGCTGTGTCGTAATAGGGTGGAATGTCATTCCGAACGAATGTGAGGAATCTTAACATGTTAAATTTATTAAGCATTAAGATTTCTCGCTTTGCTCGAAATGACAAAAAAAGGAATTATTACACAGTCTCGTACGCGGGGAGCGCCACAACGTTATCTTGCTGATTTTTTTACAACATCTGTCATAAAAAAACCATTCGGGTTGCATTCTCGCCGGTGGGTGCCATGTATTCTTTAGGATGTAATGTCTGCGTAAGTATTCTGAATCCCTTTAGATTGTACCGGTTAAAAAAATCTTCCAAATTTTTTCTTGCAATGCACAATATATGGTATTACTATCAGGAAACGCCACAATATCTTGTGGAGAAATATATATTAAGGCGGGGGTAAAAGTCTCATGCATACTAAAATAAGAAAGAGAGATGGAAGGTATGTAAAGTTTAATGCCGACAAGATTACCAACGCCATAGCGAGTGCGGGGGCGGCTGCTGGTGAATTCGACGATGTTAAGATACCAAGGAAGCTGACCCTGAAAGCCCTGAACCTGGCGGAAAAGCTTTTCGACGGCAAGGTAATGGGGGTGGAGGACGTACAGGATATTGTTGAAGAGGTTCTGCTCTCTTCCCCATATCGTAAGACAGCCAAGGCATATATAATCTACCGTGATCAGCATGCGAGACTTCGGGAAATCGCCAATAAGATGGAAGTTGACCTTGTCGATCAGTATCTGAAGAAGACCGACTGGAAGATTAACGAGAATAGTAATATGGATTATTCTCTGCAGGGATTGAATAACTACATCTCCTCCGAAGTTAGTAAGGTTTACTGGTTGAACGAAATTTACCCGCCGGGGATCAGAACTGCGCATACAGAGGGAGACTTTCACATTCATGATTTAAGCATACTTTCCGTTTACTGTGTAGGCTGGGATCTTTTTGATCTTTTGATGGAAGGATTTAAAGGGGTATCGGGAAAGGTAGAGAGTAAACCGGCAAAACACCTCCGCAGCGCACTGGGACAAATCGTGAACTTCTTCTATACGCTTCAGGGGGAGGCTGCAGGCGCCCAGGCCTTTTCAAGTTTCGACACCCTTCTGGCGCCGTTCATCAGGTATGATGAGTTGAGCTATAAAGAGGTGAAACAGGCCCTGCAGGAGTTTATCTTTAATATCAATGTGCCGACGAGGGTTGGATTTCAGACGCCATTTACGAACGTCACACTGGACGTGACCGTTCCGAAATATTACGCGAATCAAAATGTGATAATCGGTGGTAAGGTACAAAAAGAAACTTACCAGGATTTTCAGGAGGAGATGGATCATTTCAACAGGGCATTTCTGGAAGTGATGTCGGAGGGAGATGCCAAGGGGAGGGTCTTCACCTTTCCTATTCCTACTTATAATGTCACTAAAGATTTTGACTGGGAGAGTGAAAACCTAAAAGGTCTTTGGCAAATGACGGCTAAATATGGTGTACCCTATTTTTCTAACTTTATCAATTCAGATATGAATCCGGAAGACGCAAGGAGCATGTGTTGCAGATTAAGAATTGATAACCGAGACCTCGAAAAGAGGGGTGGCGGTCTCTTCGGGTCAAATCCGCTGACGGGGTCTATCGGAGTGGTTACTATCAATATGCCGAGGATCGGTTATGTGAGCAAGACAGAGAACGAATTTGTGATACACCTGGAAAAGATGATGGAACTTGCCAGGGAGAGTCTGGAGATAAAAAGGAAAATCTTAGAGAAGTTTACCGATGGGGACCTCTATCCTTATACGAAATATTATCTGAGAAGTGTAAAGGAACGTTTTAATGAATACTGGAAAAATCATTTTTCGACCATCGGGCTGGTGGGGATGAATGAAGGCTGTTTGAATCTGCTCGGAAAGAGTATCGGGGATCAAGAGGGGCAGGAGTTTACCCGGAGGGTTCTGGATTTCATGAGAGGCAAGTTGGTCCAGTTTCAGAAAGAGACAGGAAACAACTATAATCTTGAAGCTACTCCCGCTGAAGGAACATCCTTCAGTCTGGCAAAAATAGACAGGAAAAAATATCCTGACATAATATGCGCGAATGAGAATGGAAACGGAGGAGAAAGAGGGTCCGCATTTTATACTAATTCTACTCAGCTGCCGGTGAATTTCACCGATGATGTCTTCGAGGCGCTCGACCTGCAGGATAGCATCCAGACAAAATATACAGGCGGGACTGTTTTTCACACGTATGCCGGTGAACAGATTGATAATCCTGAATCGGTTAAGGTGCTTGTGCGCAAAATTTGTGAAAAGTACCATTTGCCCTATCTCACCTTCACCCCTACTTTCAGTATTTGCCCGACTCATGGGTATTTGGGCGGGGAACATGAAACGTGTTCGAGGTGTGGAGAAGCATGTGAGGTATATTCACGTGTGGTGGGTTATCTGCGTCCTGTGAAACAGTGGAACAAAGGGAAGCAGGAAGAGTTTAAAATAAGAAAGACATTCAATTTTTAGGATATGGATATTGGCGGTCTGCAGAAAGTTTCTCTGATAGATTATCCGGCAAAGATATGTGCTGTTCTGTTTGTTCAGGGGTGTAATTTCAGGTGTCCATTCTGTCATAATCCGGAGCTCGTAGATCCAGCTCTTTATCATGATTGTATTCCGGAAAAAGAAATATTTTCCTTTTTAGAAAAAAGAAAGGGCATACTTGATGCCTTGAGCATTACAGGGGGTGAGCCGACGCTACAGCCGGACCTGCTTGACTTTATTGAGCGTGTTAAGGGAATGGGCTATCTGGTCAAGATAGACACGAATGGGTCGCACCCTGAAATGCTGAAAAAATTGATCGACCGGGGGCTTTTAGATTATATTGCTATGGATGTGAAAGCCCCTCTAATGAGATATCGTGAGATTACAAAGTCTGATATAAAGCCTGCCGGAATCAAACAGAGTATCAAAATGATTATGGATTCAGGCGTAGAATATGAGTTTCGTACAACAGTCGTAAAATCTCTTCTTAACAAAAATGATCTGCGAAAAATAGCAGGAACGATAAAAGATGCCCGCCGTTATGTCCTCCAGAAATTTGTCCCCTCAAAATCCCTTGATGAAAAACTTTTAAAGAAACCTACCTATTCAGATAAAGACTTCGAGGCCATGAAGGAGTACGTGAAAAAATACGTCGGGCATGTGACTGTCCGGTGATTTAAAAGGTAAAGGTGTTACATCCCCCAATATTCCCCTCTCACGCCGAGCGAACACCACAAAATCATCGGAAAAGTAATCAGGATAGGTAGTTTCGAACTTATAAAGGAGAGATAATATGGGTTGCAGAATAGGAATGACCACAAATCTTGAGCAAAGAAAGACTTATTGGGAAGGTCAATATCCAACCTTAAAGGACTGGCAAGTACTTGCTGGCCCTTTAAGTTCTAAAGCAGAAGCGCAGAAGAAAGAGACAGAGTTAGCAAAAAAGTACGGATGTGAGTCACATCCGGGTGGAGACGATCCCGACTATCCCGGTGCAAAATGGTATGTTTATGGCTTCAACTATTGATGAAACAAAAGGAGAGGCTGAAATACGTGAAAATAGGAAGCAAGTCTGCCCTTGACTCATTTGTTGAAATATGTTGATTCTGCATATTACCTGCTAAGGTACTAAATAATTTCAAAATATTAAATTGGGTGCTAAATTATGAAAATGATTTATGAAGAAAAAGCTAAACCAAACGAAAAAGTTAAGAAGCTCGTTGAAGAATTCCTATATAATATACCAACTTTGGAAACAAAACACGATATGATCACAGTAATCTTTCAAGATGGTGTAACTGGTTCATATTATATTAAATGTTCTATTTTAGCAGATCTCGCCTCGAATCTCTGCGATCTTAATGCCAAATTAGATCTGAGTAAACCAGAAAGTTTCAGAGCTAATCGTGAGTTAATGCTGAAAAATAGAACATATTTAAAAATGGAAGAAGATGCATCAAATGGAAGGGAATTCAATGATATTATAGTAGAATACAACAAAGAATATGAAGGAGATAAGCCACTAAAAGTATGGGGTGGTCAACACAGAATAAGAGCTATCAAACAAGCTGGTTTTGATAAGAATCATAATCATGGATTTCGTATATATTTTGATTTAACTCCAAAACAAAGGACGGAAGTAGCTTTAATATCAAATACTAACATAAATGTTTCTAACGATACTTTTGATAGAATGGTTGAGGAAACTACATTTGGAGATAGACTAAGGCAATGGTGCCAGAGAGTCGGGTTATTAAATGAAAAAGAAGATTTTCCTGATGTCGGGGCTAGAGCAGAAAAAATTACTGTAAAGAGAGCAAGAAGTTTCATTGTAAATTTTTATTTAGGAAAGGAAAAAGGGGAAGAATTAAAAGCTGAAGAATTAGATCAGAATGTTTATGAACCATATTTAGCAAGCACTGGTATTTCAGTTGATCCAAAATACTCAGAGATAATGAACAAAGAAAATATTCTTAAAAACACGGGTCTTTTAAAAGCAGGTGAAAGGTTTGTAGCACTTCACAACGCACAATATAGAGCTGTGACAGATACAACAACGTCGATAGATAATAGGAAATCTTTTAGAACTAAAACATTTATAGAATCAGTTTTGTGCGGCTGGGGCTATGTAGCGGGATTATTACAATCTCATCCAGATAGATTAGTTAACCATTATAAAATACCAAAAACGAACAATAAAATTCCTGATCCATTAAATGCTAAAGAAATGTCTGAATTCAAACATGACTCTGACCTGCCAACATATCGTGGTCTTGGAACTCGTTCAAGTGCCAAAGATCGGCAAAGAATTGCACAATTATTTCTTGCAAAAAGTTGTGAAGACAATGTTTATCTAAACAAAAATTTTATGAATAAAGCAGTCAGTCAAGTAGCGGGAATACTATACCGAGCTCAAGGATATACATAATATGTTGAATTTTAGAGATTATTTAAGTTTTGCCGAAAGATATATTTTAACTGCTGAAGGAGATTATAAAAAATCGTTAAATATAGAATGGTTATTGATACCTTCAGTTATTTTAGCTTGGACCGCGATTGAATCGTTTGTTAATAATAGGCTCTATGATTACGGCAGTTTGCCAGAAAAATTATTCGAATTGCATGAAAGAGCCTTTCTATTAGAGAAAAAAATCAGATTCGTTGACAGTGGAGCAAACTTAGGAAAATTTGTTCTGGAAGGTAAGGATTACAGACGGCTTGAAGATAAAATATTTTTTCTGATTGCAAAATTTAGCTCGAAAAACAGGGATAATTTAAAAGGAAAAAATCTTTGGCAAAATTTTTTAGAGTTTAAAGCTCTTCGTGACAATATTCTACATCCAAGAACTGATAAAGATATAGAAATCAATATAGAGCTGGCAAAAAAGCACCTTGATACATCGAAAAGAACAATTCAATTAGTTTCAGAGCATATTTGGAATAAAAAAGTAGAATTTTAAAAGAATACAAAGGAGGGAGGAGGAAGGGGGCCAAGCCTGCCCTTGACTCATTAGAAAAATTCTCGACAGAAGCCGACACCGAGATTAATTGCATACTGAAGATTGATAACAGGTAAAGGGCAAATATGCCTGAATAGCCACCTAATATCAATTTATCAGGGCAAATTTGCCTGTCAATCAATGGTTCGGCTTAGAAAGGAGTTTATATGACATCGATTGTTTTACAGCTTCAGGCCGACTGCTTAGACAACAATATCATGGCATCTGCTCTGCTGCGCAAAGCTCTCGTGGTATCAACAAAACTCAAACTGATTGACTTTCAGGCATGGTGTCAGTCAGAGACAAAGGGTTACACTGACCTGAATAGTACGCCAGAGTACCGTAAAATTTATGGTGAAATCAAAGCTCATAATCCATATCATGGATGGCAACCCGTGCTTTTTGATGACTCGGATACCCCGAGGCTGTTAGGCGAAAGGAATCTTATCGAACCCATCTCAACATTAGAAGATCTTCTAAAATCAAAGAAAACCGGATCGTTGATAGGCCTGCCTATACCACCTGAAATTATGAATCGCGTCTTTGATCAGCATTATCTCAACATGGGCATCATACCTAAAGTGATAATTAACCCATTGGATATTGTGCGCATCATAGATGTGGTTAGAAATACAATCTTAGAATGGACATTGAAACTTGAGCAAGATGGAATCCTAGGCGAAAATATGACATTTACTCCACAAGAACGAGAAAGAGCCGCGTCAAATCCAAACATACGAATCGACAATTTTCAAGGTATCCTCGGCAACATAAGCGATAGTACCGTATCGCAAGATCTCTCAATGACTGTTACGGAAGGCAGTTTAGACTCACTGTGTTCATTTCTTGCAGAGAAGGGTGTAGAAAGAAGTGATGTAGATGCTCTTCGAGAGGCTCTGACTACAGACACACGCCCAACTGTGCCTGGTACTTTTGGTGAAAAGGTAAGCGCGTGGATTGCTCAGATGGTCGGCAAAGCTGCTTCGGGTGCTTGGAGCATATCGGTTGGTGCAGCCGGTAATCTGCTTGCGACGGCGATGGCCAAATACTATGGATCCTGAGAATCTGGACTAAAAGGGGACATCCATGATAAGTTTTGTCAAGGGGAAAACGGAGATTTCCCTTGACCTTCCGGATTGACGGATTCCCGGCGGTTTTTATTCCTCTGCCTCAACTCGATCTTTTTCTTCATTCTTTGTGGTCCGCATAAATTGATCACATGCGACCAGACATCCATTTGCTGCACCAAAGGTCGATAAGGTTCGTTTTACACCCTATCCACGATGACCTCTGCAGAAGATTGAGTTTGGGTCAACCCACCGGCCTCGAAACAGATTTATGTTGCACGCGTCCGATTCGTCCGCTGCAGAGTCCCCTATTTCTGCAAGGCCCGGCGGGAAGATCTTTATCTCGGCAGATCTAAGAATAGGGGGTCAGGTCTTGCTTTTTGCCATCTATCCAGCTTACCAAGCACTCCACGGCACCGCCTTCTGTGCTGTTTCCTTACTGGAGGAAAGAAAATGATTGACGCAAGCATTGCCTACTGTTCGACGATCTCCACATTGGCAATCGTCTGTGCTTGGCCGATCGGGGCCACCGCGGCTGAGGTGAACGTCTATGCGCCCGGAGGCGTTAGATCAGCAGTACAGGGTGCAGCGGCAGCGTTTGAACGCGACACCGGTCACACAATCAAGTTCACGTTCGGCACGGGAGGCGGAATTCAAAAACAAGTGGCCTCCGGTGCGCCAGCCGACGTGACTGTTCTTCCATCGAAAGGAGCCACCGAGATTGAAAAGAGTGGACTCGTCGCACCTGGTTCTCGCTTGGAAGTCGGGAGTGTCGGTATAGGCGTGGGGATCAAGAGAGGGGCGCCTCGGCCCAAGATCGCGACAGTAGATGAGTTCAAAAATACACTTCTCGCGGCAAAATCGATCACGTACGCCGACCCCGCGAGTGGCGGTACCTCGGGTACCTACTTCGCAACCGTGGTACTTCCTCGTCTGGGTATTGTGGAACAGATGCGAACCAAGACGACACTGACAGGCGTCGGTGAAGAAGCCGTTATGTGTGTCGCTAACGGGGAGTCGGAGCTTGTAGTGGTTCAATCAAGTGAGATTACCGCTGTGCGGGGCGCCGAACTTGTCGGTCCGCTTCCGAAAAGCATTCAGAGCGAGATTCCGTATGCCGCCGTTGTGTTGAAGGCAAGCAAGTCCGCTGAGACAGCAGGTGCTTTCGTGCGATATCTGGGTACTCCGCCCGGGAGAGCAGCGTTCAGGGCCGCGGGATTTGAGCCTCCTTCTGAACGCTAGCTGGAATCAGTGGGGTCAGGTCTTGCTTTTTGCCATCTACCCAGCTTATCAATCACTCCACTCCACGGCTCCCAAATAACTGTCAAGAACCTTTGGAGACATGAAAGATCGCGGGGTGATTAAAGTGGATGGCTCAAATATCAAGTTGCTTGATCGGAGGCAATTATGGGAAACGGAGTGAAAGTTATATATTCAGTCAATATTGAAGATGTTCAAAATGTTGCGGTTGAAAGATTAGGTCGACATCTCAATAAAGAAGAATTGAAACGAGTAGAAGACAAAATAGATGACTATATCGATTGGTACGGCACAATATCTGATACTATTGATGATGTGATGTGATAGAAGAAAAAGAATAAGTGGGCAAGTCTGCCCTTGACTCATTAGAAAAATTCCCGACAGAAGCCGACACCGATTAATTGCATACTGAAGATTGATAATAGGTCAAGGGTAAATATGCCCGGAAATGTAGTCAATATCGTTATATCAAGGCAAATTTGTCTGTCAATCAATGGTTAGCCGGACAAAAACAATCAATTATCGTATAGGCAGGGGTAGTAAAGTTGGAAACCTTCACTGAACCTAAAGAAATGGCGGAGAATCCGCATTATCAAACGCAAAGGCAGAAAAGTTTGCGCGGTCTCACCGATGATATGATTGATGTACCTATAATCGACCTCATCAATGGGTTTAATAAATTGTCTTATTGTTTCACTCTGCAAAGCTGTTATGGCCATTTTGTCTACAATGGTCAAAAAAATTCTCAAAACCTTGAGCCTTTGCCGGCAAAAGATACTATTGCCAAAGTGGAGTACAGGATCGCCTACATTGCCTTTTGCATTGAGAACAGTCTGTTGGGAAGAGAACTGTTTGAGGATTTAAAACAAATCCCATCTATCGATCCGGAATACGTCCAATTCTGTTGCGCAGAATGGTTCTGGAAAAGACAGGTCAATTCTTATGCGTTGCAAGTGGAACCCGACAGGTTTAAGCATAAAGATACGGCAATAGTTGATTTCAAAGAAGCGTTGCATATTGAAAAGATACGAAATAAATTTTTTATTCAGCTATATAAATTGCTTGAAAATGCAAAGGTAAAGTGAGATCAGCTAACAATTGGCTCAAGTTGGCCGCAGGGGCTGTGCTTTAATTAGACTTTGGTACGCCGCATAAAAGATTGTTCTAAGTCTGAACGTACAGTGCCCCGCAAACCTGCGGTAACTTAGCCAAAACGTTATAGGAAAAATAAAAAAGGAGAACTATGAGCGAATGGTGAACAAGAGTCAAGCCTGCCCTTCCCTCACAATGAATATATTAGCAGTCCTTTTAAGGCGATTTTGTGAATTTACCATTCAGACAGAAACATTTTCCTTAACAGTCGGAGATTTTCCGCAACTTGTTGCGGGGAGACTCAATTCGCTGAAAAGTTCATTGAAAAAAGTAAGGAAATAGTAGATTGAAAGCTGGAAGTGATGGATCTGCTTGGGTTTGGCCGGTAAATGGAGGATAAGCTCTGT
>Ga0268277_1000052_pt1 | contig 95057 bp, 65 predicted proteins | sample saktaG_5_FD_190132 | JGI IMG/M metagenome (GOLD analysis project Ga0268277, IMG submission 190132) | Saline water microbial communities from Sakinaw Lake, British Columbia, Canada - sak_2010_1_5_50m | ecosystem: Environmental > Aquatic > Non-marine Saline and Alkaline > Saline ... | reverse complement strand
AGATCTATATATTAATTGGATTAAATTAACACAAAAATAGGCAACAAAAAAACAAAATCCAAAATTATTACATATATTGTAACCTCTTTTCGTTGTATACGTCTAAACATCGGATGAAATATCATGACGACAATCATTATATTGATCTGGTGTTGGGTGGTGATAGTTCCGCCTTCGCCGGGTTGGTTGCCAAACACAAAAACATGGTATTCTCTATTGCATTGAAAATCTTACAATGCCGTGAAGATGCTGAAGAAGTTGCCCAGGACTCTTTTCTAAAAGCCTTTGAATCGTTGGGTTCATTTGAAAAAAAGGCCAGGTTTTCCACCTGGATCTATCGGATTGCCTATAATGCTGCTATCACAAAAACGCGGAAAAAAAGAGTAGAGTTTATTGGAATTGATGATCGAATCATTACGAACTATACCGAAGATGAGATACAGGAGCAGATTGGTGGGTTTGATGCTGATGAGCAAAAGATGATCGTTGACAAAGCACTTAAACGGCTTCCGGAAGAGGATAACTTACTGATCACGCTTTTTTATAAAGCAGAAAATTCTGTTGAAGAGATCAGCGCAATCACCCAACTAACTAAATCAAATGTTAAGGTTCGATTGCATCGGATCCGGAAAAAGTTGTATGTGGAGATCTCAGAGATAATGAAATACCAGATGGCGGTTTAAATATATCAAATAATTTTGTACCATCATGAAAAAGAGAGAGTTATTTCAGGGTGATTTGTTAACAGATCTGATGAGGCATTCTTCATTGGAAACTCCTTCCGATGATTTCACATTAAATGTCATGAGCCGTGTTGGGGCGATGCCTGCCTATCAGTCTCGCAAAAAACCATTCTTTATATTTATTAAATCTGCCCTTCCTTGGATGTTGCTTGTGGCTATTTTTGTTCTTTTCTACGTTTCGTCTGACTTGCCTTACGGAAAATATCTTCCTGGCGGCGAATACATGAAGGGTGTTTTATTACCAGCTGTCAATTCCTTCTTCTCTTCCTTTAAAGAGCTTGCAAGCAATAAGTTTTACTCCATTGCCCTGGTAATTTTAATCTGTGGCGGAGGCCTGTTTGGTATCGAACGCTTATTCAGTCGTAAGGTCACTGCAAATCGCCACTATCTTATCTAGATAACTCAGGAAGAGATCATTGCAAAATTTCAGTTGATCGATCGTTGTTCATTCCACAGCTCCTTAAAGCTCTTCTGTGCTATCTTCGGTAACACCCTCCGGGGCCCCCATAGTTTTTTCCCAAACCTCTTTACTACACTGTTTTTAATGGATGGCCCCGGCTTATCAAGCGTCCACCTGTGAAGCATGGCATATTTCCATCCCCATACCATTCTGCGCCACATGAAACTGGTATATTTACTGGACACAGCCTCTCTTCTGTTATATAAAAGAAGCTCATGAAGCGGGATCTTAAGAGGGCAAACTTCCGTGCATTTTCCACATAACGAAGAAGCAAAGCTCAGGTGATTATATTCCCTCATACCAAGAAAATGTGGCGAAATTACAGAGCCAATCGGTCCTGAATAGACCGTTCCATAGGTATGCCCACCAATACTCTTATATACAGGACATTCATTTAAACAGGCGCCACATCGTATGCATGAGAGGGCTTTGCGTTGTTCCGAATGTTTTAAAATTTCTGTCCTCTTATTGTCCAGAAGAATCACATACATCTCTTCCGGACCGTCGGGTTCTTCTGACTTCTTGGGCCCAAACAATACATTGTTGTATACCGTCATCCGCTGTCCGGTTCCATATGTTGCCAATAACGGATAAAAGAGGTCCAGATCTTCCAGGGTGGGTATCAGTTTTTCAATGCCTGTAATTACAATATGTATTTTGGGAAATGAGAATGTTAGTATCCCGTTCCCCTCATTTTCTGTCAAGGCAACTGCCCCAACGTCGGCTATCAGAAAATTTGCGCCGGTAATTCCTATGTCTGCACGAATGAATTCACTTCGCAATTTCTCTCTGACAAATTTTGTTATCGCCTCAGGAGGGGAATTTTCAGGTAGGTCAAACTTTTTGTGAAACAGTGCAGAAATATCCTCTTTGGATTTATGCATTGCCGGGGTAACAATATGATAGGGTTTCTCCCCTTCAAGTTGCACAATGTATTCGCCAAGGTCTGTTTCAAATACTTCCCGCTTGTTTTTCTCGAACAATTCGTTGATTTCCAGCTCCTCTGAGACCATTGTCTTTTGTTTGACAATCACCTTTGCTTTCGCTTTTTTGACAATCTGGAGAATTTCTTTCTGGGCATCCCGTCCACTATGGGCCCAGATTACCTTTCCGCCACGTTTTTCGAAATTTTTCTGAAATTCAATCAGATAAGTATCGAGTTTGTTGATTACTCTTCCTTTCAGGTTAGCAGCTCTTCGTTTAGCGAGCTCCAAATCCTTGTATTGTTGTTTGCCTAGTAATACCGCCTGATCATATTTGCCAATATTAAAATCGAGCCTCCTCCGATGTTCCTGATCAAATGATTTAAGGGACGCTTTTTCAAGGAATTGATGGGCAGTTGAATTCATTCCATTATTATTGAATAAGAACTGATATCTTTTTTACACGTCGCTCGTGTCGGCCTCCTTCAAATTCTGTATTCAAAAACAGTCTTACAAAATCCGCAGCATGAACATTCGATACAAACCTGGCCGGTATGGAGATAATGTTGGCGTCATTATGTTTTCTGGCAAGTTTTGTTATTTCTTCTTCCCAGCAAATGGCAGCTCTTACATGGGGATACTTATTTGCAACCATTGCTACGCCATTACCGCTTCCACAAATGATAATGCCTCGTCTGTATTTTCCATGTTCTATTGAGCTTGCCAATGGATGGATAGGATCTGGATAATCCATGCTCTCATCAGAAAAGGTACCAAAATCCTTCAATTCATATCCCCATTCGACAAGTTTTTTCTTCAGGTATTCCTTCATAACATATCCCGCGTGATCACTTCCAATAGCAATAATTTCCACAGATTTACCCATTGTTAATAATTTTATCGCAAAGGTAGCTAATCTGATTTCAAGATACCCTGAAAACCACAATTTTAAATTTTAAACAGAAAAATGTTGACAACTGTTTAACTTTGTTATCAAATTCTGATAAAAACCCTGTTTCGGGCAACACAACAGAAAATAGACAACAATGCCTGAATTTATGTCTTGTTATCAATAAGTTTTCACAATTTTAAGAGGCTACGAAAGCCTCTTTTTACAAACAAATATATATTTGTCCTATTCTATTGAAATAATTTAATCAATTATAAATCAAAATATTATAAAATATAACTTGTGAATAACCTGTTGATTAAATCACAGTAATGAACATCCCAAACATTGGTTGAAAAATTTTTCAACCAAATGAACGCCTACTATAAATAACAATAAAATAAAAACTCTTTTTAGTATTATAAAATGTATTTTTCAAAAGAAAAATTAATTGATAAAATAAAAACTTTACAGCGGGAAAAAAATGCTGTTATTCTTGCTCACTTCTATCAGATTTCTGAAATACAAGATATTGCAGATTTTTTAGGAGATAGTTTAGCTTTAGCGCAAAATGTATATAAAACAGATGCAGACATCATCCTGTTTGCCGGAGTTCACTTTATGGCAGAAACGGCAAAGATACTTAACCCATCAAAAAAGGTGATTATTCCGGATTTAGAAGCAGGATGTTCCCTTGCTGATTCATGCCCACCGTTGGAATTCAATATATTTAAAAAGAGATATCCTAATCATATTGTCGTATCCTATATCAACTGTTCGGCCCAAATAAAAGCCCTTTCTGATGTCATATGTACCTCTAGTAATGTAATTAAAGTAGTTGAATCGTTTCCAAAAGAGCAAAAAATAATTTTTGCTCCGGATAAAAATCTTGGAAATTATGTGAATAATATAACGGGTAGGGATATGGTACTTTGGAATGGATACTGTGAAGTTCATGATATCATATCAACTGAAGCAGTTATTGATCTTAAAAGGAAACATCCTGATGCTAAACTAATTGCCCATCCAGAATGCAAAGCAATTATATTAGAGATGGCTGATTATATTGGGTCTACAACAAGTTTATTGAATTATTCACAAACAGATTATTCAAAGAAGTACATTGTAGCAACCGAGACGGGTATTTTATACGCAATGAAAAAAGCCTCTCCGGATAAGGAATTTTTAATTGTCCCCACAGATAAAACTTGCTCCTGTAATGATTGTCCTTATATGAAAAAAAATACGCTTGAAAAAATTTATCTGGCACTTCGGGATGAACAACCTGAAATAACATTGAATAAGGAACTGATTGAAAAAGCCAGAAAGCCAATTCTGAAAATGCTTGAGTTATCTATTTAACTTTCAGGGGCTATGCGCCATATTCTATTGATATTAATTTTATTAACCTTTATCTTTTCTTCATTTGGACAGGATACCTTAAACCAGGATGGATTTCAACAGTTTTTTTATCAAAATGGAAAATTAGCCAGTGAAGGAACAATGAAAGATGGCCAGCCGGATGGTTACTGGAAGTCATATTATGAAACAGGCACCTTAAAATCAGAAGGCAATCGGCAAAATTTTAAATTGGACAGCATCTGGAATTTCTATAACCCGGATGGTAAGTTAGTTCTCGAGATCACCTATCTGAAAGGCAAACGTAATGGCTATAAAACGTCTTGGCTTGATCGGGAGACCATCAAAGAACATTATTTAAGTGATATCAAAGAGGGATTTACAGCATATTATCATCCCGATGGATGGAAAAAGCTTGAAATACCTTTCGTTAAAGGACTCGAACAAGGAATAGGAAAAGAGTACAACGAGAATGGCGAAATTATTACCATAACTGAATACAAAAAAGGATTTATCGTTGAACGGTTAAAGATCAATCGGAAAGATAAATATAGCAGAAAACAAGGCAGCTGGATGAATTTCTGGGAAAATGGAAACATCCAACTTGAAGGCACCTACAAGAATGACAGGAAAAATGGTTACTTTAAGGAGTATTCAGAAAAAGGGGATCTTATCAATATCACAAAATACCTGGACGATATAATTCAACCAGAAGCTGTTGAAATTCAGAAACTGGTGGTGGAGAGGGAGTATTATCCCAATGGTTCAGTGAAAACAACACGACTCTACCGGAATGGGATCCAGGAAGGCATTTCCATAGAATTTTCTCCGGAAGGAACCATTCTTGCGGCTGGTGAATATCGCAATGGATCACTGGTTGGGGAGGGTCTTGTACTTGAAGATGGAAGCCGAAACGGACCCTGGAAAGAGTACTATACGGGAGGATCATTGAAAGCAGAGGGCGATTACAATAATGGGAATAAGCTAGGGCCATGGAAATATTATCACCCGAATGGAAAGATAGAACAAACAGGAGTTTACAATAAAGAGGGTAAACCTGACGGAACATGGAGATGGTATTACGAATCGGGACAACTTTTACGCGAAGAAACCTATTACCGTGGAAAAAAAGACGGACTCTCCGAAGAATATTCGGAATATGGGACCATTATTGAGCGTGGCGAGTACCTTGATGATCTGGAAGACGGGCCATGGTTCCAGCTCGTCGGTGATTTTTATCAACGGGGAGACTACAGAGATGGCCTGAGATCAGGACGTTGGATTTCTTATCAACTTCAGCAAGGTGAAAAAGGAACCGACAGTCTGATAACCTTCAAGGGTAATTTTCTTGATGATCTTCCTGATGGGAAACACACCTATTATTGGGACAACGGAAATATTCGGGATGAAGGATCCTATGTTGCAGGAAAAAAAGAGGGAGCCTGGATAAAATACAATTACGACGGAACACTTTTTTTAATCATCACCTATAGGAACGGAGTTGAAACCCGTTATGACGGTGTAAAAATCAACCCACCTTTTGAACCGGAAGAATGAAAGAGAAAAAACCATCCCAACGACCCATCAGAAAAAGAGTTCCCGAAACGGAACCCGACAATATCAGGTTAAATAAATACATCGCCAATGCTGGTGTTTGTTCCAGAAGAGAAGCTGATGAACTGATCAAATCGGGCGCTGTAATGGTGAACGGCAAGATAGTGACCGAGCTGGGCACCAAAATATCTCCTGCCGACAAGGTGGAATTTGGCAACAAAACGCTGAGCCTCGAAAAGAACCGCTACATCCTCTTGAATAAACCCAAAGCGTTTCTCACCACCGTATCCGACCCGCAAAAACGAAATACGGTGATGTCGCTGATAAAGGATGCATGCACTGAGCGTGTTTACCCTGTAGGACGCCTTGATAGGAATACTACCGGGCTGCTACTGTTTACCAATGACGGGACAATTACGAAAAAACTTACCCACCCCCGCTATGGAATCAAAAAGATTTATCATGTTGTGCTCGATAAACCATTAACAAAGGCCCATCTGCAAATCATTGCGGAGGGGATAGAGCTGGATGATGGTTTTATCAAGGTCGACAGCATCGAATATATCACCGACGGCAAGGATAAGCGGGAAATAGGCATAGAACTTCATTCGGGGAGAAACAGGGTGGTAAGAAGGATCTTTGAGAAACTCGAATACAATGTTGAAAAACTGGATCGTGTTTACTTTGCCGGCCTGACAAAAAAAAATCTACCCAGGGGCAAATGGCGCTTCCTGGAAGAGAAGGAGATCAATATGTTGAAAATGATCAGCTCAAAAAAATGAAAGAACCAACTACAGTTTTCATCGTTGAAGATGAGATGTTGATTGCGGCTTGTCTGAAAGATCAGCTCCAGGAATCGGGATTCAAAATACTGGGAAGCTCAACCCGGGGGGAAAAGGGTATTGAGGAGGTCAGGAGGCTCAAAGAGGAAGGCAACGAGCCCGACATCATACTGATGGATATCAACCTCAGGGGGACGATGGACGGTATTGATACTGCCCGCTTAATTACAGATCAATTTAATTGCGGGATCATCTTCCTCACAGGCCAAAGCTCCAGAGCGGTTTACGAACGCTCATTTTTTATCAAACCCTTTGGCTATGTGTTAAAGCCGTATGACCTGGAGCAGATGGTCATGACAATCGAAATTGCTGCCTACCAGCGAAAATTGGAGATCGAAAATAAAGATATACGAAAAAAACTGGAAACCCTCCTCTCCGGGAAGATGAAGGAGAACAGAGAAGTGTTAGAACTTTATGACATAATCACTGAAAATTCACTTGTTGGTATCTGGATACTGCAGGACAAGGGCGTGATATTTGCCAATCAGGCTATGGCCAACTTACTTGGGTTTACGCTGGAAGAGGTCATTGCATTTAGCCCCCCGGATATTGTAAAAATACTACACCCCGAAGATCAAAAACGTTTGATGGATATAACGGACAGGCGGTTGCAGGGCGAAGAGGTTCCCCAACATACGATATTTAGGATAATTACGAAAAACAAGGAAATCCGCTGGATAAAATCTTTTGTCAAACGGATCCAGTATCTCGAAACACCAGCCCTTCATCAAACCTACCTGGATATTACAGAACAGATAAGCGTTAATCCCGAATCAACAAATCCAGCATATGAAAAAATATAGTTTAATCCTTCTGATACAGTTAATTACTCTATGTGCCCTGGCAAGCGATCCAGTTAAAGAATTGATAAAAAACGCAGGAGACGCCACAACATTTCCCAAAGACGACATACTGGTTGTCTTCGACAGCACCTTCACTGATGTCAGAGAGAGTGGGTTGACCTATGTGACGAATCACATGCTTTATAAGATTCTTACAACATCCGGAGCGAAAGAGCTAAATGTGCTTACATTCGGATACGATCCCCAGTCGGCATTCGTGGATATACAGAAAGTCACTGTTTATAAAAAGAACGGCGAGGTCATAAACCTGAACCTGAATTCGGTAATGGATTACCCGGCACCCGCCAGGGCAATTTACTGGGGGGCTCGGGAGAAGATGATCGAAATAGGGCGACTCGAACCGGGGGATGCCCTGGACGTGGTGATGTTTAGGAAAGGATTTACCTACGCACTGTTGCAGCAGGATGACGATGAGAGGTATATTCCTCCCATGCGTGGCCATTTTTATGATATCGTGGAATTTTTTAGCCCAAATCCGGTAAATTTGAAAGTGTACCGAGTTATGGTGCCCAAAGAGAAACAGCTTCAGTTTGAATTTTATAATGGCGAAGTACAGGTTTCCGGGTGGCTCGAAAAAGATAAGTTTGTCTATACGTTCTCTAAAACTGATATGCGACCGCTAAAAAGAGAGCCAAGAATGGTCGCCCAGTCAGATGTTGCGCCGAAATTACTCCTCTCTACGAGTCCCGACTGGTATGCTAAATCAACCTGGTTTTTCGGTGTCAATGAAGATTTTAAAAGTTTTGAGTCGACCCCCGGGATAAAGGAAAAGGTCGATGAAATTTTAAACGGCGCAAAAACCGAAGCCGATTCAATTTCGCTGTTAACCCACTGGTGTGCAGATGAAATCCGCTATTCCGGTATATCCATGGGAGAGGGAGAGGGATTCACTCTCCATACCGGGAAGATGACATTTACCGACCGGTGTGGTGTTTGCAAAGACAAAGCTGGCATGCTAATCACGATGCTGCGGGCAGCCGGCTTCGAATCCTACCCGGCAATGACAATGGCAGGATCACGCATCGACTACATCCCTGCCGACCAGTTCAACCATTGTGTGACCGTTATAAAAAGAGGTGATGGGAATTATCAGCTGCTTGACCCAACATGGGTGCCATTTTTACGGGAACTCTGGTCGAGCGCAGAACAGCAACAACAATATCTGATGGGGGTTCCCGAAGGAGCCGACCTGAGAACAACCCCCCTTTCCTCTCCCGAAAACCACTATATAAAGGTTACATCCAGTTCAGAACTTCTGGCTGAAGGAACCCTGAAAGGAACACTGACGATCACAGCTGAGGGACAATCGGACGGATCGGTTAGGGGATATTTTAAAAATTCAAACAAAACAAAATGGGATCAAAATATCGAACACGAGTTTCAACGGATCCATCCGAAAGCAGCCATTACCCGGCTGGAATACGGAGACCCGATGGATTATCTTTCAGGACCGATAAGGATAATGATTGACTTTGTAATTCCTGATTATGCTGTAGTTTCAGAAAATACACTTTTTTTCAAGCCACTGATGGCATCCCAGCTCTTCCGGTCGGCACAGTCTCAACTCTATTTCGAAACCGATATCGATAACCGGGACTATGCTTTTCGCGACCGTTGTTCCCGCCAGGTTGAGGTGAATGAAACAATACGAATTCCAGCCTTTAAAGAGGCCGTCCGGATTCCCGAAGCAGTTGATCAGAAAGGCGCAGTTGCCTCAATTGTTGCAGGATATTCTCTGCAGGGAGAAGCCCTTGATTTTTCTGAAAAGATCTCCCTTGGGAAACGGATTTACGAGGCAGAAGAGTGGACTCAGTTCCGTGCAGTGGTTGAGGCACAGAATCGGTTCGCCGATGAAATGGTTGTTGTAGAATTAAAGAATGATTAACGGATTCAAAGAATTCATCATGAAGAAATCGACACTAATCCTGGCCATATTGCTGTTTTTCAGTTCCCTTTTTGAAATTAATGCCCAGGATGAAAACTATGATGCTGTTTACGTGTCTCTTATAAAAGAGTACACCCTGAACAGTGACGGAACAACCGACTTCCGGTATGCCAAAACGTTGAAGTTACAAAATTACCGTTCGTTTCACCGGCTTTACGGGGAGACCTTCGTTGTATATAACCCGGACTATCAGAATCTGGAGATAAACCAGGCATACACTATCATGGCTGATGGTAAAAAGGTGATGACTCCCGAAAATGCATTCAATGAAGTGTTACCCCGCTTTGCTGCGCACGCTCCAGCCTTCAATCGGTTACGCGAGATGGTTATCACACACACCGGCCTTGAAATCGGATCAACGATATTCCTGGACTATCGGATTCACACGGCAAAAGGTTTCTTTCCTGCCTTCATGGGAAGTACCGTGCTGGCCGAAGAACAGCCAGTAAATTCGATAACCGTTGTGATTAGGACACCCATGGATAAGCCTGTTTTTTTCCACCTGTTCAACGCAGCAACCGAACCGTCGGAAACTGTCGAAAATGGCTTCAGGGTCTATACCTGGATATTGAAGGATATTCCGGCAATGGAATCCGAGCGGTTTCAATTTGACGGCCATGGAACATACCCTTCCCTGGTCTTCAGCTCCCTCGACAGATACAAACCCCTTGCCGACTTTTTTACAAGCCAGGAGGCGTTTCACTATCAAACCAACCCGGTGATGAATGGGTTTGTTGCAGTCCTAACATCCGAAAACCAGAAGAAAACGGACCTGGTTTTTGCGATCCAGGAGAGTGTGGTGAAGGATATCAACCTCATTGATATACCGGAAGAGTATGCCGGCTATCGGCTTCGGACACCTGTTGAGGTATGGAACGGTAACGGGGGAACAGTGGCCGAAAAAGCAGTACTGATGTCGGCCCTGTTGAAAGAAGCAGGAATCGTCGCTGAGCCGGTTCTGATCTTCCAGAGAAGCCTTTTTAATGATAAAATTGGAAACCTCACCAGCATTGAGGAGTGGGCTGTAAAAACGGAAGTTCCAGGCCTTGGAGTCACCTATCTATCTGTAAAACAAGTAAATGCTTATGACATGATGGCACTCACCCCAGGTGGAGTTTTTATGGTTCTGAGTGAGGATAAGACATTTCAACTGGTAAATTCAGAACCGAACAAGGCAATACTCTCCCTGAAGGGTGTATTTGTGATTGATCCGGAGCTGAGTTTTTCCGGTGAATTAAGCGGTACACTGTCCGGTGTCGCAATCCCTTATCTGGCCCTGGCAAGAAGTGAAGACAAGCTGAAACATTATTTCCGCGGCGGAATAGCATCAGCCAGGATTACAGCGATATCACTCTCTGAACTGACCCCCCTGGAAACTTCGTTCACCTGTACTTTGAGCAAAACCGATGCATTGAAAAAAGATTCTAACATGTACTATTTCACTATTCCTTTTTTCAGTACAGGGATAGATAGTTGGGCCATTGGTCAACTTCCGGTACAGCGCCAGACACCAGTTGAACTTCCTTCATCGATCAAAGAGAGCTACAACATAACCATTGCTATTCCTGAAAATCTGAAACTGATTTCGGGCAAGCAGGAAATCCGGATTAACAACATGGCCGGTTCATTTCTATACCTGGTGAAGGAGAAAGAGAACATGATCCAGATACAAAAGGAGATAGAGATTATTGGGAACGTTATCGAAACAGAGAATTATCCGGCATGGAAGGAGCTAATGGACAACTGGTCTCTGTGGCAGGCCAACAATCTGATCTTCCGGAAATAACTACTTGGTGATAATCCTGCCTAACTCTTTGTTGATCTGAATATTACTTGTTTTCAGATCCCTCAACTCAACGAGCAGCAAATCGATATCTTTCTGATCTGTAATCCCGCACAGCTCTTTTTGTTTGGCTGAGATGATTTTATCCAGTTTTTTGGCTTTAAAGGAGAGCATGGCAGAGAGGACAAGCTCTTTGATGTGTTTTGGCTCTTCCTCAACGATGATGCTGTTCTTCTCCCAGCTTTCGCTGAGTTCATACTGGGAGACCATCAGGTCAATCGCTGTGTGAGCAATTTCCGGATTGTGATGGAGCTTAAAATAGGTGTCATCAGGTACTTCATCCCGTTCACGAGCCTCTATGAATTCGGCAAAAATGCGGCCATAGATCGCACTTTCAAATTCGAGATCGTCCCTTAAAATATCAACTACGATAAGATCGGCCACCCGTATCGAAAACGGAACTACCTTACCATCGTCATCCGTTTGCTCCAGGGTGATCTCTTCCCGTCCATATAGCAAGAGTTGCCTGATCAACTCCCGCTCCTGGTATTCATCAGAGATTAAATCAATTTCTTCCTGAGATGGCGCCGTGGTATCTTCCATCCAACCAACATCCTCGGGTTTCTCCACCTCCGGGATCTGCTTTTTGATTTTATTCCGAAGGATCTTCCTGACCTCGTTCATCAACACCTGCTCGGGAACGTTCATCAGAGCCGAGCATTCTTTGATATAGAGGGTACGGCTAATTCCATCAGAAATCAGGCCGATTGTGTTTACAATTTCTTTAATCAGACCAGCTTTTTTGATCGGGTCTCCCTTGGTCTCTTCAAGCAATAACCTGGTTTTGAAGAGGATAAAATTATCTGCATGTTTGGTAATGAACTCTTCCACCTCGGTTGGATGGTGATTGCGGGCATAAGAGTCGGGGTCTTCTCCATCAGGAAAGAGGACGATTTTCACATCCATACCCTCTTCCACGATCATGTCGATCCCACGAAAAGATGCCTTGACTCCAGCCGGATCACCATCGTAAAGAATCGTGACCTGTTTAGTATACCGCAGAATCATCCGGATTTGGTCGTGGGTGAGCGAAGTCCCCGATGAAGCTACAACATTTTCAATCCCTGCCTGGTGAAGCGAGATCACATCGGTATACCCTTCAACCAGATAGCAGTTATCTTTCGATGAGATGGCGTTTCGGGCAAAGTAGATTCCGTAAAGAGATTTACTTTTATTATAAACCTCTGATTCGGGAGAGTTTACGTATTTCGGACGATTTTTCTCAGAAGTCAGGATTCTGCCCCCAAAACCGATCACCTTGCCTGAAACGCTATGTATCGGGAAGATTACCCTTGAATGAAACCGGTCATAGGCACGCTCTTCCTTTTGGAGTGTCAACCCACTCTTTACAAGTGCATCCAGCTTATACCCCTGTTCTCTTGCATGCCCGGTGAAGGCATCCCATGTTGAGGGGCTGTACCCCAATTTGAACTTCCGGATGATATCATCCCGAACCCCCCTCTCTTGCAAATAACTGAGCCCGATAGCCTTTCCCTCTTCGGTATCGTGAAGGATTTTTTCGAAAAAATCAAGAGCAAACTGATTCAGGTTAAAAAGAGCTTCCCTCTCGCTTATCTGCTCCTGCATCTCAGCCGTTTGCACTTCCTCTTCAATCTCAATCTGGTATTTGTTGGCCAGGTAACGCAATGCTTCAGGATAGCTGAAATGCTCATGTTCCATCACGAAATTGACCCCATTACCGGCCTTGCCGCAACCAAAACATTTGTAGATCCCCTTTACCGGAGAAACCGTGAATGATGGCGTCTTCTCATTATGAAACGGACACAATCCGATCATATTCACCCCCCTGCGGCGCAGGGTGACAAAATCACCAATTACCTCCTCAATCCGGATGGTGGAGATGATGGTATCGATCGTATCTCTTGAAATCATACCAAGAAGTTAGCCTGGAGCGAAATTACGAAAAAACGATAAGTCCTGCTATCAGAATTCTATATGGCTGATTCTTTCCAACCGCTTGAGTTTAAGAGCCAGAGGGATTTGAATCCGATCCCCTTCAGGATATCTTTTGCTTCAGGGAAATAGAGAGAGAGCTCTTCGGGCTTGTGGGCGTCGGAAGCCAGCGTTATCGGGATGTTCATTGAGCGTATTGTTTTCAACAGTTCAGGTCCAGGAAAGAGAGAGTCGGAACGTTGTTTGTAGATTCCCCGTGTATTGACCTCAACAACAAGCCCTAGTTGCCTGATCAACTCCAGGGTCTCCTCGGCAAGAGCAACATACCAGGCGTCGTTCTCATGAAAATAGCGATCGTGGTTATGCATTTTGATCTTGTCGAAATGACCTATGATATCAGGTTTTTCCTGTGTTATCATCTCCTGGAGTTGCCTCCAGTAAGCGGTTACTGCTTTTCGGATATCACCTCCGAACACATCGCGAAGCCCTTTGTCATACGTTTTTACCTGGGGCCCGTCGATGAACCAGAGTAGATCGGGATGATGGTTCCTTACAAGGTGAACAGAACCAATGATGTAATCAAACGGATACTCCCCCCGCAGACTGCTCAGCGGGGTAGTTAGACCGGGTATGTAGTCGTACTCCAGACCAAGAAGAATTTCTAAATTGGAAATTGGAAATTGGAAATTGGAAATTTCCCCTCCCTTGTTGGGGAGGGGATTAAGGGGAGGGGCTGTCAAACAGCTCTTCAACCTCTGAATCACCTCAACGTACCCCCTAAGGCCTCCCTCAGGGATGGCGAAAGTATTGGGAAAAGGAACGGGTGAGTGATCGGAGAACCCAATGACAGAAAAACCAAGTTTTTCGGCCTCCTCAATATAGGCTTCAGGGGAAGAGGTTCCGTCGCTAAAGTGAGTATGAGTATGGAGGTTACCGGTCATAGAATTTGCAAGTTGAGTATAGTTTCTTTGCGTTGGTGGTTAATCTTTTCCAATGATTTTATAGATTTTATCGGCCCGGCGGAGAAATTCCGGAACAGGAATCGAGCAGATCTCTCCTTTCTTTGTCTTCTTCACCGGCTTCAGGTCGACCCGAATTTCCGGGATGGTCATTTCTATCACTCCAGTGGTAGGTCCCTGGATGTAGATCCGGTCTCCAGGTTCCAGGAATCCGGATTCCAGTTTGATTTCAGCCACGTTCAGTTTAGTGAAGTAGTTTGTTACTTTACCAACGTATACTTTTGACTGTGTGGCAACAGAACCTTGTCGTTCAGCCCATTCGCCCATGGTTTGACCCAGGTAGTAGCCATCCCAGAAGCCGCGGTTATAGACTGATTTCAACCGATGCATCCAGGCCTCCACCTTTTCCTGCGAATAATTGCCTGCTATAATTGCATCAACGGCCTCACGGTAACAAGCAATAACCGTCTTCACATATTCCGGACTTCTTCCCCGGCCTTCAATTTTCAAAACAGAGACCCCTGCTTTCACGATTTTATCCATAAAACCAATGGTGCAGAGGTCTTTTGGGGACATGATGTATTCATTATCCACCACCAGTTCAACCTCTCCGTCGAAATCGGTCACCCGATATGGCCGCCGGCACAGTTGGTAACAGGAGCCCCTGTTGGCGGAGGTATTGTACTGATCCAGGCTTAAGTAACACTTGCCTGAAACAGCCATGCATAGGGCCCCGTGAACAAAGAGCTCCAGCCTTACCAGTTCACCAGAAGGCCCGGTAATCTTTTGTCGCTTGATCGTGCGAATGATGGAAGCCACCTGGTTGATGTTCAATTCACGGGCCGTTACCATCACGTCGGCAAATTGCGACCAGTACTTCACAGCTTCCAGATTAGTGATGTTTGTCTGGGTGGACATATGAACCGGCATATTAACCGATCGGGCATACTGGATCACAGTTTGATCGGAAGCGATGATTGCATCGATTCCGTTTTTTTTGGCCGAATTCACGATCCGCTTCACCTCCTTTATCTCGGAATCGTAAATGACTGTATTTACAGTAAGGTAGGTTTTCACTTGGTACTTCCGGCATATCCGCGTAATTTTGACCAGGTCGCGAAGGGTAAAATTGATCGATGACCTGGCTCGCATATTCAACACCCCAACGCCGAAATAGACTGAATCGGTTCCTGCCTTGATAGCAGACGAAAGAGATTCCCAGGTTCCAACGGGAGCGGTAATTTCAGGTTTTTTCATAAATTATTTGCAAAAGTAAGGAAATTGATCGCTTCAAACGGGTTTGGGCATCCCAATCATAGGAGAGATAAATATATTTGTTATTTTTAACCTTTCAAAAACAGCTAAATGGAAGAGAAGCAACAACAACAAATTGAAGAGATTCTGGAGAGGGCAACCTTTGCTGCAGCAATATTTAATCAATACGACCAGGCCCAGACCGACAGGATCGTTAGGGCTGTCTACAAAGCTGGATTGAACAACCGTGTCAAACTGGCTAAGATGGCGGCCGAGGAAACACAAATGGGAAACTGGCAAGACAAGGTGAAGAAAAACGTCGTGGCGACCCAGTATGTTTACGAAAACCTGAAGAACCAGAAGACCGTTGGGATTATTTCGGAGGATGTACAAACGGGCATCATTGAAATTGCCCAGCCGATCGGGCCGATACTGGCAGTCATTCCCGTAACCAATCCCACCTCAACGATCATGTTCAAGATCCTGATTGCACTGAAATCGCGTAACCCAATCATCATCAGTCCGCACCGCAAAGCTGCCAAATGTTCTATCGAAGCTGCCAGGATCTGCTATGAGGCGGCGCTGAGCGCAGATGCACCCGAGGATTGTATCCAGTGGTCAACCCATAAGTCGCGCGAAGAGACACAGTACCTGATGCAACATCCCAAACTGGCACTGATCCTGGCAACAGGAGGCACCGGACTGGTTCACGAAGCCTACAGCTCAGGCACCCCGGCGTTGGGTGTAGGAGCTGGAAACGTTCCGGTCTATATTGAGAGGTCGGCCGATATCCCCTTTGCAGTTGAGCAACTGATACATTCTAAGACATTTGATAACGGAACCATCTGTGCCAGCGAACAGGCCCTGGTAGTTGAGAAAGAGATTGCTGCGAAGGTAAAGGAGGAGATGAAGAACCAGGGAGCCTGGTTCCTTAATCCGGAAGAGATAAAAATGGTTGAGAAAGTAGCCTGGTGTGCCGGAACCAAATCGATGAGTCCCGAAATTGTTGGGCAGTCGGTTAAGAAGATCGCTGCCCTGGCAGGTATAAATATTCCTGAAGGGATATGCTTACTGGTTGCACCGTTGGAAAAGATCGGTGAAGATGAGCCTCTTTCATCAGAAATTTTGGCCCCCATCCTGGCATATTATGAAGCAGATGATTTTGATGATGCCATCCGGAAATGCATTGACCTTAACTACCACGGCGGAATTGGCCATACAGCCTCGATCTTTTCATACGATGAAGAGAAGATCCGAAAGTTTTCTATCATGATGAATGCAGGAAGGATTGTGGTCAACATGCCCTCATCGCAGGGAGCCGTCGGGTTCATGTACAATACCCTGGAACCATCGTTAACACTTGGCTGCGGTACCTCTGGTAAAAATATCACAACCGACAATGTTTCTGCCCGTCACCTGTTGAATATCCAACGAATCACCCGTCGCCGGATGAATGAACGGATGGTCAATATGGGGTTTGACATATACTATGATGAGTCAATCGATGCCGACACCCTTGAAAGCGAATTCAACAAAAATTATTAAAAAGTAACGATATGAATCTGAGCACAGAATCAACCATAGATCTGGTGACTTGCCATTTGTCGGGACGACTCGACACCATCGTCTCCCTGCAACTCGAACCAGAGATCGATAAAATAACGGATACAAAAAAGAAGCTGGAGTTTGATTTTTCAGATGTCGACTACATCTCCTCGTCATTTTTGCGCATCTGCCTGAAGAAATTCAAAGAGCTGGGAGAGGGAAACTTCTGGATCAAATCCCCAAAACCGGATATAGCCAAGGTATTCAAGATTGCAGGATTGGAAAAGCTGGTTCAGGGCTAATTGTCAGTTGTCGGTTGTCGGTTGTCGGTTGTTGGCCTGTCGTTATTCAACGAAATTTCACCATTTCGCTACCTCACTACCTATAAGCCGCCCTGTCAATCTCTTCAATCGTTTTCAACGGCTTCGGGGGGTGCAGATAGGTGTTCAGGAAGGCGTAGATCTTCAACCGGATCTCTTTAGCCGTGCGGGTGTCGATGCGATCAAAGGAGTGACCCCCTTCCACATCCTGGAAGATCTCGTATTCAAACTTTTTTCCATCGGCTTTCAACCCCTTGATCAGGTGCTCCACCTCTAAAACATTAACATCATCATCGTTGGTATTGGTGTGGATCAGGAGAGGGGTCTTCAGCTTGCTGGTGTTCCATGCCGGAGAACGTTTTTTGTACTCTTCCACATTCTCCTGGGCCGTTTTTCCGAGGTGATAGTCGGCAGAGTAAAGCGCACGGTATTCATCATCCTGGTATCCCATCCGGGCGATCAGGTCACTGACCGGAACACCTGCGAAACAAACATTATAGTGATCGGGATGGTCAAAGACCGCCAACAGTGAGATCATTCCTCCATGACTCCAGCCAAGGATTCCAACCCTATTGTTATCAACAATGCTGTAGTTCTCAACCATGTAGTTCCTGCTGGCGTCGGCGTCTTCAACCTCCAATCCTCCATAATCGATGCGTTCCCAGTAGGATTTCCCGTATCCGGTACTGCCCCGGTATTCGGGTGCAATCACGATGTATTGCTGGGCCATCAACTCCCTGATAATGTGGGCGTAATAAGTGGTGAAATCCCCGTGAACACCTCCGTGAGGAAAGACCAGCAGGGGATATTGTTTCCCGGCATCAATTCCCCTCGGAATAAAAACGTAGGCATAGAACTTGACCGGGTTTTTGACGCCCATGGCTGTCGGATTCTTAACGGTCTCCTGGTTAATGGGAGGCCCTGTGATATAGACTTTGTCGATGAAGGCGACATCCCCTACGCGGTTATACCAGTAAATGTCGTCCACGGCTTTTCGCACCTGATCCACATCGAAGGAGAGATCACGGATATCGGATTTCAATGATTTAACCTCCTCCTGGAGGGATGGATCCTGATTTTGGGAATGGACGAACATCGAAACAGACAACAGGGCAACGAAGATGAGGTTGAGTTTTTTCATGGCACTTCATTTTAACCGCAGATTCAGCGGATTGCGCAGATAAAGGTAGAACTATTCTACGAAATTGAAAAACCATTACCTTTGCGTAAAAATAGTTGCATATGAAAGTAACAGGAAAGATTGTCGCCCTATTGGCGATTGCGCTGATCGGATTTACCGGCTGTGGTTCGAATGAACTTGATAAAGATGTAGCACCCCTGGCCGATGCCATGTGTAAGTTCATTGAAATTCAAAACAACCTGAGAGCAGCGATTGAAGCAAACGACTCATTGAATATTCAGAAATACTCTGCTGATAAGCATAAGATGACGATTGAGATTACGGTTCTCAACAATGAATTTCAGGAAAAATACGGAGATCTTGTGAAGGATAAGGAATTTGGTAAGAAATTCAAGAAAACCATGAATAAAGCGATGATCGACTGTCCGGCTCTTTCCACGGAGGATCGTGATAAAATGCAAGCTGAACTTAAAGAGTAACCTTCATTACATCCTTGATTTTTGTCAGCCTACAGGCCAGCTTTTTTTGATCTCGTGCAAAATCCCTGTCATCCGGATAAAAACAACACGGATATCTTTTGTCTGGCATTCTCCAGAAAGGTGGATTCATTATAAATTATTAGTTGCTTTGCATCCTGATAATAATACTATAACAATGATGAAATATATATCACTTCCAATAACAGGTTTGCTTTCGATTTTTCTGATTCTGATGACGGGCTGCAATAATCTGCAGCAACAAGAGTCATCACAGGAAAGCGCAACAAATTCCATTTTTGATCCACTACCATCCTGGAATAATGGCAACGCCAAACAATCTGTCATCGATTTTGTAACAAAGACTACTATGGAGGGTAGCGCTGATTTTATACCGGTCTCCGACCGTATCGCCTGCTTTGACAACGACGGCACTCTCTGGAACGAACAGCCCGTTTATGCCCAGTTTGTATTTGCGTTTGATCGGGCTAAAGCCATGGCTCCCGAACATCCCGAGTGGAAAACAGAACAACCCTTCAAAGCATTGCTGGAAGGCGACATGGAACGGGTCTGGGCCAGCAGCGTACCTGACCTGTTGAAAATCGTGGCGGCCACCCAGGCAGGGATGACCACCGAAGAGTTCGAACAATCGGTGACCGGATGGATGGACACGGCGGTCAATCCAAACACAGGAAGGCATTACAACCAGATGATTTACCAGCCGATGGTCGAATTACTTAACTACTTGCGGGATAACGGATACAAGACATTTATCGTTTCCGGCAGCGGGATCGACTTCATGCGACCGTGGACGGAAAAAGCCTATGGAATACCCCCCGACCAGGTAATAGGGAGTTCCTATATCGTGAAATATGAAATCAGAGAAGGTCAACCTGTCTTATTCAGGCTTCCTGAGATTAATTTTGTGGACGACAAAGAGGGCAAACCTATTGGGATTCATCAGCATATTGGGAAGCGTCCTGTCTTTACCGCCGGAAATTCAGATGGCGATTATGCTATGCTGCAATGGACTTCTACCGGTCCGGGTCCCCGTTTCGGGATGATCGTCCATCACACCGATTCGATCAGGGAAGTGGCATACGACAGTCTCTCCTCCATTGGTCATCTTCAGAAAGGACTCAATGATGCCGCGAAATACAATTGGGTTGTCGTGGACATGAAGGAGAATTGGAAGGAAATTTATCCGCTGCTTGACTGACATAGATATATTTCCTATCTTCGTCCAAAGCTTCTTCCATGATCAAAGCCGTCATCGTTTCGGGTGATATTGGCGCTTCTGAACGAATCACCGGATTGATCCAGGCCTGTTGTCCGGATATGGAAATTTCAGCTAAAGCCGATTCCCTGAAAGAGGGTGTGCTGAGCCTCAACCAGCACCAACCCGACCTGCTGATCCTCGATACTTTCCTGCTGGATGGCAGTGGATTTGACCTGCTGAACCATTTTCAGCACCCCGATTTCAAGGTGATCTTTGTCTCTGAATACATTGAATATGCCATGAAGGCCATCGAGTTCAACGCATTGGCATACCTGCTGAAACCGTTGGAAGAGAAGAAATTTATCACGGCTATCAACAAAGCGACGGACCGGATCCATCAGGAGGAGAAGAGGCAACTCCAACTTCTGGAGCATGATCTGAAGGATCTGCAGGCATCTGACAACATCATCCTCCGAACCAGCGAGCAGATCCACTCGGTGAAAGCCACGGAGATCATTCGGGTGGAGGCCGACGGAAATTATGCTACCTTCTTTATCTCGGATGGGCGGAAAGTGATCGTTTCCAAACCCATGAAAGAGTATGAAGATAAATTGCTGGAGAATGGGTTTTTCCGGATTCACAAATCGCACGTGATCAACATCCGGAAGATGAGTTATTTTGAGAAAGCCGAAGGAGGATCAGTGATGATGATAGATGGCTCCAGGGTGCCTGTGGCTTCAAGGAAACGGGATGAAGTAATCACACTGCTGGAAAATATCAGTTGAGATAACCGGACCGACCGGAATACGTTTAACCATTTTTTCCGGACGTTCGGGTATCAGGGGGGCGCTTTCAGGAATATTGTGAATAGGAGTGAAGGGGAGGATATATCTTTACGTCAAAAACAGCCAGTTTGACAGCTCAACAACCAACACAACTCAGGAACATCCAGGCCACTATCAGCTGTGCCTGGATCCGGGGAATATTCAATGAATCTGCCCCGGGTACCCTTGAACAATCTTCCTCAATGATCAATACCTGCCTGGAGATCATCGAATCTGTTACAGGATATTACGGAGGAGAGGTCATCCAGTTCACGGGAAAGAATGTCATCCTTCTTTTTCCTGAACATTCAGATCAAACAAAGAAATCCTCCCAGCCACTTGAGGCTTTGCTTGAAATCCGGGATAAGATTACAGAGCTCTCAAGTGAGATATCACTTGAGAGGCCCCTCGAACTGGAAGCCGGTGTTCATGTTGGCCCGGTATTGCATGGTCAGGTCGGCACGAGTTCACAAAAGCAGCCAACTGTGGTGGGGGAGGTCGTCGATTTTGCCATCGGGCTTCAGGAGATGGCTAACCGCGGTCAAATCCTGGCAGGACCAGAGGTTTACAAACTCCATCAAAAAGAATTTGATTTTCAGTCCCTTGAACCGATATTGATCAAAGGAAAGTCAGATCCGGTTCCCATTTACAAAGTCCTGCAGCGAAAGAAAAAGGAGTTCGTGCCAACGGATCAGGCCGGCCGGTCCATCTATTCTGCGATGGTTGGAAGAGAACCGGAAAAGAGGCAATTGATCTCTGCCGTGATCGACTTATCGAAGGGAAAAGGAGGGATCATCGCGATCAGCGGGGCGCCTGGTACTGGAAAATCCCGCCTGATAGGTGAGTTGAGAAAGGAAAATAGTACAGACAAATTTCTTTGGTTTGAAGGCAGGGCTATTTCCAACGGGCATAACCTGAGTTATCACCCATTTGCCGGCATCCTGAAATCATGGGCCGGGATCAGGGAAGAGGACAGTCAATTAACGGCTGCAACCAAGCTGAAGAGTGAAATTGGAACGATTTATTCCGATGGCAGTGATGACATTTTTCCCTTTATCGCCCGCTTTATGGGACTGACCCTGAGTGGAGCAGCCGGGGAAAAGATAGCGGAAATAGAGACCAGTGCACTCGACAAACTGATGCTGAAAGCCATCCGGGAACTCTTGATTAAAGCTGCTTCCAGGAAACCCTTTTTGATTGCCATTGAAGATCTTCACTGGGCTGATCAATCCAGCCTGGCATTGCTGAAGTCCTTGGTTGAACTCTCACACAGTCACCCCATCCTGTTTATCACCGTAATGCGGCCAGGATATCCGGAAACCTCCGATCCCCTGATAAAATTTCTTCATGATCATCATTCAGATCATTTGGTTGCACTGGAAGTTTCCAATCTCAACCAGGATCATTCCCAGGAGTTAATCAGAAACCTGGTTTTATCCGGAGATCTTCCCTCTTCCCTGATAAGTGAGGTCGTTGACAAAACTGGTGGAAACCCTTTCTTTATTGAAGAGGTACTTCGATCGCTCATGGATCAGCATATCATTGAGTTCGCTGATAATGCGTTTAAATTCAATGCATCGGTAGGTTCAATCAATATCCCCGAAACCATCAACGAAGTTTTGCTGACCCGGGTGGGAAAACTGGATGAAAAAACACGGAATCTGCTGGATACCGCATCGGTCATCGGACGAAATTTTTATTTCAAGGTGCTGGATGAAGCAGCGGATGCCATCGGGGAGGTGAGCGAACGGCTGCAGTATCTGAAGAATATGCAATTCATCCAGGAATCGGGCGATGAAGAGAATCTGGAATTCGTGTTTAAGCACGCCCTGGCTCACCAGGCTTCATATGATTCAATGATGGAGAAGAAGAGGAAATCGCTTCACCTTAAAATTGCCGAGTCGATTGAGAAGGTTTTCCCCGAACGTATCAACGAGTTTTACGGAACCCTGGCTATGCATTACATCAAGGCTGAAAATTATATTAAGGCGGAAGAATACTTGATGAAGGCCGGCGAGGAGGCCATGCAATCGGCAGCTTCCTCAGAAGCTATCAGCTATTTTGAAGAGGCATTCAAAACCTATTTGAAAACTTCGGGCGATGAACCTGATCCGGTAAGGGTGACGGAATTATACAGCAAGATTGGCAGTGCGTACCAACTTGGAGGCAAGAATGAAAAAGCCATCGAATATTTTGAAAAGGTATTACGGCACTATGGTATAGCTGAGCCGAGAACAAAGATTGGACAGATAAAAGCATTTGTTTCAAATTTTACCTCTATTTTTCTCTACATCACCATTCCTGGCATACGATTCAGAAAAGAAGCCACAGATCATGAAAAATGGTTGTTGAGGGTTCTTTATTTCAATGGCAAAGCGCTATACTCCTATGATTCACGGCGATGGTTCCGGCAGACAGTCCTCACGTTTAACTATTTTTCACGCTTTACTTTTTCTTCCAATGAATATGGCCAGGCGACATTATCAGCATATTCCATGCTTTTTAACTGGACGGGCATTTCATTATCTGTTGCGAGAAAAATATTGAATCTCAGTGGACAAAAGATAGAGTTAAGACCTCTGTATATTCAACAGGAGTATTACATGTTCAGAAAAATGCACCAATTTCTTGAAGGAGATTGGCGGATGGATCCTACGTTGGAAGAGATGTACACTTCTGCCTTGAAAACCGGAGATATCTTTACCCTCACCGTATACCTTCTTTTTTGCGGATTTATCAGCGTTGAACTTGGCCTGGAAGAGGAGACTGTGGAGATTCTGAAGAAAATGAAAACTGCAGGTGAAGAGTTTGAGAGTGATCATATGATTGCTCAGTATCACAGGCTGAATGCGGTAGCCCTCTTCAAGTTCAGGAAAACAGGCAGGATCTGGGAGGAGACCACAAAAGGAATAGACTATACAAAGGAGACCGGACACAGGGGAATGCTGCAGATCATTTACTCCATGCGCCTGATGAATTCTGTAATCAATGATGATCCGGAGGGAGCCGGGGCCGACATGAAAGAGATAGAACAGCTCATGCCGCCATTAAAGAAGGTCAAAATATGGTACAGCGCCTATTTTCTGGCCAAAGCGTATCTCCTGACGGAAGATTTCCGGAGAAATCCTGAAGACCGGGAAATCGAACGAAATCTATTTTCCATTTGTAAGTCTGCCATCAAACAATCCCGCCTTGTCCCCAATAACCTGATCGAATCGCACCGCATCATGGGCAATGCTCAATGGATGGCAGGAAAGAAGAAAAAAGCCCTGACCCATTACACGCTTTCTTTAGAGGCTGCCGAAAAGGTGAATGGCAGACTTGAACTATCCAGGACCTGTTTTGAACTTGGCAAGCGGCTTTCGTCTAACGGTGTTCATCACCTGGTCAATGGCCTTTCTGGGCAGGAATACCTGGAAAAAGCACGCAAACTTTTCACAGAAATGAACCTCTCTAACGACCTGGCAGAACTGGAACGATTCTCCAACAGGTAATTTCCCCCTTTTCATTCACACACAAAACCCAGGCGTTGAGGAATGTTTCTCAGGCGTTCGGGTATTTGATTCATTTAAGGTAGTTACAGAGAGTAATTTAGCCGTGTAATTAACCTTTTGTTGAATCGAAAATACAAAATCACACGGTCATGAAAAAACTTACATTAATAACAGCAATTGTTTTGACAGCTAATATAACGTTTGCACAGATCATCAACATCCCGGCTGATTACACAACTATCCAGCAGGGCATCAATGCCTCGCATGATGGAGATACTGTATTGGTTTCTCCGGGAACCTATGTTGAAAATTTGAAATTCTACGGAAAGAATATCACGTTAGCATCCCATTATCTGATTACGCTAGACACTGCCTATATCTCTCAAACTATTATTGATGGGAATCAATCCGGTTGCGTTGTGGCTATGGATGCTGGAATTCTAAATGGTTTTATTATAACCAATGGTTTTGCAGATTGTGAAAATGGCGGTGGAATTCATTGCTATGGGACGGGCATACAACTTATTAATTTAATAGTTTCCAAAAACTCAGCCCAGGGAGGTATCGGATATAGTGCCAATGGGGGTGGGATTTATTGTTCAGATTCAACATTTGTTCAAAATGTCACAGTTATCAATAATTCAACAAATCGTTATGGAGGTGGCATTTTCGTTGGTGGCATGATCCCTTCCTCACTTCAGGATATAGTAATTGCAAACAATGAAGCTGGCTATGGTGGTGGAGGTATATGTTTAGGGAACACCTCATCACTTGAAAATGTAATTATAGAAAACAATACGGCAACTGAAGGTGCGTATGCCTTAGGAACAGGAGGAGGGATGTATTTGCAAAACTCAAATCCAATCTTAAAACAGGTAACTATACGCAACAACCTGGCATATGCAAAGGGAGGAGGTGTTTATTTCGAAAACTCAAATCCCATATTCGATAGCGTAGAAAGGTGTAATATTTATATGAATTCAGCCTGGGAGGAAGGATTCGATATTTATTCTAATTCAGCCATAAATATTGTAGTGGATACTTTTACGGTTTTGAATCCTACATCTTATCTGGCTGCACCTTTATCGAATTTTACTTTTGATATATCAAATGGCCATATCATACAAGTTGACGTTGATGTTTTCGTTTCATCAACCGGTAATAATTCAAACAGCGGTCTTTCAGCCACCGAGCCCATCAAAAATATTCAATATGCTGTTCGAAAAGTGCTGGCCGATAGTCTCAATCCACATACGATTCAATTGCTGGAAGGCACTTACAGCCCATCAACCAATGATGAATGGTTCCCGGTAATTCTTCCGGATTATGTGAGCCTCTCGGGATCTGATCAACATAAGGTCATTCTTGATGCTGAAAAAAGCGCGCAGGTTATCAGGATAAAGAACCGGTTAGGAATTATTATTTCCGATTTAACAATTAGCGGAGGAAATGCCAGAGACGGAGGTGGAGGCTTGGTTTGTTGGAACTCTAATCCTGTTTTGCAGAATTTATCCATAAATAATAATGAATCAAAACTGTGGGGAGGTGGTTTGTATTTAAGTTCTTCAAATCCAGTTTTAAACAACCTGACAATTAGTAATAATATTGTTCACAATGATTCAAGTTACTTCTTGTATTATGGAAGTGGAAGTGGAATTTACTGCATGTCATCCAATCCTGTAATTCAGAGAGGAACAATTAGAAACAATATTTCAGAAGGGTACGGAGGGGGGATTAGCTTCATCAATTCAATTCCGGTATTTGACAGTGTTAACAGATGCAGTATATACTCAAACCAGGCGATTCTTGGTAAGGACCTATTTTTTTATTCAGAACAAATAGTCGAAGTTTACCTGGATACATTTTCCGTTCTTCAACCGACCGGATACTATATTCATCCTCTGCCAATGTTTGACATGCATATTTGGCATGGGTTGATTCCGCAAATTGCTGCTGATGTTTATGTTTCTCCATTGGGAAATAATGAAAATAGTGGTCTCACTTTAGACGACCCTTTTAAAAACATTGGTTATGCCTTGTCAAGAATAGTTGCATCATCAGAAAATCCACATACGATATTTTTATCTAACGGCATTTTTGCTCCATCCGTTAATAATGAAAACTTTCCATTGGTATTTCCTGGGCATATCAATCTTAAAGGAGAATCGGAAGACGGTGTAGTCCTTGATGCAGAGGGCCTTTCGGGCGTACTTGAATTTCAGGATTGTCCCTATTCGGAAATTTCAAACTTAACAGTAAAAGGTGGATACAGAATTACAAGTAGTGAGGTTTCAGGTGCCGGTATAGCAATGAAGAATTCCGGAATTTTTATAAACCATGTAACAATAGCCGAAAATTTATGTGAAAACTTTTATTACGGGGGCGGTGGAATATGGTGTAATGGGAGTTCATCGTCTATTTTTAAAAACATAACGGTAAAAAACAATACCAGCTCAGGCCCTGGAGGTGGACTTGGGTGCTGGGGTGGAGCTCCTCTTTTAGAAAATGTAATAATTTCAGGTAACTCAGTTACTAGTTGGAAAGGTGGTGGTGGAATGTATTTATACAATTCGAGCCCGACACTTAAGAATTGTTTGTTATCTGGCAATACTTCTAACGGAAATGGTGGAGGTTTATCATGTAATAATAATTCTAATCCCTTACTGATAAATGTAACCATTTCAGGGAATATTGCTTCGGAATATAATTTTGACGGCGGTGTATATTGTTCTGGTGGCTCAAATCCTGAAATAATAAATACCATCCTTTGGGATAATGAACCACAGGAGATATCCTTGCGGGGTTATGGTTCAACTGATACAAACTCAATTTCAATTTCATATTCGAATATTAAAGGAGGTCTCTCAGGTATTCAAACCAATAACAATGGAGCTGTCAACTGGCTTGAAGGCAATATTGATGAAGATCCTCTATTTATGGATGGCTGGGAACATCCTTATGCGATATCAAAAGAATCACCATGCAAGGATGCCGGAACGCCTGACACCACCGGTTTTTTTCTTCCTGTAAATGACCTTGTAGGCGGACCGCGCATCTGGAACAACCGGATCGATATGGGAGCATATGAGTGGAATAATGTTGGAGTTGAGGATCCCCAAGCTCTGATTTCCGATCTCCGAATGAGAACTTATCCCAACCCATTCACCGACAAACTCATGATTGAATTCGAACAACTGCAGCCAGGGAATATCACACTTGCCATATTAAATTCATTAGGACAGCAGGCGGCCGTGTTGTTCTCGGGTTACAAGCAGGCGGGGACCTATTCCATTGATTTTAATGGAACTGGACTATCATCCGGTATCTACCTCTGCCGGCTGCAGGCAGGGGATCAATCGGCAGTGATTCGATTAATTAAGTTATAGCACACGAATGAAACTGCAAAACATTAATCCACAATTTCTGTGGATCTATAATTAACTTCTGGAAACCAATATTCATTAAAAAACAGTATCATGAAAAAAATCATCTTTACGCTTTTTGCATCAGGATTTGGTTTGATTCTTCCCGTTTTAGCGCAGTCTACATCAAGCCAATCAAAAAGTCTTTCCGGCCTGGACGAATTTATTGTCGAACAAATGGATCTGTTTCATGTTCCCGGATTATCGGCATCTATTATTCTGGGGAATTCTGTTGTATGGAACAACAATTTTGGATTCATGAACCTGGAAGATAGCCTTCCGGTCACGGATTCTACATTGTTTAATGTTTTTTCTCTCGGCAAATCGGTGACAGCTGCATGTGTTATGCAGCTTTGGGAAGAACAACGGTTGGGATTGGATCAGAATATCAATGATTTTCTGCCTTTTCAGATCGATGATCCGTGGGTCGATCCCGACAGTATTTCTGCACGTATGCTGATGACACACACTTCCAGGATTGACGACGGAGATATTCTTTTATACGGCACCACTGGTGATCCAACGACAACCTTGCACTTTTTTCTTGAAAACTATTTGTGCCCTGGAGGTTTGTATTACAGCAATTCTAATTTTTTGACCGGATTACCCGGAACAATGTATAGTTATTCAAATTACGGGGCAGCACTAAATGGTTTTCTTGTTGAAGCGCTGACCGGGATTAGTTTTAAGTCTTACGCGCATGATTCATTGCTTGCCCCCCTGGAGATGTCTCGTTCTGCCTGGTTTTTGAGTGATCTGATAATCGATAACCTGGCGATTGGGTACGATTACATGGGGGGAACCTTCCAGTCCAACCCGCATTATGGACATCCTGCCTACCCTGGAATCTTTTTGCGCAGTTCAGCCCTTGAGCTGTCAAAATTTGTGATCATGTTACTAAATCAGGGAGATTTTCATGGAACCCGTTTGTTAGCCAGTGCTACGATTGACTCCATGACAACCATCCAAAACCCCGCCTGGCAAGGCCCATATGGAACGACCGGTCTGGGCCTTTACAGGAGAGAGGATTATGGAAACCGGATAGTATGGGGACACAATGGGGGAAGTACATTGGGATATGCTGCACATTTTTATTTCTGCAGGGAAGAGAACAGCGGAATTGTGATTACAACCAATTCGAACCAGTATGTTGATCCGATTGTCCTTCAATTATTTGAATATGCGGCTATGTTCGTGATAGCCGGGCCTATATCCAAATTAACAGCCAGCGAATTTACCGCGCATTGGTCGAAAGCATACAGTGCCACCGGCTATATGCTCGATGTAGCCCTCGATGAAAACTTTATCACGTATCTAAGTGGGTATGAAAATCTGGATGTGGGACAGGATACTCTCTACACTGTCAGCGGTTTGACGCAAAACACAGATTATTATTACCGGCTCAGAGCGTATAATGAAACGGATACGGGAGCATATTCAAACACTATGATGGCGTCCACATTTTGTGTCGGTGTAGATGATTTGTCTTCAGGTATTTCATCTGTTGACCAGCAGATCAGGTTTAAGATTTTCCCGAACCCCATTACAAGCGCGATCAACCTTGAATATGAACTGGCCCAGAAAGCCAATATCAAGATAAGCATATACGATCACCTTGGCCGGGAGATCAGGATCCTCACGCAGGGACCCCAATCAGTTGGGAAACACAGAGCCATTTTCGATATCAGCACGCTCCCTTCAGGCATCTACCTCTGCAGGCTGCAGGTGGGAGATCGGGTGATGGTGGAGAGGTTGGTTAAATTGTAGAATAGTCAAATGCTCAATGCACTCGCTTATGCGATTACCAGAGAAAAATTCCTAATAAACATTTTGCGTTACGCAAAATGTTTATTATCTTTGTGAAAATACAATCCATGAATCCATTCATTATAAAGGGTTATGCAGGAGCTAAGTATTTCTGCGACCGTGATGAAGAAACAGCGCGAATAATCCATGCAATTCAAAACCAGCGCAATCTGACACTTGTATCGTTGCGAAAAATGGGTAAAACGGGACTTATCTTTCATGTTTTTGAAAAACTTCAGCAACAAAAACACATTGAAACGATTTATCTGGACATCTATCAAACAGAAAATCTAAATGGTTTTATCAATCAGTTAGGAACTTCCATTCTTTGCATGAAGAGATCATTTGGTGATAAATTCCGGGAGTTTCTTCAGAATTTCAGATCGATTCGTCCGGTTTTGACAGTAGACCAGCTAACCGGAAGCCCTAGCTTATCCTTCAAGATTTCCAACGAGGAAGATGCCAGATTAACACTGGAGGATTTGTTTATTCTTCTTCAAGAGAAAAGTCAAACCACACCATTAGTAGTAGCGATAGATGAATTTCAGCAAATTGCAAAATATCCGGAAAAGAATGTTGAAGCACTACTGAGAGGGTTAATTCAAAATATGCATGAAGTATCATTTATTTTCTCCGGGAGCAATAAAACCCTTCTTGCACAGATGTTTGGTGATGCTACCAGGCCATTCTATCAAAGTACTGAGATCATGTTTTTGGAAGAGATACAGCAAGATAATTACGCAGATTTTATTCAAAAGCAATTCAAAACAAACGGGAAAAGGGTTCAACCGGAGGTACCAGGTGCAGTATTGAACTGGACAAGAGTGTACACGTTTTACGTCCAATATCTTTGCAATAAAATTTTTGAGATTTCTACGACAGAGGTTACCATGAAGGATTTTTCAAACTTAACACGACAAGTGATGCTGGAATTTCAACCCTTTTATCTTGAATACAGAAATCTGATCACCAGGCCCCAGTGGAACTTGTTACATGCTATTGCAAAGGAAAATGGCATACAAGCAGTTACATCCGGAGAATTTATTATAAAATATTCACTAAATAGCGCAAGTACAGTTAAGCGCGGAATAGAATCACTCTTGGATAAGGAGATGATTTATCGAAAACAGGACAACTATTTTGTGTATGATCTCTTTTTTTCCAGATGGCTGGAAACCCAATGATAAGCCCCTGACCTCCTTCTTTACCTTATTCCCAACTCCTTTTTCTGCTCATCACTGATTGCTGAGGGAGAGTCGATCATCACATCCCTTCCGGAATTGTTTTTCGGGAAAGCGATGAAGTCGCGGATGGAGTCGCCGCCGCCAAAGAGGGTGACCCAGCGGTCGAAGCCGAAAGCGATGCCACCGTGGGGGGGAGCGCCGTACTCGAAGGCATTCATCAGGAAGCCGAACTGGCTGGCTGCCTCTTCGTCGGTGAAGCCCAGCTTCTGAAACATCAACTGCTGCAACCCTTTATCGTGGATTCGGATCGATCCGCCACCGATCTCCACACCGTTGATTACCAGGTCGTAAGCATTTGCCCTGACCTTCTTGGCATCGCCAAACATGAGTTGCGGGATGTCTTCTGTTTTGGGAGCGGTAAAGGGATGGTGTTTGGCATGGAACCGATGGGTCTCTTCATCCCACTCCAGCAGGGGAAAATCAATCACCCACAAGGGTTTGAACACTTTCTGATCGATCAGACTCAACTGCTTTCCCATCTCCAACCGCAGATCTCCCAACGCGGATCGGGTTTTATCAGTTCCACCCGCGAGAATCAGAATCAGATCGCCTGGCTTGGCCTGAAATGCCTCCAGTACCGGCTTCAGGTCGTCAGGTGAAAAGAACTTATCCACAGAAGATTTGATGCTACTGTCAGAGTTGTACCTGATGTAAACCAGTCCAGTCGCACCGACCTGTGGTTTTCGAACGAAATCGGTCAGTTCATCGAGCTGTTTGCGTGTGTACTCAGCGCACCCTGCAGCATTGATGCCAACCACAAGTTCTGCCTGGTCGAATACCTGGAAACCCTTATTCTGCATCAGGTGATTCAGCTCCGTGAAGGTCATCCCAAAACGGATATCAGGCTTGTCAGATCCATACAGCTTCATGGCCTCTTCATACGACATCCGGGGAAAATCGATCACTTCGATTCCCAGAAGCGATTGAAAAAGGTGTTTAGCCAGCCCTTCGAACATATCCAGGATATCATCGCGGTCCACAAACGACATTTCACAGTCGATCTGGGTGAATTCCGGCTGACGGTCGGCACGAAGGTCTTCGTCGCGGAAGCAGCGAACGATCTGGTAGTACCGGTCGAACCCGGCAACCATCAGGAGCTGTTTGAAGGTTTGCGGGGATTGCGGAAGGGCGTAGAACTGGCCTTCGTTCATCCGGGACGGAACGACAAAATCCCTGGCGCCTTCAGGAGTGGACTTGATCAGGTAAGGGGTTTCAATTTCGATAAAATCCTTGGAAGTCAGGTAGTTTCTGGTTTCGATCGCCATCTTGTGACGAAGGAGGAGATTGTGTTTATTTTCATTCCGGCGCAGGTCGAGGTAGCGGTATTTCATTCGCTGCTCTTCGCCGCCGTCGGTATGGTCTTCGATGGTGAATGGGGGGATCTGTGAGGGATTGAGTACTTCCAGTTTTTCCACCCGGATCTCAATGCCGCCTGTAGGAATATTGGGATTTTTGTTGGAGCGTTCGGCCACACTGCCTGTTGCCTGGATCACGAATTCCCTTCCTAATTCACGGGCTTCCTTGCAAAGACCGGGATTCCCTTCCATGTTGAAAACCAGTTGGGTAATCCCGTAGCGGTCGCGCAGGTCGATGAAAGTCAGTCCGCCCATTTCGCGATTGCGCTGTACCCAGCCGGCAAGCATGACCTGTTGTCCGGCATTCCCGATCCGTAATTCCCCGCAGGTGTGTGTTCGAAACATATTGATATAGTTGAAATTGAAGTTGCAAAAGTACTAAAAGCGAAATAGCGAGGTAGTGAGGTAGCGAAATTTTCGCTTCTCGCTTCTCGCTTTTCGCTACTTGATAATAATCCTCTCCCCTCCGGAATGCGCCGAGAACTCCGGTGCGTACATGCACTGGATCGTGGCAATACCAGTGGAAAAATCACCAGCATTGTTTACTACCAGCGGATACTCAAATACCCAGGTCCCTTTAGGCAGGGAATCGAAAAAGAAACTGATAGCCAGATCCGTGGTTGATTGATAATAACCCAGCCCGTCCTGATACCGATAACCGGATAAGGATTGCGAGTAAGCCCCCGCTCCTTTAGGGGAGGGGGATTGGGGGAGGGGTTCTAACCCAGCTGCCCGCATATCTTTCAGATGCACGAATTCCATGTTGCGGTCGACAGTAACGATGATGCGGACTGTTAGCTTGTCGCCAATCTCAAGATGGTGAGATTGTGAAATTGTGAGATTGTGAGATAGGGAGTCATTCGTAAATCGTAAATCGTTATTCGTAATTTGTTCAAGTACGGGTCCAGCATCGGTGTTTTTCTCCAGGAAAATTTCTTTCTCCACCGTCAAAGGAGTTTCATGCGGTGTGATCTGATCGAGGTTTTCAAAGTATTGCCAGTAAAGACCGCCCCATGCTATTCCATCGGTAGATTTTGTGACGGTTATGTTCCCCATGTCGGGCCGGATGGCCTCTCCGGTCCATGCCATGCTAAAATATCCGGTACCTGATTCCTGCTGCACATCCTGATTACGACTCGGGTCAATCTCAATATTACCCAGCTTGATCTGAATCTGTTGATCCTCAGCTAACAGATCAGCCCCGCGCAACAGCAAAGCATAACAGGCATCAACTGTAGCCTGTTTAGTACGCCACATATGGGTCTGTTTCTGTTTTAGTAACCAGATTTTCAACTCCTCCACCGATTTCTGATCCATGGCAACTTCATCAAAAACTTCGATCATCATCGCCTGTGTTTCAACAGGTGCCTGATACCATTCGTAGCCGCCTCCCAAAGCCCAATACATTCCAAGTTCAGGTGAGTGCATAGCCCTTTCAGATAAAGATTTCATGATCTTTCCGGGAGTTACCTCATCCCCCATACGCTGCAAAGCCAGCGCAATCATTCCCTGGGAGTAAAGATCTTGCTTCAGCCAGAATTTCCTGGCTTGGGAAGTATAGTATTCAATGGTCTCATCAATATCGGAAACTCCCCTCCCTTCCTGGGGAGGGGTTGGGGGTGGGGTAGATCCGGCATCCGGCATCTGGTTGAAAAGGCTCCGCGCATAAAGATATTTCACCTGAACTGGTGTGAGATGGTTTTCATTCAGCTTTCCGGGGACGTTTTTCTGAAGTTGTTGATAATCGTTAACAATCTCTTTATCAAGATATGAGATCGCTTTTCGGATCATTTCAGCTACTTGTCCCCCCTGTTCTGTGTATCGTACACCAAGGTGGTTCAGGCGTCCTAATCCGGTCAGAATAGTTAGCGTGACAATCCGATTTTCACGCATTCCTTCAAACCATGGCCAGCCTCCGGAAGGATATTGCATCTGTTGTAACAACTTGAAGTTCTCCCGGAAATTTTGCTGAAGGTTGTTCATGTCGAAATAGAGTCCGAGCTTCCTCTTGCTTTCTGTTTCGTTAAGTGCATCGAGTACCCAGGGAGTCTCCTGAAGGATGGCCGATTTCAACTCTTCGTTTTTTTCCAGGTTCGACAACAAAGCGTCAGGTGTCAGTGCTTTCCAGCTTTCAAAGATCTGACGGATCCGCGGATTGAATCCAGCAATATGAGAAGCCAGGGCATTGGCATAAAATGCACCGAAGATCTGATCTGTATTTTTATATGTTTTAACATCTAATGCAGGCAATGCCTGAATGGCATACCATGCCGGGTTGGAGGCGAATTCCAGGGTGAGCCGGTAACTGTTGAGGGACTTTTGGCTTGCCGACTCAATCAGTTTATCAAATTTAAAATCAAAACTTCCTTTTCCTTTTACTGGTAATGGCAACGATTCGGTTACCAGCATCCGGTTGGTTAACACCGGAATGGTGTTCATCTCCCCATCGTTGAAATTTCCTGCCTGGGCGATAACGGTATACTGCAGCAAACTGATGAATTTGGAAACAGGAATGGCCAGGGTCCAGGAGACAGAGGTACTTTGACCAGATGGAATTTTAAAGGATTTGGGATTTGGGATTTGGGATTTTCGATTTTCAATGGCTGAATTGTCATCCGTCATCCCATATCCCGTATCCAATATCAGGCCATTCAACGGCTGCATCATGATCGACTCCGCCAGATCAAGCTTCGCCTCTCCCGAGATCTCATGATCACTGAGGTTAACGATCCGGGCGATGAATACAACGGTATCCCCTTGCCGAACAAAACGGGGTACATTGGGAAACACCATCAGATCTTTTTGTGTAATCATCTCTTTTTCAACCAATCCGTAATCCAACTCTTTGGAATAGGCAAGCCCAAGTAGTTTCCAGGAGGTAAGCGCTTCCGGTACCGTGAATTTCAGCAGCAGGTTCCCGGTACTGTCTGTGAGAAGGGAAGGATAGAAAAAAGAAGTTTCCCGGAAATCTTTCCGGACAGGAATGACCTGAATCTGCTGGTTTTCGGGTGATCTGCCGGCATCAACGGGATTTTCCCCCATCGTTCCCTTGCCATCCATCGGAGGTGGAGGTGGAAGCAGGGTTCCCTGTTCCATATTGGCTGTTTTTGATTCGGACTCCATAGAATAAGAGTCCCTGGCGAGTAACGGTTGGGTGTATTTGTCCCTACCGAGCAATGAACCCCGGTAATAAAGATTTCCCATTGCCGGCATCCCAAACCAATTGATTTGCTCATACTGCCTGAATAGAAAATCATCATAACTCCGCCCGGATAAATACCAGGAATCGATTGTGGTTCTGAAGTCATCGTTAACATCCCATGGTGAGCTGGAATAGTAGTGTTTAAATAGGTCAAACGACCACGTATTACTGCGGAACTGATCGAGCGAACGATCATACATGGTGGTTAGCAGGGAAGCCGAAACTCCTTTACCGGCAGCATCAGTGATACGGATTTTCCATTCCTCCCGATGGTCTGGGATCAACTTATTCCGGAAGGTTTCAAAATTGATATCCAATTTTTTATCTGTATATGGAACTGAAACCACCTGATTGTTCTGGAATACCCGGTTTTCACAAACAAAGAGAAAATTGACCGAAAAATTTCCACGGAAGTCTTCAAGGATCGGGATCTCAACCACCTTTTGCTGGTTCTTCAGGATCATCCACTCCCTGGAGTAAAGCTGATCCTTTACCCTGATTTCACGAATGACCCGAATCTCTTTTTCGCTGGTTCCGATCAGGAAAGAGGCTGTTTCACCCGGCTCTCCTGAGCTTTTCAAGGGCACAAACCAGTTGAATGTTGCGACAGGCACCCTCTTACTGTTAGGATCAAAAGCTGTGAAAAAGAGGACTTTCTCCACCTTCTGGCCGAAGGGGCCGGTAGCCGTAAGCGTTAGTTTGTAAGATCCTGGATGCTGGATGCCGGATGGAGAATTATCATTTCTTTTATCAGGTATCTGGCATCTGGCATCTGTCAGACAGATCACCGTATCCTTAACCGTATTCATCGGGTAACTGAAAATCGTCTCTTCCTCCGGCCACCCGGAAGGATCATTATCATTGGCATAGATGTCGTGTGGGAACTGAGTATAGAATTCTTCCCTTGAGAAGATCTGGGTGTCGGGTTGACCCCAGAGACGGGATTTGAAGGCACGGCCGGGACCGGAAAGTTTTACCAGTGTGACCTGAAGCTCAACAGGGGTTGACTTACCATTCAGGTTGGTTGTGGAGAGGACGAATTTCCCATCTGTTTTTATATTCACCTTTTCAGGTATGGTGATGTTGATCAGAAGGGATGTATAGCCGACCGAAAGAGTCTCCTGGGACGAACGGGTCTCGCCGTTAATATCTGTTACGTCTGCAAAAATCCGGAAGGTGAACACAGGTTGGTTCGATAACGGTATAGATTCGTCGGGGATGGCTTCAAACGTAATAGTAAACGATCCATCATCCCCGGTGAGGGTGGTCCCATTTGTAATCTCAACGTCCGGAGATTGAGGGAAGGGGATACGCCACCAGTTACCAAAGTAAGGATAGGTAGCTGTTCGAACAACGCGGTAACTAACTGAACCGGCATCGATTGCATTTCCTGCAAAGCCCTTGGCGTTGCCTGTTATAGATAACTCTTCTCCAAGCTTGTAATTTCCTTCTGCGGGATTAAAAATCACCTCAAATGTGGGTCGTTTGTACTCTTCAACAGAGACGGCAATCGATCCCGATTCGTTAAAGATGCGCATCTCGCCCGGAAGAACTCCCGTGGGAGCGGTAAATGAACCATTGAAAGACCCATATCCATCGGTCGTAAACCACTGATCAACAATTTTTTGTCCGTTTACATCTGCGAAGCTGACGAGCGTTTTTTTACCAACTTTCAACCATGTGGAATCACCGGATCGTTCAAGAACGATTCCCTTGAAATAGATAGTCTGTCCGGGGCGAAAGATAGCACGATCGGTAAAAAACCTGGTTTGTTCAACAGTACCGGCCTGTCGGTCTGAGACCGGATAAAGGTACAGGGGCTGGGTGATGAGCAGGTCATCACCATCGTGAATCGTAAGCGAGAGGTTAACATGGGATGATTTGCCCAGTGGAGCCGGAATGGTTAAAAAACCAGATTCATCGGCATGGTACTCTCCCTCTTTGGAGGTCACATACTGTCGGTTCCGGCTGTCATAGGTTTTGGAATATGCTTCAACAAAAAGATTTTTCAGAGGGTAGCCGGTTTGACGGTCAAGCAGGTAGATATCGAAGCCTCCCTTTTCGGTTCGCTGGGTGATGTAGCTGATTCCGGATGACCAGATCGCCTGATATGTGAAGGGAATTTCGGGATTCCGAAACAGGGAATCGGCTGATGCCAAAAGAAGATAAAAGCCTGGAGAGATGGGAGGGATACTGAATTCGGTCCGGTGCTCCTGGTAATCCCCTGTAGCAGGAAGGGTTATTTGCCAGTTACTAACCGTTTCAAAGGAGATGAGGTATTTGAGGTTATCCGCCTGATTCAATCCCGAAAGTAAGGTCTGGTATTTCTCCGGATCAGCTTTGACAAGCCGAAAATACAGAGAAGAAACATTTTTAAACGAGAGGGAGCCCAAAGCAGGTTGAGCTGGTATGATGGCATATTCGGCAGTGATCTGAAGAGAAGGTGCCAGGATCTGCTTGATCAGCGAACGGCAGTTCTTACCACCCATTGATTCGGGAAAACGCTCAGCAGCACCCCTGCAAACCTGCAACGCCGATTTCAACTCCCATTGATGGGCCCCTGAAACCAGCGGATTATACCTCTCTCCCTCCTTCATGAGGGCCTGGGCAAGAGCAAATGATATCTCTGTTGAGGCTGGAGAGAAGGAGTAGTCATGTTCAAATGCCTGGAGCGCCTCCAGGTAAAGGCTATCTTTTTCCGGCAAAGTACTTTCTTTCAGAACATAGGAAAACCGTTGAAGTTCCCAATCGATCAGTGCTTCCGGATTTTTATTGTTGATATGAAATTGGGCTACTACCTGATAGATCCGGATTGCATACCAGCCGAGAGAGAGAGTATCGTTGCCGGGCGGGATGAAGGTCCCATCGCCCGGACGGGCGTGAATTCCTTTGGGCTTAAGCGGGTAGTTGATAAATGTTCCTGACTGGGCAAAAAACAAGTTGTTATCCAGAATGAAAGTATTTAAAGACTGAATAACCGGAAGGCCTGCCTGGGTAAAAAACTGAAGTGCACGCTGAGCCAGGAAGTCAAACAGGTTGGAATGGATGGAAGGTGTTGTATCTTTTTTTCCAGTATCCAGAACCGGGTAATCCAGGATGGCCTGGTATCGTTCCAATGGAATTCCCTGAAGCTCGGTTTCGTTCGAAAGCGATTGCCGGTAGCTCAGGATGATTTCATAGAGTAATCTCTTTGTATCCCATGTTTCAGGATTATCCGATGGGTTGCCGATTACAGCCGACCGGCCACCAAAGCGGTATTGATTACGCTGGTAGTAGCTGAAATAAAGCTCTCCCATGATGGAGTGAAGGATCTGGGTGACCGGCTCCCGAGAGGTTTCTATCTCTCTTTGTAAATCATTGATTGCTTCAATGGGAAAATTCTCCTGGAATGTCGAATTCAAACTGATCCGGCAGATGATGGCTTTTACCAGTTGGGGATCATCCTGGCCTTCCTTTGCTTGATGATAGATTTGATCCACAACCGTTAGAGCAGAATTGGGTAACCCGGCGTTGGCCAGCGAATCCACCCGCTGCCATAAAGAATCATACCTGCCAACTGCCAACTGAGGACTGCCAACTGCCAACTGCCAACTGAGGACTAATACCAAAGAGAGGATTTTCATAATTTTTTATTTGGAATCAATAAAGATACAATATTAACGGTTTTTCTTTTTTCCGGGTTTTTCGTTTTCCGGTGGGGCGATCATGGAGGTGAGGGGGTTGGCTAACCCTTTGTACGCTGTTAGCTCAAGTTTTACGGAACCGATGATCACGGCTGATTTTATCAGAAGTGGAATATGGTTTTTATCATCGGTAATCCAGATATCCATTGGATAAGGTTGCGAGAATATATTACCTGTTACTACAAGTGGCTGAAATCTTATACAGCGAAAGGTTCCCAGCGCAAGTTTCACATCTTCCCGGCCTATATAGCGAATGACCGACACATAAATAGAGTCGTCAAGCAGAAAGGTAATCGGGAAATCGTCGCCGGGTTGGGCGTTGGACATATCATAGGTCCGCGCCACATAGAGGGATGAAATCAGATCCTGGGTCCCTTTCGGCATCGTTCTGTTCTTCCGGGTGCTGGAATAGGTCCCTGTGAACTGGTTGAACTTCACCTCGTCATCATACGCATAATCCCCCTCTTTGGTTCTCCGGATAAACTTCCAGGGTATCAGAAGCTCCCGGTCGACAAAACTTTCAAACTTGTCGTCAACCTTAAAAAACAGACTGAAAGCACCTTTCGTCTTCCCTGTTCCGATCAGGTGGTAGGTTTGCCGGCCATTTACCTCCTGGCTTTCGAATTTCACCTCTGCAGAGGCTACTCCTGCCGTAACCTTTCCGGTTACATAGGAGTCGTAATAGACGCTGTATTCCAGGTATTCACCATGGGTAAATGCCTCGTTTTTAATGGGTGCCAGTTCCTGGGAAATGAGGGGAATGGAATGAAGGATGATACAGGTAATAGCCAAAATCATGTAGGGGCGACTGGGCCGGTCACCCCTATCGGCCTTGGCGCCAATCCGTTCTAAATCACCACGTTGACTATTTTTCCCGGGACAACGATAACTTTTTTCGGTGGGTTTCCCTGAAGCCATTTTTCTGATTCAGTTGCCTGCAATACTGCCTGTTCAATTTCTGAAGGAGTGAGATCGAGAGGCAGCGTTAATTTATAGCGCATTTTACCATTAAACGAAATGGGATACTCAAACATGTTTTCTACCAGATATTCTTCTTTGTAGTCAGGAAATGAGGCTTTGGCAATGCTTTCATTATGGCCCAGCTGCTCCCAGAGCTCCTCAGCCAGATGTGGGGCATGGGGTGATATGATAATTGCCAGATCGGTAAGAATCGAGCGTTTATGACATTTCAGATCTGAGAGTTCATTGACACAGATCATGAAGGCGCTCACCGCAGTGTTGAATGAAAAACGCTCGATGTCATCCTGTACCTTTTTGATGGTTCGGTGCAATACCCTGAGTTCTTCAAAAGAAGGAACCTCATCTGAAACCCGGAACCGGCCATTTTCATCATGGTATAGTCGCCACACTTTTCGGATAAACCTGAATACCCCTTCGATCCCGTGTGTGTCCCATGGTTTAGACTGTTCTAACGGACCCAGGAACATTTCATAGAGGCGTAGTGTGTCGGCTCCATATTCTTCGATGATCTTATCGGGATTCACGACATTGAATTTCGATTTAGACATCTTTTCAACTTCAGGATTCAATTTTACGTATCCAGGCTTTATCTTGACCTTTTCGGATTTTGGTAAATTGGCAAGGAGATGATAGTTCAAAAATTCATTGATATCATCAACTGTTGCCATCTTTAAGTGTTCAAAGTGCTTATATTGCTTTTTTAAAAGAGTTAAATTCGATTTGGTTAATAACCCATCCTCCACATATTCGATAGGGATATTGAGCCATTGTGTTATTATGCTTGAGACGTTTTCATCTAAATAGGTAAAATCAGGTGGAATGATATAAGATTTTATATCGTTTAAGGGTCCAAATACAAAAATTTTTGCTTTTTGACTGATTCCTTGAATCATCCCTTGATTGATCAATTTTTGAAATGGTTCTTCCGTGACGGTTAATCCAATATCAAATAAAAACTTATTCCAAAATCTTGAATATATCAAATGACCGGTAGCATGCTCTGCTCCTCCGAAATAAAGATCCACGGTTTGCCAATAATTGACAGCCTCGTTGGAAAAGTAACGGTCACGATTTCCGGGATCCATGTAACGCATGTAGTAGCCACTTGAACCTGCAAAACCAGGCATGGTGTTGGTTTCAAGAGGATATCCCTTGCTGGTTTTCCAGTTTTTGGCTCGGGCCAGGGGCGGTTCACCGGTTTCGGTTGGAAGAAATTTATCGACTATTGGAAGGCGTAACGGGAGTTCCGACTCCGGCAGTGGATAAGGGATTCCATCCTTGTAATAGATTGGAATAGGCTCTCCCCAGTAACGTTGCCGGCTGAAAATCGCATCGCGCAGGCGGTAGTTGATTGTTCCTTTTCCGATTTCCATCGCTTCAATGCGGTCGATCACAGCCTTTATCGCCTCTGTTACCTCCATGCCGTTGATGAAATCAGAATTTACCAGGATGCCATCCTTGGCGTCGAAGGATCTCTCGGAGATGTCGCCGCCAGAAACGACTTCAATGATGGGAAGACCGAAATGTTTGGCAAACTCATAATCGCGTTGGTCGTGTGCTGGAACAGCCATGATAGCTCCTGTACCATAACCTGCCAAAACATATTCCGCTACCCAGATGGGAATCGGTTGCTGATTGAAGGGGTTGAGGCAGTATGCCCCGGTAAACTCCCCGGTAATTTTTTTCACATCGGTCATCCGTTCCCGTTCCGAACGGTTTTTTGCCATCTCGGTATATGCCATAACGGATGCTCTCCTATCGGGCGTAGTGATTTTCTCCACCAGCTCATGCTCCGGCGCCAGCACCATGTAGGAAGACCCGAAGATGGTATCCGGACGGGTAGTGAAGATCTCCAGCTGATCGTCGTGATCCTTGATGGGGAAGAAAATGTCGGCCCCCTGCGACCGTCCGATCCAGTTTCGCTGAATCTCTTTCAGGGAATCAAACCAATCTACCTCATTCAGGCCGTCGAGGAGTCGCTGTGCATAGGGTGTGATCCGTAAAAACCACTGCTTCATCAGCTTTCGTTCTACAGAATGACCGCCCCTGACAGAGAACCCGTTCGCCACCTCATCGTTAGCGAGCACGGTCCCCAGATCGGGACACCAATTGACTATGGCATCGGAAAGATAAGCCAAACGGTAATTCATTAAAAACTCTTGCTGCGCCTTCGTATTCCAGTTTTTCCACTGATCGGAAGTCACCTCTGCAACGCCGTTTTCCATGATTTTCTCAATCAGCCTGGTTATGGGTTCGGCCTTCTGCAACAAGGGATTGTACCAGTGCTTGAACAATTGAATAAAGGTCCACTGAGTCCATTTGTAATAGTCGGGATCACAAGTCTTTACCTCTCGTGACCAGTCGTAGGAAAAACCGATCTTATCCATCTGCTCCCGGTAGCGGAGGATATTTTTTTCGGTAGTAACAGCCGGATGGGTTCCGGTCTGGATAGCGTACTGTTCAGCAGGTAGCCCATAGGCATCATAGCCCATCGGATGAAGTACATTATACCCTTTCAGTCGTTTAAACCTGGCGTAGATATCAGAAGCGATATACCCTAATGGATGACCTACATGCAGGCCGGCACCTGATGGATAAGGAAACATATCGAGGACGTAAAACTTAGGTTTTGTGTGATCAAGGTCGATTCGGAAGGTGCCATGCTCTATCCAGTAGCGCTGCCACTTCTTCTCCACTTCCGAAAAGTTATATTCCATGGTTAATGTGTAATAAGTTGATTTTACTTCGTTTCGGGGTGCGAAGTTAGAAAATTACAGGGAATTATTTACCTTTACCATGAATTCACTACCCTGCAACTTAATGCCTGACGAGACACCAAAAACCACCAAACCAAAATTTAGCAGGCATATTCTCAAAGCCCTGATGTGGATTTTGATTGTTATCTCTGTCGTTTTCATGTCTGCTTTCGTGGCGATGAACTATTTTGGGGAGCGTTTCATCAAAACATTCCTGCAGGCAAAGATCCGTCAAACCAGTCATGGCGTTTATGAAATCGACTTTGATCAGTTTCATTTCAATCTCTTTTCCGGAAAGACATCTGTAACCGGTTTCCAACTCATCCCCAATGAAAAACGTTACGAAGAGCTTAGAGAAGAAGGCAAGATAAAAGGCACGCTCTATTCAATGTCGTATGAGAAACTTGCACTGAATAATCTGAACCTGAAAGAGATGTTTCTTGACAGGACCATTCATCTCCGGATGATTGAAGTGGATAAGCCGATCATCAGTTTCATTGCATTCCCCGACTCCATTGCGAAAAAGCGGGGACGGTTCAAGCACCTATACCAGGATATCTACCCTGTTTTATCTACTGTTTTCACCGAAGTGAAAATAGACTCAATCCGTGTGAATGATGGATCCTTTTCGGGAAAGCAGACCCTGAAATCGGGAAAGACCATGGAGGGAGACTGGCTTTATTCGGCCGTTTTACGTGATTTCGATCTCAATGCCTATGATTACAAGGAGGAACGGATCTTTTATTCGAAAGATGTGGAGCTGAGGATCCGGAATTTCAATTATTCGCTCGCCGACAGTCTCTATTTTCTGACAGCAGATGAAGTTGGTTTCTCTCTGATAGGATCACGTCTCTTTGGGAAGGGCCTTTCCCTAACGCCCAATTTTCTTGCGAGCAGGCTGGCAGATGCGAAAACAGGAAATTTTTACCAGGTCTATCTTCCGGAGTTCTCCATTGCCGGTATAGATCTTTATAAAGCAATGCTGGAGAAAAAGATTTCCATTAACTCGATCAACATTGACAACCTCGATGTCAAAATGTTCCTTCATAAGCCAGCCGAACCTGTGGTAAAGAAAAACCGGCACAAAGTGACAATTGCTAATCTCTATACCATCTTTCAGGATAAGCTGAAGAATATAACCATCGATACGTTTCTTCTGAGCAACGCCTCTTTCCAGTTTTACCCCCGGGTTACAGAGCATAGGCCCGAAGTTCAGGTGGATCGGGCTACCTTGGAGTTGCATGGTTTCCATCTCGATTCTATCGCACATCTCGATACTACAAAGATCCTCTATTCAAAGGAGATCGAATTCGATCTCGAAGGATTTACCCTGGCCCTGCAGGATAAATTGCATGACCTCAATGCACAACAGGTGATCATAAGTACCCGACGGTCACTCATCGACATCTACAATACCCGGCTCTATCCGTCACCATTAGTGGATTCAACGATGCGCTATAAGAGTAACTCCATGTACCGGATGATGTTCCCTCAGGTGAAGATCGAACAGATTAACCTGCTTCGGATGTTTAATACCCGGAACCTGGAATTTAGCCGGTTAGCCATTCTCGAACCCGACTTGACGATCATACAGTATAGGGACAAGAATGTATGGCAAGATACGGCAGGTCAGGGAGGTACATTTCTTCAGAAACTTGACCTTATACGAAATGTGGTTATTCCATACATGGTCTCAATTCAAGCTGGAACGATCGAGATTTCCAATGCCAGGATTAGTTTCAAGGACGACAAACAGGGGATGAATGAAGAGCGGATAGCAGGATTGGTGGATCTGACATTAACAGGCTTTATGATGGATACCCTGACGTATCACGATCGGAAAGATTTTTTAAACAGGCTCGAACTGGACCTGGCTCTGAGGGATTTCAGATACCTCTCCCCCGACTCCCTTCATCGTGTAAGGGTAAAAGAGCTATTTGTAAATTCCCTCTCACAGGAGCTGGATATTACTGATTTTGATATGCTTACAACAAGCAGGGTTCATCCGGGGATGCCGTACCCTTCTACCCTGGTTGCGCAATTCAGTGCCCTGCAGGTGCATGGTTTTGATCACCGGAAATGGATCGGTGAGAAGTGGTTTTCGGCCGGTGACATCCGAATTCAGGAGCCTAATATTGTAGTCCGGTCTGTGAAACGAAAAAAGGAGAGCTCGCTCAATGAACCATTTTCTGATGTAGACGATGCAGTTTCAAAAATTGAGATTGGGAGTATCATGATCGACAAGGGATGGTTCGACCTGGTGGAAGAAGATCAGAAATCCAGGGGTTCTTTGCTGGTCAGAAACTTCGACTTTCAGCTTTCCAAATTTCTTTTTGACCTGACAGGCTGGGATGAAGGAAGTAAAATTTTGAGGTATGACCTGCTCTCCCTGAGGCCCGATACGGCATACCCTATTCTCCTCGATAGCACTTATTCAATCAGCTTTTCCCGCTTCCTTTCGGATTCCTATCCGCCTAACTTCTCCCTCAGTAACCTCCATATTGTTCCAATGGATCCAGGAAATGACAGGCAACAAACACCGCTTACTATTGAGCTTGCACTTCCCTCGTTTATTGTGCGGCATCTCAATCTTGAACAGGTTTTATTTAACAGGGACCTCCGCATCGAAGAGATCACTATCCTGCACCCGGAGATAACGCTCAACCACCATCCGGATCTTCAAGCTAAAAGAAGGCCGGGGAATAATTCCATTTCCAGCCATCCTGAACTCAGAACTCCATTCCGGTCAATGGAGATTGGCAGCGTGGTGCTGACAGATGGGGTCTTTCATTATAAAAATGGGGAAATAGAGAGTTCAACCAGGATGAATCTGGACAGGATCAACACGACTATCACAGGATTCAAGTACGACTCCACCCATTCTCAAAAGAAAACATCAACGCTCTTTTTCTGTAACGATATCGACCTGCAAACAGGAGGGTATTCTCTGCTTACAAAAGACAGCATGAACACGCTCTCTATTACAGGCCTGCACCTCTCAACAGGAAATTCAACGCTGGCAATTGATTCCTTTGCCCTGACTCCCAACTACTCTGATTCTATGTATTCCCGGAAGATGGGTTATCAAACCGACCGAATGGAGATAAGGACCGGAATGATTGAGATGGAACGATTGGATTTTAAAACACTGTTGGAGGAGAGGAAAATTGTTGCCGGATTGGTTTACATTGATGGGTTGACCCTGGATGACTACCGTGATAAACGAGTTGAATTTCCAATCTGGAAAAGACCACCCATGATTCAGCAGGCTATCAGGGAGATAGCACTCCCGATGGTGATAGATACGCTTTCATTATCAAACGGGAAAGTGACTTACCGGGAACAGACAGGCAAGGAACCGGGCATGATCTTCTTTGATGGGATGACCGCCCTGGCTCGGAATTTAACCACTGATTCGCTTTTAATTTCCCGGGGAGCGGAGTTGATTGCAAACGGATCTACATATCTGATGGGTAAAGCTAAAGTGGATGGGGAGTTCAGGTTCCCTCTTCAATCACCAGCCGATACATTCTACTTTCATGGGAAAGCGGGGAGAGTGAATATGACTCTCTTTAACCCAATGGTCTCACGGGTAGCACCGGTGAGAATAAAAAGCGGTGTTGTTGACAGTGTTAATATCCATTGGATGAGAGGAAACGGCATCTATGCTAACGGACTGCTGGATCTTTACTATCATGATCTTCAGGTGGAATTGTTGAAAGAAAAGAGGAAATTCTGGAACAGGACCGGTACTGATCTGTTGCAACTATTGGTGAACATGGCCGTTCCACAAGAGAATCCGGGATATTTTGGGATTCATAAATCGGGTTACATCTGGAATAAGCGGGATGATGAAAAGGGATTTTTCAACTTCTTCTGGAAGTCCCTTCTTACAGGGCTGAAATCGAGTGAAGGACTGAATTCAAAAGAACAGAGAGCATTTAAAAAAGTGCTTAAACGGGATATGAAACATAAATAACCAGAAGAATGGTGGAAAAGGTAAAGAGATCAAAGGGCAAACGGATTTTAATCTGGGCCTTGGGCATACTGACCGGAATCATTATGGTAGTGGGTGTTGTGGGATATTTTTACTGGGGCAGTCTCATCAAAGAAACCATAAAGAGCGCTATAAGCAGAGAAACAAAAGGGTTGTACAAAGCAGATATCGGATATGTCTATTATGGCATTTTCAGTGGGAATCTCCATATTCGGAATTTAACGTTGATCGCAGATACAGCCATTTACAATGCCATGGATCCCGACTCGACACCTTCTTTGCTTATTGGGCTTCATGTGGGTAAATTGACAGTGCTGGACCTGCAATTGAAACAGGCGCTATTCAGTAAAAAAATTGATGCAAAACGCATTGATGTAAAATCCCCGGAGCTGAAGATTTGGAGAAAAAAAATTCCGGTGCCGGATACAACAGGGAAAGCTCCGGATACCACCCAGTCGATTCCTCTTCCGAATGGTTGGGATTACATCGCTGTAGGTACCATCAGTCTTGTTGCGGGAAGCCTCAGCTATATCGATCAGGCAACGGATTCGGTTAAGGAGTTTACCATTCCGTATATCGATATCCAGATTGTCAACCTTTGGGTTGATTCTACCTGGAGAACAGACCCCCGGATATACAATACCGATGATATCGTGATTACACTCAGGGACCTCAAACAGCAAACAGGTAATGCGATGTATGCAATGCATTTTGGTGAGGTAGGTCTCTCGACAGGTCAAAACATGTTATATGTTGACAAATTCCATCTTGAACCACTGTTTAACAGGCAGGATTTTAGCAGAAAGCTTGGTTACCAGACCGACAGGATGGATATCGGGATCAAGAAGATTACCCTCTCTGGTATTGACTGGCGGGAGTTGATGCTGGATAAAAGGCTGGTTGCAGAAAAACTATGGATCGACTCTCTCCTCCTTGATGATTATCGTGACAAAAGAGTCCCAATGCGCCCCGGATTCAAACCACCAATGCCGCAACAACTGATTCGAAATCTTAAAACCCACATATGGATCGACTCTCTGGAGATAACTAACGGGAAGGCAACCTATTCGGAGCAGGTTGCCAATGAACCGGGCACGATTTTTTTCGACCGGATCAATGGCCTCCTGACAGGGCTTACCAACGATTCAACCTGGCTGGCTGAGAAGAAGGTATCTCCTCTTAAGGCTGAAGCCTATATTCAGGGGACTGGAAAATTACAGGCTACAATCAATTTTATCTTCGGCGATTTACGTAACCGTTTTACCGTTTCTGCTCAACTCTCCAGATTTGATCTAACTCAGATCAACCCTATGCTATCTAAGCTTGAACCTGCGAAAATCGAAAGCGGAGTAGTTAAAAAGATGGTGATACCCATGATCCAATTTAACGATGATTTTTCTACAGGGAAGCTGACTTTCTATTATGACAATCTTTCATTTAAGATGTTCAAGGAGAAAAACACGACCTGGGATGGCATCAAAACAGGCGTGATAAACTTTGTAGCCAGCGATATTCTGATCAACAAAAGCAATCCCCTTCCAAACGGAAAACTGAATACTGGAGTCATTTATTTTCAACGGGATAAGCATAAGTCGATCATCAACTTCATCTGGAAAAGTATTTTCAGTGGGTTAAAATCAAACATGGGATTCAATAACAAAGAGCAGAAGGTAATAAAAAAAGGCAAAAAATAGCCGGCGAGTAAAAAAGCAGTAATTTTAGGCGGAACTTGCAAGCGATGAGAAACAACGAACAGAGCTATCAGAAGCGTCGACTGGCCACATCCTATGTGACAACGATCATCAGCATCACACTGGTCCTTTTCATGCTGGGGTTACTGGGTATGCTGGTACTGCATGCTAAAAAACTATCGGATTATGTCAAAGAGAACATCGGTTTTTCAATCATGATCAAAGAGGGAGTCAAAGAGATAGATATCTTTGAGCTACAGAAAAAACTTAATAAAGAGGTGTATGTTAAAACCGCCGAGTATATTACCAGGGAGCGTGCAGCGCGCGAATTTTCAGAGGAGCTTGGGGAGGATTTTGTTGGATTCCTGGGGTATAATCCACTACTCCCATCCATCGAGTTGAGGTTGAAAGCATCCTATGCCAACTCCGACAGCATCCAGCGGATCGAAAAGAAATTGCTTAATTATCCGGGCGTAAAAGAAGTAGATTATCACAAACCGCTGGTGGACGAAATCAACCAGAATGTTGAACGGATCAGTCTGGTGATTCTCGGATTCAGCCTAATCTTGTTGTTTATCGCTATTGCACTGATTAATAACACAATACGACTATCTGTTTATTCAAAACGATTTCTGATCCGAAGCATGCAGCTGGTTGGTGGAACACAGAAGTTCATCCAGAAGCCCTTTATGGCAAAAGCGATCGTGAATGGATTCTTCAGTAGCATTATAGCAATTGGCCTGTTGTTGCTGGTTCTTTATTTTGCAAACAAGGAGATGCCTGAACTGCTGGAGTTTCAGGATCTGGAATTGTTCGGGATTCTCTTTGCGCTGGTCATTGTTCTGGGAATTATAATCTCCTGGGCCTCCACCTATTTTGCCATCCGGAAATACATCCGGATGAAGACGGATTCATTATATAGTTAACCGAGTTACTGAAAAATAACCTATTTTTGCCTTTCCAACGTACATCGAATGGAGAAGAAAAAGAAAAACATCGAGCCGGCCCCGCTGCCAAAACAACCAGTTCAGGTTGGTGATTTTGCTTTCGGCAAAGAGAATTATCGCCTCATGCTGATTGGATTGGCGCTTATTGCCATAGGGTTTATCCTGATGATTGGCGGAGGTTCCAAAGATCCGTCACAGTTCAATCCGGAGATTTTCAGTTTCCGCCGGATTACGCTTGCCCCGATTCTGGTGCTTGCAGGTTATGTGGTGGAGATCTTTGCCATCATGAAGAAACCAAAGGACTAAGATGACGTTTCTCGAAGCGATCATTGTAGCGATCGTTGAGGGGATCACCGAATTCCTTCCTGTCTCCTCAACGGGACATATGATCATCACCCAGGCTATTCTGGGAATTCCCCCTTCAGATTTTGTTAAAGCATTCACGGTGAATATCCAGTTTGGGGCGATCCTATCTGTGATCGTACTCTATTGGAAACGGTTCTTTCAGAGCTGGGACTTCTATTTTAAGCTTGCCATTGCCTGTATCCCCCTCATCATCGCCTTTTTACTGGGAGACATCATTGATGCAATGCTTGGAAGCGTGATGATTGTCGCTATTGCCCTGGTGGTTGGAGGTGTTTTCCTCATTTTCGTCGACAAGTGGTTTGACCGGCCGGAGAATGAAAAGACTAAGCTGACCTATAAAAAAGCCTTTATCATTGGCCTCATCCAGATTATCTCTGTCATTCCGGGAGTCTCCCGCAGTGCAGCAACCATCATTGGTGGAATGAGCCAGAAGCTGAGCCGAAAAAATGCAGCCGAATTCTCATTTTTCCTTGCTGTCCCAACTATGTTTGCAGCTTCGTTATATAAACTGGTAAACAATATTGACTCTTTCTCTACCGACAACCTTCCCATCCTGCTGGCAGGAAATGTTGTTGCTTTTCTTGTTGCCATGATCGCCATCAAATCTTTTATCACATTTCTTACCAAACATGGATTCAAGGCTTTTGGGTATTACCGGATTGCTGTGGGAGTCATTATTCTGATCCTGGTACTTTCGGGTTATTCACTAAATATCACCTGATGCCATTTCAATTTGCAGAGGGAGAGATCCTGCTGATCAACAAGCCTTATACCTGGACCTCCTTTGATGTCGTGAACAATCTCCGTATGTTCCTGAGATCAAAGCTCGATATAAAAAAGATCAAAATCGGCCATACGGGAACTCTTGACCCACTGGCAACCGGCCTGCTGATTCTCTGTACGGGAAAATTCACCAAGAGAATTGAAGGGTACAAGGAGTTCGACAAAGAGTATACCGGTGTGTTTACATTAGGGGCCACAACTCCTTCTTTCGATAAAGAAACGGATATTGACACCCAATTTAATGTTGGCCATATTACCGATAAGATGATCCTGGATACGGCAGAAAGTTTTATAGGCGTGCAGATGCAGGTACCTCCGCAATTTTCGGCTGTAAAGATCAATGGAAGAAGGGCATATGATTATGCCCGACAAGACGAGGAGGTGAAACTGGCTGCCAAACCGATTGAGATTTCGGCGTTTGAAATCACCCGCATAGAGATGCCCGAAATACACTTCAGGATTGCATGCAGCAAGGGAACCTATATCCGAGCCATGGCCCGGGATTTCGGCGCAGCATTAAAAAACGGAGCCTACCTGAGTGCGCTCTGCCGCACCAGGATAGGCCCCTATCATCTACGGGATGCCTGGGAGCTTGATACACTAAAGACCAGCTTGTTTCCAGCGTAATTACTTACTCTCTGTCTTCTTTTTACAGGTACTAATTCCAAATGGCAAATATAACGGACACCATCGAATGAAAGCTGTCATTAGGGGAACAACTCCAATTGCACCCCACCAGCTCTGATAATAGATTCCAAGAGCGATAATGATCACACCCAATATGATGCGGATCCACATATCTGCACTTCCAATGTTCTTTTTCATAATTTCCTGATTTTTAGTTCACGTTGCAAATATACAAACATATACATTTATTAAGATTGAAAAAAAATAATTATTGCAAGCGACCTCCTGAAAGAAATTATGTTCATTTTGACCTATTTACTCATTCATTTACCTTGGTTACTCATTCGTGCTTTCTTTAAGGCTTGTGTGGTTTTACTTTTACATTGTGAATATTCGTATCACCATGTTTAACTTAAAATCAAACCATTATGAAAACGTACAACAAAAAAGGATTTACGATCCGTAAAATCCTGCTGGCATTCGGAATAATTTGTTTTATTCCATGGAGCCTTTTCGCTCAGGAACCAATCCCACTCACCTGTGGAGAGACTGTAACAGGGAGTACCGATTCACTCTCTACAGGTTTTTACGACCATTATTCCTGTGCGCCGACAGGCTGGCATAACGATCCCTGGGAAGATTTTTACAGTATCACGGTAAGTTTTCCCACCACAATCTATGTCACCCTCACACCCAGCGGTACGGAGGCCGATTTCAACCTATTCATTCTGGAAGACCCGTATACGCCGGGAGATTGTATTGAATGGGGACATTCATTGTCCTACCCTTCTTTAGCGCCATTCACGTTGATGGTCAATCTGATCCCGTCAACTGCTGGCCCGGAAACCTTTTATATTGTAGTAGATGGATGCAGATCGAATGGATACGAAGGTTATGGTAGCTATACGCTGGAATTGCAATGTGATTCGTGTATAACGTGTGAACCACCCTGTTCGGAACCTTGGGTATCCCTGCATACAGGAGATCCGGTTCCGGCTGACTCGCTTGATATATACTGGAAACTTGTATCCGCGCCCCCGGGATATATGCAAGGCCCAACGGTTGAAGCAGAGATTGTCGACTGGCATGGGATCGGGTGGTCTCCACCGATGCCAAACTCCAATTGGATTTCTCATCGGAATTCAGGATCGCCTCAAGCATATTTTAGCCCTTTTACCTTTGAACGGAAATTTACCTTTGATTTTGATTCCTGTGCACATCCTCTGTTGAAAGTATGTGGATTAGTCGATGACATTGCGGTCATAAATTTAAACGGGAACCTGATTGGCAACTTTACATCCCAACAAATTGCACGGTCCTGCGCGGTAATCAATCCTTCTTTTTTTCTGAACGGAGTGAACACCTTATCTGTGGAAGTGATTAATAGTCCACAATATTTTATGGGATTGAATCTGAAAGGATGGATTTGTTGTGGGAATGAGTTGCCTTCGATTGATTGCGGTGATACCATCAAGGGCAGTACAGAGATTGGGTCAAATACGATTACGAACTATCATCTGTCAGGCAGCCTGACGGATGTCAATTTTGGTCCGGAAGCAATCTATACATTTACGGTTCCCTCTTCTACGCACGCAATCATCTCGTTGGATCCTACCTATCCTTATTTGTATAACCCAAAGATCTATTTACTGGATCATCTGCCCACCTTCACAGCTCCTGAACCACCGGGGATAATTTTAGACGATGGCGCACCAGGTGTTCCCATAGGTCCGGTTTACGTGATGGCCGGAACAACCTATTATATTATCATAGATGCCCCGGGCAATTTTGATCAGGGAGAGTATGGATTAATCGTGAATTGTATGGATATTCCTCTATGTCAGGATTCTTGCGATATGCCTGTCATGACCTTTCATTCGGGAATGGGATTAATTCCACCTGGAGACGATCCGATATGGAGTATTATAGAAGCCCCTCCCGGGATTACTGTATCGGTGCCGGCAAAAGCAGTAGATTATTCCAGCCTCTCTTTAATACATCCTTTCCTGGGCTCTAACTGGATTGCCCCGGAAGATCCCCCATCCTACACGGCTGGAACGTATACATATGAAACCACCTTCACGATTGAAGCACCTTGTTCCCAAGGATTATTGCCGATTCTTAAGATGTGCATTCTCGCTTGTCAAGGGACGGTATATTTAAATGGCCATGAAATCGGATATTCACCTTCACAGGAAGAGCCCACTGCTATTTCAACCATAGATTATTTCAATATTCCAGGCATGAATTCCTTGACGGTTTCGTTAGACAACGGGATCAATACTTTCCCGGTGATGGATGTAAAAGCGTGGATTTGCTGTACGGACTCCATCCCTTTTCCACAAGTTGGTTGCGATACCATTATCCAGGGCACTAATGAAGACCACCCATGGGGAAATTCTATTGGGGATTATGTCTGCTTTCCTCCGGTTACGAATGACGGGCCCGAGGCTATCTATATGTTTATGAATTCAGATCTGCCATCAGGAACCTCCTTCCGGTTGAATGCAGCGCTGGATCCTGGAACGCTCTCCTTTTTCAGAGTATATATTTTAGATGATTTAACGACATCATGGCCCGGTCCTCCGCCTGTAACCCTTATGGCTGAGATTCTAGGAGTTGGAAATACAACTACTCCTGCTTCTGCTATTTTAGATGCGGGAACACCGTATTACATCGTTGTTGATTCTCCCCTGAGTTCTGATTTTGGCTGGTTCGTCCTTCATTTAACCTGTGAGAATTATTCCGATTGTGAACCAGATACTCTCGTGGACCCAATAACTTGTTTTTCAACCGGTGAAAATATCGCTTTTGGAAATGATGATCCGAAGTGGAAAATTTGTATGGGCATTCAGGCAAAGGCAACTCCATGGTGGTTATTGGGATGGAGTCCGCCTATGACAGGTACAAACTGGGTTTCCTATGAAACTCCGCCCACATCAATGGGAGGTACATATATGTTTATACATACCTTTTCCATTGATACAAATACCTGCCGGAACCCATATTTAAAACTTTGTATATTAGGCGATTCGGTTGAAGTGAAGTTGAATTCCAGCCTACTCGGGTTTGGCAACTCTTTTGAAACTCCTGTAGTGCTCAACGCATCCACTCCTGATTTTATCCAGGGTTTAAATACGCTTTCCGCGGAGCTGTTTTGTGTGCCGGATTCCTATCCGGGAATCAATATTAAAGGTTGGGTTTACTGCGAAGAAAACCTGGGAGTGAACGATATTCCACAGGAGAAGTCGGTACGGATTTTTCCAAATCCTGCACACAACCGGATTACCATTAAAGGGAAAACCGAACTTAAGGAGTTGATCATCCACAATTTTGTCGGGAAAAAAATTCAACAGGCTCCCTTGTCCGGGAAAACGAGTACCGTCTCCACGGAACATCTGGCTAATGGAATCTATCTCTTCACTGTAATTTCTAAAACGACCATAGAGTCCGGTAAAATTATCATTCAACACTAATTAGAAAATGAGCTTGAAAAAGGGGTTTCGACAGATGGTCGGAAGCCCCTTTTTTGTATCTTTACAAAACAGTATGACTTCCGGTACATCATATGAACTCTTCTCCGACGAGTACTTCATGAATGAAGCACTTAAAGAAGCTGTCATGGCCTTTGACAGGCATGAAATACCGGTTGGCGCAGTTATCGTATGTGGCAATGAAGTACTGGCCCGCGCTCACAACCTCTCCGAAACCCTGAACGACGTAACGGCCCATGCTGAGATGCAGGCCTTCACGGCAGCTGCCAATGGACTTGGAGGTAAATACCTGAATGAATGCACGTTGTATGTTACACTAGAACCCTGTGTAATGTGTGCCGGAGCAGCTTTCTGGACCCAGATCGGGAGAATTGTTTACGGTGCCGATGACGAAAAAAGAGGCTATAAATTGGTTAACCATCCATTGCTTCACTCGAAAACAGAGGTAACATCCGGAGTGCTTGCAGAAAGGAGCAGTACATTGCTGAAGCTCTTCTTTAAGGGGAAACGATAAAAGGTCAGGAAGGGTCAGGAAATTAGGAAATTTTACGTCTTACGTCCTTCGTCTCACGTCTCACGTCTCACGTCTCACGTCCCTTCCTGTAGGCATTCCACATTTTCCGTCCGCCATATGTGGCTCCCATGGCTAATAGAATTCCCAATCCTCCATCAATTGGAGCTCCTGCCGGTGCGTTGCCATTCTGACCATGACCTGTCGGAGGTGGAGGAGGTTCGGGTGGATCTGCCATGGCTGAGATATTGGCACCTATCCAGAGGGCCAACCCCATAATTAAAAGTTTCCAATACGCTTTCATGTGTTATTTGCTTATTACTTATTATCAGTTTGTTGGATATTCAAGATAGATTTTCCGTGAAATGGAGTTGCTGGATGAGATCAGTTTTACAATGTAGATTCCTTCGGGTAGATGTGTTTCAACAGATGGATGGCTGGAATCTGCAAATGCAGAAAGAACCAGGTTTCCGGTAAGATCATACAAGTAAACTGAAATGGCATAGTCTAACGTTTCAAGACCATGGATGATGATCCTTTGATGGTCTGTAGAGACAGAAAGGACTTGAAGGGGTTCCTCTTCCAGGTTACCTGCAGGATTACCAATCCGGATGGTGAACCTGGTGTCATCGAATCCTGCAGAAGCCTGAAACTGATACACGGAATCAATCCTGAGATTGATAACCTGTTTTTCCAGGTGATCTTCCAGAAGAAGATCCTCCCCATTCGGAAAACTTGTCTGTCCGTTGAAAACCATTTGGTGTTCACCGTCAGCCGCTGCCATAAACCCAATGGGTAATACCAATCCGGAAACTTTTCCGGGTTGTACATTCACCGACAGATAAGTATCCTCTTCAATCCAGAATAGCTGGGGGGCATCAGGGGCCCCGTAAAATTTAAGGACATCGTATAAGGGATCATACCCTTCAGCCGATAAATTGTTGATTGACAGGGCTATTTCGTCATTTCTATTGCCGTGAAATAGAGTCATGTTCAGCGTGTTCTGCGGAATATCCTTGTAGAATGCCTGGGTTGCGTGCACGCGTGAGAAGGCAGGAATGGTGAGCGATGGAGCCGGGCCATTTGCATGTACAAAGAAGCCCTGCATAGCCGGAATGATCCCATCTGTCAGGCTTCCCACACTCCCATTCCAGCTTTTGTAATTCCCCGCTTCACCATCCCACACCCAAACCGCATTATCGACATTGTTCTTCACCCAACTTCCGATTTCAGCACTCAATGCCGACGAAAAAGGATTTCCGACGAGGTTAAATCCCGCGTAATCTCCTTCTGTATATGTTATTGTTGGCGACAGATCCGAAGTAATCAGGGATCCGTTGAAAAGTTTCAGTTCATTTTCCGGATAAGCTACAAGGTACCCTCTGCCCGGAATAAAGTTGCGGTTATCCCCCGACTGAAAAGAGGTATTCCAGTTGCCGGATCCATCCTTGGCGTTGATCCACGCCCCTTCCGGTTCGTCCCACCGATAAAAGTCACTCCCGGCTTCAGGCGGATCAGCAACAAATCCGGGTTGTATCTCCTGGCTTGCCACTGGTCCCGACAGCATATGGTACTTCGAATCACCCGGACTCTGGTATTTATTAATGTACCGTTCTACCTGAACTGTGCCTGTGCCAGCTATCTCTCCGTTAGGAATAAAAGAGGCTGTTACACTGGAGTCGGAAAGTGATTTCAATATCAGGCATCCGGATCCTGAGAAAGAACAGCTTCCGGAAACACTCACTGCATTTCCAGCCTCAACCGTCAATACGGTACCCTCTTCAATCGTAAGATCTCCACCGACTATTATGTCGGACTGAATGGTCTTGGTTCCGGCACCCGATAGTAACAGATGATGATAGCTTACCGGATTTCCTACGGCTTGAGCCGTATCCCCGGAATAGATTATAGTGGATCCTGGAAGAAAATTATAGATGTTATTAGTTAATCCGATCTCTCCCCAGTCGGCAGAAATAAGGTTCAATATTCCACCACTCTCTATTGTGAAAGAATGACCTGAGTTGCCGCTATTTGGACAGCTTATGGATGCGGTTTCAATAACTCCGGCACTGGTAATTGCCACGGATACCGGATTAGAGGAGTTACTATTGGTCAGGTAGAGGATTCCTGAGACCATGAGGGTTCCGTTCACAGTGATTGAACCTCCTCCTGTAGAACTTGCCGCCCCATTGACGCCATCGATAGCGATATTTCCGGCCGTTGTTCCATCACCAGATATATTCAATGTATCTCCGGCTTCAATGATCACCTGAAAAACCGTCCCCGACCGGTTGTTATACAGAGCCGTTCCACCGATGCGAAGCGTCACGAGGCGGCTGATGCTCAGGGTTGTGGTATCGGAGTCATTCAGGTATTTTCGGATCCGGGAGGCATCGAAAACGCCTGTTCCCGTTATCTGACAGCTATCCCCCTCAATATTGAAGCCAACAAGGTCATAGGTTGACCCATTCCCGATCGTACCATTGCATAGAATATCGCCGTAGACGTAAATATACCTGGGATTTGAACTTGTGGAAGAGTTATTGGAGTACAAAATGCCCAAGCTATCAATGGTCAGGTTATGGCAACTTTTCCCGCTAGATTCGACGATAACAGTGTCGCCTGAGAGGATCGTAACAGAATCGTCTTTCGTTGGGACACTTCCCCCTGTCCAGGTAGAGGTGTTGCCCCAGTTTCCCGACTGGGCAGTGACTATATCTGCAGCCGAAGAGAATCCAGGGAGCCACCAGCAGATCAGCATTAGCACTGCCGGATAATGTCCAATTCGTTTCATTTGAAATTTTAGACATTAATCCGGTTTTAGGGCAAAAGGTTATACGTTGTGATGAAAGTTTTTTAAAAAAGGTTTTACATTTGTTGAAAAACTCACCAAATATAAAGCAATCCTTATGTCCCTTACCCGAACGCAGGCATTGGAACTTCTTCATACGTATATCAAGAACGAAAAGATGATCGCGCACTCTCTCGCATCGGAAGCTGTTATGCGGGGATTGGCCGGGCATCTTGGCCGGGATGAAGATAAATGGGCCTTAGCTGGTTTGCTACACGACCTTGATGTAGAGATCACCAATGCGGAACCTTCTGTTCACGGAACCAAGACGGAAGTATTACTGAAGGACTTTGATGTGGATACCGAAATTCTGGATGCGATCCGGATGCATAATGAATGGTCTTCTGGAAAAAATCGGTCTAACGAATTCCAGCATGCATTGGCTGCCGGAGAGACCATCACCGGATTGATCTTCGCCACTACATATGTTTATCCGGATAAAAAGTTAGCCAGTGTGAAACCAAAATCAGTGGTTAAGCGGATGAAAGAAAAAGCTTTTGCAGCTTCAGTGAGCCGGGAAAACATCCTGGAATGTGAGAAAATCGGCATTCCGTTACCCGAGTTCGCCGCTCTGGCCATTGAGTCGATGATACCGATAGCAGAAGAAATTGGCCTCTAGGAAGATGGTGATATAGTGATATGGTGAACTGTGAATTTATGAAATGTGACTACGTGTTTTTTTCAGGCCTTCCAGCACCTCTTGCAGCTCTTTGAAGGAAAATGGTTTTTTAAGGATAGCATTAACTTTTAGCAGACGAGCGGTATTCAGGTATTCCTCAGCACTTAGCTTGCCCCCCCCCGACATGGCAATTATCTTTAAATCAGGATTTATTGTCCTAAGCATTAGGATTGTTTCTATCCCCTCCATCACTGGCATGATGATATCTGTAATTACCAGATCAAAGCCAAGCGTGCTGAATAAATTTACGCCCTCCTCTCCGTCGCTGGCAGTCATGGTCATGTAGCCCGCTTTTTCGAACATTTTCGACAAAGAGGCCCTAAATACCTTATCATCATCAATGATTAACACATTCGACATGCGCTGAAATTTTTACAATCATAAGAGGCAAAAATACATTATTTCCTAACAGAATAAACAAGTTCATAACAAAGCGCCTTTTTTTCACTTTTTTTAGCGTACTCATCTTTTGAAGACTCATTATTAATTGAAAATTTAATCCTGCTTCCCGGATCATCAAGAAAAGGATTCAGGTAATCGCTGATTAGCTTGTTCCATTTTTCAAAACGATGTGCTACTAAATCCTGGCGCGCCGAATCATCTTTTTCAGAATAGGCAAGATGTTGAAAATCAATACGTATTTGAGATTTTTCCGTGAGTATCTGGGTTATTTTCTCAAGCTGACGTTGTTGCTGGTTATTCAAGGCTTCCTGGTCTTCATCAAAACAGATATCTTTGAAAAACTGGCTGTCTTCACCATATTCCTTGGCAAGTTGGCGTGAGGGTGAAGTGAAAATTTTGCGAAAGAAGTTCCCCAGCGCCTGACCGATCAGGTTCCAGTAATTCACTTTCGGGTCTTTCAGATCCCCTTTGATAGGTATCTCAAGGAAAACATTTCCCTCTTTATCCCTGACAATAGCCAGGATCAGTTTCATTGGCAAATGCAGGCCGACTTCATTCTCCACTTTTTCCCCCAGGTATATTTTCTTGATAAAGATGTTGTTGTTCATCTTCAAGATCTTGTTTTTCGATGAAATGGATCCGTTGTAAAAGAGAGTTCCCTCTTTAAAGGGGTAGTCGGTATAAAAAATCGAATACTGGTTGTAATGAATAACCTCAATGTTTTTCAACTGATAGGTCGCTTCAAAATCGTAAGGCTTAAACGGACAAAAAGTAAAGTTCGCATGAATATACCCTTTGCTCTCAACCTTTGTACGGAAGGTGCCTTTGGCGTTACAGTTCGAAGAGTTAATATCACGGACCGTCAAGGTGAGATCTTCAATTGTAAGGTTCTCGGGTTCAAGCAATGTATAATCAGTATAATGAAATACACCGTTTTTAATGGAAACCTTGTTGACTGAAAAAGAATCGATTACCACAACCTCCTGCATTTTTTGGATAAAGTCGATCAGTAAAATAAGCGGGTTTGATCTGCTTGCGATTATAAATGCAGAATCAGGGGCCTTTCCATCAGGGGTATACCCGTCGAAATTGCGGATGATCAGCTGTGAAAAGGAGTCAGAACTATCATATCGTTCTTCCCTGACAAATAAACCATCAAGCAAAACATCTCCTATAATCGCAAATCCCTGTATGGTATTCATGGAGTCAAAAGCAATGCTTAAATGCTCAAATGCCAGCTCTTTTTGCTCTTTGGATCCCATCAGATCGAAATGGCGGAAGGCTACCTGGCCTTGTATCACCGACCTGTAAGGATCATTGATATTCCCATCGATCGTCATGGTTAAAGAACATATCCCATCCAGTTGCTTTACTTTCAGATAGGGTTTTAGGTATGGAAGGATAAGGGAGATCTGGAGGCTATCCACCTTCACTTGTTGGGTGTAGCCCGAGGTTTGTTGGTTCAGATGAAACCGACCCTCTACAGCGCCACCTGATGCCAGGGAGAGACTATAGGTAAGGTTCAATTCCGGGTTATTCCAATCCACTGCCGGAATCTCAAGGTTCATGTTACTAATCTGGATGTCAGATTCGAAATCGGAATTGATATAATGTAAATGGCCACCCGAGATGGAGAAATCTTCAATCATATACTTCACAGGCTTTTTGGCCATGGTGTCAACAGGGCTTGAAGCGGTTTCTTCAGAAAACCGGGTCATGAAATCGGAAAAATTCATAGAATCGCCCTCTTGAATGATTCGGAAAAATGGATCTGCAATGTGGAGGTGTTCAATGTGATAAACACCTTGCCATAGCTTCCAGAGGTTGATATCTGCCATGATTCCATTCACATGAAAGAACACTGTATCCTGATCTGCTTCAAATATTGTCAAATCCCTGATATTAACGTGTCCATTAAGCAAATTGATCCCGATTTTATCGACCTCAATTTTCCTTCCGATCCATGATTCACTGTTCTTTTCAATGACGTACCTGGCAACAGGTGATATAATCAGGAGAATTAACAGGGCTAATCCCCCCAAAACACCGCTAATCCAAAGAATAATTCTGTAAATAGGTCTCATAAGCGATAATCAAACAATTAGTTGATGTAAATATAGGGTAAATGCCAACTTAATCCAATTTTTTACCTTCCTCCTGCACATTTCTTGGTTTTTTCCATCTCCTTTGGCCTGGTCATGGCGGCCCCAGATAAAATCTTTGTGAATTCTTGAGCAAAGGGTCTTAATCACACATGATATCATGATTAACTTTCATGCTCTTTACATATAGTAATGATTATATTTAACAGGATGTTCCCGATTAATCCGGATGTTTTTCGGGGTATTAGTGTCAAAATGAAATTATTGTGATAATATTAACACTGAAACCGGAAAGTTCATTAATTTTTTAAAATAATGCATATATTTACCGCCTTTTCTATCATGAAAATTATTCAAACCCAAAATTCTTAACCTGTGGACACGAACAACGATTACAATTTCAGCATTTTCAAGCCTGTAAATGAGTATTCGAGAAGGAACAGGAATATCATCCTCTCAATTATTCTGATCTGGGCGCTATGCGTTTTCGGGTTTCAGTTTTTGCTGCTGATACTTGAAAAACCAACTCCGGAAAAAGCATTGATTGTCTACGAGAGTGTAGCTGATAATGTGATGAAGGGGGAGGCTACCATTGATGAGAAGCAAGCTTATGCCGGATCGCTATTGATGGTTCTTGGCAAGACGTTAAAACCGGATGCCCGTAGGCTACTGGACAATACCCTGACGGTGACAGTTTATGACCTACTAGCGGATTCTACAGAACAGGCTATACTGATGGAAAAACTGATGCCTCTTTCTGAAAAAAGGGCAGAGTTGATGGGACTGAAAGTTGCCTGGGATGAAAGATCAATCAAGTATGTCGAATACAAGAATGGTAGTCTTGTACTCAATGACCAAATCGTTCTGCTCAAAGATGATCTGGGCCTTTACCTGAACCAGGTTGCCTACAAATTGATACCAGCTGAAGATAAATTCCGTCATGTGAAGCTGATCTGGTTGCCCTATGAGATGAGGGCCGAAGCAATCCTCAACCCACAACCGGTTGACAGGGCACAAGTTGACAAGGTAATGACGCTTTACCTAACACATAATCAGTCATTTCTGACTGATTTCAGGTTTCTGGGCTTCCCTTTCCACTATTTCTATACAGCAGTTTTCCTGCTGGTACTTTTTGTTTTTTTATGCGTGATATATGCTTACCGCATCCAGCATTTACACCGGAAATATGGAATGGAAGAATAACTATAAAAAATTGAAAGAGATGAAACAGTTAACTATAACACTCTCAATGATTTTTCTCCTGCTTCTGCCTTCTATAGCGAATGCGTCAGGAGTGACAGAACTTGAAGGAAGCTTCAAAATGGGGCCTGCAATCATCCTGATTACAATCCTCATTTTATTTATCGTGGTAGGGATCATTTTCCGGGCAAAAGACACAACCGATTTTTATGCTGCCGGGCGCCGTATCTCTCCGATAGGTGCGGGGATGGCAATTGGCTCGAACTGGATGAGTGCAGCCTCTTTCTTAGGGATGGCTGCCCTGATGTACGGTTCGGGATACAACGGACTAGCTTATGTAATTGGCTGGACCGGTGGGTATGTGCTTTTACTCGTTCTGATGGCCGGACAAATCCGCAGGTATGGGAAATATACGGCACCCGATTTTATCGGCGATAGGTTCTATTCAAATGGTCTTCGGGTGTTCAGCGCTATCGTTGCCATCGTGATATCCATCGCCTATTGCGTAGGTCAGTTTGGTGGCATCGGGCTGATGTTCAAATGGATTCTTGCGATTGATTACGCCTGGTCAGTGATAATCGGAGGCTCAGTGGTATTATTATATACGTTGATCTCGGGGATGCTGGGGGTGACAAAAAATATGCAGATCCAGTATGTCATCATCATCATATCATTTGTTATTCCGTTATTTATCCTGACCTATAAATTTGACTATTTCTGGTTGTTACCTCCAATGGGATACGGTACAGCTGTTTCCGATATCGTTCATGGGATTCCCATTCCTCCGATGGTCGACGGAGTTGCGCTGACCAATTTCTTTGGGAATGAATTTGTGATGATGCCCAGCCCCGAATATGCAATGCCCTGGGATCCATCTACCGGAAAATCTTTTTTCCAGTTCATCGCTATTACCTTTTCCTTGATGATCGGTACAGCCGGTTTACCTCATGTACTGCAGCGTTTTTATGTTGTTCCCAAAGCTAATGATGCCCGCTGGTCGGTCGTATGGGGACTCTTTTTCATCTGCATTTTATACTGGGGCGCCCCGGTCTATTCTGCATTCGGAAAGATTCTATCGATCAATCCAGAAGTAGGATCCCTGGCCAAAGACGCCATTGTGGTCTATACGGCACAGCTCGGCGGAGTGAACTCCCTTCTGGTCGGATTCCTCGCTGCAGGAGCCGTCTCTGCGGCATTCTCCACCGTTTCGGGTCTGTTCGTTGCTGGAGCCTCATCCTTCTCACACGATATCTACTATAAAGTGATCAACCCCAATGCGAAACCAAAGACCCAGCTGTTGCTGGCCCGATTGGGAACCGTGTTGATGGCTGTAATCGTGACCATTCTTGCTATTCAGCAGTTTGCCCTGATCGGCGAGCTGGTTGCTGCTGCCTTCTCAATTGCTGCCTGTACACTCTTTCCTCTATTCCTTCTCGGAATCTGGTGGAGTGGCGCTAACAGGGCTGGAGCTATCGCAGGACTCACCACCGGAATGCTGGTCACTGCCATGTCGATCATCTATTTTGTTTGCGGTAAAAACGGGATCCTGTTGCCCGGCCATGAATTTATTAGCTATTACTTCCAGCTTTGGTACTTCGCATTCATTGGCACCCCGCTGGCGATCATCGTAAACATTGTCGTGTCCAAGCTTACCAGGCCAACACCGATTGAAATTAAGAAATTCCTCGCAAAAGAGGTACATGCACATTGACCAAACAAACAAAAATCCTGCTCCTGACAATGTTCATCATTGTAGGGATCGGGATTACCTTTGCCTGGCTCTATTACCGTTACGAAAACGCAGCTGAGGATCCCAGGGTGAAAGGAGCCAGGTTACTGCTTGAGGAATATGATGGCCTGATGAAAAGTGGAAAGTTCGATAAAGGGCTGATCCTTCTGGATTCTATCGAACAGATCTACAAAGCCATTCCTTGCTACTCCGAATCCTTTGAAATGGGGGTGATCCACAACAACAGGGGCTCTGCCTGGCTTACTCTGGCCCTCTATAACACCGATGATTCCATGCGCAAGGCAGAGATGCTGGTGCTTGCCCAAAAAGAAGTCAGGCTCTCCATTGTCTCTTACGAAGAGTGGCTTCAGCGGTTTGACAGCATGCCTTTTACCGAACTAAAATCGATGGTTGAACAATGCTTCCCCGAACGAGACCCTGCATTTACTGAATGGGATTACCAACGAATCATTGACCGTAGGATTAAGGATATAGAGCTGGCAAAAATTGAAACCCCTCGCCGTTTATCTGTCAGCTATTCCAACCTTGGGATTATCCAGCGCCACCAGTACCAACAGGACTCTGCCATTCAGAGCTATATAAAGGCCTTAAAACTCTGGAACCGTAACCCCTCAGCCAAAAATAACCTGAATACACTGCTGGGAAGAGAGGCCGAAGATGAATCGATCCTCAGACAATTATTTCCACCCGACCGCCGCAAACCCGAAAACTAGATGGTCCCTCCCTTAAAATCCGAAGCCACTTCCCCGATAAATTCAGAGATCTGGCTAAATACTTTCTTCAGCATGGCAAGCTCAACGGTGGAGATGGTTTCTGGATTGATGAAATTGTCGGGCGAGTCCCCGCCAGAGAGTTGTTCAACCTGATGTCTGAAGCGGATACTCATCAGGAGGTTGTAAGCCTCTTTACGCTCGTCAAACTGATTTTCATTGATCACCCCTCGCTGATATAACTGCCGGAACCGGCCCAGGGTACTCGTTTCCCGGATTCCATCTTTCAACGCGTAGAGCCTGGCAATATCAATTAGGGGAAGCATTGCGCGCTTACTGTCAAAAGCTTCAGGCTGGGATTTTGACGAGCCCACAACGATATTTCCGAAAAGGCTCAGAGGAGGCTTTAGCCTCTGGATATTTCCAGTCATGAAGATGAAAAACGCCGGATGTCTTTTGATCAACTCCTGAATATGCCGGTAAAGGTCATTGCAGAGCTGGTTCTCTCCGTAAACCGGACGAAAATCAAAGAAGATGTTAATATCCAGCAGATCCTGCGGTTCCGAAGAGATAATCCATGAAGTGAATTTTTCCTTCCACCTGCTAATAGGTTGGCACCAATCTGGGTTGCTGGCCATGATCTTCCCTTTGCAGAAAGAGTAGCCGGATTCGTTCAGCCACTCACTTACGAGTGTTCCAACCCGCATGAAATAAGCGTGTACCGGGCCTAACTGCTGTGGGCTGACATCTTCAAACAGGATCGCATTATCCTGATCTGTTGCCAGTGTCTGCTCCTCCCTCCCGGCACTGCCCAGCACAAGAAAGACAAACGGAACCGGGGGATTTCCCATCTGAACAATAGCCAGTCCGATGAATTTTTGTACGATCGCATCAAACAAAATAGCATTGAAACGAACAAGGTTCATGGCATCCGACCCGGTATTCATGAGCGTAGCTGTAAGCTCCGGAATCCGCTTACCGATTTCTGCCACAGCTTGCCAGGTCTCAGCTTTTTCAATCTGTTTTTTAATCAGTGAAATGGAGTATCGATGAACCTGAAGCAATTCACGGTTGCTGACGATGCTAATGATCTCACCCTCCTGGCTTCTCACACCAAGGTGGCTAATCTCTCTCTCCTGCATCAGGGAGATGGCTTCATAAAGCATCCCCTTTTCTGGAATCGATACCAGGGGAGAACTCATGATCCGGTGAACGGGCTGATCCGGTGCAATACCTTCAGCAATAGCCCGTTTTCGGATGTCTTCATCCGTGATGATTCCAACCGGTTCATCCTGTCCGGTGCAGATTAGAATGGCATCATATCCTTTGTGAGTCATAGACAGGGCGGCCTGTCGGATCGATTGGTTAAGATCACAGGTAAGCATGGTTCTTGGGAGCTGTCCGATAGGCTGACTCAGAAAAAGAGCAGAGGTTTGAAAATCATTATTCAAGTTTTCCTGAAGCCGGATTTTGCGTTTGTCTTCACTCAGGGGTTTCAGCTGAACAACGTGTACAAAGTCGTTTCCAAGAGGCATCAACGAGATCGTCAGCTCCACGTCGAGGAGATCCCCCGATTTTTTCACCAGTGGAATCTCAACAAAACCTGCATTTCCGGTCTCATCCGTAGTCTCTTTTAAGACAGCATGGATTGTTGCCAGATCGGGATCTTTGAACAGTACCCCGAGACCTTTTTCAACCAGTTCATTTTCTGTGAAATCCGTCAGATCCTGGAGAATCTTATTGGCATAAATTATTTCACCTTCCGAAAGCATCAAGGTGCCATCGGATGAGGCTTCAACCAGGGTTCTGTATTTTTCCTCCGATAGTTTGATCTCCCTTTCAGCCAGCATCCGTTTCTGCTCGATCCGGAAGCTTTGAACAGCAACAATCCCAAGTAAAACCGCCAGGATCAATGTGATTATCAGAACCACCGTTAGCAGTCCCCTCTCCAGCGTAGTGATCTCTTCTTTGACATCCTCCAGGTAGATGCCTGTACCGATCACCCACCCCCATGGTTTAAAAAGTTTCACGTAAGATAGCTTTGGGACGATTTGGGCCGAATCATCCTTCCACTGCCACATGTACTCCACAAAACCCTCTCCGTTCACCGAATTGGTGGCACTGTCAACCATCTCCACAAACAGCTGCTTTCCCTGAGGGTCTTTGAAGCTGGTCAGCTCCATTCCGTTCAGATCTTTACGGTATGGGTGCATAACCATCAGTGGCTGCAGATCTGTGATCCAGAAATAGTCCTTCCCTTCGCTTCCATAGCGCAGGTATTCAATACGGGAAGCTGCTTCCCTTTGAGCTTCAGTTTTTGTGAGCGTTCCGGCAACTTCGTCGAAATGATATTTTTGCAGGACACTCCAGGCAGAATTCGTCAACTCACGGATCATTTCAGCCTTCCGTTCCATGATGCTGCGCTCATAGGCAGGAAGGATCACAGCATAAAAAGCGACAATAAACAGAATGATGGCAGCCAGAACCGGAAAGATGATCCGGAAAATGAATCGCCAGCGAAATGAAATATCTCGTTTCATGATGGAATAAGTGTATCGATACGTATGGTGGATACCAGTCCGGATTCTAAATCAATGATCATCAGTCCGGAAGATACTCCACCCTGGGTTAAGGGCGGACATGTAATCCAGGTCCGCCTCCCATTCAAAGAAAATTGATTGTTCAACGAGCTATGAAGATGGAACCAGGTTCCACTAAGCGTTCCCTCAATATGGATATGGCCACTAATTCCGATGTGGCACCCTTGACGTTTCATCCACTTCAGGTGAGGCCAGATATTGGGAGCCCATGAAGGCATTTTTCTCAGGGAACCACTCAGATCGGGATAGAGATGATGAGAAAACAGGATTCGTATCCCATGATATTCCAGGATGGCAAATTCGGGCAATCTGGAGAGATAGCTTCGTGAGACATCTGACAGTTGGATCTGATCTTCCGCATGGGAGTAGTCCCAAATTTTTCCTTTTCCCATGCGTTGTCGCTCCCCCAAAGGTATTGAATACCAATGAGATGGATAGTCAAACCGAGATTTATATTCAGGGAGTTTTTTAATTGCAAAGAGGTCATGATTACCGGCGATAGAGAGTGAGCAGTTCTCCTTTAAGAGCCTGATACACTCTTCGGCATCCTGAACACGGGCAGCACCATAATACCCATTGTCAAAACCAACGATATCGCCCAGGGAGACTACCTGATCGCAACGCTCTTTTTCCATGATCTGCAATGCCCGGGTCAGGGAGATTACATCTTCATGGATATCCGACACGATCCCGATTTTCATGAATACCAATTTAATGATATAAAATTAACAATTTTCAAAGGACATGATGTAAGTATGATCAAAGTCTCTGCTTAAAAAGTTCTATTTTTGTATGCATCTTTTAAACTATGATTGTATGAAAAAACTTCTCTTAGTGATCATTATGAGCTGTTCACTGGGATCACTGCAAGGTCAGACCAGTTTCAGCCTCGCTGCCGGCTACCTCTTCACCCATACGAGTGTTGCTGAATATAAGCGCCCCGATTATAATTACTATTTGCTTGATTACGTCTCCGTCGATCCAAATATGAGCTCATTTCATGCCTCCATCAATATCGACATTGATCTTGGAAACCAGTTTTTCTTCTCTACAGGGCTTCATTACCAGGAAATGGGAATGTCCAATATCAGTTTTACCGATACGCTGAATGATTTTTACTCCTATAAAGCTAACCAGCATTACATCGGATGGTCACTTCTGTTGAAGTACCACTACCAGTTTCGGCATAGTAAGTTTGGGGTCTTTGCCGGGGTAGGCCCTAAAGTAGATTTTGCCATTGGATATCTGAATATCGCCGAACAGGCCCCATTCAGGGCAAGGGATTCGATGACACCCTTTGCCCGTTTTAACACGATCGATTTCTCGATTGCAGTGGAAACCGGAGCTACATACCAATTGGGTCCCGGTTCTCTTTTTGCAAAAATCAACTACTTTCAGGGATTAAGTGATGTGTTGCGCGATGATTATGTGGTTGGTAAAACGATCTCCGTTGGTGTAGATGTAGGCTATACCCTGAGCCTTTCCTCCTTTTCAAAAAACAAACCAGTAATTAATTCCAACTGACAAAATCGACTCTATGGTAAAACGAATCGTATCGCTTTGTGGATTATCTCTAATTGTAAACACCCTGATCATTTCTCAGGAAATTGTTCAATGGCGCGGACCTCAACGCAATGGCAAATACTCTTCTACTGGCTTGATGACAAACTGGCCGGATCGGGGACCCGCGTTACTCTGGCATGTAGATGGACTGGGCGTAGGCCATGCCTCAGCCGTGGTAACAGAGGATTACATATACACTGCCGGGACGCCGGAAGAGACAGGATATATCTTCTGCTTTTCCAAGGATGGACAACTCCTATGGAAAGTGCCCTATGGCCCGGAATGGACCGAGAGTTGGCCAGGTACACGAAGCACGCCACTTTATGTTGAAGGAAAACTATACATGTTGAGTGCTTATGGAAAACTTAACTGCATGGATGCCGAAGATGGAACATTGATTTGGCAAGTGGATCTTTTTGCTGATTACAATGGAAAAAATATCAAGTGGGGCATTACTGAGAATTTACTGGTTGATGGAGATATCTTGTTCTGCACGCCAGGCGGGGAGAAAGATAATATCATTGCATTGAACCGAAACACCGGTCGACTAATCTGGTCCTCCGCCGGAAATGGCGAGTTGAGCGCCTACTGCTCTCCAGTCCTGATCAAACTTCCCAAACGGACCCTTCTGGTCACGCAAACAGTCAATTCGATTCTTGGGATAGACACGAAAGACGGCACATTGCTCTGGTCGCATCCACAAACAAATAAATGGTCAGTGCATGCCAATACCCCGTACTTTCAGGATGGGTACCTCTATTGCGTTTCCGGTTATGGACAGGGAGGAGTGCAGCTGAAACTCGCTGCCGATGGCTCGGCTAAACAGGAGATGTGGCGTAACACTTCAATCGATAACCGGATGGGCGGATTTGTTGTTCTTGGAGATCGTATCTACGGCTCCGATGATTCGAACAAGGGATGGTTTTGTGTCGATTGGAAAACCGGACATGACATCTATACTGAGAAGATGATGGGAAGAGGGACTACGATCTGGGCAGATGGAATGCTATACTGCTACAGCGATGTGGGTGAAATGGCGCTGGTTAAACCAACCGAAACAGGTTTTGAAAAGATCAGCTCCTTTGAAGTCCCTTATGGTGAAGCTCAGCATTGGGCGCATCCTGTCATCGTGGAAGGAATCTTATATATACGGCACGGTGGCTCTTTAATGGCATTTGATATCCGGCATTGATTGCTGATCGAGATAAAGCTCCGGTTGATCAAGTTTTTTTCACTGGGATGCTTCCTTTCCATAGATTTGCTTCCTGCATGCTGAACAGCTAGTTCAAAAGCAATTATCTTTGTGAGGTGACAATAACAAAAAACCATATATTTAAATACATTCCGTATGTCTTTGTAGTTCTTGCAGTTGGTGTGGTTTCCTGGTGGCTTCTTTACAATCCGGTGAATTCCCTTGCCTTGGCTATACCAGGAATGGATAACCGTACCGACAATTCTGCACGGGTTTCGGAAACCGTAAACATCGGTGAGTTTTTTGAATATTATGGTGATACGGAATCCATTCCGGGTACCTGCTGGCCACGTTTCCGGGGTGCCGATTTAGACAATATCAGCAAAGAGCGTATTCCATTAATTGACTCGTGGGGAGCTTCCGGCCCAAAGATCCTCTGGACGCTGGAATTGGGTGAGGGACATGCAGCACCAGCTGTGTATAATGGGAAGGTATACATACTCGATTACAATGAAAGCCTGAAGCGGGACGCCCTTCGTTGCCTCGTCCTCGAAACGGGCGAAGAACTCTGGCGCCGCTCCTATAGCGTACACCTGAAACGAAACCATGGACTTTCGCGAACTATCCCGGCCATTACAGAAAACTACGTGGTCACCATAGGACCCCGATGCCAGGTGATGTGCCTGGATAGGAAATCAGGCGATCTCCTCTGGGGAATTGACCTGGAAAAGGAGTATCGCGTGGAGATTCCTTTCTGGTATACCGGACAGTGCCCGCTGATCATTGATGATACGGCTATCATTGCGGTTGGAGGCTCATCCCTGATGATAGGTGTGGATTGCAAAAGTGGCAACATCGCCTGGGAAACACCCAACCCAAATGGCTGGAAGATGTCCCATGCTTCGGTGATGCCGATGACTTTTAAGGGGAAGAAGATGTATATCTACCCTGCCATTGGTGGAATATGCGGGATCTCAGCGGAAGGAAATGACAGGGGAGAGGTTCTCTGGGAGAACCTGGAGTTTTCTCCTTCGGTGGTAGCACCATCGCCGGTAGTTCTCGATAAGGGCAGGATCTTTCTTACTGCCGGGTATGGCTATGGAGGAGCCGTGATGCAGGTAAAAAAGCAACAAGGAAAATTTAAAGCGGAGATCACACAGAAATACAAGCCTTCGGAAGGGCTGGCATCCGAACAACAGACTCCAATCTACTACAATGGATACCTCCTGGCTATCATGCCGAAAGATGCAGGGGGATTGCGCAATGAATTTGTCTCTTTTCATCCTGATAATTGCCGGAAAGTTGTGATGAGGAGCGGAAAAACAGACCGGTTTGGGCTGGGTCCTTATATCATTGCGGATGAAAAATTTTTCATCCTGAATGACGATGGCGAAATGACCATTGCGAAACTCTCAACCAATCAGTTCACGGTACTTGACCGCACAAGGATCATCGACGGCCAGGATTCCTGGGGGCCGATAGCGATCACCGGAGGGTATCTGTTGATGAGGGATTCGAAACATTTGGTTTGTATTGATATCAAAGCGGATTGATTTAATCATACAATTGCCTGACGATGAATTAATGACACGAAAATGAAACAGAGACTAATTATTATTGTTTCCCTGGTCCTGCTGCTTGCTGTGATCGGCTATATGGTGTTTGATCTCTTCTTCTCCGAAAGTGAACGCAGCAACAATCCCTATGATTACGGTTTGTCAGAACTACGAAATAATGATTCGACCCTGATCGCCTACCGGGAAGCTCAACAATTTTCCACTGGTATTTCACAGATATATGGGATCGCGATAGATTCTTCTGACCGTATTTATGTCACAGGGTCGGATGGTGTTGAAATCTATTCGTCAGAAGGATCACTCATTTCAACATACCCATTTCAGGATACTGCCTACTGTATAACACTCGCCCCGGATGGAAAACTATTGCTGGGAATGGAGGATCATATCGAGATCATGAGCCCGGAAGGAGAAATCATCAGCCGATGGAAGCCGGAGAGCGAAAATTCCGTCCTGACCAGTTTGGTCACTGACGGAACCAATGTTTTTGTCGCCGATGCCGGGAAAAAAATTGTCTATCGTTATGACTGGGATGGCAATCTTCTAAACCGGATCGGTGCAAAGGATTCTCTGAACGGGATTCCCGGGTTTGTGGTACCAAGTCCTTATTTTGACTTGGCACTGGGCCGTGATGATGAATTATGGGTGGTCAATTCGGGACGACACCTGTTTGAAGCTTTTCGTCCCGACGGAACCCTGATCTCCACCTGGGGAAAAGCATCCATGGATATTGAGGGGTTCTGCGGATGCTGTAACCCTTCTCATTTTGCCATTCTCTCTGATGGGTCATTTGTAACCAGCGAAAAAGGAATTGAGCGAGTGAAAATCTATCTTCCATCAGGAGAATTTAACTGCCTGGTGGCGGCTCCCTATCAGTTTGATGAAGGAACCAGGGGGATGGATGTAGTTGTCGATTCAAAGGAGAGGATCGTGTTGCTGGATCCATGGAGAAACCAGGTGAGGATATTTGTTCACAAGGAAGACCAACGTGATGAAAACCAGTGATCCGGAAAACAAGATGAAAATTCCGAGGCGTAGGTTTTTTACTGCGCTAATGCAAGGGATTATTGGGACTGCCCTGACAGTCTCGGGCGGCTATCTCCTCCTGAAGGAAGAGAAGGAGGATAGCTGTTCTCTCGAGTTCACCTGCACCCTTTGCGGGAAATCGGAACAGTGCGGGCTTCCCGCCGCCAGGTCCTTCCGTGACTATGAACGGCAGAATAAGAAAAGGAAATAGCATGGAAGAAAGCAGCCAGGGAAACAACATTAACAGACGTGCATTCATTCGAAATGGGATCCAGATCTCCGTGGTGGTCGGATTGGGGGGGATAACAACACTTCTTGCCAGAAGAGTGGGAAGTGACGAATATGTGTGGCAACTCGACCCCACCAAATGTACACAATGCGGAAGATGTGCTACAAGTTGTGTCAAATCCCCCTCGGCCGTAAAATGTGTCCATGTCTATGCAATGTGCGGCTATTGCGATCTTTGCGGAGGTTACTTCCTGCCGGAGACTAAGATACTGGACACTGGCGCCGAACATCAGCTTTGCCCTACCAAAGCGATCAAACGCACCTTTATAGAGGATCCTTTTTTTCAGTATACAATCGATGAAGAGCTCTGTATCGGTTGCGGGAAATGCGTGAAAGGATGCAGCGCTTTCGGGAATGGTTCGCTTCAGCTTCAGGTGAGACAATACCGTTGCAACAACTGCAATGAGTGTGCTGTTGCCCGGGACTGTCCGTCGGACGCATACTCCCGGGTTCCGGCGGATAAACCCTATCTCCTGAACGGACTTGGGAAAGAGAAACTGGATATCACACAGGAATAGAAACCCGGCATGAAAAAAGGAATAACATTGGCAGTCCTGACCATCCTCTTTACATGGCAAATGGTATCCTCTTATGCCGTCCAACGATTTCCAAAGCCTGAATTTGAATCGGGTTATATCACACCCGACACCTTGCTTCCCGCTCCCCGGGCGGAGATTCTGGAGGTAATGGACGTGTCGGTTCTTTTGTTAACGCTGTCTGTGGTTACCTGGGCCGTTCTGAAACGGCGCTCACGGAACAGGGTCTTCTGGATCTCCGTTTTTTCTCTTGCCTATTTTGGCTTTTACAGGGAAGGGTGCGTATGCTCTATCGGTGCTATCCAGAATATGACCCTGGCTATCTTCTCTGGCACATACATTATCCCCTGGACAGTTCTCGTTTTTTTTATGGCACCCCTGCTTTTCACGCTGGCCTTTGGCAGAACCTTCTGCGCGGGAGTATGCCCTTTCGGTGCATTTCAGGATCTAATCTCCTGGCGCCCAAGAAAAATTGGCCCCCAACTTAATGCTATACTTGGTGTGATACCATACATTTATCTGGCATTGGCTGTGTTATATGCTGCGACAAGAACCGACTTCATCATTTGCAGGTATGATCCCTTCGTTGGCATATTTCGTTTTGATGCTACCTTCGGCATGTTTCTCTTTGCTGGCGCTTTGCTCCTCTCCGGAGTGTTTATAGCCCGGCCCTATTGCCGATTCCTATGCCCTTATGGTGTGTTGTTAAATTGGATCAGCCGTTTTTCCAGGTACCACATGACAATTACTCCATCGGTTTGTGTACAGTGCCGGTTATGCGAGGACTCATGTCCATATGAAGCCATTGAAAAACCAGTTACAGTAAAAAATCCCGAAAGCAGGCAAACGGTCGTGAGAAAATTCATTCTGGTTATCTTTCTGATTCCTTTTTTCATGCTTCTTGGAGGATGGGCCGGTTCCCAAATACATGAATCTTTGGCTATGGTTAATGGGAAGGTTAAGTTAGTAAACGAGTTGTTGCATCCGGAAAAAATCAAGGAGAAACCGGAATCGATTGAGATGACAGCTTTTAAGGCTTCCGGGAAACCGGTTAAGGAGCTCTATGAAGAGGCATCGTTGATCATCCGTCAGTTTTACATCGGGGGATGGATTGTAGGAGGTTTTATCGGGCTGACCATAGGTGGAATGGTTGCAGGTCGCCTGATTACGCGTTACCGGACTGATTTTGAACCCAATCGGGGCACCTGCTTCAGCTGTACCCGGTGTGTGGATTATTGCCCGATCAAATCATGAGAAGGATTGATAGCACTATGGAAGAGACGAAATCAACGAAACCTACCACTCAATTGCTGAAAAAGGTTGCCATTATCAGCGGGGTCGTGGCCTTTATCTTCTGTATTCTTATCATTGCCAATTACATCCAGGTAAAGCGGGTGGATCCGCTCAATACGCAGGCAATGACTGTCATGCTGGAAAGGCTCAAAAGCAATCCCGGAGATGACGCCCTTCGTCTCGAAATCCGCGAGCTTGATCTTCTCTCCCGGAAAGCATTCTTCACCAGTCAGTGGCAGATCCGTACCGGAGGATATATTCTGCTGGTATGTGTGTTGATCGTGATCATCTGCATGAAGTGGATCGAACTGATCCAGCCAAAAATTCCAAAGCGTCCCGAACAAGTCAGAGATAGTTTCTGGGAACAGCGGAAGACAAATCAGCGCTGGATAATTTATACCGGGATATTCTTCGTTGCCGGGTCGCTCGTCCTGGCCTTCCTCACGTATTCTGAAATCGGGAAAACCCTTCAGAACCAGACCGCTTCAACAGAATTTGTAGCCGATTCAGTAGGTTCGGATACTATCCGGGATCAACATGCTGGTCTATCCCAATCTGATAAACTCCTGTCAGATCAACCCCAGGCTATTTCTGACCAATCAGCCTCCTTGAATGCCAATACAAATAAGCCTTCAGATAATCAGTTGATTACGAGTTCTGGAAAGACAACTCCAGCACCATTCACCCTACAATATCCCTCCCGGAAGGAGATTCTCGACAACTCGGCGACCTTCCGCGGCCCCGATGGAAATGGGGTGGTTTCAACGAAGAACTTTCCGGTAGACTGGAATGGCGTAACAGGAGCGAACATCAAATGGAAAGCCCAGACCCGGCTTCCCGGCTACAATTCACCCATTGTATGGAACAACAGGGTTTTCCTTTCGGGCGCCAGCGCCACCAAGCGGGAGGTTTACTGCTTCGATGCAGCTACGGGAGAATTTGTTTGGCTTACAGATGTCTCAACTGTCCCAGGCACTCCGGCAACTACTCCAAAAGTGGACAGGGAGACCGGATTGGCAGCCCCCACAATGACAACAGACGGTCAACGGGTTTACACCATCTTTGCCACGGGCGATATGGCAGCGCTGGATATGGATGGGAAGCTGGTATGGTCGAAAAACCTGGGACTTCCAAAGAATCACTATGGACACTCCTCATCTCTCATAATGTACCGCAACCTACTGATAGTCCAGTGGGATCAGTCACAGGGAGCTAGCGTAAAGGCTTTTGACGGAGCAACCGGAGAGCTGGTATGGAATACGCCCAGGAATGTCAGGGTTTCCTGGGCCTCACCAGTCCTGGTCAATACCGGAAAACGAATGGAGCTGATCCTCTCTGCTGATCCCTGTGTGGCATCCTACGATCCTGCTACCGGTAAAGAGCTCTGGAAGCTCGATTGTATCTTTGGTGAGGTGGGATCCTCCATAGCCTATGCCAACGGGATGGTATTTGCCACAAATGAGTATGCCAAACTGGTGGCTATAAAATTGGGTAATCATCCTATAGTTTCGTGGGAATCAACAGATTACCTGTCTGACATTCCAAGCCCTGTGGCGAATGACACCTACCTCTTTCTGGCTACTAGCTATGGTACGATTGTTTGTTACAATGCTAAAACCGGAGAGGAATATTGGATCAAGGAACTGGAAGAGAACACGTATGCTTCGCCGGTACTTGTTGATGGCAAGGTATATCAGATGGATAAAACAGGCGTTATGCATATATTTAAAGCGGATAAGGTTTTTACGTCAATTGGTGAGCCAGCTCTTGGAGAGGGATCTGTATGCACACCTGCTTTTTCCGGAGGAAGGATCTACATAAGAGGAAATCAGAATTTGTATTGTATTGGTAAATAATATTGAAAATCAGCTTTACCTCATTCCTGAAGGGAGCCTGATTTTCAGCAACTTCTACCTTTAGGACAGGGGTAACAAGTTGCTGAAAATGGAATATGGAGATAATAAGGATTAATTGAATAAGAAAACGTGCCGGAGAATAGAGGAAATATAAACGAAACTGTTGACGGGATTGTTGCAAAACAGGGAACTTCCGTTGAAGCGGTAATCCCGATTCTGCAGGCGATTCAGGAGGCGTATCATTACCTCCCTGTTGAGGCTCTTGAAAGGGTTTGTGCCACTACCGATATCTCGCCTTCCCGCATCACAGGTATCTCCACATTTTACGGACAATTCCGGCATCAGCCCGCAGGAAAGCACAGCATAAAAATTTGTACGGGAACAGCTTGCCATGTGAAAGGAGCCCTGCAGGTTTACGATGGATTCCGTAGGGAGCTGAAGTTGAAAGGCCTGGAGGATACCGACAGCCAGGGCCTCTTTACCATCGAAAAAGTTGCCTGTCTGGGTTGCTGTACCATCGCACCTGTCATCCGGATCGATTCGGTAACATATGGACAGGTAGCCCCCGAAAAAGCTGGAGAGATCCTCAATGATTTTCTGCTCAACAAAGCCACGCTACAACCGGAGGAACATCCGGCTGAACCCAGCGGCCCAAATGGCCAGGGGGAGATCCGGATCGGGCTCGGCTCCTGCTGTATTGCCAGTGGTAGCTCTGAGGTGAAATCAGCACTGGAGAAAATCTTGTCGGAGGCGCATATCCATTTGGATGTGAAGCAGGTAGGATGTGTAGGGATTTGTCATCAGGTGCCTGTTCTGGAGATCGTTAAACCTGGCGAACCGGCAGCTTATTATGCAAAAATCAAACCCGAAGAGGTCAAAGATGTGGTGTTAAGCCACTTCAGGCCTGAAGGATTTTTCAACAGGTTGAAGATTGATGTAGTTGGTCTTTTTGAGCAGATCCTGCGCGACGGAACACCCTTATCTGTTAGGCGGTACCGGGCAGAAGAGCGCGACACTCCGGTTGCAGAATTTCTTGATCCGCAGATGAATATTGCTACAGAGAACAGAGGGGTAGTGAGGCCAACAGACTTGGCGGAGTACAGACGATCAGGCGGATTTAAAGCCCTCACACAATGCCTGAAAGAGTTTACTCAGCAGCAGGTGATCGATACGATCTTCGAAAGTGGCTTACGGGGCCGTGGTGGCGCCGGATTTCCAACAGGAAAGAAGTGGAAGATGGTAAAAGAGGAGAAAGCTTCTTCGAAATATGTGATTTGCAACGGAGACGAAGGAGATCCCGGAGCTTTTATGGACCGGATGATCCTGGAATCATACCCTTTCCGAGTGATTGAAGGGATGATCATTGCCGGGTTCGCCACAGGAGCACAGGAAGGAATCTTTTACATCCGGGCCGAATACCCACTGGCTGTCAGCAGGGTAAACGAAGCATTGGACAAGTGCAGTGACGCTGGTTTCCTGGGTGATGATATCCTGGATAGCGGATTCGCATTTCAAATCCGGATTTTTGAAGGAGCAGGTGCTTTCGTTTGCGGTGAAGAAACCGCCCTGATCGCCTCTGTCGAAGGAAACAGGGGACTGCCGAGGATCAGGCCACCCTATCCAGCCAAAAGCGGGTTAAACGGAAAACCTACCCTGGTAAATAACACGGAGACTTTCGCGTTCATCTCCTGGATCATCCGGCATGGAGCCGAAAAGTTTGCCCGGATAGGGATTAACGGCAGTAAGGGAACCAAGGTCTTTGCCCTTGCAGGGAAGGTAAACCGCGGCGGCTTGATTGAAGTACCGATGGGGATGAGCATCAGAAGGATCGTTGAGGAGATTGGTGGCGGGATTGCAGGCGGAAAAGCCTTTAAAGCCGTTCAAATTGGCGGGCCTTCCGGGGGGTGCATTCCTGCCTCTCTGGCTGACCTGACTGTCGATTATGAAGGGTTAATGGAGGTGGGATCCATGATGGGATCGGGTGGCATGGTGGTGCTCGATGAGACCGACTGCATGGTGGATATCGCATACTATTTTCTCTCCTTCACCCAGAGCCAGTCGTGTGGAAGGTGCACTTTTTGCCGGATCGGAACGCGACGGATGCTGGAGTTACTGGAAAAGATCCGCAGCGGCAAAGGTGTACCGGAAGATCTCAAAACACTGGAACATCTCGCCGGCTCCATCAAACAGGGGAGCTTGTGCGGACTGGGAAAAACAGCCCCAAATCCGGTCATCTCAACCCTGGTCTATTTCAGGGAAGAATATGAAGCACACCTGCAGGGAAGGTGCCCGGCTGGAAAATGCGCCCCGCTGATCAGCTATACTGTGACCGATGAATGTATTGGCTGTACCAAATGTGCCCAGCGATGCCCTTCGGAAGCCATTGAATACAAACCTTTTGAAAAACATTTTATCGATCAGGAAAAGTGCATCAAGTGTGGCACTTGTCGACAGGTTTGTCCCGAAAATGCTATTTTGATCACGTAACCATGCAGATTACAATTGACCATATAACCATTGATGTTGCTGAAGGGATGACCGTCATGCAGGCCGCTGGGTTGGCAGGGATTCTCATCCCTTCGATGTGCTACCTGCCAGGGCACACCAACCATCCCTCCTGCATGGTATGCCTGGTGAAGGATCTCGACAAAGGAGTCATGTTTCCCTCCTGCGCTATGCCAGTGTCGGAAGGGATGCACCTTTCGGCATCCTCTGATGAGGTGATGGAAGCAAGGAAAAAGGCATTGGAGCTGCTGTTGAGCGATCATGTTGGCGACTGTGAGGCCCCCTGCCGTTTCTCCTGCCCGGCCTTTATGAACATTCCCCTGATGAACCGGCTGATCGCTGAAGATAAGGTTGAAGAGGCACTTTGTATTGTCAGGGAGGAGATTGCCATCCCCTTGGTACTCGGATATATCTGTCCGGCTCCCTGCGAAAAGGCTTGCCGCCGGACAAGCATTGACGAACCGGTGTCAATTTGTCTGCTGAAACGCTTTACCGCAGTGGATGAAGCTATTCGGACAACAGGCCTTGAATTGCCTGATTATCAAAGCGGGAAGCGGGTCGCCGTTATTGGTACCGGTCCGGCCGGACTTGCAGCTGCTTTTTACACCCTGAGAAAGGGACATGCCTGTGTTCTTTTTGATAAAAATGAGAAGGCCGGAGGAGCCTTACGATATAGCATTCCCGATGACATTCTTCCCAAAGAGATGCTCGATTCTGATATAAAATCCATCCTCGCACTTGGGGGAGAATTTAAGTTGAACTACCATGTTACCGCAGAGATATGGAAGAAGGAAATCCTTCCCAGCTTTGATGCCGTGATCCTGGCAACGGGGTTCAAGGAGGATCACCCGGTGGATGGATTTGGGCTTTCAATACTGGAAACCGGATCCGTCATCCATAAAAAGAACTTTGCTTCCGGACTTCCTGGTGTCTTTGGATGTGGCAGCATCATCTCTGAACAACTACTTACCGTGAGATCTGTTGCCCAGGGTAAAAAAGCGGCGCTGGAGGCTGATGCCTTCCTGGAGGGGAATAGAGACCTGAGAAGGGAACCCATGTTTAACTCAGCCATTGGCCCACTCAAAGAGGAGGAGAAGAGGGAGTATATGCAAGAAGCTTCAACTGCAAATAGAACGAACCCCGATAAGGGATATCTGGCAGGATTTACACGCGAGGAGGCCATCCGTGAAGCCCAGAGATGCATGCATTGCGACTGCCGGAAGCCGGTTAGCTGCAAGCTGCGTATCTATGCTGATGAATACGGAGCTAACCGGAAAAGATTTTCCGCATCGGAACGAAACCAACTGACCCGGAATCTGCAACACGAGATAGTTGTCTATGAACCCGAGAAGTGTATCCGATGTGGATTATGCGTTGAGATCACCCAAAAAGAGGAAGAAGCATTAGGGTTGGCATACGTAGGAAGAGGATTTAACGTGAGGATCACAGTCCCTTTCAGCAAAACGATGCAGCAAGGATTGGCCAGGACAGCACAGGCTTGTGTGGAGGCTTGCCCTACGGGAGCGTTGGCGACGAAAGAGGGTAATGAGGCGATGAAGTGATGGGATGGCGCCGTGGGGAAATGGTGATGAATTGATGAAAGAAATGATAGTATTGTAATGAAGATGAATGAAATAGAAGGAAAGGTTTGGCGTACATGGAACCATTTACCTGAGTGGCGGTCTTTGTGTCTTTGCGTCTTTGCGTTAAAAGTCTTGGTATTATTACTCCTGGTGACACTGTCAACCCCCAAAACTGTTTTAAGTCAGATTAAAAGTCCCGATTGCTGGCCATCATTCAGGAGTGATCCTCAACTATCCGGCTTGTCTCAGGCCATCCTGAAACCACCATTGAAACTTCTCTGGACCTTCAAAGCCGGCGATGCGATCAAATCCTCTCCGGTAATCTGCGATAAACTGATCTGTTTTGGAGCCGACGATGGGTTTATCTACGCTCTATCCCTTGACGGAAAACTCCGTTGGAAATTTGATGCAGGGACCTCCGTTGAAGCGGCACCATTGTATCTGGATCATACAATCGTTGCTGGTTCGCTTGAAGGGATTATTTTCGCAGTGGAGTCGGAATCCGGCAAACTGAAATGGACATATCCCACGGAAGGCCAAATCTCTGGTTCCTCTAACTGGGCATGGTCGGCCGACACCAAACGAAAAGAGATTCTCACCGGCAGCTATGACTATAATCTCCACGCGGTGGATGCAGTTTCAGGGAAGCCGTTATGGAAATACGAATCCAATAACTTCATCAACGGAGCGGCAGCCATCAGTGGCAACATGGCTGTTTTTGGCGGATGTGACGGATACCTTCATCTGGTAAATACGATTACCGGCAAGGCGGATGATACAATCAACCTGGGAACCTATATCGCTTCATCGGCTGCCATCCGGGGAGATAAAGCTTGGTTTGGAAACTACGACGGGGAGTTCTATTGCGCCGACTTGAAACTGAAAAAGGTGCTTTGGAAAACCGGAGGCGGCGGCCCATTCCTATCTTCTCCTGCGATTAAAGGGGACCGGGTCCTCATCGGATCCCAGAACCGTTATCTATTTTGCTATCAGGCGAATACTGGCGAACTGTTGTGGAAGTACAAAGCCCTGGGCAAGGTGGATGCCTCTCCGGTCATTGCAGGAGACCTGGTAGTAGTTGCCTCTGCCGATGGAAGACTCCACCTGTTGGAGATCGAAAGTGGGAAAGAGGTTTGGGTTTATGAAATAGGCAGTCAAATCACTGCCACGCCTGCTGTTACAACCGGAATGATTCTTGTGGGAGCTTATGACGGAACCCTTTACGCCTTTGGGCCAGAACAATAAACAGCACCAAATGAACATGAATTAGATTAGAAGAAAATCGAAGTAATTGATAGCATGAAAATTATACAAATAGTACCGGGTTTTGGAGGAACATTTTACTGTGGAAACTGCCTTCGCGATAATGCGTTAATCCAATCACTTCGTAAGAAGGGACATGATGCGCTTTCGGTCCCCATGTACTTACCCCTGACGCTGACCGGTGAAACTAATCCCGACGGAATACCGGTTTTTTACGGGGCGGTGAACCTCTACTTGAAACAGAATTATCCCTGGCTCAGAAATATGCCTGGATTTATGGAACGGTTCCTGAACTCGGGACCTATCCTCAGTTTTGCAGCGCATAAGGCAGGTTCAACGAGGGCAGAAGGGCTGGAGGAGATGACGGTATCGATGCTGCTGGGAACTGAAGGGAATCAAGGGAAAGAGCTCGACGAGCTGGTTGACTTTCTCAGGAAAGAGCAACCTGATATCGTTCACCTGTCGAATGCACTGCTTCTTGGACTAGCAAGGCGGATCAGGGAAGAAGTACATACGTCCGTAATTTTTTCTCTTCAGGATGAAGATGTTTGGGTGGATGCAATGCGCGACTCCTATAGAGAACGTATCTGGGATTTGATGACTGAGAAAGGGAAGGATGTAGATGGGTTCATTGCTGTCAGCCACTTTTTCGCCGGAGTGATGAAGCAACGGATGAAAATTCCTGATGAAAAGATGCATGTGGTTCATGTCGGAGTGAATCCCGCCGCGTATGAACCTTCTCCCCCGGCAACCGATCCACCAGCGATTGGATTCCTTTCCCGGATGAACGAGGGGAATGGATTCGGACTGCTCATCGATGCGTTTATTGAGCTGAAACGAAATGAACGATTTTCACCACTTCGATTATATGCTACCGGAGGAATGACAGGCGATGATAAATCCTATATCCGCAAGCAGGTTCAGAAGCTGAAACAGGTAAATTTGTCCGGCCAGGTTGAGATTCAGCACGATTTTCGGCAGGATAAATTGAAAGAATTTTTCAGGAACATAACGCTCCTCTCTGTTCCTGTTTTGAGAGGAGAGGCATTTGGTCTCTATCAGCTCGAAGCGCTGGCATCCGGAGTTCCTCTTGTACAGCCCGCAATAGGCGCATTCCCCGAAATCATCGAAGCCACTTGTGGCGGAGTGGTCTATCATCCGAATACCTCTTCCAACCTTGCTGCAAAACTTGCAGAGGTATTGGACACGCCTTTACAACTTGAACAGATGAGCAGGAATGGAATTGAATCCATCTCCCGGGATTTTGACTGTGGCAAACTCACTGGGAAAATGGTGGGAATATATCAACAAATCCTCGAAAATAAACGAAAACATTATGCTGGCAGAACTTCAACAGGTATCCAGGCACTATGATCATCAAGTTCTGAACGAGATCTCTTTGACCATTCACCGTGGAGATTCAATCGCCATCGTAGGCCCGTCAGGATCAGGGAAAAGTACGTTGCTGAATATTCTGGGAACACTTGATCGCCCCTCATCGGGCCGAGTGGCTCTCAAAGGCGAAACCGTCGAATCCATGGATGATAACCAGCTCGCTGGAATCCGGAACCATTTCATCGGCTTTGTGTTCCAGCTGCATTATCTGCTCCCTCAGCTCACGTTGCTGGAGAACATCCTCCTTCCGGTACTTCCTGAGAGAGAGAGATCGATTATAAAATCCGCTGAGCAAAGGGCATTCCGCCTTATTGAACGGGTGGGTCTCAGCGATCGGATCAACCATCTACCGGGAGCGCTCTCGGTGGGTGAGTGCCAGCGTGGTGCTGTGGTCAGGGCGCTGATCAACAAACCCGGACTGCTGCTGGCTGATGAACCAACCGGATCGCTTGATGAAGAAAATGCAGCTGCCCTGGGAACCCTGCTCGCTGAGTTAAACTACGAAGAGGAGATGGGCATGGTGGTGGTCACCCACTCGATGGAGCTTGCCCGGCGGATGAAACGGATATACCGTCTTCATCTTGGCAGGCTTGAAAAGATCGAAACGGCATGAAGATAGGAAAGCTGATCTTCCGGAATGTGCTCTTTTACCGGCGGCCTTACCTGGCTGTCCTGGCCGGTGTGATCGTCAGTACAGCTGTATTGACCGGAGCACTGCTGGTCGGCGATTCGGTAAGGGGATCGCTTGGAAGATTGACCGAACTGAGGCTGGGGACAACACGCTGGGCTGTGCAGCCGGGCGACTATTTTTTCAGGTCGGCCCTGGCAGATGATATTTCAAGTGAGCTGAACCATCCTGTAGTACCTCTATTGCAACTGAACGGAATCGGAGTCAATGCATTGACAGGCAATAGGATACAAGATATTCAGGTAGTGGGTGTCGATCGTAATTTCTCTGCTCTGTGGAATGCCCAGATTGTTTTACCGAAAGAGGATGAAGTCGTTATCAGCAGAAACCTAGCATCAAAGCTGGGCCTTCAGATAGGAGAGCCGTTGTTGATCAGACTTCCAAGGGTGGTGAGAGCACCACAAAATACCCCTTTCGTTGCAAATGAGACTCCCCAGGCTTCTTTACGGCTGACGGTTTCAGCTATTGCCGGAGAAGAGAAGATGGGTCGATTCAGCCTGAAAAGCAACCAACGCGCCCCATTCAATGCGTTTGTTTCACTGAATCAACTTGCCTCACAAGTGGGCCTTCCGGGATCAGCCAATATGCTACTGGTACCAGGAAGCGAAAACCCTGAATTGAGTATTGAACAGCTTAATGAGGCCTTAGCCCTGGTCTGGCAGATGCCGGATGCCGGAATCAAGATAAAGAGGCTTGATGATGCCGGATCATCTCAGCTGACTTCTGACAGGATCTTTTTTGATAACCAAACTGCCGATGCAATTCGGACTGCGCTCCCTGATGTCAGGACAACCTTGACTTATCTGGCAAACACCCTGGCTTCAAATGGCAAAGAGACACCCTATTCGTTTGTGTCCGCTTTGGATGAAGGAATTCTCCCGGTTCAGTTGTTACCCGGGGAGATCCTGGTCACCGACTGGCTGGCTGACGATCTTGGGATTTATTCCGGTGACTCCCTCTATATGACCTATTTTGTGATGGGCCCACTCCACAGGTTGCGTGAGCAGCAGGCAGGGTTTAAGGTTTCGGCCATTATTTCGCTGACAGCTATTCCATTTGGTGAGAGTATGATGCCCGATTTTCCGGGGATGAGTGATGCAGGCCATTGCAGCGACTGGGAAACCGGAGCGCCGGTAAACCTTGATCGAATCCGCGACAAGGATGAAGCGTACTGGAACAGATACAAGGGAACACCTAAAGCATTTATCTCAATAGACGAAGGTAAACGCCTATGGGGCAATCCGTTCGGCACTACGACCGCTTTCCGGTTCAAACCTGACTTAGGGATTACGAAATCTGAATTTTCATCCGGCATCCGGCATCTGGCATCTGTTGATTCAATAATTATGGCTGGGTTAGACCCATCATGGTATCACCTGGATTTTCAGCCGGTTTGGGAACAGGGACAGCTTGCTGCTTCAAATTCAACTGATTTTGGCGGCCTTTTCCTGAGCCTCAGCTTTTTTCTCATTGCCTCTTCCCTTCTCCTCACCGCAATGCTCTTCTCACTTCATGCCAGAACCAGGATGTCGGAGGTGGGTGTGCTATCGGGACTGGGATTCCATAGATGGTTGATTAAACGCATCCTATTTTCGGAAGCTCTTCTGGTTACAATTCCCGGAGTGATTCTGGGCTCGATTGCCGGAATACTTTATAACAAACTCATACTTATAGGATTAAACACTTTTTGGCAAGATGCAGTGAGAACTTCGATGCTAACGATGGATGTGAACTTATCTTCAATCGTAGTGGGAGCAGCTACCGGATTTCTCCTGGCAGCAGGTGTTCAATACCTGGCGCTCAGAAGCCAGCTGAGTCAAATCATCTCTGGCCAGGTGAAAGGGACATTCATAATGGATCCACATAGATTGCAACGGCGAAGATGGATTTTACAGGGGGCGGGTACGATGCTGGTGGTTAGTTCCATTGCATTGCTGGCAAAGTTACTTTCAGGAGGTTCAAATCCTGATGCGGGCTTGTTTCTCATGGCAGGAGGGCTGATGATGGCGGGAGGTATTTGCCTTCTGAATGCCTTCATGATCTGGCGAGCGGAGAGTCCTGCCACTGGGAGAGCAGGCCTGTTAATAACTGTTTTGAGACTCGGATCCATGAAGCGGGGAAGGAGTATATCTGCAATAACTTTACTGGCGCTGGGGACCTTTACTGTGGTTATCACCGGAGCTAACAGGAAGACATTTTACGGAACAGAACAGGAGCGTCAATCGGGAACCGGGGGTTTTCTCCTGTGGACCGAAACAACCATGCCTCTGTTATACGACTTGAATACCGTTTCCGGCAGGAACTATTTTACACTTGACGATGAACCATTGCTCCGCAATATTCGGTTTATACAACTTCATCGACTCGATGGGAACGATGCGAGCTGCCTGAATCTAAATCTAGTTCCGCAACCCATGATGCTCGGCGTCCCGGATAAGGATTTTGATTTATTGGGTGCATTCAAACTGGAAAATGCCCTTCCCGAAGTGGATCTGAACCATCCCTGGCTAACTCTCAGCCGGGAACTTTCACCTGACGTGATCCCGGCATTCGCCGATCAGACTGTAATCACCTGGGGATTACAAAAGAAGGTTGGAGATACCCTCGTATACCTCGATGAAAGGGGGAAAGAATTAAAAGTGAAACTGATGGGTGGCTTGGAAAATTCTATATTCCAGGGACATATCTTGGTCTCTGACAGCCTGTTGAGAGAGCGGTTTCCCTCTATCAGCGGCACCCGGATCATGCTGGTCGACGGACCGCTTGCCAGTCGGTTTGAGATCTCTGACCGGCTTGAGAAGCTCTTCGCGGATTATGGAATGGTGACGATTCTGGCATCCGAACGCCTCGCCGAGTTCAACGCCATCGAGAATACCTATCTATCGGTCTTCATGCTCCTCGGGGCACTCGGTGTGCTGATGGGAACTGTTGGATTTGGCATCATTCTCTGGCGTAATAACCTCGAACGATCCGGAGAGTTGGCTCTATATCTGGCCATTGGATTTCGTAAAAAATTTATCCGTATCATGTTGATGACTGAATACCTGTTTATCCTTTTTGCCGGGATGCTTCTCGGAATAATTGGAGCGATGGCAGGCATACTGCCCTCGTTGATTTCACCGGCCTACCAGATGCCAGGAGGATTTCTCCTGATCCTCCTGGGTGTGATATGGATCAGCGGAGCCCTGTGGATTTTTATTCCGATACAACGATTATTTAAAACCGATTACCTCGTCCCTCGTCCCTCATTACTTCGGGTGCGTCAGTTCGCGCGTGCCGTTGATATATTTCACAATAAAGGCTCCCTTTAATCCGGGTTTTGAACGGAGGCTAGTGACGAACTGCTTGGCTTCGGCTTCATTTTCAAACTCTCCTACATAATACCGGTAATAGCCTTCAGAGAGCTCTTTCGTGACCGTCTGATTCAGCTTAAAATAGGCTTGGATGCTGTTCGCACTACGCTGACCTGAAGAAGAGGCGAAGATCTGGATGCGATAGAAAATATCAGCTTCGAGGCCGGGAAGCTGATATGGTTTTGGGTTCGTTATTTCCTGAGAAGGTTGTGTAAAGAGGCTGTCTTTTTTCGTTATGCCAGATGCCATTTTCATTTGTTCTGAAGAGGGCTTTACCGTTTGGCCTGCAACAGGTTTGGCGAAAGATTCAGAATTCATGTTTGCCTGAGGGCTGGGCTCAATCGGTTTTTCAACAGCGGGAGCCTGTGGCTTGGGGAAAACAATTGGCGGTAAGGTGGGTTTTACAGCATTCAGTTCTACCGGATTTCGGCGGTTGAAGTTGAAAACCAGATTCAACGAAATATAGGAATAAAGATCGTATGGGAACCCACCTGGGGTTGCATCCAGTTTATCGGAGTTGACTCCCCGCAAGGTCCACTCCACTCCCAGGTTTACTTTATCGTAGATGTTGAAATAGGCTCCCAAACCGGCAGGTACAACCCACTCTGTTGTCCAGTTGCTGATTGATCCGCTACCACCAATCGGCTGCTGTGTGACGAGATCCGTCTTTTTGGTGATCCAATTTGACATACCCACACCAACAGTTCCATAGATAAAAAAGATCCGTTTGGGCTTATACCGAAAGAGTAAGTTACTGAAGTTTATGGTTGTATTGACGTTGTACTCCAGGATGTTTCCTGTGAAATACTCATTGCAGGGAGAGCCATCCGAGTAATTTTTTCTGACACTATAGATTTCACCATAGAGAGCCTGTCCTCGCAGTGCAAAGACGTGACTGAGCTGCCGGATCAGAGAAAATGTACCGGCATACTTGATTTCATTGAACGTTGATATACCCGGAGCGATTCTGAATGGATTCAGATCTCCATAGAAAATGGTTGGGCCTCCTCCAACACCAACAGACCAGTTGCCATACCATTTCTTACTTAATACGCCCTGAGTCTGAGAAAAGGAAATTACAGGGACTAATTGAAATCCCAGAAGAGCAAAAAATAAAAGAAGTCTTCGCATCGAGATCCGATAGATTTACCGGATAAAGATATTTGGAAAACAATGGCAGTTCCCGGGTGAAAAAAAAACTTTATCAACAACCCATTGTTACTTCTTCAGTTCGATGGCCCGGGAGTAGTCGGTGATAGACCCTGCAAGATCGCCCATAGCCTTTCGTGTAAAGCCACGGTAATAATAGGCATCAGCAAATTTATGGTCGATCTGAATGGCATCAGTGAAGTCGTCAAATGCCTGATCATACTTTTTCATTTTCAGATAAACAAGGCCCCTGTTACAAAGGGCATCCAACAGTGAATGGTCTTTGCGGATGGCAACGGTGAGCGTGGAAAGGGCTTTCTTGTCATTTTCGATATAGGCGTAAAGGCATCCCCGGTTATTATAGCCTTCGGCAAACCTGGGATATTTCGATTTGAGCAGGATATAGGCTTTCATGGATTGATCAGGGTCGCCAGCGAGGCGATAAACATAACCCATGCAAAGGATGATGGTAGAGTCGTATTCAGGTTTCAATTCAAGGGCATGCTTATAGAGATCGATTGTTTTGTTGAACCGGCCATTCTGGAAATTCCAGACGCCGTAATTTATGTAGGCTTCGAGGAAATCCCGGTCCCTGGTGCCAAAATTGAGGCAGGCCTCTATCAGGTTTGTGTCGGTAAGGTTGTTTAACACTTCGTTTGTGCCGATAAGGTAACCTGAAAAGATGTGGTCCTGTGTGACTGGAGCATTCTGCCAGAAGGCTGGACTCTTCAACTGGGTTGTTGGAACATTCAGCGCTTCACTGCAGATTTTGAGGATACTGTCAGACTCATTGAGCCGCATGAAGGCCACTCCAATGTAAAAATTACAAAATGTTCGGGAAACCGATGAATCGGTTCGGGCAATCCTAAAATCATGAATGGCTTCCAGGAACATACTCTGTTCCAGGTAGGAGAGGCCACGATAAAAATGTACGGCACCAAGTGTGGAGGAGGAGGGGAAGAGAGAGTCTTTATTTTTTTCGAGTAGGGAGGCAAAATCGGTCCTGTAATCGAGGTAACAAATCTCCCGGAGTTGAAGTTCCTGGGATGATGCAACTTTTCCCACACTAATAATAAGCAGGGATAACAGAAGAACCGAAAGTAGTTTTTTTGTTGAATTGATCATAGGATTTTCGCTCAATGATTAATCAAAAATAGCTATTTCCATAGAATAAATCCCAAGAGTTATTAACTTACAATTATTATTTTTGAATTATCTGTCGAAAATCAGTGATCATGCGGAAGAAACCAAACGAAGAGAATCCGGGAAGTGTAAAGTATCATGTGAAAAAGAGGTTAATGGGATGGCAGCAGCATCTGGCCGGAAAAACCATCGGAAGAATCGTGAATCTAACCTGATCAGGTTCCCAGGGGTCTTCTTTGAACGTTTCAACCTGATAATAGCCTTTGCTTTGATCGTACGTCGCATGAACAAATATCGCAAGAAAACTATTGTTTTTTCAGAATTTATTCTAACTTTGCACTCCCAATTTTGGGATATTCCTCCTTAGCTCAGTTGGTTAGAGCATCTGACTGTTAATCAGAGGGTCTCAGGTTCAAGTCCTGAAGGGGGAGCCAATAAAGACAAGGGTTTCAATCATATTTGGTTTGGACCCTTTTTTTATCAATACTCCATGAAATTTCTCATAGGGTGTAGGTCTGCAAAAACGGGTTTTCCCCTGAACGCACCCCCGGTGTGAAGGTGTTATAACAACACTCATCTCCAGAAAGGACATTCAAATAAAAATGCTGCATCAGCTATAAGAAGGACGGCACATAGGAGTACACCTAATCCCTGAGGCACCGTACACTGAAACCGAACTCCTTGAAGTTGGTGTTCCGGATTACTCCCGGAAAGTTGAAACCGAGGTAATGGTACCATGCGTAATAGTTATCTCCCTCCGAGGAAGTCCACACGTTGCCGTAGTCGCCAATGAGGTCGAAAAAACCATAGAAGTGGCGGTAACCACTCGGTAGGCTTGAAAAACCAAACAGGTCGTTGCCGTTGCCTCCACTGTTCCAGCCACTGGTGGTTTTCAGATTTATTCCGGCATCAATACCCCTGTATCCATAATCATCCCATGTAGTGTCTCCAATACCATACTGGCTATCTACGGCCCCTTCCAGTACTTTCCATTCCTCATCCGTGGGGAGGTGCCAGTTTGGCGGGCAAATACCCTGTGTCCCCTGTTGTGTGGTGTATTGCATCATTTCGTTCCATTGATATAGCCCACCATAAAAATCACACCATTCCTGATCGTCGTTATAACAGTATTTCTCGATGATACCATCATCAGAGATATCCCGGCCGCCGGGAATCATGGTTCCTACATTCAGGTTCTCCTTCAGCCAGCACTGGCTGAAGATCTGTATCGTATTATAAACCTGTCCAGCGTAGTTCACCGTGGGAGTTCCCAAACAAGGGATGTTGGTGGCAAACTGGAAGGTACAGGTTTCGCTGGTTCCCAGTGTATCAATCTTCCCTGATTGGAGCGCATTTCCGTAACCAATGTAACACAGCTCATCACCTAAGCTTAAGGAGAATCTGTGAATATCTTCTGTTGCCTTTAGCTGCGGGGATGAGGCCTTAGCCCCCAGGTATTTGAGCGAACTTACTTTGTTTGAATTGGAGGCAGCCTTCAGGATTTTGATGCTGCTACTGTTTCCCCTCCATTGCACAGTGAAGAAATAAAGATTTTCACCTCCAGGGGCAAACCGGAAGGAATGAATCCCTTGATCAAACAGCCTGTCATATTTCAAAACTACCCGGCCCATCATGTCTGTGATGATGATATCCACTTCATCCTTTTCAGGAACAGACATGGAAATGGTTGTTTGGTTTATCACCGGGTTAGGGTAGTTCTGAAATAACTGTACCCTTTCCTGATTTGGATTAAGTTCAGGTACTCTCACATGGTAATCCAGCACAAGCACCGTATCGGGCCAATAGAGTGTAGTGTCGCCTCCCTGGGTGTGGTTCATTATTTTAATGCTGTCGAGTTGGAAGTAAGAGGTGTTGTTAACAGCGGTGAAGGTCAATTCAAGTGTGGACTTTTGACCAAAGGAACTGACAGTAAGGACAAATGCCAAAATTGAAAGGAATATTTTTGTACTCATTGTACTTGGGTTTACATCCATACTAAACTCATCCAAATATAAGGAATATAATTGAAATGTTAAGGGAGAACATTTTTATAATACCATGCAGGGCTATCAGATCGACATGCCGATTAACTTGATCCCCCTGCGCCGTTTTATGCTGATCTCTCCACATCGATTATTTATAACGTCATTAGGTAGTCAATTGGAATGGTTTATCCATTCAGCTGAGCAAAGGAAAAAAAGGCTGTCTCAAAAACATCGAGACAGCCTTCTCCTTGATAAATATTCTCAGTTAAATAATTTAGCGAGTCACAATGATTTTTACTGTACGGATATCCTGTGTAGTAGTTACCCTCATAAAATAAACACCATCAACCAAACCCGAAACATTAACCCGGGAAATTCTGGCATTAACGTTTTGATTGTTGAAAATGGTTTGTCCACTATATGACAGCACTTCGATACTCCTGATATCGAGATCACTCGTCACATTAACAGTGCTGGAAGCCGGATTCGGGTATACCTGAATGGCTTGCCTTCCGAGTTCATTTATTGAAACGCCATAAATGGTTACTTCAACAGGGCCAGCGGGAACGGATTCTCCTTCATCGTAAACTGCCGTAACCGTATAGTCATACGTACCGGGGTCAACGTCTAAATCATCATAAAACAGGTCGGTAATGAGGGATGAATTCACTTTGGTAACATCGCGATAGGCGTTGTAACCAAGGAGAGCACGGCTGCCAAAAGAAGGAGTCGGGGGATTGGAGTGCTGAACAGATACACCCCGTGAATGTTCAACCATCTTTTCAGGAGCAATGTTGGTTTTAGGAGATGCATTAACCGGCAAGAGTTCCACAATATCCCCTTTGGAATATTCAACAATGGCCCTGATAAAATAGGTTTCATTCCAAGATGCCCAGGTTGCGCTGGCAGCTTCATAGTCCCAGGCACGGCCGTTATCAGTGGTGTTGTATCCCATATAAACGCCATCCTGGAAAGAGCCAAACCCAACCATAAAATCATCCGTAACATTGATATTCTGAGCACTGATGTCAACCTCCATCCAATCTCCATCAACAGCATCCGCGGTTGTTTCATAGAGAATTGTAGTACCGGGTTGTGTACCGGCCCAGTTAAATACCCGTGGCTCGAAACCAGCAACAGCGGGGTCAGTCACAGTGGTGTAATATTTCAAGGCAAGGATTTTACACGGACCTGCGGGGGACATTTGTGATGACATGGTATAACCAACATAGGAGTAACTACCCGATGGCGTGTCATCATCGTAAATAAGCTCTTCAATGTTTGAAGCAGGCGGATCCCAGGTAAGGTGGACATCCTGTTCGTCAACGGTAGCGGCAAGGTTCGTAGGAGGATTCAATACTGCAGCAGAGGGACCCCAGATCTCAAATGGCAATCCCTGTTGTAAGCTGGACCCGTTATCAAGCGCCGGGGCCCAGGCGCCGCCCGTTGTGGTATATTGGATGCCATTTCCCGTCTCAGGCTGCCCGGGAATGGTAATAGGCGGGCCCCAGGGACCGGAAGTCAACGTGCCATCGAGTTGCCAGTCTACCCAATAGGTTCCTTCATCCAAAGACAATCCCGTGGTTGTACAAACATTCCTCATAACAGGACGGTCTGTATTCGTTAGGGTACTGCCGCGATAACAGTTTGACCAATAGGTGTCAGTCATGATATTGGTGGCCACATCACCCCAGATAACAGTTGCTCCTGTGGCGCCGGGTTCACCATCCCAGATGCGCATATTGACGGCTGTAAAGGTTGAAGTAGTAGTAGAGAAGGATTGATAAGCAAATACAATAATGGAATCGATGTCCCAACCTCCTGCAGGAACATCAAAATCATCAGCTAGGCGGTTGCCGGATGCAACCTGAACACCAAAACCCCAGGTAGTGTTCGGAGCTTCAAGCAAGCTATAGTCTGATCCTCCAGGACCTCCTCCTGGGTGGGTGACTAAAGGACCGTTATTATATAACATGCCTTTTGAATCGGAAGGAGTGACAGGGGTAATATTTGTCAGCTCCGCTGAAGTGTATGTCATTCCAACACCCAGATCTGCAGAAGTTGGATTGAATTGTGAGAAGGCCACAGATGACATGAACAGGGTCGTCATAATCATCATTCCAATTTGTGTAAATTTTTTCATACGCAATAGAGATTTAATGTTTATATCATACGAATATATAAAGATTATTTATGAAAATGCTCAAAAAATCAAATTTCCCTAATTTTTTATTAAATATCATTCATCTACACGTGAAAATGAGGATCAACTTTTTTTCGTAGCTTTACATACGTTTTATTACAAGAAGAAATTTAAAAAGAAGTACGCCGTGGGGATCAAATGCCTGGTGCAAGTATATCTATTATCGCTTGTTCTTTTTCTCGGAATTGAAAAGAATCTCCAATCACAACGCTATTTTACGAGAACATACACAGAAGCCGACGGTGTATCAAGTTCAATGGTTTCTGATGTTGTCCAGGATTCAGCCGGACAACTATGGTTTGCCACCCGAACAGGGCTCTCCTGCTATACAGGTATCCGGTTTATTAATTATGGTTTTAATGATGGACTGAGAACCAATAGTTACGCGTATCTATCTGTTGACAACAACGGAGGATTATGGACATTGCCTCAGAAAGGTGAGCTTTGCATCCTGAAATTTTCCGGTACCAGGTGGGACCCTGTTTTCTGTGACAGCACTTTAAAACGATCACTCTATTATACGGCATTTGATGTCTTTTATCAGGATGACCAATTGGTGCTGGCTGTTGGAACCAACAAATCGGGCTTGTTGATTTGCACGGAAGGCAAATGGAAACAGTACACAACAGAGGAAGGCCTTCTTAGTAACCGGATCAATGGGATTGCAGGTACCAGAGATGCAATCTATATAGCAACAGAAAAGGGGCTCTCCATTATCAGGAATGGAATTGTT
>Ga0268277_1000050_pt1 | contig 95447 bp, 94 predicted proteins | sample saktaG_5_FD_190132 | JGI IMG/M metagenome (GOLD analysis project Ga0268277, IMG submission 190132) | Saline water microbial communities from Sakinaw Lake, British Columbia, Canada - sak_2010_1_5_50m | ecosystem: Environmental > Aquatic > Non-marine Saline and Alkaline > Saline ... | reverse complement strand
AAAAAACCGCTCGATGATGTGTACCCCGTTTAGTGGACACAGATAAAAAACACCCTACGAGCCGGCGAGTGCCAACAAATGATCTCGGTATTCTACCGGGGTCATTTTGTTTTTATCCCACTGTGCACGTTCGGTGTTGTAATATTGTATGTAGTTTTTAATGAGCTGGTAAAGCTCCTCAAATGTTTTGCAGTTCTTGTAATCAACGTCGTCTTTTAAATGTCCGAAGAATGATTCAATCGGCGCGTTGTCGATGCAGTTTCCTTTTATCGACATCGATTGCGTCATCCCATATATTTTTACCTCTTTGATGTATTCGGGATTGGTATAGTGAAATCCTTGGTCAGAATGAATCAACGCGTTTTGGTATTGTCCCATTTGACTTATCGTTCCCAGAACTAATTCCATTGTGATGTGTTGTGAGGCGTGCCACGCCACGATTTCTCCGGTTGCAATATCTTTTGTCACCGAAAGATAAGCGACACGGCTGTTGTAAAACAGATAAGTAATGTCTGTGCTGAAAACTTTGCGAGGGATTATCTGATTGAAATTTCTGTCTAATATATTTTTAAATGTCCTGTGCTCTGCCGTTTTTTTCATGATTGCCTTGTATGGATTTCTGCGACGAATCTTGGCAACAAAATTGTACTCTCGCATTAGTCGGATTATCTTTTTGTGATTCATGATAACCTTCTTTTTCCTCTCTAAATACATTCTAACTTGTCGCCAGCCGTATTTGGATTTGCCGGTTTCAAATGCTTCCTTTATCAGCAGATAGTCCGGATGATCTTTTGGGATTTGGTCTGCGGTTTTGAGCCATTTGTAATATCCACTTTTAGATGTCTTCGTGATTTTGCATAACAGACTAATATCTCTTTCTAACAATCTGATGATTTGGTATTTCTGACACGGCCTTAGTTTAAACTCTTTTTGCGGAGCTTGGCTAAAAAACTGTTCTCGGCTTTAAGATATGCGTTCTCTGTCTCCAGATATTTAATCTTTTCTTTTTCATTCGACCAATTGGTTTTAGGCCTGCCTCCGCCCTTTCCTCTACCGCGAGTTTCGACTGATAATTCCTGCAGTCCTTTTTCTCTAAAAACTTTTCGCCAAGCCTTCAAGCAATTTTTAGGAGTTTCTCGACCAATCATATCGAGATTGAATCCTGCCCGCTTGAATATTGCAATAGGCGGTAATCCTTCCTGACACTCCTTGACCGATTTAATTTTAAATTCTTTATGATATGTTATTGACCTTTCACTGCATCTTTCCACACTCGGATTTTGTAGCAATTCTTTGATTTGTTCTTCACTAAATATTCTTTTGCTCATTTTGTTTTAGTTGTTAATGATAATATCTTACTCCATCTGCTTCCTAAATACAAAAAGCAGACACTTTCGTGTCCACTTTTTAGGGTACAGATCACGAGGGCGGTTTTTAGTTGTAGCGACTTATTGAATGTATTTTGCTCTATCTACTTTATATCTCTCATAAAACTGGTCAGGGAAAGTTCCCATATAGTCGTTTATTTTTTCCAACCAAGCGGGCTTTAACTGCAGGGCCGTAAGCGCCTGCTGGTATGCGTTTTCGTAATCTTGGAGTTCTTTGTAGATTCTAGATATTCCCAGGCGATATTCGGCCAATCCTGGTTGACGAGATATCAGTCCCAGATAAAGATTTTTTGCTGTCATCAGCTCCTGGACTTCATTTTCTTTTTCCCCGTTTTCTTTGTAAATATAGGCTAAAGAAACATGAAGCTCCGGGTCGTTATAGTTTAAGCTCAGCAGATCCTGTAAAAAAGCCAACGCCTCCTCGTTTTTAGGATCTAGCTGAAAAACTTTTAAAGCTTCAATCTCGGCTCTATCATAGTCTCCTACATTTTTTGATAAAAGGGCCATTACTGCGTGATAACCTATGTTTTCCGGATAACTTGCGGTAAGTATATTGTATACGTTTACCGCGTCTTTATAATTATTTTGGCTCAAATATGCTGCTCCAAGCTGGATATATTGCGGGGAAAATCCTCCCCTGTCTAAAGCTTCTTGGATATGGTTTTTACCATTTTCCTGGTCGCCTAAAAATATTTCCGGTATTCCTAAATACCAATAACATATCCCTTGGCTTGGATCGATAGTAATACAATCATTGGCTACTTTTTCCATTTTTTGGTAATTGGCGGATATTAAATAATTTTTTTCCATTTCAACCAAAACCTCCTGTCTTTTAGGGCTTAATTTTTGCGCTTTTTCTAAATAACCCATTGCCTCCTTTAATAACTCGTCTCTTTTATTTATATCTGTTTCCTTGGCGGCCAAAACATTAGTGAGGCCACCCATAAAGAGCCACGTTCTTGTCCATGTCGGCTGGATGATGGATGCCCTTTTTAGAGCAGTTAATCCTTTTTCAACTAATTCTTTTTCCTGTTCTGGCGTGGAGCAATTTTTAATGATGTCAGAATATGTTAGGGCGTTATACACCAAAACAATACCCGGATTTTTATTCGCCCATTCCATCGTTGATAGAGCCTTGTCGCAGCTTTTAATGTCAGATAAATTTTTGGCGCGCGTAACTGTCCCGTTTATATAAAACGGTTTTAAATTCCAAAAGAAAACGAATAATACCAACATCACAATAAAAACTCCGGCAAAAACCTTACGGTTTTTATAATTTACAATTTTCTGGTTGTTTTTCATTTCCACACTTTCTTTTACAGAAAATAAAAGATAAAAAGAAAAGCCTATAAAAAAGTAAGAAATAAGATATGTTGAAAAGCTGTCGAAGTTAAAAAATAACGTTGTTAAATATCCGATGAAGGCAGCCTGAAGCCCGTGCGCCATTAGCGCGTTATTAGTCCGGAAGGATTGGTTTGGCTCCTGGGAGATGCTTCTTTCCGCATACTTAAATTTATGAAGATAAAATAATAAAATTAACCAGAACGATATATAAAAAAACAATGCTATTAATCCGGAATTTACGGCAACATCTAAGAAAATATTATGTGGCCTGTCCCACCATAGTTTTTGCAGACTGGGAGCTGTAGGTTCATAATATTTTTCAAAACCGATATAAAAATTTTCCGGTCCCCAGCCCAGTAGCGGTTTATCCTTTACGGCTTTAAGGGTTATTTGCCATACAGCGAAACGAGTTCCGGCCAAGTCCGTGAAAGCTCTTTTAAGCGACAGCCTATTTGTCAGCCTTGAAAAGAGGTCATTTTTTTCTCCGAGTTGAGGAAAAAAATTAAAGATAAGAACAATAATTGTCGCAAAAACCAGCAAAAATCCGGCGGCAATCTTAAGTGTTTTTATTCTCTTAATTTTAAATGGGTAGAAAAAGAAAAAGAAAGAAAACGATACCAGTAATGCAAGATAGGTGGCCCTAGATCCGGTTAAAAATACGGTTAATGTGAACAAGCAAAATAATATTCCGTAAGTCAGCCTCTGGTTTCTGGTCTTTTTCTGGATTACCATAACGAGAGACCAAATTACCATAAAAAACATGTAAATAGCCAGAAAGGTAGAATTACCGAGGAACGAAGGCGTACCACCCCCCTCATATGAAACAAATACGTTTTTCAAAAGATTAAAAGATTGAACGATAGCTAACAAAGAGGCCAAAGAAGCAACAACAAGATTTATTTTCCATAGTTTTTCCCAGTTCTTATTTTTAATAAAAAAAGCTAAAATTATAGAAAAAATAAAGTAGAAAAGTAAATTTAGAGAGCCCCCCGCTCTGGCCGGGCCTGAAAAGAAGCTGAATCTGGGATCTTGTGAAAATATGGTTGCTGCGAGTACAGTTAAAATAAAAAGAGACAAAACTATGATCGGAAGATAGTCGTGAAGACGCCATCTTGGAAGGCTCAGCGGCGCTTCATTTTTATAAAAAAACCTGAACAGAAACAAAAACACTAAAACCGCCAACATAGTCCTGAATAAAGTTGTTCGAGACCAATCGGAGGGCTGGAAGGAAGGGGGGAGGACGAGTATCGGCAGAAACAAAATAAGACAAACGCCCCAAAAGATTATATTGGTTGTCTTTTCTCCGGGAGGCAAAGTATTGTGTCTCATATTATTTTATGGTATATTTTCATAATATAAGCAAAAGACTAAAAAAACAACCTTAATTAAAGGTAATTTTTTTATGGACTCTCCCGGAAAAAAAGTTTTAATCACCGGAGGCGGCGGGTTTATCGGAACTCATATAGCTATAAATCTGGCAAAGAAAGGATTTGAAATCCGGCTTTTTGATTTGAATTTTGATAATTTTGGTATTCTCTGCAAAAAAATAGGGTATTGCCCCGAAGCTGAGAAAATCATCGGAAATGTTCTTGATGAGGAGGGAATAGCCAGCGCCGCTAACGGGTGCGACTATGTGGTTCATGCAGCAGCGATGCTTGGAGTGAAGAATACAGAATTAAAAAGACTGGAATGCCTGAATGTTAATATATTGGGCACGATTAATGTTCTAGAGGCTTGTGTTAAGGAAAGAGTTAAAAAAATTATTTTTACTTCTTCCTCGGAAGTTTATGGAGAACCCGTTGAATGTCCAATCAGTGAGACAAATCCCACAAGCCCCGTTTCTCTATATGGGGTAAGCAAACTTGCCGGAGAAGAATATATGAAAGCCTATAGCAATAAATACGGATTGGAATATTCGATTGTGAGATTTTTTAATGTTTACGGTCCCGGTCAGGTTGCCGAGTTTGTTATGCCCCGTTTTATAAAGAGGGTTTTAAACAACGAGCCGCCCGTCGTCTATGGGTCAGGCTCGCAAATAAGAACATTTTGTTTTGTTGAGGATGCCGCCGAAGGCGTAAGCAAGGTTTTGGAAAACGGAAATGGGAAAAACCAAATTTTTAATATCGGGAACGACGAAGAGTCTATTTCTATGAAAGATTTAGCGGAAAAGGTAATTAAGATATCGGGCAAGGATTTAAAACCCCAATTTGTGAACATGGAGGACTCTGACAGAGAAGCATCCAGAGAAATACACAGGAGGATCCCTACAATATATCAGGCAAGGCAGGCCTTAAATTATCAACCGAAATTTTCGCTGGAGGCAGGTATTAAAAAAACAATTGAAACAGATTGTATTTTTAATACATGGTCAGCTATTCAAAGTAATAAATAGTATTTATAAAAATTTATGCAAAAGAAGAAAAAATCATCTGTAAAAATTGGAATATTAGGGTATGGGCAGATAGGCCAGGCAATCTCCAAGTTTTATAAAAATCCGTTAATCAAAGATTTGAATCGGGATGACGGGCTGATTGGGGTTGATATCTTGCATATTTGTGTTCCTTACAGCGATAAATTTGTTGAAATAATAACGGAAGAAATAAAAAAGATAAACCCAAAATTGGCGATTATCCACTCGACAACCGCTCCTGGAACTACAAAAGAACTCGCCTCAAAATTTCCAGGGAGAGTCGTACATAGCCCCATAAGAGGTATTCATCCTAATTTGTACAAGGGAATAAAAACGTTTGTTAAGTTTATAGGTGCAGATGACAAAAAGGCTGGGTTAATGGCAAAAAAACACCTGGAATGGCTGGGAATAAAAACGAAGTTGCTTCCTTCTTCTATCGCGTCGGAGCTGGGAAAGGTGTTTGATACCAGCTATTATGGCGTTTGTATTGCATGGCACGGAGAAATGAAAAAAATTTGCGATCTGTTAAAAGTTGATTTTGACCAGTCCGTTACCGACTTTAATAATACTTATAATGAAGGCTATAAAAAACTAGGGATGGGAAACGTAGTGAGGCCGGTTTTGTGCCCGCCCCAAGGATATATCGGCGGGCATTGTGTAATCCCAAATGCAAAGATTTTAAAAAAAATTCTTGCAAGTAAAGCGTTGGATTTAATTTTAGATTATGACGGCGGGGACAATTCGTGTCATAAGTATAAAACGTAATCTCATGAGTAAAATAATAATAACATCAGGATATTTTAATCCTATACATATTGGTCACATAAATATGTTCAGGGAGGCAAAATCACTTTGTGATAAACTGGTTGTTATAGTTAATAATGACGAGCAGGTAAAACTGAAGGGCAGCGTCGCGTTCATGCCGGAAAGCGAGCGCGTTGAGGTAGTAAGGGCGATAAAGTATATTGACGAGGTTTTTCTTTCTATAGATAAAGACAAATCAGTCGTCGAGAGTTTAAAAATTGTTGCCAAAGCTAATCCCGGGGAGCTGTTTTTTGCTAATGGAGGAGACAGAAATACCGGAAATATTCCCGAGGCAAAGATTTGCGAAGAATTTAATATAAAAATGATTGATAATATTGGAGGGGGTAAGGTGCAAAGCTCTTCTCGGTTATTGGAAAACGCCCCTGATATAGAAGCTATAGACAAAGAGTGAGTGTGATATGTTTTGACCCCTATTGACACCCCCTTAACGGGGGTTTATAGTTATAAAAAGACTAAAAAACATCTATGGTAGAAAAAATTGAGCCGGGAAAAATATATACCCCAAAGGAAACTCGCGATTTTCTGAAAATCTCGGAAAGCACAATGAAGCGGATGATCAAGAATGGGATAATAAAAGCTTATAAAGTAAGCGGTCAATATAGAATTTGGGGAAACGAGATTTTAAGTTTGATTTCCCCCGATTTTAATAAAAGCTTTTATAAAGTTTATAAAAAAATAAAAAATAAAACCAAGGAAACCATCAAAAAATGGTAGCTTTTTAATGTATGTTTGATAATAAAACTATTTTAATTACAGGCGGTCTGGGCTTTTTCGGAAAAAGATTCGTCGAGATTATTTTGAAGGAGCACAACCCAAAAAGTGTGAGAATTTACGATAATCGAGAATTGGCGCAAGTTGAGGTCAGCAGAAAATTGAACGATTCAAGGGTAAGATTTTTTATGGGAGACGTACGCGACAAAGACCGCCTAAAAAGGGCAATGAATGGAGTAGATATAGTTGTACACGCGGCGGCTTTAAAACATGTGCCTGTTTGCGAATATAATCCTATTGAAGCAATCAGAACAAATATTGATGGGGCAGTTAATGTTATTGATGCTGCGATTGATAATGGAGTTGAAAAAGTTATTGCAATAAGCACCGATAAAGCAGTTCAGCCGGTCAATCTTTACGGCGCGACAAAAATGGTCGCTGAAAAACTTTTCGTCCAGGGAAACAGTTATTCCGGAGGCAAAAGAACGATTTTTAGCTGTTCAAGATATGGTAATGTTGTCGGGAGTTCAGGATCTGTCATCCCGTTATTTAAAGAGCAAGGCCAGAAGGGGGAGATTACAATTACAGATAAAAGCATGACAAGGTTTTGGATAACACTTGACCAGGGAGTTAAATTTGTTATAGATTGCATTGAAAAAATGGAAGGAGGAGAGATTTTCGTCCCGAAGATTCCAAGTATGAAAATTACAGATATTGCAGACGCCATAGCTCCAGAAGCGAAAAGAAAAATTGTTGGGATAAGACCCGGAGAAAAGATAAGTGAAGTTTTGTTGACCGAGGAAGAGGCTAGACATTCTAAAGAGTTTGATAAATATTTTATAATTGAGCCGGAGTTTGCTTTTTGGAATTCAGAGAATCATAAAGATGGAAAACAAATTTCAGCCGGCTTTTCTTATTCTTCCGGTGAAAACACAGAATGGCTTACGAAGGATCAAATTAAAGACATATAAAATGAAAAAAATTATTCCTTACGGTCATCAGTGGATAGACAACCAAGACATTAAGGAGGTGCTTAAGGTTTTAAAATCAGATTGGCTGACCCAGGGGCCTAAAGTTGAAGAATTTGAAAAAGCGGTTGCAAAATATTGCGGCGCAAAGTATGGAGTTGTCTTTTCTTCCGGTACGTCAGCTCTTTTCGCTGCATACAAGTCTGCAGGACTAAAGGAGGGAGATGAAGTTATTACTACCCCGATGACTTTTGCAGCAACCAGTAATATGTTATATTTTTGCGGAGCAAAACCTGTTTTTGCAGATATAGAAGAAAAAACACTTAACATAAATCCAGAAGAGATTAAGAAAAAAATTACAAAAAAAACCAAGGCGATCGCGGTTGTTGATTTTGCGGGCAACCCATGCGATTACGACAAAATTTTAAAAATAGCTAAGGGAAGCAATCTATCTTTAATTGAGGATTCCAGTCATGCGCTTGGCGCAGAACACAAAGGAAAAAAAGTCGGAGGTTTTGCCGACATGACAATCCTAAGCTTTCACCCGGTAAAACACATAGCTATAGGAGAAGGAGGAATGGTTTTAACAAACGATAAAAATTTTCACGAAAAACTTAAATTAATCAGAAATCATGGAATTGAAAAAATACCAGAGAAAGGCGAATGGTATTATGAAATAAAGGAGCCATATTTCAACTTTAGAGTAACAGACATGCAGTGCGCTCTCGGGCTTTCGCAATTAAAGAAATTGGATAAGTTCTTAAAAATAAGAAGAAGAATAGCAGACAAATACAGGAAGGCTTTTAGGGATATGCCTGGAGTTGAGGTACAAGAGGTAAAAAAATACGCAAATTCGGCCTGGCACCTGTTTGTCTTGCGTATAAAAAACAAAGACAGAAAAGAAGTCTTTGGACTATTAAGAAAAAGCGGGCTGGGCGTACAAGTTCATTATATGCCCCTGCACATGCATCCGTTTTATAAAAATAAATTCGGATATAAAGAGGGGGATTTCCCCGTCGCTGAAGATTATTATAAGGAGGCTATTACAATACCGCTGTTTCCCAAAATGACTGAAAAAGAAATTGAGTATGTGATAAGTTCGGTAAAAAAAGCAGTAAAATAACTATATTAAATGCCAGATAAAATCATTTTTAGAGAACAAAACGAAAAAGGTTTTTGGAAATATTGGCAGGAGTATGTATTTCAAAATCACATAAGTCCTAAATATCTTAGAACTTATATAGAACCGCTTTTTACTATATCCAAGGAAAAATCTCTGCTTGTTGGTGATAAAAGTTTTGTCTATTTAGAAAACGAAAAGGTTGCGGCGTGTGTTTTTTTACCAATTGAAAAGGAAAATAAGGATAGCAAAATTAAAAGTATAAAAATAGAATGTGATGGAGAGTTCGTGCTGGCTCCGCTGTGTAAAAATAAAAACATCGAAAAAAAGGTTTTTAATCTGATTAACGAGATTGCCAGGAAAAACGATGTTTCAAAAATAATGTTTCATATAGATCCGTTGGAGTGGGATGCACGCCCGTTTAATTATCTGGAAAAGTATAATTATCTGGGTAGCTCTATTCTGGTTTATTTTATTGATACCAGAAGGGGAAAAGATCTTATGGCTTTATGCCGGGAAGGCTGTAGAAAGCTCATAAGGCCGCTTTTAAAAAACAATGACTTTTCGGTTTTTTACATTGATAAAGAAAACCCGGATGAAAAAACTCATAAACTATATGAGCAACTGCACCACAAATGCGCAGGGCGCATAACCAGGCCTCAATGGACTTTTGATAATCAATTCGAGGAGTTAAAGCAGGGAAATGCCGTATTGTTCGGCTTAAAATATAAAGAAAAAGAAATCGCCTTCTGTTACTTTTCTTTTAATGCCAATAGGGCAATTTATTCTTCCGGAGCAGATGACCCAAATTATGACAAAATGCCCCTTTATCATTTGTTGATTTATCGCGCAATGGAGCATTTCCAAAAGAACGGAGTTGATTTTATTGACGTAGGACAGCCGTCTTGCCCTTCGAGTCAGTTTTTCTACTATCCCGACGAGAAACAGCTGAAAATATCTTTGTTTAAAAGAGGTTTCTGTGGAGAATATGCAGAGGACCTTAGAGGAATAAAATATTTTTCAAAAAGTGTGTTTAAAAAAGACATGCAATTTTTTGCAGAAAATTATGAAAAAACAATTGAGGCTTAAAGCAAAAAAAGGAATTGCTTTGTGGAACAAAGCAAAAAAAATAATTCCCGGAGGGACCCAGCTTTTATCGAAAAGAGCAGAGCTATATTTGCCCGAACAATGGCCATCTTATTTTAAAAAAGCAAAAGGATGCGAAGTTTGGGATCTGGACGGAAATAAGTATATTGATATGTATTCAATGGGGATCGGCTCTTGTATTTTGGGCTATGCAGATCCTGATGTAAACAAAGCGGTTAAAAAAGTTATCGACGAAGGGTCAATGTGTACTCTAAATAGCCCCGAAGAAGTTGAATTGGCAGAGTTACTTCTAAAACTTCATCCTTGGGCAGATCAGGTAAGATACGGCAGGACAGGGGGAGAAGCTGTCGCTCAAGCAATAAGAATCGCAAGAGCTGCCAGCGGTAAAGATAAAGTTGCTTTTTGCGGGTATCATGGCTGGTCGGACTGGTATTTGGCTTCTAATTTGGCAGATGACAAAAATCTGGATGGCCAGCTTATGCCTGGATTAGCCCCAAGGGGAGTTCCACGAGGTCTGGCAGGGACCTCTTTGCCCTTTCACTATAATAATATACAAGAACTGGAAGAGATTATTAAAAAGAATAACGATATTGGAGTGATTGTTTTAGAGGCCATCAGGCACCAGGAGCCAAAAGATAATTTTTTGCAAAAAATCAGGAAAATCGCCGATGATATAAAAGCTGTTTTGGTTTTTGACGAAGTAAGCTCCGGCTTTCGGTTTAATGTTGGCGGAGCGCACTTAAAGTATAAAGTTTATCCGGATATCGCGGTTTTCGCCAAGGGCATGAGCAATGGTTATCCTATGGCGGCCATAATAGGAAAAAAGAAGTTTATGGAATCGGCTCAAGACACTTTTATTTCCAGCACATATTGGACAGAGAGAGTAGGACCGGCAGCTGCTATAGCAACCATAAAAAAGATGGCAAAAAACAAGGTTCACAAAAAACTTGAAAACATCGGAAAGTATTTGATAAGCAGTTTAAATAAAATTGCGAAAAAAAATAGTATAAAAATAGAAATAGTTGGAAAACCGGCTTTGATACACTTTTCTTTCGGATATGAAGACAAAAGTCTGGCGATACAAACGCTATTCACCCAAGAAATGTTAAAAAGGGGCATTATAGCTTCTTCCGGGATTTATGTCTGTTATGCTTTTGAGAAAAAACACATTAATAAATACCTGAAGGCCATCGACGAAGTTTTTGCAGTTCTAAGAAAGGGAATTGAGGAAAATAAGATTGAAAAATTATTAGAAGGGCCGATTGCCCAATCCGGCTTTACGAGACTGACATGATAACCTTCGGAAATATAAAAAAAGAACATTTGCCTTTTTTGAAGGAATGGAGAAATGAACAAAGGGACATTTTAAGGCAGACAAAAATTCTTACAGACAAGGATCAAGCAGTGTGGTTTAAAAAAATAAAAAAAGACAAAAACCAAAGACTTTTTGCCATTTTTGACGACAAAAAATTTATAGGATATTGCGGGCTGGTCTACGTTGACTTTAGGCACAAAAGAGCAGAAATTTCTTTTTTAGATAATACAAATAGAGCAAAAAAGGGAGATTTATATAAGCAGGATTTTTTGGCGGTTTTAGATATGCTTTGCAGATATGGCTTTAAAAATCTCGGCTTGAATAAGCTTTTTGTCGAAACAATTAGTTTCAGGAAGGGTCACATGGAAATTTTAGAGGAGTTTGGATTTAAAAAGGAAGCGGTACTGAAAAAACAATATTTTAAAAAAGGAAAATTTTATGATTCATTAATTCATTCAATATTCAAAAAAAATTATGGAGTTAAAAAATAAGAAAATTATTGTTACGGGAGGAGCCGGAGTTATCGGGCGTCCGTTAATAAAAAAACTAATCGGAAAGGGAGCCTTAGTTAGGTGTTTTGATATAGCGCCAAAACCCAAGGATTTTCCGGAGTCAGCAGAATATTCACAAAGAGATTTGTCCGGATTAAACCCGATTGAATTTACCAGTTTTGATCCGGATGTTATTTTCCATTTGGCCGCTACATTTGAAAGAACGGAGGAGGACGCAGATTTTTGGGAATTTAATTTTGTAAATAACGTTGTTTTAAGCCACAAAGTTGTTGAAGCCGCAAAATATTGTAAAGGTCTTAAAAGGTTTGTGTTTGCTTCAAGCTACCTGATTTATGATCCCAAAACCTATCTTTTTGAAAATCCCGCAGAACCAGTGAAGCTTTCAGAATCGGGCAAAATAGATACAAGGAATATTTGCGGAGCTGCAAAGTATTACACGGAAAAAGAACTGGAATTTATGGATAACTTTGCGGAATATTCTTTTTCTAAAATTTCTGCAAGAATATTCAGAGTTTATGGAAGAAACTCAAGAGATTTTATTTCAAGGTCTATTAGAGTAGCCATTAATAAACAGGAAATAAAAACATTTTTAGAGGAAAATTCTTTTGATTATATTTTCGCAGACGACGTGGCAGAAGGATTAATTAAGCTGTCAGAAGTTGATATAAAAAAAGGAGTTTTTAACTTAGGGACCGGTAAGGCTAAAAAAATAAAAGAAGTTATGCAGATTTTGAAGCAACACTTTCCTGAAATAAAAATTACAAAATCTGAAGATAAAGGATTATATGAGGAAAACTCAGCTGACATGTCTGGATTTGAGAAGGCAACAGGGTGGAAACCTGAAACTGATTTAGAAAAAGGTGTAGAAGAATTAATAAAATATGAAATTCAAAAGCAGGATAAAAATAGGCAATAAATTGATTGGCGGAAAAAATGACCCTTGTTTTATAATTGCAGAAGCTGGTTCAAACCATAACCGCGATTTTGAAACCGCAAAAAAACTTATTGATGAGGCAAAAAATGCGGGAGCAGATGCGATAAAATTTCAAACATATTCGGCGGGAACGCTTTATCCCAAGAATAAAAAACCATTATTTTTAATAGGAGAAAAAGAAAAGCCGTTTGATATTATAAAAAAGATAGAATTACCGCGCGATTGGCAGGCTAAATTGGCAAGATATGCAGAAAACAAAGGTATAATTTTTCTTTCTACACCCTTTGATAAAGAGGCGATAGACGAGTTAGATAAGTTGGTACCGGCCTTCAAGTGGGCGTCGCCAGAATTGATAGACAAGCCATTACTGGAATATGCGGCCAAAAAAGGAAAGCCGATAATCCTTTCTACGGGTTTTTATGGGACAAAAGAGATAAGGGAATCCTTGGGGTGGGTTGAGGGGACTGGAAACAGCGCGGTCGCCCTACTGCATTGCACTGGTCTGTATCCGACCAAGCCGGAAGATGTTAATTTAAGAGCAATAGCGGAATTAAAAAAATTTAAAATACCTGTTGGTTTTTCTGACCACACCGCAAGTGTCGTGATACCTGCCGTGGCTGTTGCAATTGGAGCTAAGATTATAGAGAAACATTTTACTTTAGACAGGAACATGAATGGCCCTGATCATGCTTTTGCACTAGAGCCAATAGAATTATCAGGAATGGTAAAAAATATAAGAGACGTTGAAAAAAGCATGGGGTCAGGAGTTAAAAAGCCAACCATAGAAGAATCGAAGAAGGAAAAACTTATAAGGAGGGGTATCGTTGCAAAGAGACAAATTAAAAAAGGAGAAAAATTTTCTTTAGATAATATTACAACAAAGAGAGTAGGCAGTGGATCGTTGCCACCAAAAGATATATATAAGATTTTTAATAAAAAAGCAAAAAGAAACATTTTACAGGATCAAATTATAAAAGAAAATGACTAATATATTAATAACGAGTGCTTCAAGAAAAGTATCACTTGTTAAGTCTTTTAAAAAAGTTTTAGAAAAAAGAAAAGGAAAAGTTATTGCGGGAGATAATAATCCTTTTTCGGCATCATTTTTTTTCGCTGATGAATTTTGTGTTTTACCGAATGATTCGTCTCCTGACTTTTTAGGCAAGGTCTTGGAAGTTTGTAAAAAATATAACGTAAGTTTGATTGTGCCAACAAGAGATGAGGAGCTCCCTATCTTTTCTAATAATAGAAAACAATTCGAAAGTGAGGGAATAAAAATAATGGTTGCAGACAATAAAACGATAGAAATTTGCCAAGACAAATCGAAATTCTTTCAATTTTGTTGTGAAAATGGATTCAGTTATCCGAAAACATATTCTTTATCAGAAAGGGGGGATGAAAATTTAAAGTTTCCACTGTTTTTAAACGAAAAAGTTTCAAAAGCCAGCAAGAGTGTTTTCAAGGCAAACAACCGTAAAGAGTTGGATTTTTATCTAAAAACCGCCAAACAGCCGATTATACAGGAATATATTATAGCCAAAGAATATACTATTGACTTATTCGTTGATTTTAGCGGGAAAATTATTTCAGTTGTTCCTAGAGAAAGAATTAAGGTGTTTGGCGGAGAAAGTTTTGTAAGTAAAACCTTTAAAAATCAAAAAATTATAAATAGAGCCGTAGAACTGGCGGAAAAACTGGGGCTTGTAGGACACAATACAATTCAGTGCTTTTTTGACGGTAAGGAGGTTAAATTTATAGAGGTGAATCCACGATACGGCGGCGGTGCGAACTTAAGCTTTGAGGCCGGAGCAAATACACCAGAATTTTTAATAAAAATAATTGAAGGGGAAGAAATTGAGGCAATGATAGGAGAGTTTAAAGACAATTTAGTGATGTTGCGATATACTGAAGATTTTTTTATACCCGAAAATAAGATATTAAAATGAAATATTGTAAAAGTTGCGTACAACCAGATACGAGGCCGAGCGTTGTCTTTGATAAAGAGGGCGTGTGTTTGGCTTGTAGTTTTGCTGAAAAACATGAACAAATAGATTGGAAAGGGAGAAGAAAAGAATTAGAAAAAATTGCCGAGTACGGAAAGGCAAACAATGTTTCCGGATATGATTGTATCGTTGCTGTTAGCGGCGGAAAGGACAGCACTCGTCAGGCACTTTATGCGAGAGACGAGCTTGGATTAAAACCTCTACTTGTTACGTGCACGTTTCCACCGGAACACACAACCGAAAGAGGGGTACACAATTTAGCAAACCTCGTTTCTTTGGGCTTCGATTGTGTTCAGTTGGCGCCCAACCCAAAAGTTTGGAAGGAATTTATGCTTCAAAGCTTTTTGAAATATGGCAACTTGTATAAGCCCGCTGAAATGGCCCTATATGCCTCAGCACCAAAAGTAGCAATCGCCTATCATATACCAGTTATTTTTTTGGGGGAGAATGAGGCTATTGCCTTCGGTGCCGTAGATGTGGGCTCAACCTCCGGTGACGCAAATAAGATGAAATATTGTCATACACTTCAAGGAGGTGACCCCAGAAAAATAGGGCTTGTTAATAAAAAAATGAGCGAGAAAGACATTTTGCCATATGTTTATCCATCCGATGAAGAAATGGAGTGGGCAAAACTGAAAATAGTTTTTTTAGGATATTATATAAAAGATTTCACAAGATTTAAAAATGCAGAATTTGCTGTTGAGCGCGGGTTAGAGCTAAGAAAAGACCCACCAGAAGACTTTGGAGATTTGTATCAGTTTTCTGCACTGGATGATGATTTTGTTGCGGCTAACCAAATGCTAAAATATTTAAAGTTTGGTTTTGGCCAGGTGACAGATCAGGTTTCAGAAGCGATTCGTCTTGGCATGATGACAAGAGAAGAAGCCGTGAAACTAGTTAACGAATTTGATGGTAAGTGTGCTGACAGATTTATTAAAATAGTTTGTGATTATTTAGAAATAAGTAAAAAAAAGTTTTGGGAGGTCGCTGAATCATATCGCAATAAAGATATCTGGGAGAAGGACAAAAAGGGAAATTATAAGATTAAAATTCCGCTGAAATAAATGAAAAATTATAAGATTTTAATTATTGATTACGGCGTTGGAAATGACCAGTCTATCACGAATGCTTTGTCTTGTTTGGGTTACAAATTTTTGATCTCAAATAGAAAAGAAGATATTTTAGATGCAGATGTTTATATACTGCCAGGAGTAGGAGCCTTTAATGAGGCTATGAAAAACCTTAATAATCTTGGGATAATAGATTTGTTAAAGGAGCAAATTTTAGTGAAAAAAAAGCCGATTTTGGGTATTTGTCTTGGATTTCAAATTTTAGCAGATAGTTCAGAAGAAAATGGTTTCCATAAAGGACTAGGTCTTGTAGAGGGGAGGGTTGTGAGAATAAAAGAAAGGGGTGGTTTAAGGATTCCTCATGTCGGCTGGAATACAATAAAAATAGAAAGGAAAGACCCGCTTTTTTTGAAGGTAAATAAAGATGCGAGTTTTTATTTCGATCACAGTTATCATTTTTTGTGTGATAAAAAATATATTTCCTCAGAATGCTTTTATGGACAAAATATAGTTTCGTCCATTCAAAAGGACAATATTTTTGGAGTTCAATTCCATCCGGAAAAAAGTCAAAATAACGGTTTAAAATTATTCAGATCATTTTTTATTTATATAGGAATTAATAAAGATGCTTAAAAAAAGAATTGTCGCCACATTAATTATCAAGGATAGGAGGGTTGTACAAAGCATAGGGTTTAATAAATATTTGCCAGTAGGAAGGGCGGATATTTCGGCTGAATTTTTAAATAAATGGGGCATTGACGAGATAGTGTTGTTAGATATTGATGCTACCGCGCAAGACAAAAAACCCGACATCGACCTAATAACTCAAGTCTCAAAAAAAAGCCTTGCTCCCCTTACGGTGGGAGGTGGCATCAAAAGTGTTGGAGAAATAAGAAAGCTTATAAGGTATGGTGCCGACAAGGTATCTATAAATAAAGAAGCTATTAAAAACCCAAATATTATTAGAGAAGCATCAAAAATTTTTGGTAGCCAATGCATAGTCGTTTCAATTGATGTTAAAAAAATAAAAGGAGGCTACGAGGTTTATTCTGATTCCGGCAGAGTTCCTACGGGGCTAAATCCTATAGAGTGGGCTAAGGAAGTAGAGCGTTTGGGCGCTGGTGAAATTCTTTTAAATTCTATAGACAAAGACGGGCTAAAGTCTGGATATGATATAAAAATAATAAAAGAAATAACGGGCGCAGTTTCTATACCCGTTATTGCCCTCGGGGGGGCCGGCCACCCAAAACATTTTTTAGAGGTGCTAGAAGAAGGAGACGCTATGGCGGCGGCTGCCGGAAACTTTTTTCATTTTACTGAACACAGCCCGATTACAGTTAAAGCCTATCTTTTTAAAAAAAATATTGATGTCAGAATAGACACCTATGCAGATTATGAAGGAACTAGTTTTATAGAGGGTTCGGGGAGAATCAAAAAAAGGCCAGAAGACTATCTTAATAAATTAAGGTTTGAATATATATCAGACGAAATTATATAACCATGAAGTATTGTAAAAGATGTTTGTATCCCGAAAATCACCCTTTGGGTATAACCTTCGATAAAGAAGGCGTGTGTTCTGGTTGTCGGATTCATGAAGAAAAAGATATTATTAATTGGAAGGACAAAGAAAAAGATCTTAAAAAAATATTGGTAGAATTTAGAAATAATGATAACAAAAACTACGATTGCATAATTCCGGTTAGTGGGGCAAGAGACTCGTATTTTGTAGTGTATATGATAAAGAACGTTTATAAAATGCATCCCTTATTGGTTACCTATAACAAACACTACAACACAAAGCTCGGAATAAGAAATTTAGCTTATTTGAAAACTATTTTTGGGTGCGACCTGCTTACGTTAACAATTTCACCGGAAAACGTAAAAAAAATAACCAGGGCGACGATAAAAAAAATGGGTAGTATTTATTGGCACTGTATCGCCGGTCAGACAGTTTTTCCTGTTCAGGTGGCTGTTAGATTTAAAATACCATTGATTATTTGGGGTGCACACCAGGGCATAGACCAGGTAGGCATGTTTTCTCATCTAGACAAGGTTGAAATGACCAGAAAATATAGAAAAGATCATGATTTGATGGGCTTCGAGGCAGAGGATTTAATAGGGGTGGACGGCTTAAATGACAGCGACATAAATGCTCTTAAGTATCCCCACGATAAAGAAATAGAAAAAGTTGGGGTTAGGGGCATATATCTAAATAATTATATAAGGTGGGATTCAAAAAAACAGCACGAAACGATGATTAAAAAATATAAATATGAAACTGCAGAACAACGTAGAACCTTTGATACTTATAATGACGTAGACTGTTTTAATTATTCTAATCTGCATGATTATATAAAACTTATAAAATGCGGCTACGGGAAAGTTACAGACCACGCATCTCGGGAGATTAGACTTAAGAGAATGACAAGAGAAGAGGGTATAGAAATGGTTAAGAAATATCAAAACCTCGCTCCATTAGAAAATCACCTTAATTTATTTTTAACCTGGATAGGGATGGGAAAAAATGAATTTTTAAGTCACATTGAGAGAAAAAGAAATCTAGAGGTGTGGAAAAAAGAGGGTAAAAAGCGGTTTTTAAAGGATACTATTATAAATCATATTTACGAAGAAGGCGTCAAAAATGTTAGATTTGCCAAAAAAGAATCCTGTAACTTTGTTATTAATAATAGAAAGAAACCATCAGAAAAGGAAGATAAATATGTTTTAATTGGAAGGGGATGGGTCGATAAAACTAAATAAAAAAATATGGAAAAACTTGCATTATTCGGCGGGGAAGCAGTACTTAAAAAACCGCTTCAACCATATAATTCAATAGGGAAAGAAGAAAAAGAAGCAGCTACTAAAGTTATGGATCGAAAGGTTCTTTCTGATTTTGTTGGCTTGTCCGGTAAGTTTTTCTTAGGTGGAAAATATGTTAAATCTTTAGAACAGAATTTTTGCAAGTATTTTGGTGTAAAGTATGCGGTTTCTTTTAATTCCGCGTCTACCGCCCTGCAGGCCGCTGTAGGAGCCCTGGGGATAGGTCCAGGGGACGAGGTTATAACTAGCCCCTATACAATGTCAGCCACTGCTTCTGCGGTTCTTTTAAATAATGCCTTGCCCGTTTTTGCCGATATTAAAAATGATGATTTCTGTCTTGATTACAAGAGCATAGAAGCGCTTATTAACAAAAACACAAAAGCTATATTATCTGTGAATATATTTGGTGGGTCCGCCGATTACAGGAAAATTTTAGCCTTGGCTAAAAAAAACAAATTAAAAGTTATAGAAGACAATGCCCAGTCTCCTGGCGCGACTTATTATAAAAAGTTTTCAGGGACGATTGGTGATATTGGGGTTTTTAGTTTTAATGTTCACAAAGTTATACAAGCCGGAGAAGGCGGGGTATTGGTAACCAACAATAAAAAATATGCATTTAGAGCTCAACTGATCAGAAATCATGGCGAGGCGGTAATAAACGACTTAAACAAAAGCGAGAAAATTTATGAGCCTGTTTTAGGAAACAATTATCGCATAACAGAACTTCAAGCTGCGATAGCCGTAGAACAATTAAAAAAACTCAAAAAGCTAAACCGAGAAAGGATATTGCTGGCAAATTACTTGACCGGAAAACTAAAAAAGTTTTCCTGGCTTTCAGGATGTAAAAATAACCCCGGGGTTACGCACGTTTATTATATTTATCCGATAAGATTTTTGGAAGAAAAGGTAGGGATAAAAAGATCGACATTTGTTAAAGCAATGAAAGCCGAGGGTTTTAATTTTAACGAAGGGTATCAAGAGCCACTTTACTTGTTCCCCATGTATCAGCGAAAACAAATTTATCCTAATTCTAATTTTCCATTTGTATCAAAGGAATTTTCTAATAATGCAAACTATAATAGAGGAATCTGTCCGGTAGCAGAAAAAATGTATGAAAAAGAAATGCTGTGCACAAATATTTGCCAGCCACCCCAAACAAAAAGAGAGATAGATTTGTTTATAAGAGCAATTGAAAAAATTGAAGAAAACGTGAATATCCTCAAAAAACATGGAAAAAAAGAATAGGATTATTTTTGTAATAGAACAAAGAGGAGGATTGGATGCCTTTCTGCCCGTTATTGAAAAACTGAAGGGAGAGGATTTTTGCGTGGGTTTAATTTTAGAGAAAAAAAACGCAAAAAAACTTTATTGCCCGCGAGGCATAAAACTTATAATATTGGATAAACCGAGCCTGGAAACGATAGAAAGAGTGATTAATAAGGAGAAGCCGTCTGTAATATTTACTGACACAAACGATACTGATTTTGACCACTCTATAACAAAAAAGGCGGTGAGAGCGGGAAAAGAAAAATCAATTCCCACTCTGGGCTTGGTTGACTATTGGGCAAATTATAAATATAGATTTAACAAGAAGTTTATATTTTTACCTGATTATATTTTGGCTGTTGACGGGAAGATGGCAGACGATTTAGCAAAAGAATTGGAAATTTCCAGGAGCAGGGTTGTTGTTCTTGGAAGTCCTCGGTTTGAAAGATTGTCTACAGTAAAAAGGAAAAGTAAAAAAGATGATTCATTAGCCGTCTTTTTTTCTCAGCCATTTTCGTCAAACAGCTGCGAAGGGGAAGGAGAGGTAAAGGTGTTTTCGGATATTGTTGACGCGCTAGAAAAAGATGGTCATATAAGAAAAATAGTTATAAAATTTCATCCAACGCGCGAAAAAAAAACGAAAAAATATGATAAAATAATTAAAAAATCTCAACTTAAATTTGAAAAGGATATGGATTCTGATTCGCTGCAGCTTGCCTTGAAATCCGGGATTATAGCGGGCATGAGTTCAATGTCGCTTTTTGACGCGGCGCTGCTGAGAAAGAGAGTTCTTAGTTATCAGCCCGGCAAGAGCAAAAAAAACGACACTTTGATGAGCAATGTACTCGGGTTTTCGGATGCCGTATACAAAAAAGAGGGTTTATTCCGAGCAGTTAAAAAGCTGTATTCAAAAAAAAAGACAAACAGAAAAAAAGATTTTCTAAAAGAATATATTAAAAATAATTCATCAGGAAAGATAATAAATTTTATGAAAAAAATAACCAAAAAGAAGGAAATCATTTGTGTTGTCCAGGCAAGAACAGGATCATCACGATTACCAAAAAAGGTTTTATTCGAAATCGCGGGCAAGCCAGTTTTACTTCATGTTGTAGACAGGCTTTTACGGTCAAAGAAAATAGATCATATCATTGTGGCCACTACAACGAAAAAAAGAGATGACCCAATAGTGAGGCTGATTAAAGGATATCATCAAAAAGTTTCTTTTTTTAGGGGTTCAGAGGAAGATGTTCTGGATCGTTTCTATCACGCAGTAAAACAGTATAAGCCGAAAGGAGTTATGAGAATTACGGCCGATTGCCCCCTTATTGATCCTGAAATTGTTGATAAAGTTGTAGATGAGTTTTTAAAATTTAAAGTTGATTACGTTTCGAATACTTTAGGCGTAAGAACTTATCCCAGGGGGCTGGACGCAGAGATTTTCTCTTTTAAATTACTGGAAGAATTATGGAAGGAAACTCTTTGGTCCACAGATCGTGAGCATGTAACCCTTTTTGCGAGGAGAAGCCCAACCCTGTTTAATTGCAGAAGAGTATTTAATGATAAAGATTATTCTTTCTATAGATGGACGCTAGACGAAGCAAGCGATTACAAGCTTATCAAAATTATTTATAGGGAGCTCTACCGTAAAAATAAAAATTTCGATATGAATGACGCGGTTGATCTGTTTAAAAAATTTCCAAATCTCATAAAAATAAATCAAGATGTTGAGCAAAAAGACCCACACTTCTAGTTTAAAAATTGTTGCTTGCATACAGGCAAGAATGGGATCTACGCGTCTTAAAAATAAGGCTTTACTTTTAATCGGCGGAAAAACAATAATTGAAATAATTTATGAGAGGCTGAAGATGTGCCGAGGCATCGATGATATTATTTTATCAACCGCCGACACAAAGGAGAACGATATTTTATCCAAGCACGCAAAAAAGATAAAACTTAAATGCCACAGAGGTTCAGAAAACGATCTTATTTCTCGTCACTTGGGGGCTTTAAGAAAAACAGGCGGGGATGCTATTATTAAAATTACAGCTGACTGTCCTCTTGTTGATCCGAGGCTTGCTGACAAAATAACAGATTTTTTTAGGGGAAACTACGGGAAATATGATTTTTTTACAAATTGCCTTCCTCCGACATACCCTGACGGATTAGATTTAGATATTACTCCCTTGTGTGTTCTCGAAAGGCTAGATAAGGAAATTGATAAAAAGTCGCCCCACAGAGATTTTTTTATTGCGTACATTATGTCTAATCCCTCGCGATTTAAGATATATAACATGAAAAACAAAATAGACCTTTCTTCGATGAGATGGACCCTGGATTATCCCGAAGACTACGATTTTTTAAAAATGGTTTTTAGTGCCATGAAAAATAAAATAAATTTTGGAATGGACGACGTTCTTAAGTTAATCTCTGAAAAACCCGAAATTTTAGAAATAAACAAAGAAAGAATAGATAAAGTTATTTCGAATAATATAAGAAGCACCGCCTATCACTCTGCTATAAAAAATGAAAAAAAATTTCTTATTCTGGACTTCGATGGAACGATAGCCGATTTAAGCGTTAACTGGCCAAGAGTGCGCGAGAAAATTACCAAAACAGCAGAAATGGCAGGTGTCTACCCAGATTTTAATTTGCCGCAATTTTTAAGAATTAAAAAAATAAAACAAGACATAAAAAGGAAAACAGGGAATAATATATTAGCCGAAGAAGTCTACAAAAAATGCTTAAAAGTTATCGAAGACGAAGAGGTTGTAGCTGTTAAGAAAACAAAATTAGTAAACGGTGCAAAAAATTTTATTAACTGGTTAAGTGCCGAAAAAAGGCCGTTTGCAATTTTAAGCAATAATCACAGCGCCGTCATTAGAAAGGTTTTTAAAAAACTGTCTTTGCCTATGCCGAAAATTATATTAGGATTTAATGGCGTAGAAAATCAAAAACCTCACACAGAGGGAATAAACAAAATTCTGGCAAATATGAAAAAGGGGGCAAACGAATGCCTACTGATCGGAGATTCAACGGCGGACGCGAATATTGGAGAAAAAGTCGGTATTAAAACATATATTTTAAAGAGAAAAAATAAAAAAAACAAAGCGCAAGATTTTTCTGCAGATTTTGTAAAAGATTTTAGCCAGCTAAAAAAAATACTAAAAAATGACTAAAAAAAGAGTCCTAATTACGGCGGCATCCGGTCTTGGTTATCCTAGCCTTGTAGCGCCCCTAAGGAATGATTTTTTTCTGGTTGGCACAGCCTCTGATAAAGACGCGAGTGGATTTGCTTTTGTGGATAAAATTTTTTTAGTGTCGCCAGTTGAAGATAAGAAATATGTATCAGATTTATTGGATATTTGTGAGAAGGAGCAAATTGATGTCTTATTACCCGTTAATCCAAAAGAGCTATTACATATAGCCGTAAGAGCAAAAGAGTTTGAAAAAATAGGCACAAAAGTTGCCCTATCTTCAACCCGGGCCATTGAATTATCTGAAGACAAAGAAAAATTTTTTTCTTTTTGCAGGGAAAACAAGATAGCCTTTCCGAGGTTTATCAAGGTAGATAATTTTAATGGCTTTTGTGAGGCCGTAGAAAAATTAGGTTATCCTGAAAAAGATGTTTGTTTTAAGCCAAAAATTTCTAGTGGCACAAGGGGGTTTAGGGTTCTTTCTAATAATACTAATGAAAATGATTTTTTTGAAAGCCAGCCGGGAAGCGTTTTTGCTAATTATGAAGAAGTGTGCGGTATATTAAAGAAACAAAAAAAATTTCCTGAATTATTAGTCATGGAGTTTTTATCTGGCCAGGAATATAGCGTTGACGCGTTAATTTGTAATGGAATTGCTGAGGTGGTTATTCCTAGAAGCAGAGACAAAATTATTATGGGAGCCAGTTTCTGTGGCAAAACAGTAAATGATGCGGAGATTATTAAAATATCAAAAAAAATTATTGAAGGATTGGGGCTTAGCGGAGTTGTGGGCGTACAGTTTAGGAAAGATAGTGGCGGATCATTAAAGGTTTTAGAAGTTAACCCCCGAGTTCAAGGCGCAGTTGTCTTGTCTTTTGCATCAGGAGCTAATATTGTCAGTTTGGCATTAAAAAGCATTTTAAATATTAAATGGGAGAAGCCGAAGATTAAATGGGGAACAAAGCTTGTGCGTTATTATAGCGAAGTTTATCTAGATGAAAACGGCAAATTTTTTAAAATTTGATATAACCTGCCCATTGTGCAGAAGCGATAAAATAAAACAAGCTCGGAATTTTGGCTGTTATAAAATTTTTGACTGTAAAAATTGTAAAGGGTCTTTTTCTTGGCCCATGACCGCCATCGCTTATGAAAATAAAGAATTAGAAAATAAAGATTTTAATAATACGGTAAAAAAATCTTTAAGAAGAAATTTTGTTTATTGTTTTGTGTCAACGTTTTTGCAAAAAATTAGCAAGCAGAATATTTTAGATGTTGGTGCTGGGCAGGGAATAACGTTATTTCACGCAAAAAGATTCGGGTATAAAACATATGGTACGGAAGTTTCAGATAAAACAATAAAAGTGTTGAGGGATAATTGTCCATTTGTCGAAGCTGTTAAAACAGAAAACTTTGATAATTTTTCTTCCAGTTGGCCGAAAAAGTACGACGTAATTTCTTGTCTCGATGTTTTAGAGCACACCGAAAACCCAGTTTTGCTATTAAGCAAGATTAAAGATAAACTTAATGATGACGGTTTTTTAATCATAAGTTTGCCTAATAAGGATAGGTATTATTATAAACTTGGAGGCTTGGTGGATGATTTTGTTCCCAAAGAACATGGAGGAGATAACCCGCCCTACCATTTAACGTTTTGGAAAAAGCAAACTTTGGAAAAAATTTTAAAACGGGTAGGTTTCGATGATTATTGTGTCATAACAGGAGGCCTAATTTGGAGAAAAAATATACAGATAAAAGGCAGGCGTTCATTTATTCTCTCGGGACTTTTGAAGATGTTTTATTTAACTTGCCAGTTTCTGCCATTGTTTATAATAGATATTTTCGAAAAATGGGGAACACATTTGATAGTTGTTGCAAAAAACGGAGAGAATAGAAACGAGCTTAAAGAGGATGTAAAATATACACTTAAAAAAATATATAAAAAACAGGCCCCGTTTTTTGTCGACGGGGAAATAGAATAAAAACATGAACAAAAATAACCAAAAGAAATATTCATTAGTTGTGATTGGATCTGGAAAAATTGCTGTAGAGGTCGAAAATTATTCGAAGTTAACTCAACCCGCAACTCATGCCGGGGCATTCCAGAACCACCCGAAAATAGATCTCAAGGGGTTTGTTGATATAGACAAAAAGCGGCTTTATCGTACGCAGAAATATTTTCCCGGGACAACGCTGTTTCTTTCGGCTGAAAAAATGTTTCAAACCATAAAGCCAGATGTCGTATCTGTTGCGACTTATCCCGATTCGCACTTGGAGCTTATAAGGCTGGCGGCGAAATACAAAGTAAAAGGGATTGTCTGTGAAAAACCCATAACAGAAACGATAAAAGACGCAGAAGAAATAATAAGAATATGTAAAAAAAATAAGATCATATTGCTTGTAAACCATATGAGGCGGTTCGATCCGCTGATTAGAGAATGGCACGAGAAGGTTAAGGCGGGATTAATCGGAGAAATAATACAGGGTACATGTTATTACTACAACGGTCTTTTGAACAACGGAACCCACTCTATCGACCTTTTAAGGTTTTTTATCGGAGAAGTGGATTGGGTAATGGGTATTTCGAACAAAAAGACATCTATTTCAAAGAAAGACGGCAATATCGACGGTATGATTGGGTTCAAAAACGGGGCAAGAGTTATGGTGCAGTCTCTGCCAAAAAACTATGGTTTTTTGAACTTTTATTTTTATGGCACGAAGGGAAGATTTTTAATTAAGAACGCAGGATACACTATCCAGCTTTGTAATTTAGTTGAAAATAAAAATTATAAGGATTATTTTGAGCTTTCAAGGCCGGTAATAGAAGAAGGTAAAATCAGGAGCTTTATGGCCCCGATGGCAGAGCACTTGGTGCGTTGCCTGGACGGGAAAGAAAAGCCCCTGAATACCGGAGAGGACGGGCTGGCCGCGCTGAAGGTAGTTGAATCCCTGAGAAAGAGCGCGAGAAATAACGGCAAAATTATAAAAATAAAATGAGCGTGTATTTAAAATTTGTAAGACACATTATAGTTGTGGGTTCAATTGAGTTGTTGGGCATAGTGCAGACAATCGTCTTTTTGCCGGTCATTACAAAGCTTTTAGGGGTAGAAGACTATGGTATTTGGACGCAAATAAAGGTGACCATGAGCCTGCTCGTTCCTTTTACATTTTTGGGCCTGCACGAGGCCCTGGTTAGATTTTTACCCGGGGAGAAGGACAGAAAAAAGGTTCAGGAGGGGATTTACTCTTCTCTGGTTTTAGTATTTTTTGTAAATCTAGCAGTCGCGGTTTTACTTTTTATTTTTTCTAAACAACTTATTTCTATCTTAAGATTTGATGCAACATTTATAAAATTCTTATCTTTGATAATTATTTTTGAAGCATTAAATACGGTTCTTTTAGTAGTGATCAGAGCCTTCAGAGATATAGGAAAATATTTTTGGTTTATGGTTTTAAAAATGTTTGGAGAAATAGGGCTGGTTGTCTCCGCCGTGATTTTAGGATTTGGGTTGCATGGCGCCGTTGCTGCTTTTTTGTTAATCAGGGTAGCAGTTTTTTTCATGTTGTTGATATATGTTTTAACAAAAGTGGGATTAAAGTTTCCCGATTTTTCATTGGCAAAGAGTTATTTATTTTTTGGCCTTCCCACCATAGCGGACGGAGTTTCTTATTGGATTATAACTTCAGTTGATCGCTACTTCATAGGTTTTTTTTGGGGGATACTATTTGTAGGATATTATGCCCCGGCCTATTCTTTGGGAACGCTTTTGACTCTTTTTCTTTTTCCTATCGGGTTTATGCTGTCCGTTATTCTGCCGAAAGCATTTGACGAGAACAAGATGGAAGAAGTTAAAGAATATTTAAGTCACTCCCTAAAATATTTTTTATTACTGGTGATTCCGGCAGGATTTGGAGTGTGCGTTCTGTCAAAACAATTGCTTATAATTCTCTCTACAAACGATGTTGCCAATAAGTCCTACTTTATAGTCCCATTTATCGCAGCCAGTATTACATTTTACGGAGTTTCTTATTTTTTTAGCGAAGTCCTTATTCTTTATAAAAAGACAAAAACAATTGCCTTTGTGTGGCTGGTTGGCGCTATTTTGAATTTTCTGCTGAATATGATTTTTATACCAACCTTCGGAATCTTGGCTGCAGCCATTACTACGTTTATTTCATATTTTTGCTGTCTTGTGCTGATGTTTTATTTTTCCGGCAAGCAATTCAAATTTGGTATAGATTTAGAGTTTATAACAAAAAGTTTGTTGGCCTCAGGCATTATGGCTATTTTAATATTATTATTTAATCCACGGGGACTGCTTCCGGTGATTATTTCAATATTATTAGGGGTCGTTGTTTATTTAATGATTTTATTTTCATTAAAAGGATTTGGTAAGAAGGAAATATTATTTTTAAAAGAATTATTAGCCCCCGCAGTCAATAACTAAAATATGAAGTGGCTTTTTTTAATAAACGATGCCCAATTTTTGTCCGAATTTTTGGGTAAATTTTCAGAGGAAGTTATTAAAAATAATGATTCTTGTTTAGTTGTTTTCAACAGTAAAATCGCCGAATATGGGAGAAAAAAATTTTTTCCAGACGGCGTCAAATTTATCTCAAAAATTGACTGGTGTATTAACAATTATAAGCCGGAAAAAACTGATTTTGGTACGCTTTCATGGAAAGATACGTTTCCTGTTTTTGAGAGGTTCAAAGGGTTTAATTTAAGCTATAAGGAAGCTATAAAAATAACCTCTCATTTGTTCCAATTTTTTGAATATATTTTTGAAAAAGAAAAACCGGATATTATAATCGGCGAAGCGCCGGCTGATTTATTTCATTTAATAGCCTATTATTTTTGTGTAAAAAATAAAGTAAAATACTTAGGCATAGAAGAGTCAAAATTTAACGGAAAAATGGATGTTTATGATAATAAACATATCTGCTCAAAATATGAAGAAACCTTTCAATGTCTGAAAAACGAAGAAATCAGTCTTCGGGAAAAAGATTTTGCCCAGAAATTTATTAAGCAGTTTATTTCCCATGAACTTTTACCGGGACACACCGATTTTTATGGCATTCGTTTCAGCCAGCCTGGCGTTTTAGTTCATTATGTGAAGCGCTTAAAACAATCTGGCTCTGTCTTGCTAAAATATTTAATCAAAAGGAGAAAGTATAAGAATTTTGACTATGAAAGTGAAACAATAATAAAAAACGCAATGAAGGCCCCTTTTGATATGGAAAAAAGGCAGATCAAAATTTTTTGTCAGAAAAATATTTTTAATAAACTGTCGAATAGTGACGATAAATTTTTCCTCTTTCCGCTGCACTTCCAACCAGAATCTTCAACTTCTGTTTACGCAACATATTATTATGACCAGCTAAGCACCGTGAGAAACATAGCCTTTTGTTTGCCGTTACCATACAAACTTTATGTGAAAGAACATCCGGCCTCGGTCGGTTTAAGGCCCGGCAGTTTTTATAGGAAACTGGAGAAAATTCCAAATGTAGTTTTATTGTCCCCATATGAAAATGTGCAGAAAATAATTGGGAAAGCGGCTGGCGTCATAACTTTAACCGGAACAATTGGTATGGAATCTTCTCTTCTAGGAAAACCAACATATGTTTTAGGAACAACCTTGTATTATCATCATCCGGCTTGTCGCAAGATAAAAGGATTTACGGACTTGAAAGAAAGGATAGAAAGCGACCTGTCTTCGGGGTTTTCTATTAATAATTTAGAAGATATTAATAATAGGTTTATTGTTTCTTATTTTAGAAATACAATTGACGGAAGCATTGTTTCAGTCGGGTTGGGAAGAGATGTAAATAATTACAGCGCCATCTATAAAAAGTTAAAAGAATTTCCATGGACTTAAATAATCTTCCCAGCGAATGTCCTATTTGCGGGCAAAAATCGACATATAAACCCATACAAGATTTTTCTAGAGAGGGAACAAATTATTCTCTCTATCAATGTTTTAAATGCGGTGTTCAATTTTGGGAACCAAGGAAAAGTCCGGGAGGAGGATGGTATCAAAATAGAAATCCATATAAAATAATTGATCTTGTTGGACACAAACTGTATAGAGGATACCATAAAAAGTTTTTAGAAAGAAATAAAAATCTACCTAAGAATTTGAGGATACTAGATCTCGGTTGTGGCGCAGGAGAGTTTGTTGCAGAACTTAAAAAACTGGGATTTGAAGTTTTTGGAATCGACTTTGATAAGGGGGCAATTGAGATTGCTAAAAGAGAGTTTGGCCTGGAAAATGTGTTTCCCGAGTCGTTAGAGAGTTTTTTAAAAAGAAAAGATTTCGAAAAATTTGATATTATTACTTTTTTCGAGGTTTTAGAACACATTGACAACCCCGCAGTTTTTATGGAAAATATTCAGAAAACCTTAAAACCAAATGGGAAAATTGTTTTTAGCGTTCCTTGTAGGGAAAGATTTTTAGTTAATTCAAATAAATGGGATTTTCCTCCGCATCACTTTACAAGATGGAATAAACAAAGCATAGAAAACATCTTTTGCAAAAATGGATTTAAAATAGACCATCTTTGCTATGTAGAAAAATTCAAAATTATTATGGGGGCCATAGATGGAAAATTTAGATCGGGGCTTGTCCAAAAGACGCTGGACGGAGGCGTTTTTAGTAGAAAAAGAATATTCTTATCTAAAATTTTGTATTTCTTGGGAAAGGTAAAGCAGTTGCTTTTGGCCGCAATTCCGGCCGTATTCCTGTTATTTTTTGGAGAAATAACCAAAAAAAACAACGGACTTATCTATGTTGAGTTAACTCGCAAACAATGAAAAAAATTATTTTTTTACTTTCAACTTTAAGTACGGGAGGGGGCGAGAGAGTGGCCTCTGAGCTTTCTTTGGGTCTACCCGACGACATTCAAAGGATTATAGTTCTCTTTAAAAAAGAAGTTTCTTACCCATATAGGGGTGAAATCGTTTCTTTAGACATTCTTGGGGCTTCGAATATTTTTAAAAAAGCGTTTACCTTGTTTTTTGGACTGATGAAATTCAAAAAAATAGTTAAAAAAGAAAAACCAGATTACGTGATAAGCTTTGGGCACCTACCAAATATAATTAATATTTTTTCTGGAGCAAAATCGGTTGTAAGAATAGATAACTTTTATTCTTCTTCGTGCCAAGGGTTTGGAGGAATGATATACAAATGTGTTGTCAGATTTTTTTTCAATCGGGCGAATATAATAATGCCGGTTTCAAAAGAGTCGGCAAGAGATATGGTCGAAAAATTTAAAATAAAAAAAGAAAAGATAAAAGTTGCTTATAATCCTCTTAATATAGAGGAAATCGAAAAGCTGGCAAAAGAACCGTTGGAAAAGGAATATCTGAATATTTTCAAAAATCCGGTAGTTATTAATATGGGCCAGCTAGGAAAGCAGAAAAATCAAAAAGATTTGATAATTTCGTTTGGGCAAATAAAGCAAAAAATAAAAGATGCAAAACTTGTAATTTTAGGCAAAGGAGCCCTGGAAGAAGGTTTGAAAAGTTTTGCAGGAGAGCTTGGAATAAAAAACGACATTTATTTTTTAGGGTGGCAGAAAAACCCTTTTAAATTTTTAGCCAGCTCAAAAGTTTTTATTTTATCTTCATTATGGGAGGGGCTTCCTTACGTTTTACTTGAGGCAATGGCTTGTGGAGTTCCCGTTGTTTCATATGATTGCAGGTCTGGGCCGAGAGAAATATTAGCTCCGAAAACTAATCCAGCCAAAGAGACTAGCGGAATAGAGCATGTTAAATTTGGAGTATTAGTAAAACCCAAAAATCCTATTCTTTTAGCTGAAGCTGCCGTTAAAGTAATTTTGGACAAATCTTATTGGAAAGAATTACGCGATAAATCTAGAACAAGGATTCTAGACTTTGATTCAAAAAATATTATTAAAGAATGGGATTTTTTATATGAGTAGTTTTATAAAAAAAATAAAGTTTTACGCAGAACTTTTGGTTAAAAATATTTTTAATTTAGAAAAAATAACCCTGTTTAACAAGGTTTTCCCGTACACAATGGTTGGGTATAAAAGACTTTCGAACGTGTATAATTTATCAAAAAAAGTTGTAGCAGATAAATTGGAAGGCTCTTTTGTTGAGTGTGGAGTCTGGAGGGGGGGGTGTTCCGCTGTGGCAGCTTTTATAGCAGACAAAGAGGGGCTTGGAAGAAAAACATGGCTTTTCGATTCTTTTGAAGGGCTACCGGAACCGACCCTTGAAGACGGCGCTTTGGCTAAAACATATTCTGAAAGCCAAATAACAGGTAAGTTAAAAACAATAGATAAATGTGTGGGTCCGATCGAAGATGTAAAAAAGATACTTTTTAATGTATTAAAATTAAAAGAAAAAAACATGGTTATAGAAAAAGGATGGTTTCAGAACACTTTGCCCAGAACAAGAGAGAAAATAGGTAAAATTTCTGTTTTACGCCTGGATGGAGACTGGTATAAATCAACAAAAGTTTGCCTTGAAAATCTCTATGAGAATGTTATTATGGGAGGATATATAATAGTAGATGACTACGGCCATTGGGAGGGAGCGAAAAAGGCAGTGGACGAGTTTTTTTCAAAGAAGAGTATCAAGCCGGAGATGATAAAAATAGACTATACCGGAGCTTATTTTAAAAAAATGTAAAAACAAGCACGTCGTAAAAAAAAGCTTTTTACCATTTTTAGCACAGAAACAACATGGAAATCAAAAATATTTGCATAATAGGAATGGGGTTCATAGGCACAACGTTAGCGGCTGTTTTAGCAGAAGCCGGTTTTTGTGTATTTGGTATCGAAAGAGATGAAGAAAAATTAGAATTATTAAGGCAGGCGAAGCCACACTTCCACGAAAACGGATTGCCGGAAGTTTTATCTGAACAATTGAATAAAAACCTTTTCGTTTTTAATAAAATACCAGATAACAGAAGCATTGACGCCTTTATTATATCTGTTGCCACCCCCATAAACATGGAAACAAAAAAACCCGATTTAAGTTATGTAGAATCTGCGGTCAAAGATATATTGCTCCACTTAAAAGAAGGACAGCTTATTATGCTGAGGAGCACGGTTCCTGTTGGCACAACCAGAAATGTTGTTTTTCCGATGTTGCAAGAAAAATGTAAAAATATTAATTTGAGTTTTTGTCCCGAGAGGACGGTTGAAGGAAGGGCGTTGGAGGAATTAAAAAATCTTCCACAAATTATTGGTGGGTTGAATGAAGAGTCAGCAAAGCTGTCCGCTAAGATTTTTTCCCAGATAACTCCGGCAGTGGTTAGGACCAGTTCGCTGGAGGTAGCGGAAATAATAAAACTTATAAATAACAGCTTTAGAGATTTTAACTTTGCCTTTGCAAATCAAACAGCATTAATCTGTAAAAGTTTAGGGTTAGACACGAACGAAGTTATTGAGGCAGCTAATTTCGGCTACAATAGAAGCAACGTCTTGTGCCCGGGATTTGTTTCCAGCGGAAAGGCGGGTTTTGTGGGTGGAGTTTGCTTGGAAAAAGATCCTCATATTTTAGCCAGTTCATCCAATGCTGACGCAAGCCTGATAAGGGCGGCCAGAGATTTGAATGAGGGATTGATAGAACACGTATTCCAAAGGGCGACAACGCACCTGAAAGAAAACAAAATATCAACAGACGAAGCCAGGATTTTCATTTCAGGTTTTGCCTTCAAGGGCTATCCCGAAACGGATGACATGAGGGGGTCTCCTACTTTGCGGCTTTTGGATTTTTTTAAAAAAGGAGGGATTAAAAAGATATACGGTCACGATTTTGTTGTAAAACAAGAAAACATAGAAAAGCTGGGCGTAGAGGTTTGCCAGATAGAAGACGGCTTTAAAACAGCCGATGTTTTGATATTTATGAATAATCATAAAAAATATAATGATATCAGTATCGTAAATTTAGTAAAAAGTATGAAAGAATGCTCGCTTTTGTTTGATGGGTGGCAGTTATTTTCAGATAAAATAAAAGATATAAACATTAACTATGAATCAATCGGATTTAGAAAAGACAAAAGGAAAACATAAAATAGGCTGGGTTGAAATTTCTTCTAAGAAATATGGGGGGTTTATTTATAGGCAACAGGCGAGAGACGCCCTTTCAAAGGATTTTGATGTAGAATTGGTTTCTTGCGAGGCACGATATTTAAAAAAGTTTAAATATTTTAAGCTTATAGAATCGGCCTTTAAAATATTTTTATTGAAGGAAAAAAAGGATATATGGATAAGAGACTATTTTCCAGCCGTTTTAAGTCCCTTTAAAAAGGTTAATGGGAAAAACGTGATTATGGTTCATCATATCGATATTAGCGGATTGCCCCTTATATCGAGGCCCGTTTTTTATATCCTCACCAAAATTTTTTATCATAATCTTAAAAAAGCTGATGCGATTATAACGAGAGCAGAAATTTGGCAAAAGCATTTTTTAGACCGAGGGTATAAAAATGTATATAAAATATATGGCGCTTCTAACTTAGAAAAATTTAATATACCAGACAAGGATGTTACCAAGTTTAAAAAAGAAAACGGCCTTGAAGGAAAGCCGATAATATACATAGGAAACTGCCAGAGGGCAAAAGGAGTTATCCAAACTTACGGTGCTCTAAAGGATCTGGATGCTTATTTTATAACTACCGGTCAGAAAGACGTTGAAATACCAGCTAAACATTTTAACTTAAGCCATGAGGATTATTTAAGGCTTCTGAAGGCGTCTTCTGTTGTTGTTACAATGTCCCAATTTAAAGAAGGGTGGTGCAGAACGGCTCATGAGGCAATGCTCTGTAAGACGCCTGTTATTGGCTCTGGTGCCGGAGGAATGAGGGAACTGCTTGAAGGCGGCCGGCAAATTATTTGTACAGATTTTAAACAGCTTAAAGAAAAAGTTGAAAGTCTATTAAAAAATCCGGAAGAAAGAAACGCGCTGGGAGAAAAAGGTTACAGTTTTGTTAAAGATTTTAACATAGAAAGATTTAATAAAGAGTGGATAGAAACCATAAGCAAAATACTAAAATCCTAAAATGTCGAAAATTTTCCTGGAAAACATCAAAAGAGCGCTCTATGTTTTTTGGCTAAATCCAATATTCTTCTTTAAGAGGGTTTTTTTTGAATTGCAAGACCGAATCTTGCCGCTTCCAAAACCGGGAATTTTTAAAACTAACGGAGTCTCTTTTGATTTTGATTTTGGTTTCAGCCACAAAATAAGAAAAATGTATTTCGGAACTTTCCAGTCCATAATTTCAGAAATGATAAAAAAATATTTGAAAAAAGGGGACACTTTTATCGATGTGGGAGCCAATATTGGTTATTTCAGTTTTGTTGCCGCCGGCGTCGTGGGTGAAGCGGGGCAGGTTTATAGTTTTGAGCCGATTCACGATTATTTTGTAAAACTCGATAATTTTGCCAGAATCAATAAACAATATACCATAAAAGCCAACATGGTTGCACTTGGTGACGAAAAAAAGACAGCAAAAATTTTTATAAAAGGAGGGACAGATATTGGAAATAATACATTTTTTTCTGACCTGCTAGGGGAAGGAAACGTTGAAAAAACGGCGGACGTAGAAATAATCAGGCTCGACAACTATATAAAAGACAATAACTTAAAGAAAATAAAACTTATAAAGATTGACGTAGAAGGATTTGAGTTCCAGGTCTTAAAAGGCCTTGAAGGTTACTTTAGAGATTGTTCGGAAACAAAAAACTTTCCTTTTATCATTTGTGAAATTGTTCCGGAAGCATATAAAGGGAAAAGCGAAGGAATAGAAGATCTTTTTGAATATATGGCAAATTTTTCTTATTATCCTTTTAATATTTTAAACAATAAGAAATCTGTTGATATAGAAAAAATAAAAAATGGAAAGCTCACAGATATTATTTTTATTCATATTAAATAATTTATTTTACAAATGAATATTTTAGCATTTTTTGAAAAGTATAATAAATTTATAATTATCGGAGGAGCTTTTTTGGCCGCATTGTGTTTTTTGGATAAAAAATTGGCCACAGGGTTAATCATGGTTTTTTTTCTCGCTTCTTTGTCGATATTTTTTATTAGCAGAATAAAAGATGAAAAGCAAAGAAAAATTATATCAATACTATTTTTAATTTCCTTTGTTTTACACATACTGGCAGTCTTAGTTGTTTTTTATGGTAGTTTCCAGCCCTTTTCAGATGGAAGAGGTGATTACCTAGAATATAATTTAACGGCCACAGAAGTGGCCAACAGGTTATCTGACAATAATTTTTCTTTAGAGGGGCTGCCGTTCGGACACTATTATGCCGCAATAGTCGGATATTTGTATTATTTGACTATTCCCAAGATGATTATCGGGGAACTGTTAAATGCTTGGCTGGTAGCCCTTACAGTAGTGTTTGTTTATCTGATAGTTAAGGAAATAGGAAGGACAAGCAAGGTGGCATTTGTTACCGCCCTGATAGTGAATTTTTATCCTAGTTTAGCTTTTTTTGGTAGCTTAATGTTAAAAGAAGCCTTTGTGGTTTTTTTCTCAACGGGAGCCATATTGTTGTCCTTGATATTAATTAAACGTTTTTCGTGGCGCTTTTTTATTTTTTTCTATCTGCTATTAATAGGGTTGACGCATTTTCGTTTTTATATAAGCGTGGTTTTGATTTTTGTTTTCGGAATTTGTTGGATATTGTTTTCAGAGTTCAAATTGAAAAAAAGAATTATCTTGGGACTTGTAATGGCCTTTTTCTTGGGATTTTTGCCCATGATATCAATGGTTAACGGTCTAGAGCAGGGCTATTTTGGCACTAACGCCGTTTTAAGACAGCTTAATTTTAAAACAATCACCTACTACCGCGAGGTGGCTTATAATTTTAGAGTAGACCATGTTTCCGGTGGATCGAAGGGGTCTATTGACCCAGAAGTAATAAAGAATTTAACACCCGAAGGTGTTCCCGTTCCAGATATTGTATCTAATAAAGATTGGGGGCAGGACTCATCTATAAACATAAAAGCCGGGAATACGCCATTACAATTTATTAAAAACACATTCATTTCTTTTTTGTGTGCTTTTGCGGGTCCATTCCCTTGGCAGTTGAAATCTTTAAAACATATTTTTGTGCTTCCTGAAATTTTGTTGTGGTGGGCTTGTCTATTCTTTATATTAAAAGGAGTTATAGGCTCAATTAAAAGTGAGTATAAAAACATTTTGCCATTATTATTGTTTGGAATGATTGTAGTTGGGATGATATCTATTTATATGACTAATTTTGGACTAGTGACGAGAATAAGAATGCCCGCCTTTGTTGTGTTATTTTGTTTGGCGTCATATGGACTGGGCAAGGTAAATAAAATTAAAATTCCGTTTGTGGAAAAATATTTTATACAATGAAATACTTAATTACCGGCGGGGCCGGATTCATAGGTAGCCATCTTGTCGACAAGTTAATCGAGGAGAGCCACGAGGTGACTGTTATAGATAACTTATCAACGGGAAAAAAAGAGAATTTGAATCCAAAAGCAGTTTTTTACAATATTGATATCTTAGACCCTAAAGTTTCTCAAGTTTTTGAGAAAGAAAAACCTGAAATTGTTTTTCATTATGCAGCCCATATCGAAGCCAGAGAATCTGTGAAAGACCCCCTTTCAGATGCCAAAACAAACATTATCGGCAGTTTAAATGTTTTAGAAAACTGTAGAAAATTTAACATTAAAAAAACAGTTTTTGCTTCAAGCGGAGGTGAGATTTATGGTGATGCCACAGTTATACCAACTCCAGAAAATTATCCACCAAATCCAATATCTCCTTATGGGGTGGCAAAACTGACAATAGAAAAATATCTTAATTCTTATTTTAAAATTTATGGCTTTAAATTTGTAGCAGCCCGACTCGGGAATGTTTATGGTCCAAGACAAAATCCTAACGGGGAAGCGGGTGTTATAGCTATCTTTACCAATAAGATGCTAAAAAATGAGGATTGTTTTATACATGGGGAGGGAAAACAAACAAAAGACTACATATATATAGAAGATGCCGTGAGGGCGACAATTAATCTTTCAAAAATAGATTTTGTTGGGGCAATTAACATTAGCACATCCAAAGAAATATCGGTTATTGAAATTTTCAATAAATTAAAAGAATTAACGGGGTATAAAAAAGAAGCGCAGCGCTCAGACTTTCCAACGTGCGGTTTTAAGAGGGGAAGTTTGTCTATTAAAAAAGCAAAAGAGGTTATTGATTGGTCTCCAGAATATGATTTTGACAAGGGGTTAAAATTAACAGTTGATTGGTTTAAGGATAGAAAAAATAATGATGATGCCTGAAAAAAAAATAAAAGTATGTCATTGTGTTAGTGCAGACATTACTCTAAAATTTTTGCTTTTAGAAAAATTTAGATTTTTACGCGGCTTAGGTTACGAGGTGTATGCAACATGCGCTCCAGGAAAATGGGTAAAATCAATTGAAAAAGAAGGTGTGAAAATTAAAACGATAGGATTTAGAAGGAAGGCCATCAGCCCGTTCTCAGACATAGTTTCTTTTATTCGTCTCTTTTTTTATTTCAAGAAGGAGAAATTTGATATTGTACATACGCATACTTTAAAACCGGAATTTTATGGCCAAATAGCCGCAAAATTTGCTGGGATTCCTATTATTATAAACACTCTTCATGGATTTGACTTTGCTGAAGAAGATAGTTTTTTTAAAAAGAAACTGATTATTTTTTTGGAAAGAATTTCTGCAAAGTGCTCAGATATTATTTTAAGTATCGCAAGCCACGTTACCGAAGGAGCTAAAAAGGAAAAAATAGCCGGCGAGGATAAGTTAAGGTATTTTGGCAGAGATATTAATATGCAAAGGTTTAATCAGGGTCGTTTTAATAAAAAATTTATTGAAGAAAAGAAAAAAAAATTAGGTATTCAAAAAAACGCCAGAGTTGTAGGCATTGTTGCAAGGCTTGTCAGAGAGAAAGGATATCTGGATCTTTTTAAAGCTTTTGAGGCGGTTATTTCTGAGTTTCCGGACGCGATTATTTTAGCCGTTGGTCCTTCAGAGCCGGAAAAAAACGATGCAATAACTCCGGAGATTGCAGAAAATTATAGCATTAAAAACAAAGTTTTTTTTGTTGGCGATCAGGAAAAGGTGGAAGAATTTTATGCTATCATGGATATTTTTGTTTTGCCGACACACAGAGAAGGGCTTGGAGCGTCAATTCTTGAAGCCTCTTCTATGGGTAAGCCCGTCATTGCTTCTGATACGGGGGGTTGTCCTGAAGCAGTTGACGAAGGAAAAACGGGACTGCTCGTTCCTGTAAGAAACACGAAAAAATTAGCTGAGGCAATTCTTTTTTTATTAAAAAATAAAAACATTGCCGAAACAATGGGCGTTGCCGGACGGGGCAAAGTTTTTAAAGAATTTCGTCAGGAAATGGTTTTTGAGAGAATGCAAAAAAACTATCAGGAAATAATTATAAAAAAAATAAAAAAAAGGTGAATATTGTTGGAAACAGCTTTATCGTTTTCTCTTCCAAAATAGTAGTTGGTATTTTTTTGTTTTTATCTCAGATTGTGATAGCAAGGTTTCTGGGGGTAGGGGGGCTAGGAGTCTTTAATTTGTTTTTGGCTGTAAACGGCATAGTTTTACTTTTGGGGAGCTTGGGTTTTGGAACGGCGTCCATCTACCTTTCCAATAAGGCAAAAAAAGATTTTTCTCAATTATTTTCAAACTCTCTAATTTTTGGACTGGCGTGGGGTTTGTTACTTTCTATTCTTGTTTTACTGTCTTTTTTCTTGTTCCCTTCTATTTTTACCGGCTTATCATTTAAACACCTTATCATCGCTTTAGTCACGATTCCTTTTGTTATTCTTTATAACTATTGCCTTCCGCTATTGTTGGCTAAGTTTAGAATAATGGCTTGGTCAGTTTTTTCAATTTTGTATTCCATTTTTATTTTTTCGATAAGTTTTATTTTTGTAGTCTTTTTCAAGATGGGTACGGATGGGGCAATCTATGCCGTCTTTATAACCGTTTTAGCAAACTTTATTTTAACACTTATTTATCTTTTAAGGTCCTATAAAGTAGTCAAACGGTTTGATTTTTCTTTATTTAAAAACCAGCTTAAATTTGGAATTAGTGCTTATTTGGGCGATGTATTTAGTACTATAAATTTCAAACTCAACGTTTTTATCGTTAATGTTTTTTTGGGAGTTTTAAGTGTTGCTTATTATTCTGTGTCTTATAATATCGCCGCATTAATTTTCATTATCCCGTATTCTTTGCAGCAAGTGCTATATCCCGCGTGGAGCTCCACTTCAGAAGAGGAGGTTGATAGAAAGACCCCCAAAGCTGCAAGACAGGTGCTCATTTTTAGCCTTTTGGCATCTGTTGTGCTAGCTTTTCTGGGAAGGTGGTTTATACTATTTTTTTACGGAAAAGACTTTTCTTCGGCAATTTTACCCTTTTATCTTATTCTTCCAGGCGGTGTTTTCGCCGCATATGCCGGAATGTTTTTCAATAATTTTTTTGCAAAAGGAAAACCACACATTACGAGCATTATTCTTATAGCGTCCTTCCTGGTGAATATTGTATCCAATATTCTACTTATTCCAAAAATCGGAGTTGCGGGGTCCGCCTTATCCGCATCTATTTCATACCTTTTTGCGGCGGTGGCCGCTGTTATTGTTTTTTGGCGGATAACCAAAGGGTCGCCAAAAGAAATAATTTTTGTACAAATCTCGGACGTGATGTCGCTATACAAGAGATTTTTCCACCTATTCACTTCAGTCGGTAAAATATTAAATGAGATTTCAAGCCCGGATATTAAGGGGTTAAAAGAATATTATGAAAAAAAGGCAGACGAGTATGATATTATTGACGAAACTTTTGAATCGCCTCGTCTTTACAAGGAAATTATGTATTCTACAAGGGTTGATGAAATGATGTCGCTTTTGGATGTAAAAAGGGGAGAGAGGGTTTTAGAGCTTGGTTGTGGCGAAGGATATTATACGAAGAAAATGCTTGAGATCACTCCGGAGGTCTTTGCCACCGATATTTCAGAAAAGTTTTTAAATAAGGCAAAAAAATACACAGAAGGAAGGGCGGAGCAATATGTGTGTTGCCCGGCGGAAAAATTACCCTTTCCTGACAATTATTTTGACAAAGTTATGATGTCTGAAGTAATCGAGCATCTTTTGGACTGGCGCGAGGGTATAAAAGAAACCCGCAGAGTTTTGAAGTCCGGAGGTTCTGTGGTGATTTCAACTCCCAACAAACTTTCTTATTTTAATGTTCTATGCCATATTAAAATATTATTGAGAAACGAGCCCCTTGACGGAGATCATATAAAAGAATTTTCCCGAAGGGAGCTTGTGCGGCTACTTGATGGATATTTGTCCGTTGAGAAGTATGATTACGTAAACTATTTTCCTTTAGTGGTGCCGGCTTTTGCGGAAAAGAGATTAAAATTTGAAGGCGTGAAAAAATTCATTCAGGCGCTCGAAAGAATTTTGTCTCGTATATTTATAATTAAGGAACTTGGATTGGTAATCTTTATTAAGGCGAAAAAAAGATAATGGGACTTATAATAAAAAGAGTAGCCGATTTCATTATTTCTTTGATAGCGCTGGTTGTTACCAGCCCCGTTTTTCTGGGTTTAGCTATCCTGATAAAACTGGATTCAAAGGGGTCGGTATTTTTTGTGCAGGAAAGGGTGGGCAAAAACGGTAAGCCTTTCCTGTTTTTGAAATTTAGAACAATGGTGAACGACGCAGAAAAGATGGGCTTAAAGGAGGGAGCATCTAAGAATGACCCCCGCATTACAAAACTGGGTGGATTTTTAAGAGAATGGACGATTGATGAGATGCCCCAATTTATAAATGTATTAAAGGGCGATATGAGCCTGGTCGGTCCAAGACCCCTTTCTGCTTATAACATGGGTAGTACTCCAGAAATGAAAAAAAAGTGGGAAAAAAGAATTTCAGTGAAGCCTGGATTGGTAAGCATTGTTGACGTGAAGGGAAGGAATTTAGTGCCCTGGGAAAAACGTTTTGAGTATGACATGTGGTATATTAATAACTGGTCTTTATGGCTGGACTTAAAGATTTTGGTTACAGGTTTTTTTGCGGTTCTTTCCAGAAAAGGGGTTTATGGAAAAGAAGGGATTAACAAACCAAATAATTAAATCTTAACAAACATGATAGTCACAATACATCAGCCAGAATATTTGCCATATATTGGGTTTTTTCAAAGACTTGCAAGGGCGGATGTTTTTGTTATCCTTGACGATGTTGGATATCAGAAAAACGGATTTATAAACAGAAATAAAATTAAAACGGAAAGAGGTGAAAAATGGATTACAGTTCCTGTTATCGGCAGATCTCCAAATCTTAAAATAAACGAAGTTTTAATTGATAATTCTAAAAACTGGGGAGCTTCCCAGTGGGGAAGCATCGTATCTGTTTATTCAGGGGCGCCGCATTTTAAGGAATATTCAGGTTTTTTTAAGAAAACTTTCGAAAAAAAATGGGAAAAAATATGCGACCTCGATATTTATTTAATCGAAAATATAAGTAAATTCTTGGATTTCAGTTTTAAAATAATAAAATCATCTGACCTAAAATCTAAAGGAAGGGGGACAGAGCGGCTTATTGGTATTTGCAAAGAACTGGAAGCAGATAATTATTTATCGGGGCCGGGAACCGATAAGGGTCATAAAGTAGAAAAGGAAATATTTGAGAAGGAAGGGATAGGCGTTGAAATAAAGGGCTTTTCGAATCCAAAATATTCTCAAGAGTTTAAAGAGCAAGGATTTTTACCATACATGTCGGTAATCGATTTATTATTTAATGAGGGTGAAAATAGTGTTAGAATAATTAAAGAAGTATAAAAAATGAGCAAAGTTTTAGTAATAGCTCCGCATCCTGATGACGAAGTCTTAGGGTGCGGGGGAACAATTAAAAAGCGTATAAAATCAGGAGACGAGGTTTATCTTTGCGTGGTTACGAAGCCGGTTGTTCCGGATTGGTCGGAAGAATATATTAAAAACAAGGACGAAGAAATAAAAATTTCTAATAAGTTTTTCGGCTTTAAAAAAACATTTTTTTTAGATCTGCCGGCCATCAGATTAGACACATTTCCCCAAAAGGATTTAAACGACAGACTTGAAAAGGTTTGCAGGGAGATAAATCCGGAAGAGCTTTATATTCCATTTTTCGGGGATATCAACCGCGACCATCAAATAGTTTCAAGGGCGGCTATTATAGCATCAAGGCCGGCTCCAGGATTTGTAATAAAAAAAGTTTTAGCCTACGAGGTCTCACCTTCAACAGAACAAGGTATGCTAACCCCTGGAAAACCAGAAGACGTTTTTGTACCGAACTATTATGAAGATATTTCTGATCATCTTGAAGAAAAGAAAAAAGCAATGGAATTTTATAAATCAGAACTTAAAGAGTTTCCACACCCAAGATCGTTGAAGGGTATAGAAGTCTTGGCCCAAAAAAGAGGCACAGAATGCGGGTTTATGGCGGCTGAAGCATTTGTATTATTAAGGGAAATAAAACCATAAAATGACAGACAGATTTAAAAATTGGAAAAAACCAATTATAAAAGAAATGAAGCCGACTAAGTACGGATGGTTAGTTCAGCATGTAAAAAATTTAGACTTAGGATATAAAACTGATATCGGAGCATTTACTTATATTAATGCTCAAAATGGGGTGGTTATAGAGGACTATGTCCAGATAGGATCTCATTGTTCAATATATTCTTTTTCATCTATTGGCGAAAAAAATGGCAAAGTACTTTTAAAGAAAAATTGTAAAATAGGAGCTCATTCTACGGTTATGCCTGGGGTTACAATTGGTGAAAATTCAATTATTGGAGCACACAGTTTTGTAAAAAACAACATTCCAGACAACATTTTGGCTTATGGAGTCCCCGCGAAAATAATAAAAAAAATATAAAAATGAAAATACCACTTTCTTCAGCAGACATTACGCAAAAAGAAATAAACGAGGTTTTAAAAGTTTTAAAGACAAAATGGCTGTCTTTAGGTCCAAAATTAAAAGAGTTTGAAGTTATATCTGCCAAAGTTGCCGGCGTAAAATATGCCATTGCGGTAAATTCGGGGACTAGTGCATTACACCTGATAATTAGAGCTTTGGGCATTGGCGAAGGAGACGAGGTAATAACGACTCCTTTCTCTTTTATATCGTCTTCAAATTGTATTTTGTACGAAAAAGCAAAGCCAGTTTACGTTGATGTCGATGAAAAAACTTTCAATATCGACGTTTCAAAAATAGAAGGAAAAATTACAAATAAAACCAAAGCCATTTTAGCTGTTGATATTTTTTCCCATCCCGCCGATTGGGATGAATTGAAAAAAATTGCTAAAAAACACAAACTATTTTTAATAGAAGACTCAGCAGAGGCGTTAGGGTCAGAATATAAGGGGAAAAAGTGCGGAAGTTTTGGAGATGCGGCAATTTTTGCTTTTTATCCTAATAAGCAACTTACAACGGGAGAGGGTGGGGTTATTTTAACAAATAATAAAAAAATTGCCGATTTTTGCCAGAGTTCTGCAAATCAAGGGAGAGAAGTTAAAAACGGTAAATGGTTAGAACACATAAGACTGGGTTATAACTATAGGTTAGATGAAATGAGTTGCGCCTTGGGCCTAGTTCAAATGCAGAGGGCGGATGAAATTATAAAAAAAAGGAGGAGGGGTGCGGGGCTATATAATAGTAAGTTGAAAAAAATTGAAGAGTTAGAAATTCCATATGTTGCTAGGGATTGTCTTTTGAGTTGGTTTGTTTATACAGTAAAATTGTCAGAAAATCTTGCAGGGAAAAAAAGGGCCATAATTATAAACGAAATGGGGAAAAGGGGTATTAGCTGTAGAGATTATTTCCAGCCGATTCATCTCCAGCCATTTTATAGGGAGAAGTTTGGTTATAAGGCCGGAGATTATCCTGTTTGCGAAAGTATAAGTAAAAGAACTCTGGCCCTGCCGTTTTTTAGCGACCTAAAAGAAAAGGAAATAGATTTTGTAGTAAAAAATTTAGGGGATGTTATAAATAATATTGGTAGTGCTTTTATCAGAAGGTAAAAATTTCTATTTAACTTCGGTCTGTGATATTATAAAAACCGATTATGAAATTTCAGAAACATAAAAGAACAATATTTTTATTAGGAGTTTTAATTTTTCTTTTTTTTAGTGCGCAACCAGTGAGCGCTGTTGGTTTATTTGATCTCAAGACTTTTAATGTTGATAAAAATTTTGATGCGTCGGCCAGAACACAAATAACGGCTACACTTATAAAGACAACCAATAACCTATATTTTTATATTGAAAAAACCTGGTGGGACTCTCAGCTCCTGGCAAAACAGAACGAAATTCTAAATGATTTGGACGGCCTATCATCTGAATTCGATAACAAAATTTACCCAACACTTACCTCTATGTTTGGGAACGAACGAAAGCCCGGTGTTGATGGAGATAATAGGATAACAGTTTTATTTGAAGCAATGAATAGTAATGAAGGAGGATATTTCAGGGAAGCAGATGGATATATAAAGTTGCAGGTACCCACCTCTAACGAGAAAGAGATGGTCTATTTATCCTTGGATCGTGTTGATGATCCGAGGGTAAAGATTGTTTTGGCTCATGAATTTCTACACCTGATAACATTCAACCAAAAAAATAAAATTTTAGGTGTTGAGGAGGATGTTTGGCTAAACGAAGCAAGGGCTGATTATACCTCTACTATTTTAGGTTACGATTCTAATTATGAGGGCAGTAATTTACGACAAAGAGTTTACGATTTTATAGCGAACCCGTCTGATGCTATAACTGAGTGGACCGGCACAAAGTATGATTATGCTAGCGCCAGTCTATTTATGCACTATTTGGTAGACCATTATGGTGTCGGAATTTTAATTGATTCCTTAAAATCAAAATATGCGGGTGTAGGCGGTATAAATTATGCGTTGCAAAAAGCCGGTTCAGAGGATACGTTCGAAGACATTTTTACTGACTGGACTATTGCGGTTATTTTAAATAATTGTTCTGCCAGCCAAAAATATTGTTATCTTAACCAAAATCTCAAGAATTTCAAATTGTCGCCGGCTCTCAATTTTTTACCATTAACGGGAAACGTTTCCTTATCCGTCACAAATGTTACGAAAAACTGGACAGGAAATTGGCTAAAGTTTATAGGCGGAAATGGGGGTCTAAAGCTGGACTTCTCGAGTCTGAGGGGACTTAATTTCATAGTCCCCTATATAGTCGAAGATTCTGCCGGCACTCGGAAAGTTGAATTTTTGGAACTGGATAAGGATGAAAAAGGACAGATAAATATAAAAAACTTCGGATCAGATTATAAATCTCTTATAATTATTCCATCTCTGCAGTCTGGCATGTTGTCTACAGACGGACTTGAGCCGACCTACCCTTATACATATGCCATCTCGGTTGTTGGGGCCGGTTCTGTTGGCGATCAGAGTAGAATACAGGAACTTTTAGACCAAATAGCGTATCTAAGAGCAGAAATTGCTAAAATTTTGGCGCAGGATAATTCGGGCAATGGTACTTTTTGCACCCGGATAGATGTTAATCTTTATTTTGGGATGAAAAATAATAATAATGTGAAATGTTTGCAGGAGTTTTTAAAAAACCAAGGGTCCGACATCTATCCGGAAGGTCTTGTAACGGGTAATTTTGCCAACCTAACAAGGGCTGCGGTAATGAGATTCCAGGAAAAGTACGCCCCTGATATTTTGTTTCCACTTGGTCTTTCGAGCGCAACCGGATATGTGGGACCAAGCACGCGGGTGAAAATAAATAGTATTTTTTCAGAAATGCAATAAACCAATAACAGATAATTAATTTATGAAAATAAAAGAGATATTACCAGGGGTCGAGGAAAATATTCCACTGGCAAACCATACCACCTATAAAATTGGCGGCCCGGCCAAATATTTTTTTATTGCAAAAACAGAGAATCAGCTGATAAACGCATTGGCAGTGGCCCGAAAAATCAATATTCCAATTTTTATTTTAGGAGGAGGAAGTAACGTTTTAGTTTCCGATAAGGGGTTTAATGGTTTGGTGGTGCAGATTAAGATTTCTCATATTGAAATTGGAAAATCGGGCGTAATCAAGGCAGGCGCAGGAGTGGTTCTTAACAATCTTGTGCATCTTACAACCAACGAGGGGCTTTCCGGCTTGGAATGGGCTGCTGGAATTCCCGGAATAACTTTGGGTGGGGCGATATACGGACACGCGCAAGCCTTTGGAGCAAAAATATCAGATTTAATAGAAAAAGTTTTGGTAGTCGATATTAAAAATTTAGAAATAAAAGAGCTCTCAAAAGAGCAGTGCAAATTTTCTCTAAAAAATAGTATTTTTAAAAAAAATAAAAATTTGGTTATTGTGTCAGCTATTCTGAAACTTCAGAAAAAAAATGTCAGCGAAATAAAAGACAAAATTAAAGAATTTTTAAATTACAGAAAGACAAACCATCCTTTGAATTTTCCGTCAGCGGGGTCTGTTTTTGTAAATCCTGAAGCAAAAATTAAAAACAAAAAACTATTATTAGAGTTTCCGGAATTAAAAGAATATAATGACAGTGGGGTTCTGCGTGCAGGCTATTTAATTGCGAAAGCTGGCCTGGCTGGGAAAAAAATTGGCGATGCCCAAATTTCAGAAAAACATTGTAATTTTATAATCAATCTTGGCGGACGGCCCGGGGTACCCTCTGGGTCACACCCAGCAGAAGATGTTTTATCTTTAATAAATTTAATAAAAAATAAAGTAAATAAAAAATTCGGCATAAAGTTGGAACCGGAAGTGCAATTCGTTGGTTTTAAGTAGAATGTTTTAATATTAATTTGTAACACATAACCCATGAGAATAATTATAAAAACAAAGAATCTGGAATTAACAAAAGATTTGAAAAGAGCCGTTGAGGAAAAAATTGGGTCGCTTAAAAAATTTGTCGATATTTTAAAGGATGACACTCCTGTCGGTAAAAAAACATTGGCTGAGGTTTTTGTTGAACTGGAAAAAGAAACTACTCATCATAAAAAAGGAAATATTTTTTTAGCCAAGGTTCAGATCAATCTTCCCGGCAAAAGTATTATGGCTCAATCAAGAGAAGAAGATTCTGGGAGGGCTATTATTGAAGTGCGCGAGGAACTAAGAAAAGAGGTGGAAAAGTATAAATCCAAAAAAACAGAAGGGCGCATAAGAAAACAAAGAAAGACAAAAAGCAATCTTTTATGACACCTGCAAAAATGTTTTTTACAAAAGGCGTTGGCGTTGCTAAACAACAACTAATGTCTTTTGAGATGGCGTTAAGGAATGCGGGGATTGAAAAATTTAATCTTGTTACGGTATCCAGTATTTTACCACCTGGGTGCCAAAGAGTCACAAAAGAGAAGGGGTTAGAATTACTCAAGCCCGGCGAAGTAGTTTTTTGCGTTATGGCAAGGAACAATACTAATGAGCCAAACAGATTAATTGCAGCATCAATAGGGTGTGCCGTTCCGGTTGATCGCGACCAGCAATATGGCTATTTGTCCGAGCATCATCCTTATGGCGAAACAGACGAAAAAACAGCAGATTACGCAGAAGACTTGGCAGCTACAATGTTAGCAACAACTTTGGGCGTTGATTTTAACCCCGATACCGCATGGGATGAAAGGGAAAAAGTTTATAAGCTTTCAGGAAAAATTGTTACAACAACAAACGTTACTCAATCAGCCCAGGGAAACAAAGACGGCTTGTGGACAACAGTGCTTGCAGCCGCCATTTTTGTTCCGTAAGTTTGTAAAAGATACACCGTAGCAGGTGTTTTTTGTTTACCCCGTTAGAAATTTTAAATGGGTTTTTTAATATTTTTATTCGTAATTTTACATAGTTTTTAATCTCTAATGGGGTTTACAAAAGGAGCTAAAAAAGATATAAACAAGGTATTATACTATATGTCAATTTTGTCTAAAATTTTTGGGGACTCCAACGAAAAATTTATTAAGGGGCTTGACCCTGTTGTAAAGAAAATAAATTCTTTTGAGCCGGATTTCGAAAAATTAACCGCAGAACAGTTAAAGGAAAAAACAAAAGAGTTTAAGGAGCGGCTAAAAAAAGGCCAAGCTCTGGATGATATAATGCCGGAGGCTTTTGCGCTGGTGCGCGAAGCTTCAAAAAGAACCCTAAACCAGCGCCATTTTGATGTGCAGATGATTGGCGGAATTGTTCTTCATCAGGGCAAGATTACAGAAATGAAGACAGGAGAAGGAAAAACTTTATCAGCAACGCTTCCCGCTTATTTAAATGCGTTAGAGGGGAAAGGGGTTCATATTATCACGGTAAACGATTATTTGGCTAAAAGAGATATGGTTTGGATGGGGCAAATTTATGATGCGCTTGGCTTAACTACGGGTTGTATTGTTAATGAATCAGGATATGTTTACGACAGGGATTTTAAAAATAGCGCAGAGGACGCGGAGAGGGATACGCTGGGCAGTTTCAAAGTAATCCAGGATTATTTAAAGCCATGTTCAAGAAAAGATGCATATTCAGCCGATATCACATATGGCACAAATAATGAATTTGGTTTTGATTACCTAAGGGACAATATGGTTTATTCTGCAGAGCAAGAAGTGCAGAGGGGTTTTAATTTTGCTATTGTTGACGAAGTAGATTCAATTTTAATTGACGAAGCAAGAGTTCCCCTGATTATTTCCGGAGAGGCGGAAGATATTGCAGAAAAATACTACAGGTTTGCAAAAGTAATAAATCCCTTGCAGAGAGATTCAGACTACGAGATTGATGAAAAAACAAAAACAGTTACCTTTACGGACCAAGGACAGAACAAAATTGTAAAAAGTTTAGGGTCTGACCCATGGTTGGAAAATGATGTTATAACAACTCATCAATTAGAATCCGCGCTGAAGGCCAAAGCGCTGTTCTTAAAAGATCGAGATTATACCGTGAAGAACGGAGAGATTTTAATTATAGATGAATTTACGGGCAGAATTTTACCTGGCCGACGCTGGTCTGCAGGGTTGCACCAGGCAGTAGAAGCCAAAGAGGGCGTTAATGTAAAGCCGGAATCTGTAACTGTGGCGACTATAACCTTCCAAAATTATTTTAGAATGTACAAGAAAATCTCGGGCATGACAGGAACCGCCCTGACTTCCGCCGAAGAATTTGATAAAGTTTATAAACTGGAAGCAGTTGCCGTTCCACCAAATAAACCATTAGCAAGACAAGATTATGCAGATAAGGTTTTTAAAACAGAGAATGGAAAATTTACTGCAATAATCAGAGAAATTGAGGAACTTAATAAAAAAGGCCAACCTATTTTGGTGGGGACAAAATCTGTTGAAAGGAATGAATATTTGGGTAAATTACTTGAAACAAAAGGAATCCCTCATAATATTTTGAACGCCAAAAACCACGAAAGAGAAGGAGAAATCGTCGCACAGGCCGGGAGACGCGGATCCGTTACGATTGCCACAAATATGGCAGGCAGAGGGGTGGATATTGTTTTAGGAGGTAATCCGTCTACAAAAGAAGAAGCGGGAGAAGTGAAAAATGTCGGAGGTCTGCATGTAATTGGAACGGAACGGCACGACGCCAGAAGAATTGATAATCAATTAAGAGGAAGATCCGGTAGACAGGGAGACCCCGGATCTACACAATTTTTTGTTTCTTTAGAGGACGATTTAATGCGTATTTTCGGCGGAGACAAAATAAAATCTTTGATGGACGTTTTAAAAGTTCCCGAAGATGAACCCATACAAGCAGGTATGATTTCTGGAGCAATTGAATCTGCTCAGCAAAAAATTGAAGGGTTTAATTTTGATGCCAGAAAACATTTATTGGAGTACGACGACGTTTTAAATAAACATAGAGAAATAATTTATAAGAAGAGGAAGGAATTTTTGATTAGCCAGGACTTGAGAGAAAAAATTATAGAAATATTGCAAAAGGCCGAGTTTACAGAAGAAGATTTTAACAGAAAAGAAAAAGAAGTGGGGCAGGAAAATATGAAACAATTGGAACGAACCGTCTGTCTGCGTGTTTTAGATATGCTTTGGCAAGAGCACTTATCTTATATGGATCACATAAGAGACTCCGTGCGTTTACGCGCGTATGGCGGACGCGACCCCTTAGTGGAGTATAAAAATGAAGGTCACCGGGCATTTGGCCAATTACTGGCAATAATTGATGCTAATATTGCGGAAAATATTTTAAAGGCGGGATTACCCTCTCAACAGAAAAACCCAGGAGGTACACCACCAAAATCACATGCAGTAGAATCTAGTAAAAAACAACCAGGGCGGAATGACCCATGCCCTTGCGGAGCCAAACATCCAGATGGTCGTCCAATAAAATATAAACATTGTCATGGAAGATAAAAGAGAGAAAATTTTAAAAGAAATAAAGGAAGAGGTAATCAACTTAAAAGAATCTCCGCTTTATAAAATAAGAATAAAAAACAAAGTTTTTCCCGTTATCGGAGAAGGAAACCATTATGCCAAGATAATGTTTATCGGCGAAGCCCCGGGAAAAAACGAAGCCGAAACCGGTAGGCCATTTTGCGGAGCAGCAGGCCGTGTTCTTTCAGAAATGTTAGACTCTATAGGGTTAGAGCGAAAGGACGTTTATGTAACAAATATAGTAAAAGACAGGCCTCCGGAGAATAGAGATCCTTTACCGGAAGAAATAAAAATTTACGCTCCATTTTTGGACAAGCAGATAGAGGCTATAAAACCGGAAATAATAGCTACACTTGGAAGGTTTTCAATGGCTTATGTTATGCAAAAATTCGGCTTACAAAACGAGCTAAAATCGATAAGCCAGATACATGGAAAGGTATTTGAATCGAAATGGTCTTTCGGAAACATAAAAATAATTCCGCTATACCATCCTGCTGCGACTTTGTACCAAAATAGTTTGAGGGAAGATTTGTCTAAAGATTTTAAAACCATAAAAAGTTTAATATAAAAGAGTTGTAAGGAATATGGCAGTAATAAAAAAGAAAATTTGGCCGGAATATTTCAATCTTGTGAGTTCTGGAAAAAAGAAATTTGAATTAAGGGTAAATGATTTTGAGATAAACGAAGGGGATACGCTAATTTTAGAGGAGTGGGACCCGAAAACAAAAAATTATACCGGAAGAAAAACTAAAAAGAGAGCCGGATTTATTTTAAAATTTAGAATTGATGACTTTGGCCAAGCAGATTTAATAAAAGAAAAAGGAATTCAAGTTATATCATTAGAGTAGGGTTATTATGAAGATTAAAACAGTAATACTTTTTATTTTATTAATAACGGCTTTTAGCGCGGGGATTTTTTTCAAAGATGATGCAATAAAACTATTTAATAGTATAAATAAAAAAGTACAAGATTTTCAAAAAACAAACATAGGGTCTGTTCTTTCGGAAGCAGGGAAAGAGATTTTTATTCCGGCCCCCCTAAAGGTTGAAAGATCCGAGACGAAGGTTGTTTTATTGAAAAGTAAAATTATTCAGGAAACAAACTTACAAAGGCAGAAAGACGGAAATCTTCCAGCGCTAAAGGAAAATTCTTTGCTTGACGATGCTGCCGCCGCTAAAGCAAACGATATGTTTGTAAAACAGTACTTTGAGCACATTTCGCCGTCTGGAGTTGGGCCGGGACAGCTTGTTAAAACTTATGGATACGATTATATTACTGCGGGAGAAAACCTGATTTTGGGAAATTTTTCATCTGAAAAAGAGGTTGTAGATGATTGGATGGCAAGCCCCGGACATAGAGCAAATATTTTAAATGGAAGATTTACGGAAATTGGTGTTGCTGTAGTTAAGGGAATCTACGAGGGAGAAACCGTTTGGATAGGTGTACAAGAATTTGGACTTCCATTGTCTACTTGTGAAGAGCCAAATGTCGCGCTTAAATTACAGCTTGATTCATATAAAATACAGCTAGATTTATTTTCGGCACAAATAGAAAACAAAAAAAGCGAAATTAACAATACGAGTCGCAATTCTCCGAATTACAATCAAATGGTTGATGAATACAACCAGCTTGTTGGGCAATATAATTCCTTAGCAGAAACGACGAAACAATCTATTGCAAGTTATAACAACCAAGTTAATATTTTTAATAATTGCGTAGCAGGAAAATAAAATGGAGAAGGAAGTTTTTCAAGGAGTAAAAAAAAAGGTTGAGAAAATTATGGGGGGCATAAATTCCTGCCACGAATTAGAGCACACGGAAAGGGTTTATAAATTAGCAATGCGTATTGGGGAAAAAGAAAATGCTGATTTAGAAATTTTGAGGTTCGCCGCGATTTTGCATGATATTGCAAGAAAAGAAGAAGATGAATCAAACGGTAAAATTGATCATGCAAAAAGAGGGGCAATTTTAGCAAAGGAAATTTTGGAAAAATACGGCCTGCCGGAAGAAAAGATACAAAAAATTGCTCACTGTATAGAAACTCACAGATATAGAAAAAGTAAAACCCCGGAGACAAAAGAAGCTAAAATTTTATATGATGCGGATAAATTGGACGCAATCGGTGCGATTGGGATAGGCCGGGCGTTTTCTTTTGCCGGCCACTTGGGTGCGAAGGTTCACGATAAAAATGTTGATATAGAAAAAACAAAAGAGTATTCAGTTGACGATTCGGCATATAGGGAATATTTAGTCAAATTAAAAAATATAAAAGATAAAATGATTACTGATGAAGGCAAAAGGATTGCGAACGAGCGTCACAACTTCATGGAACGATTTTTTAACAGATTAAATAAAGAAGTAGACGGAGAACTATAATACGAAGCTTATGAGTGTTTTTTGTGTATAATGATAATTAAAAAATCGGCTGAGGAGCCGATTTTTCGTTGACAATAATATAAATATCATTAGTATTAAACTGGCGTCTTTGATAATTGGCATATTGTTCTAAACCACAGGAGAAGGAGAACCAAAACATGTACGCAAAGTTTTTAGGATTTGATCTAAGCACAACCGCGTTGTCTTGCGGAGTAAGATCTGTTGACGGCAAAGAAGATTTTGTCAGCATCCCTATGCGAGGGAAGACGACATGGCGTGGCCAGCCCGCTCACGACCTGGATTTTGTTCCGGGCATGATTCTAGAGGCGTTAAACAAGCTTGAAGCGATGGGTTGGAGTTTTGCAAGCACAGATGGCGCTTTGTCGTTTTCTGTACGGCAACACGATATGGTGTTGTTGGATTCTGACAACGAGTTGCTTTTACCAGCTTTAAGCTGGCAGTGCAACGTAGCGAAGGCAGAAACAAAAAGATTGAACTCAATGTCGGAAGTTGTTGACGCTGTCGGCAAAGTCGAACCACGGTTCATTCTACCAAAACTCATATGGGTTCTGCGCAAAGATCGTGATATCGCCAAAAGAGTCGCGAGAGTGATGACGACCGGCGACTATATTTCGGCATGTCTTACCGGCCGTTTCACGTTGAGCACTTCTGACGGCTTGAGCAATGGACTGCTTAGCCAAAAAGATAAGCGGGTTCCGATAAAGGCTCTTGCCGGTACTTACAACCTGGCCGTGGATGGTCAGAAGGCATTTTGGGCTTTATTTCCTCCGCCAATTCAAAGCGGCAAATCCGTCGGACGCGTTTCTAATGGTCTGCACCCAGCTGAAGAACGTCAAGCAGAAGAATGGTTGAAGATTGGCATCAAGCTTGCCGGTTGGCAGGTTATTTCGTCTCTCGGCGACAATCATGCCGGCGGAGTTGGCTGCGGATTAGCAGACGACAAAACCATTGTTGTCTCAGCCGGAAGCAGTGGTACGGTCATTCGCAAGTGCAAGCCGGGTTCGAAGCTTGCCGGAAACGCGGCATGCTTTGAATACTATAATGACCGGCTTCTGTTGATGATGCTGGCAGATTGCGCGACATGGTACGGCCAATTTGCATCATGGTATTCCAACAACCTTGCTATAGCAGAATTAGACCAACTGGCAATGTTTATGACTCCGGGCGGATTGCAATTCTGGCCAGCGAAAAAGCGGAAAAGTATCTTGAAGAGTACCCGCCGACGCCAGGACTTTATAGCAGACGCCCAGTTTTCAATTGCCATCGAGCTTCTTTTACTGGTGAGAGCCATGCTAAAAGAAGTTAGGGGCAAGATTGATAATTTTGTCCTGACGGGTGGTCTGTCTCGTTCGGTATTTTTCCGGCGGGTTATGAGTGTTGGGCTCGGCTTGCTTAAGTGTGACGCAGATATATTTGTAAGTAACCGCTCGGGCCCATTTGCAAGCCAGGCGGCAACGTTGGGGGCTATGATAAACGCGATGGTGGGGTCCGGCGCCTACGAAGGTTTACTCCCCGCAATTTCGGCTTTGTGTCCTCAGAGACCTATTCTGGATGAGGACTTCTCTTCACTGGCGCTTCGTGCTGTAATCAGAAGAGCCCTCCGGGAGAATTAGCAGAAATCAAGCCCGTCGAAAATCGCGTACGCGATTCTTGACGGGCATTTTTATTGCCATAAGCATTTTTAAATTGTAGTATTATAAATATAAAGTATGAAAATTGCGATTGTTTCGGATACGCACGGAAACGTGGCAAATTTTAAAAAAGCCGTTAATTGGTTGAATAAGGAAAATATTCAGACTATTTTGCATTGCGGAGATATTGGAGATCCAATAAGCTTAAAGGAATCACTGGAAGATTTTAAAGGAAAATTTTTTGGTGTTTTTGGAAATATGGATAGAGATTTTAAAATTTTAGTTGACGAATATAACGAAATTCCGAACGCGGAAATCAGGGATGATATTTTTGAAATTGAAATTAATGGGAAAAAAATCTCATTTACTCACTTCCCTGATTCTGCAAAAAAACTGGCGCAGTCGGGAAAATATAATGTAGTTTTTTATGGGCATACTCATCGTCCGTGGGACGAAAAGATACCCGCCCAAAGCCCTTCGGGCAATGAGGCGGGCAGGGGTGAATGTCACATGATAAATCCGGGCGAACTTGCCGGACAATTTTATAAACCCACTTTTGCTATTTATGATACAGCCACAGGAGGCCTGGAACTGAAAATTTTAGAGAAGATATAATCTTGAATAACTCAACGCTGTTGAGTTATTCAAGAAAAACCGCCGGTAAAGCGGTTTTTAAGCAAATGGTTGACTATTTTAAGCTGGGGAGTTATACTAATTCTATAATTTCAATACGCTCAATACTCAAAAATGGCGCAGAAATATTATATTTTTATTGGGGTCGTCGTCCTTGCTTTAGTAGCCGGGATTTTTTCATATCCAAATTATTTTGATAAAGGGGTAGACTTTCTAAACAGTAAGTTTTCTTGGACGATTCCTCATTTCCCGGAAAAATCATATATACTCGGATTAGATTTACAAGGGGGAGTAAGCTTGGTTTATCAGGCTGATTTAAGCGAAGTTACAGATCCTACCGGGGCCATGTCGGGGTTGCGAGATGTCATAGAAAGAAGAGTTAATATGTTTGGGGTTTCAGAGCCGGTTGTTCAAATTCAAGGAGAAGACAGGCTACTTGTCGAATTGCCTGGAGTTACCGATGTCCAGCAGGCAATTCAAATGATAGGGCAGACGCCATATTTAGAGTTTGATGAGCAAAGAACAGAAGAAGAATCACAGCCGATTTTAGATAAAATAAAAGAGCTACAAGCCGCTCAGGAAAAAGGAGAGGATATTACAAAAATTGATAATTGGCAGTTGGCTTTGCAGAATCCTTATTTCAAACCAACAGATTTAACCGGAAAATATTTACAAAAAGCAACCGTTATTTTTGATCCGACAACATATAAGCCCCAGATTCAACTGAAGTTTAATTCAGACGGCGATAAAATTTTTGAAGACATTACGGGTAGAAATATCGGAAAACCGCTGGCTATATTTTTAGACGGGTCTTCTATTATTGATACAACCGGGGACGGAAAAATTGATGCTCAGGATATGTACGCTCCAACTGTGCAGAATAAAATTTCAGGGGGGGAGGCAGTTATTACCGGAGATATGTCAACACAAATCGCAAACTCAATTGCCAGCCGTTTAAATTCAGGAGCCTTGCCTGTTAAAATAGGGTCTCCTATTTCCCAGGAAACAGTGGGCCCAACTTTAGGGTCTGTATCCCTTCAAAAATCGCTTGTGGCGGGTTTGTACGGTCTTTTGGCGGTAGTTGTTTTCATGGTGGTTATATACCGACTTCCGGGGCTTCTCGCTTCTGTAGCACTTGTAGCGTACGTAGCTATAGTTCTTGCTCTGTTTAAACTAATTCCCGTAACACTAACACTGGCCGGTATCGGCGGATTTGTTTTATCTATTGGTATGGCAGTTGATGCCAATATTCTTATCTTTGCCAGAATGAAAGAAGAAATAAAATCAGGAAAAAGCCTGTCTCAAGCAATCGACGAAGGTTTTAAAAGAGCTTGGCCGTCAATTAGAGACAGCAACTTTAACTCACTGATTGTTTGTGCAATTCTGTTTTTTGTAGCAACATCTTTTATTAAAGGGTTTGCCTTCACTTTGGCGCTAGGTATTATTGTCAGCATATTTTCAGCAATATTTATAACAAGAATACTTTTAATGGTTTTTGTCGGCAGATGGGCCGAAAAAGCCAAATGGCTTCTGTAAAAATATGCAGTTTAACTTTACTAGATATTCAACAGTATATTACATTTTTTCCGGTATTTTAGTTATTGCTACGATTACTTCTTTGTTTATGTTTGGGTTGAAGTTTGGAATTGAATTTGTGGGAGGAAGTAATATGGAAGTTCAGTTTACCAACCAGAGACCTTCAAACGAGGAAATAAATAACACGCTTGGCGAGTTCAATTTAGGAGAGGTAACCATTCAACCGATTTCGTCTAACGGAGCCATATTAAAATTTAAGGGGGTAGACGAGGCAACACATCAACAAATTCTTTCTAAGCTAGATAAATCAACTCCCGTTACAGAAAAGAGTTTTCAGTACATCGGGCCGTCTGTTGGACAAGAACTCAGAAATAAAACGGAGCTAGCTATTGTTTTAGCGCTACTGGCGATAACGCTTTATATTGCTTTCGCTTTTAGAAAGGTTTCCAGACCAGTGGCATCATGGAAATATGGGATTACCTCTTTAATTGCCCTGTTCCACGATGTTTTAATTCCTATCGGAGTGTTCTCTGTTTTGGGATATTTTTATAATGTTGAAATAACAATTCCTATTATTGCCGCCCTTCTAACAGTTCTTGGTTTTTCGGTGCACGACACAATAGTTATTTTCGACAGGATAAGGGAAAATATTTTCAGAAGAGGAATGGGTGACTTTGAGGCAACGGTTAACGAGAGTTTAAACCAAACAGTAGGGAGGTCTTTAAGCACTGTATTCAGCACACTGATTGTTCTTATAGCAATATTCTTTTTTGGAGGGGAAACCTTGAGGTATTTCTCGCTAGCCTTGATTATCGGTATAACTTCCGGAGCATATTCCTCAATCTTTCTGGCAAGCCCGCTATTAGTTACGTGGTATAAAAAGAGCTTTAAAAAGGCGTAACGCCCATTATCTGCTCTGGGTATTGACATATAAAAACCCATATGGTAGACTAATTAAATCAAAGTATATCGCATAAATTAGAATTATGGACAAAGCTAATTATAAACAAATATACCAGAAGTTTACCAAGGGGATTAGCCCAAAGACCAAAGACATATTTGATCGCAGATTTGGTGTAAAAACCGGCGAACCTGAGACCTTGGAAGCCATTGGGAAAACACTGGGTATAACCAGAGAAAGAGTCCGCCAGATAGAGGAGGCTGGTTTTAACTTTGTTAAAAAAAACAACAAGGAATCCTTGGACGGTATTTTTGTTCAATTTGCCAATTACTTTAAAGACCAGGGAGGCTTTAAGAAAGAAGAGAAAATTTTGGAAGAGATTGGCGGGAAGGCTCAAAAACCTTACGTTTTATTTTTGCTGACAATAGGGGAGCAGTTTTCTAAGGTTTGCGAGAAAAAAGATTATAATTACTTCTGGTCAAATTTACCGAATGCGCAAGAAACAATTAAAGGAACCCTAAGTTCCTTGGTTTCTCAAATGCAAAAAATAGGCAAGCCAATTTCACAAAAAGATTTCTATGTCCAGGTTGCATCAACCCAGGGGCTTTCTGAAACGGCGGCCGCGTCTTATCTTGAAATATCAAAAAAAATCAAACCGAACAACGACGGTCAGTTAGGTCTTATAGAATGGCCGGAAATAAAGCCAAGAGGAGTAAAAGACAGGGCATTCCTAATCTTCAAGAAACATGGCAAACCTTTGCATTTTACGGAAGTTGCCACAATGATAGATAAATCAAGCTATAATCTTCCCAACAAGAAAACCTATCCGCAGACAGTTCACAACGAACTTATAAAAGATTCAAGGTTTGTGCTGGTGGGTCGTGGAACTTATGCTTTGGCCGAATGGGGTTATGTTCCCGGGACAATAAGAGATATAATTACCAAAATAATGAAAGACAAAAACGAGCCGATACATAAAGAGGAGCTCGTAAAGCAGGTTCTTGGCCAAAGATTTGTTGCTAAGAATACTGTACTGATGAATCTGAATAACAAAAAGCATTTTACTAAAGATTCTTCTGATAAGTATTTTCTAAGAAAAACCCAAATCGCTTAAGACAAAAAATCCCGCGCTCGCGGGATTTTTTGTTACTTTAGTTTTTATATATTTTTAGAATTGATACCAAATAAAAAGAGCAGTTGTCATACAACTACTCTTGTAATTTAGGCAACCCGCCAATGCAGAGTTTTTCCTGCCCGGAAGATTGCAATTCCTTCATACTCTTCCGGAACGGTCCAGTCCTCTTTGACCAGGTTAATCGTTCCGGTGTTTTGAGGCAGACTATAAAAGTTTGCGCCAAACTTGGAAACAAAGCATCCTAGCTTGTCCAGTACGTTGCATTTCTCAAAGATTTGGGTAAGCAACGGAAGCGCGACGGGAGCCGTGAATATGCCTCCCTTGCCACGTTTGCATTCTTTGCTGGACAAGAGGTGGGGAGCAGAGTCCGATCCGAAGATGAACTTAGGATTGCCACTGGTAGCGGCATCAATCAGCGCATTCCGGTCTTCGGCTCTTTGAGCCGGAGGAATGCAGAAGTTATGTGGTTGCAACACCCCGTCCATGAAATCATTCCGAGTGAGAATCATATGATGGACGGTAATAGTAGCGGCGATATTATTACCGAGTTGGAGCACCCTATCTATTGCTGCCTTTGTCGAAAGATGCTCCATCACCACCTTGAGGCGAGGGAAATCTTTGGCAATCTGCTCCAGAATTGGCAGGAACTTTTCTTCTCTGGCAAAGGAGTCGATATTGCCCGGTTTCTGGCCATGGATAGAAAGAACCATATTTTGCTCTTGCATTTCTCCGAGCGCCGGATAAAGTTCTCTGACATTTTCCGCGCCCGCAGTCGAACCAGTTGTGACACCTTTGGGATACCACTTGCCGGCAATAACGCCTGCTATTTTTGCTTTTCTGATAACTTCACGTGTAGTCCCGGAGGTAAGATAGATAGTCATCAATGGCACAAATCTATCTCCGCAAGCATCGAGGATTTCGGCTCGATACCGTACAACATCTTCCGCCGTTAAAATCGGCGGGTCAGTGTTTGGCATAACGAGCGCCCTTGCGAATTGCCCGGCAGTAAACGGTCCTACTAAGCGCAGTATTCTGTTTTGGCGCAAGTGAACGTGAAAATCATCGGGTGAGATTATTGTAATCACTGTCAGTCTCCTTCTCTGAAGAGTTGGTGTGCTCTTTTGATGATTGTAGAAACTCTCCACGGCCTAAGCGTGGCGACGGAACCAATGAACACCGATGAAGCGCCGGCGTGATAGAGGGAATTAATATCCCTAGGCAAAAGAATGCCTCCGCCGGCATTTATGGGTTTTGTGATACCAGCGCGACGCGCATTACGTAGCCAGTCAACAACCAGCGGGAACAATGGTTTGCCGGATAATCCGCCGCCTCCGAATTTGGCCAGCGGAGAGATATCAGAACCAAACAGTGTATTGCTGTCTATTTCAACTTCGGCAAGTTTGCTCCACGGAACTGTGTTGGATATGCATAGCGCGTCGCACTCCGGGTGGCAGGAAATTTCTTTCACTGCTTTCACCGGAGTCAATATATTGAACTTTGGCATTTTTGGTATTCTGAGGGCCGTCGTAATTTCCAGCGCGGTGGTTGCTTCGTTGACGAGGCAATTGAGATCTAGTCCAACATTCGGGCAGGTGAAGTTTATTTGCAGGCCAACTGGAGCTTTGAATGTTGGCAGATATCCTGCAAATAAATCCACAAAAGCCCGGAGTTCGTCGGCTCTCTCTGCCGGCGTTTTTGCTATCGACATAAAGGAGATAAAAAATGGAGTGAGTCTTTTTTGCCAGCGATCAGTTTCAAAAAGGAATTTAGCTCCAGGGCCAGAAAGTCCGACTGCGTTAAGCATAATTCCTTTGCGGAAATATACTTTGACGCATCCCGGGAAAAGATCCATTGGAGCTATACCTCCTTCCTTTAGAGGCATATTTCCATCACGGGCGGACAAGGTTGTGGTTTTTGCCACGAATGTACACCCCGCAAAGTTCAAGCCGAACAGTTTAAGAAATTTGTGATGCCAGTATCCTTCGCCAAAAAAGCCTTGTACGCCCGAGGCTCCAAGAACAGTTCCGAAGTTAATTCCACGAAGTTTCATATCTACCTCTCTTTCATATATGGGTTATTTGATAAATCAAGGTTCTAAATGCTTATTAGCATAGAATAAATAATTAGTAAATTATTACTATATTGATTATGCTTTTTTATGGAGGTATAATTACTGAATAACAGGAAAATAAATGAGCGCTTTTATTATCGGATTAATAGTTTTGTTTATCGCAACGGCAGTGTTTTATATTGTTTTGTTTTCGTTTATATATTACTGGCATTTAAAAAAAATTACTTTTGTTGTTGTACCCGCTATTTTTGCTTTCGAATTTTTTGTAACATGCTTTTTTATTGTCGCTATAATTTCTATTATTATTGACTTTTTGCCCGGCATAATTAGGGCATCCGGAATTTAGTATGGCCTTACCTAAATATTTATTTTGGTGGGAATGGGTAAAGAAAATATTTTGGGATCCTTTTTGGTGGGTAGTTTTGTTATTGATAATTTTATGGGTTCCTTTCTTGCGTGTTTGGTGGTGGGTATTTTTGCCGTTAATGCTTATGTCGCAGTTAAAAACGCTTTACTTATGGTGGATTGACTGGGATTTTTACATTGCTAAAAGAAGATGGGTACTTTTAGAAATAATTCCGCCAAAAGAAGTTTTGATCCCCCTAAAGGCAATGGAAGATGTATTTGCTTCTATCTGGCCATTAATGGATATAGGAAATTTTCGTGAAATATGGTGTGACGGCGAATTAGATAACGGACCTGAATGGTGCTCTTGGGAATTAGCCAGCATAGAAGGCAAAATACATTTTTATCTATGGGTTGGGGAGCACCATAGGCACAGTCTTGAATCTGCGCTTTACGGTCATTTCCCTGATATAGAAATTTATAAAGTCTCCGATTACACAAAACTGGTGCCCCACGACATTCCCAATGAAGAATGGGACGTATACGGAGAAGACTGGGAGTTTGGAAGGGAAGATGCTTATCCTATTAAAACATATGAAAAGTTTTTCGAACCACAAGGAGAAAGAATTTCTGCTGAAGAAAAGAGAATGGATCCTATACTATCTTTGCTGGAGGCGATGTCAAAATTGGGCCCGGGAGAACATTATTGGGTGCAATTTACTTCAGTTCCTGTTCCCGACCATGACGAGCCCGATTACAGGCCCACAGGGAAGGATATAATAGATAAACTATCAAACCGGTCGAGAGAAAAAGACCCAACCTTTATGGAAGATTTGATGCATACTCTGCGGGAGCTTATTATGGGGCCCGAAAAAGAAGGAGAGGGAGAGTCAGCATCATATAGTTGGGTTCCTCAAAACAAAGAGGAAACGGGCGAAAGAGAAATGGTTTTAACTCCAGGCGAAAGAGAAATTATCACTGAAGTTGAAAATAAATTAAAAAAACCGGCATGGAGGACAAATATAAGAGGACTCTATGTTGCCAAAAGGGATTCATGGAATTCGTCTCACAGGGTTATAATGCGCTCGTACATGGGGCATTTCGGAACCAGTAATATGAATTATTTTGGATTTGTCCCGGGCTCGAGACCTAAGCTTCACTTTTTCATGCGTCGAAGGAGAGCTTTTTTAAGGGCACGAAAAATGCTTAAAAATGCTATTTTAAGGTATCAGCCCTTTTTCCCGGACAGGCGTACATCGTGTCCGATATTAAGCGCAGAGGAGCTGGCAACAATGTATCACTTTCCAGTAAGGACATCTGGCATGATAGCTCCTACCTTGTCGAAGGTTGAGTCAAAGAAAGCCGGACCCCCGCCAAATTTACCAGTTGAATAGCACGGTAAAAATACAAAAAATATGGAAAAAGACGAGATTAATTTTTTTGGGCTGACTACTTTCAGAAATGCCAGAAAAAGATTTGGCATAAAAACCGACGACAGGCGGAGGCATTTTTATTGTCTCGGAAAAACCGGAATGGGAAAATCCAATATGATGGAAAATATGGCCATACAGGACATTCAGGAGGGGCGAGGTATAGCGTATGTAGATCCGCATGGAGAGGGGGCGGAAAAGCTTCTTGATTTTGTGCCAGCCAAGAGGATCAACGATGTAGTATATTTTAATCCTGCCGACTTGGATTATCCTATTGCCTTTAACGTTGTTGAAAAAGTTGATTTTAGGTATAGGCATTTGGTTGCGGGCGGGCTTATGGGTGTATTTAAAAAAGTGTGGCCTGATGTTTGGTCAGCCCGTATGGAATATATTTTAAACAATTCTATTTTAGCTTTATTGGAATATCCTGACTCAACTTTGCTGGGAGTCAATAGGATGTTAGCTGATCCCGAATATCGTGAAAAAGTAGTTTCAAAGGTTACAGATCCGATTGTAAAATCTTTTTGGTTGACAGAGTATGCAAGATACACTCAGCGTTATGAAATAGAAGCTACGGCTGCCATTCAAAACAAAGTCGGCCAGTTTATTTCAAATCCGCTAATAAGAAACATTATAGGACAGACAAAATCAACGATAGATATGAGAGAAATTATGGATAGAGAGAAAATATTTATAATGGATTTATCTAAAGGAAGGATTGGAGAAGATAATTCAAGGTTATTGGGGGCTCTGCTTATCACCAAATTGCAACTGGCCGCTATGTCCAGGGTTGATATTCCGGAAGCGAACAGAAAAGATTTCTATTTATACGTCGATGAATTTCAGAACTTTGCCACAGAGTCATTTGCCAATATATTGTCTGAGGCAAGAAAATACAGGTTGAATATTATTTTAGGGCACCAATATATCACTCAAATGGAAGAAGAGGTGAGGGATGCTGTTTTTGGCAACGTAGGGACGCTGGCGGTTTTTAGAGTGGGGGCAGAAGACGCGGAATTTTTAGAGAGAGAGTTCTCTCCGCAGTTTACAGCTGAAGACCTGGTGAATCTTCCAAAATACAATATTTATTTAAAATTAATGGTTGACGGGATAGCCTCTCATCCATTTTCTGCAGAAACTCTTCCTCCGCCGGTGCCTCTAGAAAATTCAAACAGAGAAAAAATTATTCAGGCTTCAAGAGAAAAATATGGAATTAAAAAAGAAATAGTTGAAGATAAAATTTCCCGCTGGTCAGGATTTGGCCAAGAAGAAGTTCCCAAAAAAATTATAGATAATCGGGCGAGAAACGACAGGCCTCCGCAAAATACAAATCAAAGGCCAGCAGAGTCACAGACGCTTTATGATGCGGTTTGCTCAAATTGTAACAAACCTACAAAGGTTATTTTTCCGCCGGAAAAGGGAAGACCTGTTTACTGTAAGGCGTGCTTTAAAAAAATGCACCCTGATAAGTCCCGCGAAGCGGGTGCTCCTTCCGAGCAACCTAACAGGGAAAATCCGGACAAACCGGTCGGTAACAAGCCGAGGCAACCCGAACATATTCGGCCGGAGAAAAAAGAAGACGTTGCGATAAATATCCCTCAAGTTCATAGAGAAGAGCTCTCCGTTAACGAAGCAAAGATAGGAAATATTTCTTTTCATCGTCCTAGAAATAAGCAAGAAGAAAACAAAAAAGAACATCCGAGAAGGAAAGAGATTGATTTGGTGGAATTGCGTAAGGCGCTTGAAGAATCGCTGGGTAAAAAACCGGCCAGCAAGCCGTCCGGTATAAATGATGCGGACAATAGCGGACATCAAGAAACGTCCCGCGAAAAAAATAACGGGCAGAAAAACGATATTTCCTCAATCAGCAGCGACCTAGAAAAAGCAGCAGACAAGGAGTTAGCAGAAAGGATAGAAGAGGAAAAACTTTCAGACAAGATAGTCGAAAAAGAAAACGATAAGAACAATGGGTTTTTGCCGAAAAATAAAACCGAAGACGAAAAAAAAATAATAAAACCCGGAGAAACTATAAAGCTCTAGTCTTACGGGCGATCGTTTGCCCGTTTTTAAATTTATGAGCCCCGTTAGAAGGTGATATGTTCTACGTTTATCTTTTGCAAAACGAACAAGAAAAATGGTACACAGGTACAACTAGTGACTTGCAAAAAAGAATTTTAGAACACAATTCTCGGAAAACGCGGACTACAAAATATGGGGGACCGTGGAAGTTAATTTATTGTGAAATTTGTATAAATAAACAAGATGCTTTTGCGCGAGAAAAATATTTAAAATCGGGTATGGGAAAAAGATATCTCAAAAATCGATTAAAATTCTTTTTTGCCAAAGGCTTCTAACGGGGTGAAAAGTATAGAAGATTTTAGTGTTTCATCAAGTCGAGTTTTAGTAAGGTGTGATTTTAATGTGCCTTCCGATAAGGATGGTAATATTTTAGACGATTTTAAGATTAAACAGGCGCTATCTACAATTAAATATTTAATGGAGGGGCAGGCAAAAATAATTTTAATGAGCCATTTAGATCCCGAAAGCACCGGGGTTGCAGACCGTAAATATACGCTTGACAAAGTTGCCGAAAGATTATCAGATTATCTGTCTGTAACTATTGAAAAAGAAAACGATTGTATAGGTCCTGATATAGAAAACGAAACAAACAAACTAAAACCGGGTCACGTTTTACTGCTGGAGAATTTAAGATTTCATAAAGAAGAAAAAGAAAACGACCCTGAGTTTGCGAAAAAGCTGTCCTATCTGGGAGACATCTATGTAAATGATGCTTTTGGCTGCTGCCATAGGGAGGATGCCTCAATTGTTGGTGTACCAAAAAACTTACCAAATTGCGCCGGTTTGTTATTAAAAAAGGAAATAACGACGCTAGAGGGAGTCTTGAAAAACCCTGAAAAACCAATGGTAGTTATTGTTGGAGGAAAAAAAGTTGAAACAAAATCTAAATTTATCGAAAATATTTCTGCAGTGGCGGATTGTGTCATAGTCTCGGGTCTTATCGCAAAGGAAATTTCTGAAAAAAGTATAAAATTCAAATATCCGGAAAAAATAATAATCCCCGTCGGCGACTTATCTGCTCTTGATATAAATGAGGAATCAATAAAAATATTTTGCGACAAGATATCCATTGCCAAAACCGTTTTATGGAATGGTCCCTTTGGGAAATTTGAAGAAAGAAAATATGCAAAAGGGACGCTGTTTATCGCAAAAGCCATAATTAAAAGTGAAGCTTTTTCTGTTGTCGGTGGTGGAGAGACAGTTGAATTTTTAAATAAACAGGGTATGATTGATAAGTTCACACATGTTTCCACTGGCGGAGGAGCAATGTTGGCGTATTTATCGGGAAATGAATTGCCGGGGCTAAGGGCGCTGGAAAAGTAAATAAAATATAATGCCAAAGATTAAAAATATTGAAAAAGCGGCAGAAAGGATTAAAAAAGCGATCGCTAACGGCGAGCGTGTAATTTTGTATGGGGACCCTGATTTAGACGGGATATCATCGGTTGTTATTTTAGAAGAGGCAATTAAAAGTTTAGGAGGCCACGTGGACTCTGTTTTTTTCCCTGACCGGGAAAATGACGGTTATGGTATAAATTTAAACGCCTTAAACTTATTAAAAAGTAAGGCTCCCGCACTTTTAATAACCTTAGATCTTGGTATAGGAAACGTGAAGGAGGTTGATGAGGCTAACAAAATGGGGTTTGAGGTGATAATAATCGATCATCACGAACCGTTGGCAGGGTTGCCAAAAGCGTCGGTAATTGTCGATCCGAAGCAAGGTAGCGATGCCTACTCCTTTAAGGGGTTGGCAAATATAGGAGTTACTTATAATCTTTGCATAGAACTTTTGGGTAAGAATATTTCCCATAGTCTAAAAGACAGTTTTTTAGAGCTGACTGCGCTGGGAACTATTGCTGATATGGTCCCGCAAGTTGAGCAAAATCAGGAAATCATTGAGCATGGTTTATACGCGCTAAGAAAAACATTTCGTCCCGGTTTAAAAACATTTCTAGACATTCTGGGGAGCAACGATGCGGTTGAATATCAAGTGCCAAAAATAATTTCATCTCTAAATGCAGCGGAATCTATAAATTTTAAAAACGAATCCTATGCGCTTCTTACTTGTTCAGATAAAGAAAGTTGTAAGGAAATAGCCCAAAATCTTTTGAATCGTACTAAACAGAAACAGGAGCAAGTTAAAAATATAGTCCAAGAGGTAGAGAGGCGTATCTTACAAGAGGAAGATCAGGCGATCATTTTTGAAGGCGATCCTTCCTGGAAACTGGTCTTAGCCGGACCTGTAGCATCAATAGTTTCTTCTAAATACGAAAAACCGGTTTTTATTTTTAAAAAAGGGGATAAAGAGTCGTGTGGCTCGGTTAGAAATCCAAAAGGAACAAATTCTGTAGATGCTATGAAAACATGCAATGATTTTTTATTGACTTACGGTGGACATGCGCAGGCTTCCGGTTTTCGTGTTAAAAACGAGCATTTGGATAAATTTAAAAAATGCCTGAACGACTATTTTTCCGCCACATCGGCGGATTCGTCCTCTGGCGAAAAAAAATAACATGAAGAAAATTATTATATATACAACCCTCTATATATCTTTTGAATGATGGTTGCGGGCAGCCTGCCATGTTTTTTTGTAGCAGGCATGTGGCGTGGCTATAAAAATTATGAAGAAAATTATTATATATACTGATGGAGGATCGAGGGGGAACCCTGGAAAAGCGGCAATAGGAGTCGTTTTTTGTAACGAGAAAGAGCAGGTTATTAAAAAATTTGGGGAATATTTGGGAGACAATTTAACAAACAATGATGCAGAATACAATGCGATTATTTTTGCTTTAAAAAAGTTTAAGGCTGTATTTGGAAAAGCCATTGCCCAAACCTCAGATATTGAGGTGAGGGCCGATTCTGAACTTGTTGTGAAACAATTAAACGGAGAATATAGGCTGTCAGATCCTAAAATACAGCAATTTTTTATAGAAATTTGGAATATAAAATTTGACTTCAAATCGGTTAAATTTAAGCACATACCTCGAGAAAAAAATAAGGAAGCTGACGGCCTTGTTAATATGGCTTTAGATTCCCATGGCGCGAATCAGCAGTTGATATGATGTAAAAAATGCAGGCAATGTGCTTGCATTTTTATTTTGTGGTAAGATAGAGTAATTATATTAAATACGAAGCTCGGCTTTGAAAGTCGATTTTCAAAAATAATATGGAAACTAAAAAAATTCTTTTAGTAGAAGACGATTCGGTGTTGTTAAACGTATTGCGTGATAAGCTCTCCGGTGAGGGTTTCGAGGTTTTGGGAGCCTCTAACGGCAAAGACGGTTTAGATTTAGCGTTAAAATCGCACCCTGACCTTATAATGGTTGATATTTTAATGCCAATAATGGATGGCATGGAGATGACTAAAAAACTTAGGGAAGATAAGTGGGGCAAAGATGTGGCAGTGATTGTTTTAACGAACCTAAACAATGAAAAAAACGTAGCCGATTTTTTGGAAAAGGGAGCATATGACTACCTTGTTAAAGCGAATTGGTCGCTAGATGAGGTGGTAAAAAGGGTAAAGGAAAAATTAAGTGAAAATTTTTAAAAGGTCGTAATAATAAAAATACAAAAAAGATGGAAAACAAAAATCAATACGTATCTTTAATATCAGAAATAATCGAAAAACAAGCCGTAATTCTTGGACCGGATATAGCTGTTTTAAAAGCGCGTAATGTGTTGGGTCTTGTAATTGATGGAGATGGAAAGGTTGTTGACGTGAAAGGAAATCCCTCAGATGTTGTTCAGCAGTTAATAGATGAGTATGTACAATTATCCGGACAAATAGTAAAAGGCGCTCTGAGCTCCATTTTTACAAAATATCCGGACATTAAAAAAGTCGAATAACCCTAAACCTTGTAGTAAAATTAATTTAATCTTTGAAGAGATTATAATATGAATTATTTATCTATGATTAGAAATATAATTTTGGGAGTCGGCTGGCCGGTTCTTATTGTCGGAAGTATTTATCTTTTTGTAAAAGGAAGTGGTGTCTACAAAATGGTTAAAGGATCATTAATCGGTAAACTAACAAAAGTTCTCGTTTTGACGATTTTAGTAGAAATGTATAGCTTAGGCATAGTAACTACGGCCCTTATGTTTTGTGACGAAAGGGGTATTTATTTAGGATTACTGGTTTTCGCAGTTTGGTTTATCGTATTTATTATGACCCTGAAAGTTTTAGGAGACGCCAGGAAAGAGGTTAATAAAATGACTGGCGGGAAATAAAATTAAGCCATTCCAATAATAGGTGGCTATAGCAAATTTGTTTACAATTTTACTTTTTGTTTTATCCGTCTCAATCGGTGTTTTTTCGTATTTACGCACCAGAAAATTTAAGAAAGATCTTGAAGAAAGAGAGGAAGAAACCAAAAGAAAGATGTATGAACTATCAATTCTAAAAGAATTAGGAGATAGAGTAGGGTATTCTTTAAATGTTCAAAACATAATAGACATCATTACGGGCTCCCTACATCAATTTATTGATTATAGCGTGGTTTCTTATATGTTTTTGGAACCGGAGAAAATAATCTTCAAGGTACATCTTGAAAAATCTATTTCTCGCCGTTTCATCGATGATATAAAGTCAAGAATGGTAAAATCTTTAACCGCCCTTTTAAATGTAGATTTTCAGAAGACAAGGATAGAGGAGATATTATCGGGAGCAGTGTTAGCCGACGAAATCGACAAACCGGTTAATTCTTTTTTTAACATTCCTTTAGTTATTGCAGGGAAAGTTGTTGGCGTTTTAACTATTGCAGATACAAAAACCGGTCTCTATAAAGAAGAGGAAATGACTATTCTTTATAAGATTACTCAACAGGCTTCGCAGGCGGTAACCAGACTCCAGGACGTAGTCCAGACAGAACAAATGAAATTAAATGCGATGATGGAAAGTATGGCCGAGGGAGTAGTTATGACAGACCCTGATTATCGGATTCTTGTAGTAAATCCTGCAGCAAAAAAAGCAATTGGGTTGGATTCCGGCAAAGAAGTAACCGTATTCGACTTTGTTGATAAATTGAGTGGCAAGTTTGATTTTAAGGGTCGGGTTGAAGAAAGCGTAAAGCTCGATAAGGTCTTTATTTCAGATGAAGTTTCTTTGGGAGATAAATTTTTTCAAGTGATTGTTTCGCCCGTGAAAAATAAAGGCTCAGGAGAAAATGAGGAAATTTTAGGAAGCGTTACAATTTTCCGCGATATAACCCGCGAGAAAGAAGTGGAAAGAATGAAGCAGGATTTCACTTCTATGATTGTGCACGAACTCAGGTCTCCTTTGGATGGGGTCAAAAAAATAATTGAATTAATACGCACAACTAAGGTTAAAAAAGTCCAGCAAACAAATTATTTTCAAATGATGTATCACAGCTCTTCTGATATGCTTGAATTGATTAATAATCTTTTAGATGTGGCTAAAATTGAAGCCGGGAAGTTCCAGATATTAAAAGAGCCATCCAACATAAAGCAAGTTGTTGATGACCGTCTTTCGATGTATAAAGTTGCCGCCGAAGACGCTAAAATAAAGATGGTTAGTTCCGTTAACAAAGATGTACCCGATAAGGTTAACTTTGATTCCCGAACAATTTCCCAAGTATTAAACAATCTTTTATCAAACGCTGTTAAATTTAGCAAACAAGGGGGTAAAATCGTTGTTAAGGTTTTGCTTCACAAGCAAGGTCAGGATATAAAAAAAGAGGTGGGAGATGCGGAAACAGGCTGGTTTTTAGATAAAAGTAATTTTGATTCTACAAAGCTTCCTGATTCGTTATTTATTGCAGTTACAAACGAAGGAATTGGTATTTCTCGGGAGGGCATAAATCAACTTTTTATCAAATTTTCTCAAGTTAGAAATGTCTTTACTCAAACGAAGGGTACGGGCCTTGGATTAGCAATTGTAAAAAGTATTATAGAATCTCATGGGGGAGTAGTTGGAGTAGAGTCTGAAGAAAACAAGGGAGCAACATTTTATTTTACAATCCCCTTGGGAGAAAGCGAGGGAATCGCATCTATCGCGCCAAAAGAGATAAATATAATTCCGCCCCAAAAATAGCTAAAAGCGCTAAAAAGCTGGGGGGTAATCCCGGGCTTTTTAATTGACAAAACAACGTGACTTGGTATAATAAGGGCGTCTTAGCAAGATGCGTGATTGCTCTAAGTGAAAGCTTAGGGAGGAAAGTCCGAACACTCTCCGCGAAAGCGGATAAAATAATAGCGGTCCCGACGCCTTCGGGTACGGGACTCCGACCTTTGCGTCGGAGCTAACGGCCGTCCATCGTGAGATGCGAGGTGCGAACAGAAACGGCAAAGCCGAAAGGTAATGCATTCCGGTTTCGGAATATCCCAGCAGCAATGTTGGGCTGAAACGGCTAAATCCTTATTGAGCGCAAGAACAAAGCAGAAAATTGGGTTAATTTCATCTCGAGATTCTGTTAAAAGTAGTTCGCTTGATTCCGACAGTAATGTCGTGAACAGACAGATAATCACAGTTCTCCCGTTTTACGGGATAATACAGAATTCGGCTTATAGTCTTGCTAAGATAATTAAGACGCAGAGTTTAAAGCTCTGCATTTTAATTGAAAAAAGTATAAAACAATAGTAAGATTAACGAAATAAAACCCATAAATGATCAGTAAATTTCTCAACACTCAAACTAAAAGCATCAGTTCTGCGTCCTTAATCCTGGCGATTTTTTATTTTGCGTCGGCAGGCTTGGGATTATTGAGGGACCGTCTTTTGGCGGGAACATTTGGTGCGGGTAACGAATTAGATGTTTATTATACGGCCTTCACTGTTCCTGATTTTGTTGCCCTGATTTTAATTTTTGGGGCGATCTCTGCTGCTGTAATACCTATATTCAGTTCTTATTTAGTTAAATCGAAAGAAGAAGCGTGGGAATACGTTTCAGCCCTGCTCAATGTTTTTTTAGGTATTTTAATTGTTGTCTGCATTATATTGATAATTTTTACTCCTTTTATTATTTCTATAATAGCCCCCGGATTTTCGGGAGAAAAGAAAGACTTGGCGGTTCAGCTAATGCGTATTATGTTTTTAAGTCCTATAATCCTAGGCGCTTCAAACATGATAAGTGGAGTATTACAGGTGTTCCATAGGTTTTTGGCGACGGCCTTAGCGCCCGTACTTTATAATATTGGTATTATATTCGGTATTTTTTTCTTTGTGCCAAAATTTGGGCTACAGGGCCTTGCTTGGGGAGTCGTATTGGGAGGGATTTTACATTTGTCAATCCAATTACCGGCACTTTTCTTTTCCGGGTTTAAATATAAGCCGAGTTTTAAATATAGAGATCCGGGAGTTGTAAAAACAATAAAGCTTATGGCACCAAGATCACTTGGGTTAGGGGCTGGGCAATTAAATAAAATAGCGACCACCGCGATTGCTTCGATGTTGATGTCGGGCTCCATAGCAGTTTTTAGTTTGGCGAATAATCTGTCTTCAATTTTAGTTGCCGCCGTTGTTGCTTCTATATCAACAGCGTCTTTTCCTGCAATGTCTTTGGCTTTTATAAAAGAACGGGTCGACGGACAAGCAGATGAATTCTTAGATAAATTTTCGGCTATTTTTCGGCAGATACTTTTTTTAATAATTCCAATGGCGTTGCTGATGATAGTTTTAAGGGCACAAATTGTCAGGGTTGTCTTAGGCGTGGGAAAATTCGGCTGGATTGATACAAAACTGACTACGGCCTGTCTTGGTATATTGGCTTTTAATCTTGTTGCCCAGGCTATGATTCTATTTTTATCAAAAACGTTTTATGCCGCCCGTAACACAAAGATTCCGGCAATAATAAGCGCGTTAACAGTTGTTTTTAATATAACACTCAGTCTTTTATTTGTATGGCTTGTAAACTTCTACCCGTCTTTTAATATTTTTTTACAAAAACTTTTAAGATTGAATGGTGTTGAAAATATTGGTGTTATGGCACTGGCTCTTGCTTATACGATAACTGCCGTTATAGAAAGCGCCTTGCTTTTGTATATGTTTTGTAAAAAATTTCCCGAGTTGCGGTTGAGCCATATTTCAAATTCTCTTTATAAAATACTGATCGCAAGCATAATAATGATTTTTATAACATTTTTTACAAGACAGATTTTGGGCTCCGTTGTTAGCCTGCAAACTTTTTGGGGTATATTCTTACAGTTAATTATCTCCGGTATCGTGGGTATCACAACTTATGCAATTATTACGCACCTGCTTAAATCTCCGGAAAACAAAACAGTAATGCGTTCATTTTTTGGGAAAATTATGTATTTAGTTAAACAACCGTCGGACTAGTCTATTTTAGATATTATAAAAAAATGCAGGAAAATATACGGAATTTTAGTATTATCGCGCACATAGATCACGGCAAAAGCACTTTGGCGGATCGGCTGTTAGAGTTGACCGGGACAATAGATAAGAAAAAAATGATGCCTCAGTTTTTAGATTCAATGGATTTGGAAAGAGAGAAAGGAATAACAATAAAACTGAAGGCAATTAGGATGGAATTGGATGAATTAAAAATTAAAAATTTAAAATTAAAAATTCCAGATTCAAAATATATTTTGAATCTGGTAGATACTCCTGGCCACGTCGATTTTTCTTATGAGGTTTCAAGGTCTATGGAAGCCGTTGAGGGGGCTGTTTTACTGGTTGATGCTACCCAAGGAATTCAAGCTCAAACGTTAGCCAATCTGGAATTAGCAAAACAGCAAAATTTAAAAATAATTCCCGTTATAAATAAAATTGATTCTCCAATTGCAAAAGTTGAAGAGTCGGTTGAAGAATTGGCAACGCTTTTAAAAATTTCACCCGATGAGATTATAAAAATTTCTGCAAAAAATGGAGTAAACATTGAGCAGGTTTTAGAAACTATTATAAAAGAAGTACCTCCCCCAAAAGAAAGTACCTCACAAGATTTTAGAGCGCTGATTTTTGATTCAGAGTACGATTCCTTTAAGGGAGTGATTGCTTTTGTGCGAGTTGTTGACGGAGAAATTTCCAACGGAGAAAAAATTGAACTGATGGCGACTAAGTCATCCGCCGAAGTAAAAGAGCTTGGATATTTAAATCCTATGTTTTCAGCAAAAGACAAAATTAAGGCCGGGGATATCGGGTATATTGCAACAGGAATTAAAGAGCCCGGAAAGGTGACAGCCGGAGACACAATTATAAAACTACAATCGACGGCCACAAAAGGAACAGTTCAGCCCCTGCCAGGTTATCAGGAACCGAAACCAATGGTTTTTGCCAGTTTGTATCCGGAAGACCCCGACGATTTCGATAATTTAAAGGTTGCTTTGTCAAAATTAAAATTAAGTGATCCCGCGCTTGTTTTTGAGCAGGAGATGAAGGAGGCTTTAGGCAGGGGATTTAATTGCGGTTTTTTGGGGACCTTGCACATAGAAATTATTTCTGAAAGGCTACAAAGAGAATTTGGATTAACGCTTGTGATTTCAACGCCATCGGTAGTTTACAAAATATTTGATCAAAAGGGAAAAGAAGCCATTGTTCACTCTGCATCAGATTGGCCGGAAAACCCGTCAAATATCAAAAATACAGAAGAACCATGGGTGTCCTTAGAGGTTATAGCTCCGATAAACCATATCGGAAAATTAATGGAAATTTTAAAAGGTCTTAAGGGAAATTATATCGAAACTAATTATTTGACGCCAGAAAGGGCTATTGTTGTTTTTGAAACTCCGTTACGTGGGATTATAGCTAACCTTTATGAGAAAATAAAAACGGCCAGTCAGGGCTATGCCTCAATGAACTACAAGCTTTTAGGTTTTAGGCCGGGCAAATTGGCGAAAATGGAAATTTGGGTGGCGGGAAATAAAGAAGAGGCTTTCTCCAGAATTGTAGCCGAAGACGAAGCATATGCAGAAGGTAAAAGGATGGTTGAAAAATTAAAGGAAGTTTTAGTCCCAGAACAATTTTCTGTTGCTTTGCAGGCGGTGATAGGAGGAAAAATAATTGCCAGAGAAACAATTAGTGCGAGAAGAAAAGATGTTACGGGATATTTGTATGGGGGGGACGTAACAAGGAAAAACAAGCTTTTACAAAAACAGAAAAAAGGAAAGAAATTAATGAAACAGAGGGGAAGAGTTAATGTTCCCACAAAAGCCTTCCTTGAAGTCTTCCGTGCCTAATAAAAAAACACCCCTAACGCAGGTGTTTTTTGTTGCATCTATTGACACGAGCTTTGGGTTTCGCTATACTTTACTTAGATAAAGTAATATGAAAAACTGGAACAATAAAACAACAGACGATTTGTTTAGGGCTATACTTAAACTTGAAAATGTCGGGGAAACAAAAAAGTTTTTCCGTGATTTGCTTACTTCAGAAGAGATTATTGAGTTTGGAAAAAGATGGCAAGTGGCTCAAATGCTGAACAAAAATATATCATACGAGAAAATAGTTAAAAAAACCGGCCTGAGCTCGAGGACTGTTGCCAGAATCTCCAAGTGGCTAAACACAGGAATGGGTGGGTATAAACTAATGCTTAAAAAAATAAATCATCATCACGATCTTCATCCTTTAAGGAAAAGGTTGCGTTGATGTACTATTTTTATATCAAAATAACCTCTTCCTTAAAGGAGGGGGTTTTATTTTGCCATAGTGGCGAATAGCCCGTAGTTCTTTTACAAGGAGTTATTTCATGAGCCAGATTAGCATTGTTGTTCCCGATGGTTCCATGCAAGAAGTTGTAGCAAGTCTTTTTGCAAAAGCCGGATTGTCTATAATAATTGAGAGGAAGAGGACAAAGCAGGGTAAGGTTGGAGTCCCCTGGATTAGCCGTATTGCGTTTCAGCGTCCGCAAGAAATCCCACAATATCTCAATAATGGTCATTTTGATTTGGCTATTGTGGGTGAAGATTGGATTGCTAATTGGGGTTATAATTTTCCGGTTCTGCTGAAACTTCCAATTGGTCGCAGTGGCAACAAGCCAGTTAAAATTGTTTTGGCGGTAAAAAAGGAAAGTAACCTGCGCAATGTAGACGAATTGCCAATGGGGTGCGAAGTTGCTACCGAATATGTTCAGCTTACGCAAAGATTTTTCTCTGAGAAAGGAAGACCAGACATTCGAGTTGTTCCGTCATATGGAAACACGGAACATAAGATAGAGTTTGGATCAACGGCAATTGTCGACGTTACAGAAAGCGGTGATTCTTTAAGAGAAAACGGGCTTGAGGTTATTTATGAAATTATGGAATCAAGCACCGTTATAGTAGCAAATCTCGAGTCATTTATTGATAAAAACAAACGGCCATTTATCGACTGCTTTGTTCGACTTATCGATGGGGCATATCGAGCATCAAAATATGTGATGCTTACGGCAAATGTACCAGAGCGAGTGCTTAGCCAAGCAATTCAAATCATTGGAGGGCTTAAGGGACCGACAATTTCTCCACTTGCTGTGCAATGTTGGTTTGCTCTGCAATCTGTTGTATCGTGTGAAGACGAGCAGAGGATTATTTTTGAGCTTTTGCAGATTGGAGTTACCGATATCATTGTGAATCGGGAAATTTCATTGGTTATGTCACAACTCAAAGGAGGTGCGTTATGAGGCCAGACTTTAAGAGGTTGCTGTTGTATGTTTCTAAGAAGACCAGCGAGATAAAAATGCTGAAGTGCATTGTCGCTGTGATTGAGGACGCCGAAACTAAAGAGAGTTTGATTCCAGCTTTCATGAATGAAGAAGCTTGGCTCAAAACCCAGGAAACAAAGATCGTCCACTTTTGGTCCACGAGTCGAGATGAGTTGTGGCGCAAGGGGGCTACATCCGGAAACGAGTTGGAAGTCATTTATCAACGCCTTAATTGTGACCGCACAGCCGTTTTAATCGGTGTTAAGGTTCGAGGAGACGGAGTCGCATGCCACACTGGAAAGAGGAGTTGCTTCCAGTAACGGCATCTCACGGGGGTCAAAATCTCTTAACATTGTTGTTAAGAGATTTTTTATTGGACAAATGATTGGTTTGGCAGTATAGTTTAATCGGTAACTTGAAAATAGGAGACGAATCATGACTACTCAATTTTGGCTTTTTGGGGTAAGCAAAAATAAACTTGAATTATGGGAAGAAGTCAGAGGTAAACCGGTACGGGTAGAAGTAAGCAGGCGCGCCACTCCTTCTGTTGCCAGGGGAGATTTCGCGGCAACAACGTTGGCCAAAACCATGGCTAGGATTAGCAGACAAATAAAAGATCCTATTACGGTTTACTTATATCCTCCAAAAATGCTTGAAGAAATGAGCCCTGGATATTATCGACGGCTCACGCAACAAGAGGAATATCAAGCAAGGAAAGTTTTGCAAGATGAGAATCTTCGACAGTTCGCGCGGCATTGGGCTTAGGGAAACCTAAGTCTTTTTTTATATTTGAAATACGTCGCCCATTATGGGGATTTTGATGGGGAGAGAGGGATAGGTTTTTTCTAAAAGGGTTTTAAAAATTTGCGATTGGCGTGGTTCTGTATGGACTAAAAATATTCTTTGCAGGTTTTTTATGTGGGAGATATAATCCAGTAAGTCGTTTTGGTCTGCGTGGGCGCTGAATTCGTTTAATGTTTTTACTTGAGCTCTGACGTCATAAATTTTTCCATATATTTTTACCGGACTTATCCCTTCCTGAATTTTTCTGCCTAAAGTGTTTTCTGCCTGATAGCCTGTTATTAAAATTATGTTTTGGGGATTTTCTATATTGTTTTTTAAATGGTGCAAAACTCTTCCGCCCTCCATCATGCCGGAAGCGGAAATGACCATTAAGGGTCCCTGCTTATTATTAATGGCTTTTGAATCTTTTACAGACCGTACGTAAAATAAATTTTTCATTATAAAAGGGGATTTCCCCTTAATTCCAAAATCTTTCCAAGACTCTTCATCAAAATCTTTAACAAAGCTGGGAAAAACATCTGTAATATTTTCAGCTAACGGGCTGTCTATATATATTGGTATCTCAGGAATGCTTTTCTCGTCAATTAGCTTGTGCAAAATGTAAATTATTTCTTGTGTCCTACCGAGCGAAAAAGCAGGGACGATTATTTTTCCTCTGGTTTTTACGGAGGTATTTATGGCATCTATCAAATCGTGGATTACATCCGATATGGGCTTGTGCAATCTGTCGCCATAAGTGCATTCTGTAATCAGGGTTTGTGTATTTTCTTCTATATGTTCTGGTGAACGCAGAATGGGGGAGTCGGGTCTACCCAAATCTCCGGTGAAAGCCAAAGTTTTTTTGGTCGCGCCTTCGGTTATTTCTACAAAAACTACTGCTGAACCTAAAATATGTCCTGCGTCATAAAGTTTAAATCTTATGTTTCCATTCAGTTTCGTCCACTCATTGCTCTCCCTAAAATATTCAATCGGTTCAAAACGTTCAACAACTTTTTGTACGTCTTCTTCGCTATAAATCGGCGTGATTTCCCTTTCTCCCGGCTGAAGGTGCCGGTTTAAATATTCGGCGTCCTGCTTTTGTATTCCGGCCGAATCCAGCAAAATATATTTTGCTATTTCGGCGGTGGCTGGGGTACAGTAAATTTTTCCGGAAAACCCGGCCTTCAATAAAAGCGGAAGGTTCCCGCAGTGGTCTAAATGCGCATGAGAAAGTATGACAGCATTAATTTCTCCGGCCGGAAAGGGGAGTGAGCTATTTTGATTATTCGACTCGGCTCTTTTGCCCTGGTATAGCCCGCAATCCAAAAGCAGTTTATATCCATTAGATTCCATTAAATGTTTGGAGCCGGTCACGTTTTGCGCCGCTCCAAAAAAGGTAATTTTCACGGTCTTGTGAGCGAGGCGAACAAGATTGCCTCGAAAATTGGGTCAATTAAGATTTGCAACCTTTCGTTTTCTTTTTAAATGATGGTTGCGGGTACATCTGGACCTAATTTTCGTTGGACACCTTATCTATCGCTATCTATTTTATCATTCTAGCATAATATGAAAATTATATATAAAAAATCCCCGCGGCACAAACAAAGTTGTCCGCGGGGTAAGTCGTCTCATTCTCCTTTCTGGCTAGCGCCCAAATAGCATGTGAATGCTCGGCGTTCGCCTGTAGTATTGGATCGCCTCCTCGCCGAATCTCTGTATCATGCCAGACTCCTCCAGATATGCGGTAATGAATATTACCACATAAAAGAGAATTCCTGTGGTCACAGAAAATACGGACAGGGGCGTCAGATACCACAGAGGGATGTCGCCTAAGATGTATAACGCATACACCGGATGGGCGACAAGTCGATACGCGCCTCCCTTCATCATAGTTCTGTTAGCCATCGCTCGGTGGATGACCAGCGTGAAACAGACGGAGACTACGAAGCCCACCACGCAAATGGCCATCACCCCATTGAGAAATTCCATGCTATCTGCGTGCGTAGCTACATATTGTGCATACAAACTTATTCGGCACAACATGCACACGCAGAGCACGAACAACATTTTCTTCGCGCTTACAAATACGGAATTTATTGACATCGGCCGTGATCTCCTTGGTTAGTGTCGCAGTTGTTCTTACAAGGTGCTATTTAGATTATAACACATAAAATATAATAATGTCAATAGAAAGTACCCCTATTTCGATTAAGGATAATCTATAAATGATGGGCAATAAAAGGTGTTGATTAGTTGTTTTTTTTGTGTTAGAGTAATAAACATACATCGGGCCGTGGAGGAGTAGTACCTCGGGAGTCTCATAAGCTCCAGACCCCCGTGCAATTCGGGGCGGCCCAACATTTTAGCTTAATTCGCTCGTTTTGTGTGGGTGGATAAGTTTTTGCCGGGGTAGCTCAGTTGGTAAGAGCGCTGCACTCATAACGCAGAGGTCGGGAGTTCGACTCTCCCCCCCGGCACAGATGGGCTATTGAATAATTTAAATTTATAGTTTAAATTAAGCACAATGCGGGCGTGGTGTAGCCTGGTCTAACACGCCTCCCTGTCACGGAGGAGATCGGGGGTTCAAATCCCCCCGCCCGCGCAGAAATACTAAGCCCCGGAAGGGGCTTTTGTATTTCTGCATGACTGGGATTTGAACCCGAGGGGTGGGTCGGAGGGGACACTTGGTGTCACCTCCGTGTAGGAAATTATTCAAAACCGAGGGTTTTGAAAGAGGAGCGGAGCGACGATGGGTTCTATATCCCCCCGCCCGCGCCATTGCTCAAAAATGGAGGATAAAACCTCCTTTTTGTGTGTATTTTGACCTATTTTAGTCGGTTCTAACCTCAAATATGCCTCCTCTAACGCAGGATAGTCATTTTTGATTGGTTCAAGCCACTCAATCGCCTAGTATGTTCGGAAATGGTTTTAAAGTTTTTGTTTAACCTTTCCGCAATTCCGTCTACTGTTATGTTTGGATTTTCGGAAACCAAAAGTAAAATATCAATCCTATGATGATTCGCAACGCCCTTGAAGTGCCTTTCCAATTGTTTGGCGGTTTTTATTTTTATTCTTGTTTCCACAATTTTCTTCCTTTTACTGTGCAATTTAATTATATCAGACATTCCGACATTCTCAAGAATGTTGGAATGTTTTTAATGTTATATTGGGGGGTGCTGGGGTAAGTTAATTGTTTATTTTGGGTCTGCGAACGAGGAGCAGATTTGCTTTAACCCCGCTAAGCGGGGACGTTGAACTCCTTGCTCAATTAATTATTATTTTGTTTCTCCGCTCAGCTCCAGCTTATAAAAGGCTTTATCGTGCCGAAAATACGAACGGCCGGCCATGTCTTCGGGTAAAGCTTCAATTTTTTTAAATCCATTTTTATTATAAAACTTTCCCGCGGCGCTGTCTTCTGACCACGTTGACAGAAATAATTTTTTATAATCTTTTTCTTTTGCAAACCCCATCATCGTGCCAAACAATTTTTTACTTACGCCTTTCTTGCCTCTAAATTCCTTACCAACGCAAAATCTGTGCAAGCTTGCTCTTTGGCCCCCCTCGTTAATCAGCGCGATGGTTCCCACAACTTTTCCGTTATCAAGAGCCACCCAAAAATTACCTCCGTTTTCCTGATATATTTCGGGAATCTGGCGCAAATCGGGCCTTCCGCTTTCGCTGTGATGCCCCAATTCATTCTCATACACATCATTAACTAATTTAACAATAGCATCTTTATGCTCACCAGAATAAGCTGTTATTTCAACCGGTGCCTCTTCTATTTCCGACTTCGTTTGCTCGGGTGTTTCTTCGGGTTGTGATTCGAATTTCTTTGGCATAGATTATTAATTTTTCGGGTCTACGAATTAATTTTATTAACTAATAATACCATAATCCACCCGCAGATTGAAAATTTGCCTGTCCCGAGCTTGTCGAATGGGTCAAAAAGGAGTAGATTTAAGTAAAATTATGGGAAAAAATATTTTTAAAAAATGGTGGTTTTGGACAATTGTAGTTATTATGTGGATTTTTGTGTATGGATTAAGCTTTACTGCGCCAGAAAATAACAAAGCCGATGTCGCAGGATTATTACCAATTGCCGAAGAAATAAAGCCGGCGGAGACAGAACCCGTGGAAGCAAAGCCGGTTGAAACGAAAGCGCCGGAAGCCGAGGCAAAAGTTTATTCTGTGGTGAAAGTTGTGGACGGAGATACTTTTAGCGCAGATATAAACGGAAAAACCGAAACATTACGGCTGATAGGTATAGACACTCCGGAAGTTGTTGACCCCAGAAAACCTGTGCAATGCTTTGGAGTTGAAGCATCAAACAAAGCAAAAGAATTATTGACCGGCAAAAAAGTTATTTTACAGGCAGACCCCGCGCAGGGCGAAAGAGACAAGTATAACAGGCTTCTGAGATACGCTTGGTTGGAAGATGGAACATTTTTTAATTTAAAAATGATAGAAGAGGGGTATGCTTTTGAATACACCTATGACACTGCCTACAAATATCAGGCAGAATTTAAACAAGCGGAGGAAGGGGCTCGGCTGGCAAAAAGAGGGCTGTGGGCAGATAACGCCTGCAGAGAGGAAACCCAAGCAGTAGCGCCAGTGGTTCCTGTTGCGCCGGCTCAAAGCGCTTCTACGGGAAGTTCGATTAACTGCCAATCAAACGTCTATAATTGCACAGATTTTAAAACGCAAGCCGAAGCCCAAAAGGTTTTTGATGCCTGCGGTGGCGCGTCTAATGACATCCACAAATTAGATGCCGATAAGGATGGCACTCCTTGCGAGTCTTTACCGTAAGCCAAAACCATCTATTTCTAGCGGCTCATCACTCTTAGTGATGAGCCGTTTCAGGTTGAATATTAGCCCAAAAAGGAGTAGATTTAAAGTAAATTACTGTTTCAAAAAATATGAAGATAAAAGATTTGCTAAAAATTGAAAGGCCAAGGGAAAAATTGGTTGCAAAAAGCCTTATAGCTTTAAGGAAAGTAGGTTAATATAGCGGCTGCTATTGACACGAGTGCATGATGTACGCTATTATGTACATGTAAGGTAAAATAAAAATAAAATGAATACAAAAACAACGTTGCCCATTTCTGAGGCAAGAAAAAAAATATTTGAGATAGCCGAGGAAGTGCAAAAGCCGTCAAACTACTACACTCTAACTGAAAAAGGCAGAGCCAAGGCAGTTATTATGTCTGCCGAAGATTTTGAGTCTTGGCAGGAAACTATAGAAGTTATGCACGAATTTCCCGACATAAAAAAAGATATGAAAGAAACTGATCGCGCTGTAAAAAGTGGCGAATACAAGAACTGGACAACTCTCGACGAGCTTTTAGCAAAAGAAGGTTATTTAATCGCTGACGGTGGAGGCGCCAAATACAATGCATCAATTAAAAATAAAGCCAAAGGCAGAAAAAGAACTAAATAGTCTGCCTAAAAAGGATTATTACAAAATTTTATCTGCATTCACCTATTTGCAAAAAGATCCTTATATTGGAAAAAAAATGAAAAGTGAATGTGAGGGATATTATAATTACCGCGTTTGGCCGTATAGGATAATTTATATGATTCTAAAAAAAGAACCGATTGTTTTGGTTATTCGTATAGGCCATCGCCAAGGAGTTTATAACTAAAAATTCAAGAGAAAATAACTTAAAAAAACGGCTCAGATGCATCTGAGCCGTTTAACGTACGGGTCTGCGAACGAGGAGCAGATTTGCTTTAACCCCGCTAAGCGGGGACGCACTGAACTCCTTGTCCGATTAATTTAATTTTAATTTTTTTTGTTTTTGGTGAACTTTGCCACGATGACTCCGGTGGTTTCTAAATAGTCTTCCACGCTCGAAGAATAAATGCCTATTTTCCTGAAAGATTTAACCATATCTGCCATGTTCCAAGTATGGCCGCCTTCTTCTACTTTTGAAACAATATTGTCCAGCAAACAAACCAGGCGAGCCTTGGCGCTGGTTAAATATTCTGTCTCTGTGGCGGGAAGGTCGCTGTTGGGGTCTTTTGTAATTAGGGATTCAAAATACATTCCTCCATCTTTCAACACCCTGCCAATTTCACAAACATATTTCTCCATTTCTCTTTTTCCTAAATAATGGCATAACCCGTTACTTACCGCAACATCAAACGATTCATTGGTAAAAGGCAATTTAGTGGCATCTGCCTCCACAATCTCTGTATTTTCTGGCATCGTAGAATCACTTTTCACCTTTTCAACAAGTTGCGGAAGTTTTTCTACGCCCGTAACTTTTTTAAAACACGGAGAAACGGCCCGCAATGTATTTCCAAGCCCAGACCCCATATCAAGGCCTGTTTCAAATTTTTTATCCGGCTGATCTTCAGCTAAAGATTCGAGCTCCATTTTTATGGGAGCAAACATTTTGTCGTTAACATGCCCCAAAACAACATCGTACCAATATTCTCCAGTTGCTGTTTTCTCCGCTAAAATTTTATATTGATCTTCTCTTGATTCCGCCGCTCTTAACCTTTCTCCTACTGCAATTAAATTATCTAGCGGTATTCTTCCATAATAATCGTCTAACCCGCGCCCGGAAGCTTCCTCTTCTCTAGCAAGCTCAACTGTACGATTCCATACGTCGTCAGAGTGAGGTTCATCTAAAATCCTACGTAACAATTCGTTGTCCGCTTCTCCTGGTTCATGTTGTCCCAATGGTTCAAATTTCTCCACCATAATAATTAATTTTAATTTTTAAAATTTCCTTCGTCGGGGAGTAAAACGTCCAAAAAAATCACGGCCCCAACTCCCAATACAATTCCCAATGGGAAGAACCCATAATGAGTAAGCAAAAACGCGCTGGCCACCGCGGCGTATATTTCTAATATGATTCTAAATCTATAAGGTATTTCCATTATTACCTAATAATACCACAACCCACCCGCAGATTGTAAAGTGTTAGGAAAAGTAGTAAATTTAATTTAACATTATAATTTATAAAACTATGGTAAAAGAAGCAAAAAAACAGAATTCGGCGGATGTGGGTTTTGAGGAAACCCTTTGGGCGGCTGCCGATAAGATGCGTAATAATATGGACCCGGCTGAATACAAGCATGTGGTTTTGGGTTTGATATTTTTAAAATACATTTCTGATTCATTTGAAGAAGTTGTAAGCAAAATTAAAAAGGACCCCGAATATTACGAAGGGCAGGAAGAAGATAAGGATGCGTATTTGTCAGAGAATGTTTTTTGGGTTCCACAAAAATCCAGATGGGAATATATCAAAAATAATGCGAAGAAGCCGGAAATTGGAAAGATTATTGATGACGCAATGATTTCTATTGAAAAAGATAACCCAAATTTGAGAGGAGTCCTTTCAAAAGATTACGCCAAACCCGACTTAGACAAGGCTAGGCTTGGAGAGCTAATAGACCTTATGAGCACTATTACTTTGGGGGACAAAGCAGGTAGGAGCAAGGATATTTTGGGTAGGATTTACGAATATTTTCTTGGCCGGTTTGCCGGAGCAGAGGGCAAAGGTGGAGGAGAGTTTTTTACACCTCAATCAGTAGTTAAGTTGTTGGTCCAAATGATAGAACCCTACAAAGGAAGAGTTTATGATCCGTGTTGCGGAAGTGGCGGAATGTTTGTACAAAGCGAAAAATTTGTTGAAGCTCATGGCGGGAACACTGCCGACCTTGCAATCTATGGACAAGAATCAAACCCGACTACGTGGAGGCTTTGTAAAATGAATCTGGCTATTCGTGGCATTGAAGGAAACTTGGGTGCAAAGAATGCAGACAGCTTTCATACTGATTTGCACAAAGACCTCAAGGCAAGCTATATCCTGGCGAATCCTCCGTTCAATATTAGCGACTGGGGAGGAGAACGACTTAGGGACGATGTGCGTTGGAAATATGGCATACCTCCTGCCGGAAATGCCAACTATGCATGGATACAACATATAATTCACCACCTTGCACCTGACGGCATTGCTGGTTTCGTTTTGGCAAATGGTTCGCTTTCATCTAATACTTCCGGTGAAGGTGAAATAAGAAAAAGGCTTATTGAGGCAGGACTTGTTGATTGTATTGTTGCAATGCCTCCGCAACTTTTTTATACAACACAGATTCCGGCTTGTCTTTGGTTTGTTTCCCGTGACAGATATGACCATAAGTTTAGAAACAGACATGACGAGGTTCTTTTTATTGATGCTCGCAAAATGGGAACAATGGTTACAAGAAAAAACAGGGAATTTACAGAAGAAGATTTGCAAAAAATATCCGGCACATACCACGCTTGGCGTACGATTAAAGGGAAATATGAAGATGTAAAAGGTTTTTGTAAGGCGGCTAAGATTGAAGTAGTAGAAAAAAATGGTTTTGTTTTGACTCCCGGCAGATATGTTGGCAGTGATTATGTTGAAGAAGATGACGGAGTGTTTGAAGACAAAATGGCTAATTTAACGAAAGAATTATCCGGACAATTTGAGCAATCAAAAGAACTCGAAGAAAGAATAAAGAAAAATTTAAAGAGTATTGGATTTGAAATAAAATAATATGGGAGAACTTTTTACAGCAACACTAAAATATTTTTGGCTGGCTATCGATAGGTTTATGCCCCAACTAATGGAGCTGGAAAAATCTACTTCTGACAAAAATGAAAAAGAAGAAATTCTTGATCTTATTGAGGCTTATAATGATATTCAGAAACAGATTGATAAATATGGTTTGAATTATGATGACCCAAATAGATCTTATGATGGAGAGCCACATGAAGTTGAAAATTGGATAGGCGAAGAGATGTTAGAAAACCTGGGTAGGCTGTCTTCCCGTCTTTTAGTCTCTTGGAAGGAAGAGTTCGAAAAATTGAAAGGTAAAAAATATATGACGGATCTGAACAGAGAAAGAATGTACAGACTAAAAAATTTGATTGGGCCACTTGAGGCCCTGTCAAAGGAGAAGAGTTATATGGTCGGTAAATATGCCGATAAAGGACCATTGATATTCCCTGGCGAGGGGAAAAAAGAGAAAATTATGCAGGACAATAAAATAGAAGATGGAAATGGAATTATTTTTTCTAGAGCATTGTTATCCAAAATACCAGCAGACGTTGCAATTTTATGTGATGAGTTTAATTTCAGTTACAGAAACAGGAAACCTAATGCGGGGATACTTTTGTTGCGGAGGATTTTACCGCTAGCAATTGTTAGAAAATTTCAGGCTATTAACAAAGAATTTAAAATTAAAGATAAAAATAACGATTTTTTAGATACAAAAGCATTGCTGGGAAAAGTTGAAGGATTGCTCAGTCAAAAACGGATTTATAAGGAATTGGATGGTTACAAGTTACTTATTGATAGCTCGCAACACTCATATTCCTTAAATGTCGATATTTCAGATGCAGAGGGCGCTGCCATTAAGATGCGGATTTTTTTAGACGATTTATTTTGATATGAATAAAGTTGTAACAAAATTTAAAGAAGCAGAAATTGGAACTATTCCAGAAGAATGGAACATAGTTAGTCTTGGTAGCATAGCTGAATTTAATCAAGGGCTTCAAGTTCCTACAGAAGATCAGCTACCGGCAAAAGAAAATGGCGCAGTCCGTTTTATACGGATAGTTGATTTTACAAAGGGTGGAGATGAACCACCTCGCTATATTAAAAATGTAAATAATGGCAATTATAACGTAGAAGACGATGATTTAATAATGATTAGATATGGATCACAAACTGCTGGTAAAATAGTTAGAGGGCTAAAAGGTATTATTGCCAATAATATGTTTAAAATTTCTTTAACCGACATCACGGTAGATAAAGATTATTTATATACATATTTATCTCAGAAAAATGTATATGATAGTTTGAATAAGGCGCAAAGTTCTTCAACAATGCCAGCGATTACATTTGGAATGATCAGTATGCTCCCTATTCCAATCCCGCCGAGAGATGAGCAAAAGCAAATTGCTGAAATTCTTTCTTCTCTTGATGACAAAATAGAACTTAACCGTAAAATTAACACCAATTTAGAAAAGCTGTCCAGTTCGTTATTTAAGCAGTGGTTTGTTGATTTTGAATTTCCAAATGGAAATAATAAACCATATAAATCAAGTGGTGGAAAAATGGTTGACTCTGAATTGGGTGAGATTCCAGAAGGGTTTGAAATTAAACGGGCCATATCTGTGCTAGATTTTATAAAAGGCGTTGAACCGGGGGCTAAAAAATATTTTGACAAATTTGAAGATGGCATGATTCCGTTTTATAGAGTAGGTGACATGTTCAATGGGGCACAATCGATTATTTATATAAATAAAAATGATTCTAAAAATGTTTGTTGTGATTATGGCGATGTTTTGATTTCAACCGACGGAACAGTGGGAAGGGTTGTCACTGGTATCAGTGGAGTTTATTCAGGAGGGATAAGAAAGGTTGTCAGTTTGGATAAAAGTATTACAAACGGATTTATATATTTTTGGTTAAAGAGCCAGTATGTACAAGATAAACTTAAGGAACATGCATCAAGTGCTACGACTATTGCTCATGCGTCGGGAGCCTTAAGCGATTTTATCATTCCTTGTAATAATACTATAGTCGGTAGGTTCGGAGTTATTGTGCAACCTATTTTTGACCAATTTCAAAAAAATCTTGAGGAAATTATTTTTTTATCAAATTTACGAGATTCTCTTTTGCCTCGTTTAATGAGCGGAAAAATAAGAGTATGAAATATAAGAAAGATGAAAATTTTCTACCAGTCGGTTGGAAAGAAATACTGCCATCAGATGCCGATTTTACAGCCCGCCAAAAAGAGGGGCAAATTAAGGTCTCACCGTTTGGAAAGGATCCAAATAGTAAATATATCTCTACGGTTTCTGATTCAAAAATTACTCTAGAAGAAAATAGCCGGAGTAAGTATCTGGCAACCTATATTTCTAACAAAGATAGAATTGTCGGGATTAAAGTACAAAAATTTGAAAGGAAGGATGGAAAATTACAACCCGGGGCATTCGTTAACCTGCAATTTAAACAAGCTGATTCTCTTGCAAACTTTCTGAAATTTTTATTGGATGCCAATTTGGGAACTTTAGCTTCTGGAAAATTTGTTTTAGCGGACGATCTCAATCTCGATCCAGATTTGTATTCAAAATTGATAACACTTAGTGGAGATACAAAAGGAAAAGAAGCATTGATAAAGTTGTTCGATTCTGGATATTTAACAGAAGGATTGGATGTGCCAGATTTAATAAGGAGGGGTTTGTCGCAGACCAAAATAGAAGAAAAACTTAATGCAATTAATGAATTTGAAAAAATGATAACGGAACCGGATGTAAAAGAGGTTTCGGATATCCAAAATTTTCTGAAAGGTAACCCTTGGATTTTTGGTCCAGAATATAAAGCTCTTGATTTCAGGGATGCTGGTTTTACTGGTAGTCCAGATGGTAGGCTCTTAAGAATAGACGGCTTGTCGGATATTTTAGAGGTAAAACTTCCAAGAGAGGAAATATTAAAATCTGACAGTATGGATCGTCAATTTATATCTGTAAAATTGGCAGAAGCATTGGGTCAACTTACTGGGTACTTGGAATATTATTATAGTGAGTATTCCCACGAAAGAGACGATAATACCGGAAAGGAGATTTTGAAAGATTCATACGGGAAATACTACAAACCAAAAGGTATTTTGCTTATTGGGAGGAGGGGTAAAGAAATGGTAAATGCAACAGCTCAAACGATTTCGGCAGAACCAAAAAATATGAGGCGATTATTATCTTATTTTCACTGGGTAGAAGTTTTAACGTACGATGATCTAATTGAACGGGCTAGAAATGGTTTAAATAATTTAATAGCTAAATAATTATGAAAAATATAAAGTATACGGAAGACAATTTGGAAAATGCAACACTGGAATGGCTCAAGGAGCTTGGGTATTCGGTTGCTTTTGGGCCTGACATTGCTTTTGATGGCAAATCTCCGGAGCGAAGTGAGAAGGAAAACTATAAGGACATTCTGCTTGCGGATCGCCTAAAAACTGCTATTGCCAAAATTAATCCTGATATTCCGGCAGAGGCGAGACAAGATGCTTTTGATAAAGTTGTAGGCATTCCGTGGTTAAAGCCATCGCTGATTGAGGTTAATAGAATTTTTCATAAAATGTTATTTGAAGGAGTTGATGTGGCATATAAGGATAAGGACGGAACATTGCGTGGAGACAAGGTGAAACTGTTTGATTTTGAAAAACCAGAAAAGAATGATTTTCTTGCTGTTAATCAATTTACAATTATTGAAAACAGAAACCGCAGACCAGATATTTTAGTTTTTGTGAATGGAATACCTTTGGCGATTTTTGAATTAAAAAATCCGGCAGATTCTAACGCTACAAATGTAGACGCTTTTAATCAATTGCAGACATACAAGGCAGATATCCCATCTCTTTTTGCATTCAATGAAGTGTGCGTTATTTCAGATCATATTTGGAATTCTTTTGTCGGCACAATTTCTTCGGAAAGAGATCGCTTTATGGGTTGGAAGAGCGTTGATGGAAAAGAGTTTGTGAAAAGGGACGATATGGAAACATTGGTAAGGGGCGTATTTGAAAGAGAAAGGTTTTTAGACTTGGTAAGAAATTTTATTGTTTTTGAATCAGACGGGGAAAATGTAATTAAGAAGATTGCTGGATACCATCAATATTTTGCTACAAATAAAGCGATACAGAGAACCATTGAAGCTACATCAGAAAAGGGAGACAGAAGGGCGGGAGTAGTGTGGCATACCCAAGGAAGTGGAAAATCACTTACGATGGTATTTTTTGCCGGGAAAATTATTCAAGTTTTGGATAATCCAACATTAGTGGTGCTTACAGATAGAAATGATTTGGACGGACAGCTTTTTGATTTGTTTGCAAGATGTTCTGATGTGATAAGACAAAATCCTGTGCAGGCTGAAAGCAGAGAGCACTTAAAAAAGATTCTTAAAGTGGCTTCTGGAGGAGTTATTTTTACAACTATTCAAAAGTTTATGCCAGAAAATAAAGGAGATGCTCATCCACTGCTTTCTGATAGAAGAAATATAATTTGTTTGACGGATGAAGCCCATAGAAGCCAGTATGACTTTATTGATGGTTTTGCCAGGAATATGAGAGATGCCTTGCCTAACGCATCTTTCATCGGATTTACTGGAACGCCAATTGAGCTTGCTGATGCTAACACAAGGGCTGTGTTTGGCGAATACGTGGATGTTTATGATATTGTCAGGTCAGTGGAAGATAAGGCGACTGTGCCTATTTATTACGAACCAAGATTGGCCAAAATTCAGTTGTTGAAGGAAGCTACGCCCAAAATAGATCAAGAATTTGAAGAACTTACTGAAGGAGAGGAATCGACAAAAAAGGATAAACTGAAAAGCAAATGGGCGAAACTTGAGGCAATGATTGGGTCTGAAAATAGAATAAAACTAGTTGCAAAAGATGTTGTTGAACATTTTGAAAATAGGCAGTCAGTTCTTGATGGAAAAGGAATGTTTGTGGCTATGAGCAGGAGAATCGCCGTTGAAATGCATGACGAGATTATTAAATTGAGACCGCAATGGCATAACGATGATATAAACAAAGGATTCATTAAAGTTGTAATGACTGGTTCGGCGAGCGATCCACAAAATTATCAAAGGCATATTCATACAAAAGAGCAAAGAGATTTAATTGCAAAAAGGTTTAAAAATAACAATGATGAATTAAAATTGGTTATTGTGCGTGATATGTGGCTTACTGGATTTGACGTTCCATCTTTGCATACCATGTATATAGACAAACCAATGCGAGGGCATGGACTTATGCAGGCAATAGCTAGAGTGAATCGTGTTTTTAAAGATAAGCCGGGTGGATTAATCGTGGACTATTTAGGAATTGCGCCATTTCTTAAAGAAGCTATGGCCAACTATACGCATGCTGGGGCGACAGAACCAATGATTGACCAAGAAGAAGCTGTCAGCGTTATGCTGAATAAATATGAAGTGGTAAAAGATATGTACCACGGCTTTGATTATTCCGGCTATGCAAAAGCAAGTCAGTCTGCCAAAGCAAAGATATTGTCTGGAGCAATGGACCATATTTTAATGGATCCAGACGGCAAGCAAAAATATTCTCATGCAGTAGCTGAATTGTCGGCAGTATTTTCGTTGGCTGTTCCTAATTTAAAAGCATTGGAAATAAGAGATGATGTAGGATTTTTCCAGTCAGTGAAAGCATTTATTCAGAAGTTTGACGATGTCGGAGGTTTTGGCGGTCCAACAAATGACGATTACGACCAAGCGATTAAACAGCTTGTTTCAGAAGCAGTTGTTTCTGATAAAGTTATAAATATTTTTGATGCAGCCGGAATAAAGACGCCGAATATTTCTGTATTATCAGATGAGTTTTTAAACGAAGTAAAAGGATTGGAACATAAAAATGTTGCTTTGGAAATTTTGAGAAAGATTCTAAATGACGAAATCAGGACAATGGAGAAAAAGTTTTTGACAAAATCAAAAGTGTTTTCGAAGATGCTGGAAGAAACAATTAAAAGATATCAAAATCAAACAATTGAATCTGCTCAAGTTATAGCTGAACTGGTTGAGCTCGCTAAGAAAATAAGGGCAGAAAAAGAGAGAGGAGTTGATTTGAATTTAAGCGATGATGAGACAGCTTTTTATGATGCGCTATGTGACAACGAAAGCGCAGTAAAAGATTTGGGCGACGAAACATTGAAAGCCATCGCTAGAGAGCTTGTTGTTATGCTTCGTAAAAATACTTCAATTGATTGGACTCTCAAACAAAACGTGCAAGCAAAACTCCGTGTATTGGTAAAGAAGTTATTGAATAGATATAAATATCCACCAGATAAGCAGGAGGTAGCGACAAAAACGGTTTTGGAACAGGCAGAGGTTCTGTGCAGGGATTGGAGCGGAGATGGGAAATAAATGAGAAGGTATTCAGCGTTAATTGGCCCCTCAAGGTATAAATATATCTGGGCCCAATTTCCGAAGCAACCATGCTTCTCGTTCGCAGGCCCGAAAAATTAATTGAGAGATAAAGATATGTTTACAAAAACTACCACTCCAACAAAAGAAGTTTTAGATGAAATTAAATTGAGGGATAAAACTTGCGTATATTGCGGCAAGGAGTTTGATAAATCTCACCTTGCACGCAACAGGAATGACTGGGATGAAACGGAGCATCTCAATCATAGAAAGAATTGGGATAGTGTTGGGGATTATATGCGTGAGGGAAAACCTGTCTCGGAAATTGTTGCGCGTTGTTGCCACCAGTGTAATTCCAATCGCTCCGATATGGCTTTGTTGGCTTGGTTCAAGACTGATTATTGTAAAGAAAAAGATATAAACTATTCCACCGTTGATTTGGTTGTTAAAAAATATATTGATAAATATGAAAAAGGGAACGAGAAAATATAAGTTAGGAGATTTTTTTCCAAATTATGACTTCACTAATATTTTTCGTGAATTAGAGGATATTAGGGTAGAAAAGAATATAGATAAAATTAATGATAACTTCGAAGAATTATCAGAAAATATTGGCAGAGAATTAACCGAATATGAGCAGTCAGCCGTTTTAGATATTGTAGACAAATATACTCCCAAAGACGATAAGGGTAATTATGCGGTTAGCCTTCTCCCGTTTGACTATGCCTGGGAAATTTACGAAGCAGAAAGAGACGGTAAATGGGATAAGATGCAAAAAATAATTGATAAATAAAATTACATAAAGTGAATAATTTAGAAACAATTGAAGAAATAAAAAAACGACAGGATGAAATAATATCCGTCATATCTCGGGAAAGCATAGATGTTTATGTTTGGTTAAAAAACGAGTTTGAGAAGGGTAACATTGAAAGTAACCAGGTGTTTCAGTTTGTTTTTAGGTCTTATTACAGGTTAGACGGCGCTGGGCTAAGCGATGAACAGAAGAAAGAATATTTTAAGATGTTGGCACACGGAGAAAGTGATTTAGAAAATATTTTGAGTAATTTATATAAAATTCCAACGCTAAGAAGTAGGGCGACCATCCAGTTTAGTTTTGCGACAAAATTAATTCACACAATAGACAACAGTAAGCCGATTTTTGACGCAGAAGTTTCGACTGTTATTCACAAGGTGGTGTCAGGGAATAGCAAGGAAGAAAAAATAGAGTCAGCAAAAAGTCTTTTTATATTTTTGGAAAACTTTTATCTCGAAGCTATTAAAAATAAAGAGATGCAGGCAATAATTAAAAAGTTCAGAATAAAATTCTCTGCCGATAGTAAAAAGATGTCAGATTATAAGGTACTAGATTTTCTCATTTGGTCATTGGGTAAAATTAAAAAAGAATTGAGAAAAAATGGGTTTTAAAAACCAAAAATTTGAAATTCTGGGGATTGTGGTTTTTTTTGCGATGGTCGCAATTTTATTTTTGTTTTGGAATAATAACAACTCTCAACAGCAGGAGTTGAATAATACAACAGAACAGACAGAACAGACAGAACAGACAGAACAACAGGGTGTGGTAGAAGAAGAACAAAGCAATGATTCGGTTCGTTTTAACACTTGGGATGCGGAAACTGCTTCTTCTATATATTTTGATTCTTATGAATTAATGGAGGAATATTTCCGGACAGAAGAAGAGAAAGTTCTGACAGAATATAATAAGGCAATAAAAGGAACAATTGTAGAACGGGTGCAAGACGCGTTTGTACCATCTTATGATAATAATAAAGATCAGCTAGCACAATTACAAAACGGAGAAATATTGATTAAGGAACCGGCTAGCGAGGAATTTCCAGAAGGTATCAGCTTATGGGCTGCGAAATTAGAAAAGGATAAGAATTCTTTTGTTATTGGAGATTTTAACAAAGACGGATTAAGCGATGTGGCACACATTATTGCATACACGGGTTTTGGCAGTGGATATTTTTATCATCTTATGATTTTTGTGAATGATCACGGAAAATTAAAGTATTTAACTGACGAATATTTGGGCGATAGAGTTGTCATCAAGGATGTGCGGTACGAGTCAGGATTGTTTGCCATTGATATGATTACGCAAGGTGAAGGCGGAGACTTTACGGGACAGTGTTGCCCAAATGTGCCGACTACTATCAAATTTAGATTAGAGAATGGTCAATTAGATAATATAAATAATTAATAGAGTGCCTCGTTCGCAGGGCCGAAAATAAATTTATGATTAAAGAAAAAATGTGGGGTATATTAAGAGATAAAGTTTTTAATAAGGTGGGCATAGACAGAATAATGTTAGTTGGGAAGATTTTTTTAATCGTTTTCGTAATATTATCTGCTGTTGGTCTTTGGATTGAAGGAGGTGTTTATTTGTTGTCGCCCGAGGAAGATGAATTGGCGGGAATGCCCTGTTATGTTAGTGGTGAGACCGGAATAATAGAGATAAGAGGTGAAATAGTTTCTTATTTCCTATATAGTTCTGAATCGGATACTGACGAGGCGGGTGATGTGGGCGATGCAGTGTCTTCAGAAGAGGTTGTGTCTTGTATAGACTATATGGAGAGCAATAATGATATTAAAGGTGTGATTGTGGAGGTGGATTCTTATGGGGGTAGTCCGTATGGCTCGGAAGAGATTATGAAGGCGATAAGTGGTTTGGATAAGCCTACTGTAGCCGTTGTAAGAGAAAGCGCGTTGTCGGGAGGCTATCTTGTTGCATCTGCAGCAGATAAAATTTTTGCTAGCGAGTTTTCAGAGATTGGGGGAATTGGAGTAACTATGTCTTATTTAGATTATTCTCAGAAAAATAAAGCAGACGGAATCATTTACCAGCAGGTGTCTTCGGGTAAGTTTAAAGATGCGGGGGATCCGAATAAACCATTATCAGACGAAGAGTGGGAGTTATTAATGAGAGACACTGAATTGATGCACGCAATGTTCACGGCAAATGTGGCGGTAAACAGAGGATTAGATGTTAAAAAAGCCTTAGAAGTGGCCGATGGATCTTCGATGCTTGGAAACATGGCAAAAGAAAATGGTCTTATCGATGAGATAGGGGATATTAATAGCGCATTCTCCTGGCTTAGTGAGCAACAATAATTAATTAAGAAACCCCAGTAGTAGAGCGCAACTCACTACGGGGCAAGTAAAAAATGGAAAATAATAAGCAGCCGGAAGCTAAAAAGCCGGAAGAGAAAATAAGCACAAAAATGGTTAATGGCCACACGATTTCTTATGATGCCAAAGCCGCCTCGGGGGTAAGGCACATGAGTGAATGGGCAAAAGACGAAGACAAAAAAGCTGCCTTCCAAAAAGCCGCGGCCACGGGATCGGCCACCTTTAAAGACGCGTATGGATATAGCTATAAAGTAGTTCACCACAACGGCAAATATTCGGTTGAAAAAAAATAAACAGGTCGCCTTCGCTGGGAAATTTTAGCTTCGGCGTGACAGGGGAAGGCTTTTGCGGGGGAGTTGTAGGGTTTGACTTTTCGGATAATATCGGATATAATCGGATATATCTGGTAATATTCAATAAAGTGTACAAATT